>Ga0209289_100378_pt1 | contig 24258 bp, 27 predicted proteins | sample GXS110809BmetaG_FD_184121 | JGI IMG/M metagenome (GOLD analysis project Ga0209289, IMG submission 184121) | Hot spring microbial communities from Gongxiaoshe hot spring, China to study Microbial Dark Matter (Phase II) - GXS 110809B (SPAdes)... ...
GGACAGAGCCCGTGCCCTACATTCCGATAATTTTTTGAAGTGGACGAAACTCCAACACGAGATGATACAAAGCGGCGTGAACAGAAGAGAGGCTTTTCTTCTTATTGGCGATGAGCCAATTGACCGCTTTCTGCTCCATGTATCTAACCTTCTCCATAAACTCCACTATTTTGGGGCGGTGACGGGACTTAAATTTTAGGCAGATGGTTATCATAGCATCACCTATTTTAACGAAACGGTGCCAACTGCGTAACTCCTACCCTCATTATTTTCGCAACCACAGATGTCAACGATCAGTTTGTCACTTCAACTTTTGCAACTCGTCTATGTTTTCCTTGATTTTCGCACAGGCATTAACTACGGCTTGGCAATTTTTCCTGTCAAGGAGCAAGTGGTTGCTCAAGGTTATTTGCTCGTGGGCGCAAACTCGTTCGGCGTTGGGACAAGGCATGACCTTATGCGGGACATCACTTTGAGCGTAACTTGGGTTTTTGTAGACCGGCACACCGTAACCCGTGAACGCAGGAATACCTTCTGCCCGCAGCGCTCTCAAAAACGCATCTCGGTGAACGCCGCCAAATTCTTCAGGGTTGTAACGGATGACGAAAAAGTAATAGCCGCGTTGGGTGATTCGTTCGTCAGGTTTCAGCGTCTTCAAACCCAATTGTTGAAGTTGCTCAGCCAACCAAACACCGTTTTCCATTCGCCGTTTAGTTTGTTCGGGCAGTCGTTTCAATTGCATCCGCAAAATTGCCCCTTCCCATTCGCTCAACCTAAAGTTTCCACCAACGATGTGGTGCTCATAACGACCGACACCTTTAGGGCGACCGCAATTGTGAAATGCCCAAATGCGCTCTGCAAGGTCAGGGTCATCGGTTATCACTGCCCCGCCTTCGCCTGATGTCAAACTTTTGCTTTGCTGAAAACTAAAGCAACCGCAAGTGATGTGAGCGCCAACTTTGCGCCCGCGCCACTCTGTCCCTTGAGCGTGGGCACAATCTTCTACAACAGGCAAGTTGTGCTTCTCGGCGATAGCCTTAATTTTGTCAAGGTCGCATGGGTAGCCAGCATAGTGAACGATGCAGATGGCTTTTGTTCGTTCAGTGATTGCTGCTTCAATTGCTTCGGGAGAAATTTGGTAGGTTTCAGGGTCAACATCAACAAAGACAGGGACACCACCACAAAGGACGACTGCATCGGATGTGGCTATGAAGGTGATTGAAGGCACGATTACTTCATCGCCGTGCTTAATGCCCAAAGCCCCAAATGCGACCATCAAAGCCGTTGTGCCATTGCAGACGGCGATGCAAAATTTGGCATCGTGATATTCAGCCCACTCTCGCTCAAATAGGGCGACTTCGCTTTCATTTTCGGGAACACTCAACCGACACCACTTGCCCCGCTCAAGGGTTCGCAAAATTGCTTGCCTCTCCTCATCGCCGAACTCTGGCCACTTCACTTCTAACCCTTCTGGCGCAACAGGTTTGCCACCCAACGCAGCCAGTTGAGCCACTGCAAACATCTCCTTTGTCGCCAAGTTCTAACTGCTGACCAAAAATTTTGTCATCTGGAAGTAAGTTGTCACTACAATTTTTGACGATGAAAGGGTTGCACAGGTATGGGAATTAGGACTTACGCAGTTGATGTCATTTTGTATAGGGGCGGACGATAGTCTGCCCGAAAACTGCGGGCGGCTTAGCAGCCGCCCCTACATCCTGCGTAACTCCTATGAATTTTGCAAGTGATGCGAGGACACGGGAATTGACAACATTCGCAGGACGAGGAGGCTATCAAAGAATGTCAGGCTCATTGGCATTTTCTGTTATCGCAACCGATAAAAACAGCAGGGCGAGAGTTGGGAAGTTGCAATTGGCGCACGGAACAGTGACTACTCCAGTTTTCATGCCAATCGCAACTCAAGGGACAGTCAAAATGATGACCTGCGATGACTTAGAAACTTTAGGAGCGACAATAATTTTGGCAAACGCATATCACCTGCATTTGCGACCCGGCGAGCAACTGATTGAGCGGTTAGGTGGACTGCACAAATTCATGAGTTGGCGACATCCAATTTTGACTGACAGCGGTGGCTTCCAAGTTTTCAGTTTATCAACCTTGAGAGAGGTAACGGAAGAAGGCGTTTGGTTTCGTTCCCACCACGACGGGGTTCAGCGACTCCTCACTCCCGAGGACAGCATTCGCATTCAAGAGGCTTTGGGTTCTGATATTGCCATGTGCTTTGACGAGGTTGTTTCATACCCTTGCCCCTACGAGCGAGCAAAATTGGCTATGGAGCGGTCATTGGCTTGGGCTAAGAGGTGTATGAAGGCTCATCGGGACAAAGAGCAAATGCTTTTTGCTATCACTCACGGAAGCATTTATGACGACCTGAGGAAGGAAAGCATTCTCAGGCTCGTTGACATGGACTTTTCGGGTTACGCTATCGGCGGTTTAAGTGTAGGTGAACCTAAGGAAGTGATGTTTGAACTCATTGAAATGTCAGCGGAACTTTTGCCCGAAGATAAGCCTCGTTATTTGATGGGCGTAGGAACTCCTGCCGATATTGCTCGTGCCGTAGCACTCGGCATTGACATGTTTGATTGCGTTCTTCCGACGAGGCTTGGTCGGACAGGAACTGCTTTCACAAGTTTTGGAAAAGTCAATTTGCGACAGGCAAAATATGCTGATGACCCATCTCCACTTGACCCCAATTGCGATTGCTTGACATGCCAACGATACAGCAAAGCCTACTTGCGCTACCTTTTCAGAGCGGGAGAAGCGACTGGACCAAGACTGAACACTTGGCACAACCTGCACTTTTACTTGCGGTTGATGGAACGGCTTAGGGATGCAATAGTGAAGGGCAATTTGGATATTGTGGTGAAGGAAATGGTTAACCTGTTTCCAGAAGACGATGGAGGTGTGAAAGAATGAAAGTTGTCATGGCTTGGAGTGGGGGAAAGGATAGCGCTTTGGCATTAGCGAAAACATTGAGCAATGGCAAAAGCGAGGTTGTCGGACTGCTGACGACGATAAGCCAACCTTACGACCGAGTGACGATGCACGGCGTAAGGCGAAATTTAGTCCAAAGGCAGGCTGAGCAAATAGGTTTGCCACTTCACATCGTTTGGCTGCCACCTAACCCCAGCAACGAGGTTTACGAAAAATTCATGGGCGAAGCCATGTTGAAACTTAAATCTCAAGGCGTTGAAGGTGTGGTGTTTGGCGACATTTGGCTTGAAGATGTCAGGTCTTACCGTGAGGCTCAACTTTTGAAGGTTGGCATGACCCCCCTTTTCCCGCTGTGGGGCGAACCGACTGAGCAACTTGTAAGCAAATTTCTCTCCGAAGGTTACAGCGCTGTCGCCGTTTGCATTGACACTGAAATTTTGCCTGCAGAATTTTGCGGACGCAAACTTGATGAAGACTTTTTCGCTTCCCTCCCTGAAGGCGTTGACCCTTGCGGTGAAAGGGGCGAATTCCACTCCTTCGTTACCTATGCACCTTTCTTCGCTGAACCAATCAATGTCAAAGTGGGCGAACGGGTTCAAAGGGGACGCTTCCTTTACTGTGACCTTGTTGAAGTTGAGTATTGCTTTTGTCAATCGGGTTTTACCCTGACTCAAGTGTAAAGGACAAACGCTATTTTCACAATTGGTTGCTTTAAAATTTGGCATAGGTATCACGCAGTTGGATTTCGGGTCAGTGTGTTGCTGACCCTCAAAATCGCTTCAACTGCGTGACAAATGTCTGAAAGGAGGAAAGAGGCATGAACTATCCGATTTGGGAAGTTCCATTGATTGGTGGCGGTTTGCTCATCGGCATTGTCGCCATTGCCCATGTGTTCATTTCCCATTTCGCAGTTGGAGGCGGATTGTTTCTGCCCCTGACAGAACTTAAAGCCTACCGCGAAAATGACCCTCGCATCTTAGACTATGTCAGACGCCACACTCGCTTTTTCTTGCTTTTAACTCTGGTGGCTGGTGCTATTTCTGGCATCGGGATTTGGTGGACAATCGGATTAGTTCACCCATCGGCTACAAGGACTTTGCTTTTGGTCTTCGTTTGGGTTTGGGCGACTGAGTGGGTGATGTTTTTCACCGAAATCACCGCTGCCTTCATTTACTACTACACTTGGAACCGATTGCCACCTAAAACTCACTTGACAATCGGCTGGATTTACTTTGCTTCTGCATGGCTTTCTCTCTTCATCATCAACGGAATTTTGTGCTTTATGCTGACGACAGGCAAGTGGCTTGAAACTCGCTCGCTCTTTCACGCTTTCTTCAACCCGACGATGCTGCCTTCCCTCTTTTTGAGGACGCTCATTGCTGTTGCTATGGCTGGTATTTTCGCCCTGTTCACTGTCACTCAACTTCAACCTGATGACCTGCGAGAGAAGATGGTCAAGTGGGCTGCCAAGTGGCTGATAACTCCAGGAGTTTTGTTGCCTGTGGGGCTAATCTGGTATCTCGCCAATGTCCCTGAAAGTGCGAGAAGATTGGCAATTGGCGGAGCAGCACCTGTTCTATTGGCTTTCGTGACCATGAGTTTGGTCATGTCGGTTTTGATTTTCACCTTCAGTTACTTTGGCGCTTTTAGGTTGCCACGAGCCTTTAGCCAACCATTTGCCTTATTGATCATGGCTTTAGCATTTCTGACCACTGGCATGACGGAGTGGGTTCGTGAAGCCATTCGCAAACCTTTCGTCATTTACGGCTACATGTTTAGCAACTCAATCCGACCTGAAGAATTGAGAGATTTGCAAAGCAGAGGCGTTTTGGTTCGGGCAAAATGGGCGACCGTTTCAAGGGTGACCGAAGATAACTTGTTGAAAGCGGGAAGGGAAGTCTTCAGGTTTCAATGCGCCAGTTGCCACACCATTGATGGCTACAATGGAATCAAACCGCTGATTTACGGTTGGAACGAAAACATGATTGACAGCGCTCTGCAAAGGTTGCACAGGTTAAGAGGCTTCATGCCACCTTTTGCTGGTTCGGAAGCGGAACGGAAAGCCTTGGCAAAGTGGCTCGCCGAAATCGCTAAAGCGGAAGGATATGACCAGTTCCAGTGATGAATGATGGAAAGTTACGACTTCTCAGCGGGCAAACTGGATTATCAACTGCTTCGTCGTTTACTTTCCGATTTGCGACCGAGCGAGCGAATAATTGTCGGACCGAAAATCGGTGAGGATGCTGCTGTCATTGACATGGGAGACCGATACCTTGTTGCTGCCACCGACCCTATCACTTTCGTCACTGACCTGATTGGCTGGTATTCTGTCCATGTCAACGCTAACGATGTGGCAACTATGGGTGCAAAGCCTCTTTGGTTTTTGGCAACCGTCTTGCTACCTGAGGGTCAAACCGACGAAAGTTTGGTTTGGGAAATTTTCTCGCAAATGAAGGATGCTTGCAGGTCGCTCCAAATTGAAATCATCGGAGGTCATACAGAAATCACCCCTGAACTAACTCGCCCAATCGTAGTAGGAACGATGCTTGGTGAAGTTGACAAGGATAAACTCGTTACCAGCAGCGGTGCTCAACTTGGCGATGCAATTTTGGTCACTAAGGGTGTGCCAATTGAAGGAACTGCCATCATCGCCCGTGAAAAAGAAAACGAACTGAAAAGGCGGGGAGTTTCTGAGGAAACCGTTGAACGGGCAAAGGGATTTTTGTTTGAACCTGGCATAAGTGTTGTCCGTGATGCCTTGATTGCTTGCAGCGTCGCAAAAATCAATGCAATGCACGACCCCACAGAAGGCGGTTTGGCAATGGGGCTGTGGGAACTTGCTGAAGCATCAAAAGTGGTGATTGAAGTTGACATGAACGCTTTGCCCATCATCCCAGAGGGGCGAGAACTTTGCCAAGCCTTTGGACTGAACCCGTTAGGCACAATATCTTCAGGAACGCTTTTGATTTCTGTGCCTAAACAGCACGCAGAAGAAGTCATGAAGGCAATTGAGAGGGAAGGAATTTTTGTTGCCCATATCGGTCAAGTTGTGAGGAAGGGCGAAGTCTGTGTGATTGCCCAACATGCTGACAAGCCAAAGGAACTCTTCCCCAAGTTCCCCAAAGACGAAATCGTCCGAATCTTTCAGTGACCCTGCTATTTGAGGCTTCAAAGCCTTCTTTTTGCCAGCAAATAATGCTCAAACAAGGTGTTGAAAAGGGCTTCAGGTGAAGTGTCAATGACAGTTATTTTGCTTTCTCGGAGTTGAGCAATGGCTTTAAGTCGGTCATTCAAAACGGCAATCGCCGATGCTCTCTTGTAAATGTCGGAAGGATCTTCAATCGGTTCAATCATCAAGGAGCGCAACTCGTAGTCGCTCAAGGCTATCACGAAAACAAGATGCTTCTCAGAAAGTAACCTTGCATGGGTGATGAGTGCCTCAGATGTGTCAGGGTCAACTAAGTCGGTAAAAATCAGCAGCAAAGACCTTCGGGGCAAATTTTGCAACAGTCGTGTGAATGCACCAGCATAGTCAGACTCAACCAGTTTCGGTTCAACTTGGCGGAGGGCTTGCAATATTGCATCCCAGTGCTGAATTCCTTTCCTTGGTGGCAGCCATTGGGAGATTTTGTCGGAGAAGGTCATAAGCCCGATTTTGTCATCCAAATTGCGAGCGATGTAGAGGATGAAAGCGACGCCATTAACGGCATGGTCTAACTTTGTCAGCCCATCAAGTTTAGTAGCCATCACTCTACCTGCGTCCAAAACGGCGAAAATATTTTGACCTCGCTCCAATTCAAACTCTTTGCTTACCAACTTTGCCCTTCTTGCCGTTGCGTTCCAGTCAATCCATCTTGGGTCATCGTCAGGAAGGTAATCTCGCAGGGATGCAAATTCTGTGCCTGAACCTTTCAAGGTGAGGGGGCGAAAACCTTCCTCGTGCATCTTCATTTTTCGCATCAAGAGGGCATATTTTCGTGCCTGAACCAAATTGGGCAAGACTTTGACCCTTTGTTGAAGTTGGAAGCGAACAGGTAACCAAACGAAGCCAACAAGGGTGCTCAACTTCATGTGAACATCACCGAATTTGAATTCGCCACGCCTCATTGGTGTGACGGAGTAGGCAAGTTTAATTTGGGAGAGGGCAGGCAATTGAGCAAAAAGCATCGGCAAAATTTGCCCAGGTTTTCTGACAGGAGCATCCCAGTGAAAGTCAAGGGGAAGTTCATCCTTAACGGAAACCACCAAAGGCAAGTTAGTCGGGTTTGTGATGAGAATTTCAACCTGCGACTTAGCAGAAATTTCCATAACCTCGCTAACATGTCGCTCACACCTTAAACTTTTCCGAACATGGGCGATACTCAAAAGTTCCCAAACCGCCACCGCTAAGACAAAGACATTGTAAGCCCAAGCGAAAGGCGTCCAACCAAGTGCCCAAAAAACTGAACCCAAAGCCATTACAGTAGCAAGCCTAAAAGTTACCATCTTCTCCGCCCCCGAAACGAAATTTATCCTCACCTCAAATTTTAGGCTGGGCAAAGGCGAAGGGATTAAGTTCAGCAATTTGAGCATGGTCAATTGTCGGGCAATTGATCGTGCTATGCTTTTGGTTGCAAGTAGCAGCCGCCCAAGGAGGCGATAACAATGCGTGAACGAGACCGAGAACCAATTTGGGTTCCCGAACTCCCTGGACAACCGACACTGCCACCAGAATTGAGGCAGCAAAAACTTGAAATCGTGCTGACTCGGTTTGATTGGCTTAAGGAGATTGCGAACCGAGTTTTAGATGGTGCACCAGGCATCGGGACACTCAAAGATAAGGTCTTCAGGTTGGCTCGCAAAAGTTCCCTTTGGTATATGACCTTTGGACTTGCTTGCTGCGCCATTGAAATGATGGCAACTGCTGGACCTCGTTACGACTTTGACCGTTTCGGCATGATTCCGAGAGCAACTCCAAGACAATCAGACTTGATGATTGTCGCTGGCACTGTCACCTACAAAATGGCTCCGAGGGTTCGGATACTTTACGAGCAAATGTCAGAGCCAAAATATGTCATCGCTATGGGGGTTTGCGCCACTAACGGCGGTCCGTTTTACGATGCCTATTCGGTTCTCAACGGAATTGACAAAGTTGTCCCCGTTGATGTTTATGTTCCAGGCTGCCCACCAACACCTGAGCAATTGCTTTGGGGCGTCAAGTTGCTTCAGGAAAAAATCATGACAGGTGGACTAACCAGACCTGAACAGTTGACGAGGGAGGCAATGGGGAAAGAAATAGCGCAAAGGGAGAGTGAAAGGTGATGAAAGTGGCACCACCTGAACCCTTCTCTCCTATCAAGCGTTCCTATTGGCAAGACATACTGGACACAGCCGTCACAATCTTGAAAGGCATGGGGGTGACTTTGAAAAACTTAGGGCGAGTCGTCATTAAGCGACAAGCAGTGACAATTACGGAGAAGTGGGGTTCAAGGAAAATTGCTCTCCGATACAGGGGCACGATTGGCTTGACGATTGACAGAAGAACAGGCAAAGAAAACTGTATCGGCTGCTTGGCTTGCGAACGAATTTGCCCCGACCACTGCATCCACATTGAAACCATTGATGACAAACCAGGACACAAAGGCAAGTATCCCGTCGTCTTCATCATTGACAACAACTTGTGCAGCCTTTGCGGTCTTTGCGTTGAGGCTTGCCCTGTGCCAGCACTTATTCACACGGAAATTTGGCAAGTCGGAGGATATTCGCACCGAGATTTGGTCTTTGACAAGCAAAGGCTTTTGGAAATCGGTGAGTGGCAGCAAGAAAAATGGATACAATTGGGTTTTGGAACCGTTGATCAAGTCACAGGCAAAAAGTCAATGCAAATGACGGACGAAGAATGGCGAGCCGAAGAGGAAAAGAAAAAAGCAGCATCGGCAGCAAGGGCGCAAAGGGTTGCAGCAGCGAGGCAGCAAAAGGCAACTCAAACCGAAAAAAGTCAACACCAAAGCCGAGAAAAAGTAACCCAGCAAGAAACCAACAAAGAGCAGACAAATTGAAGTCAGTGAGCAAATTGCAAATCTCAGAGAAGGCAAGCCCTTCTGTGTTGGTGGGATTTCTGCCGAAACTTAAATTTTCCCACCGATAATTTGCCCGCCTATGTTTTGTTGCCGCTTGCGATAAGAAAGCGAAACTGGTGGAGGTGCGACCTATGAAAATCGGGATAGTCGGGACTGGATTGGTTGGCAGCACAACTTGCTATGCGATGGTAACTCAAGGGATTGGCAGCGAGTTTGTGCTCATTGACATAAACCGCAAGTTGGCAGAATCACATGCCCAAGACATTTTGCATTCAACACCTTTCACTCACGCAGCCAAAATTCACGCTGGCGATTATGAGGATTTGGAAGGCGCTTCTGTTGTAGTCATAGCAGCGGGAGTGGCTCAAAAGCCGGGTGAAACGAGATTGCAACTTTTGGAGCGAAATGCGCAAGTCTTTGAGGATGTCGTCCCCAAAATTTGCCGATATGCCAAAGATGCCATTTTGCTGGTAGCAACTAACCCTGTTGACATCATGACTCAGGTTGCAACCCGAATTTCAGGCTTACCTTCAGAGCGGGTCATAGGTTCAGGCACAATCTTGGACACAGCCCGTTTCAGGTCACTTCTTGGCGAATATTTGGGAGTTTCACCTCAATCCGTCCATGCTTATGTCTTAGGCGAACATGGCGATTCTGAAGTTTTGATTTGGTCTGAAGCAAGGGTGGGAGGTGTGAGCATTTTTGACTTCGCAGAGCAAATCGGACGACCGATAAACGAAACAGTGAAGCGGCAAATTGACGAGGGGGTTCGGTTCGCTGCCTACAAAATCATTGAGGGCAAAGGAGCAACATATTTTGGCATCGGGGCAGGAATGGCAAGGTTGGCAAGAGCGATTTTGAACGATGAAAGGGCGATGCTTACGGTCTCAGTGCTGAACGAAAAAGTTGAAGGTGTGCCAGAAGTGGCGCTCTCCCTGCCAAGAATTGTGGGAGGGCAAGGGGTTATCGCCACTTTGCCTGTCAAACTTGACGATGAGGAACGAAATGCTTTAAAGCGAAGCGCAGAAATTCTCAAGCAGTTCGCAACGCAAATTGGCTACTGATAAACTTTCAAGGCGAAAATTTGAGCGAGGAATTTTGGGGGCGACAAAGGATGGAAAAGGTTGCAATTGGTGTGGCGATTTTGCTCTTCCTCTTCTTCACACAAGTGACGCCAGAGAAGGTTGAAAAGGAACTTGAAAAGGCGTTGCGACAATCTTTGCCAGTGAGAAGTGTTGATGTTGAACTGAAAGGATCGCCCGGCTTTCCGACACTGCAAGGCAAGTTTAAGAGGCTGACAGTCCTCATTGATGGCTTATCATTCACTGGCGGTCAACTCCTTGAAATTTTGCCCATCAGATTTACTGACAAGCCAGAAAAGGAAGGAAGGGTTGGGGAAGTTGAACTGAATTTGCGAGACGCCGTTTACGAAGGTTTAGCAATTTCCCAAATTCAGGCTCACGCTCAAACAGTTAGATTTGACCTAAAAGGTTCACTCAGAGAAAAAAGGCTTGTTCTCGTCTCCGCTGCATCAGGAACGCTTTCAGGGTTCATCGCTGCCGACTCAATCCGAAAGTATCTTGCTGAACATGCTAACAAGAGCGGAATTGAAGGCGCACAAGTTCAGTTACGAAAAGGATTGATTGAAGTTGAAGGTCGCTGGAAAGTTGAACTGGCTGGCGTCAACATAGCAAAAATCCCTTTCAATGCCTCTGCCGAATTGATGCCCTTCGGAAACGAAATTCATTTGAAACTTCGGGAAGCGAAAATCGCCTATACAATTCCCTTGCCCGCAGGTTGGCTACAAGAGCAACTTCAAAAACTCAACCCACTCATTCGCTTTGACCTCTCGCCGCTTCAAGTCCGATTGACAACCGCTGATGTTTCGTCCGATGGTGTGTTCATATCTGCTGATTTTTCGCTGTCACCTTCCAGCGCATCTCATCACTTGCGTAAGTAAGTAGCGCATTCACTTTTCGTTTTCGGCTCACTTCATTTCGCCTTTTCGCCGCTGCTTAGCGTTAAATGTCGGCGCAAAATTTCGTAAAGCAAAATCCCTGCTGCAACCGCAGCGTTGAGAGACGAAACCTTACTGAGCATCGGAATCGTGACCAACAAATCCGATTTTTTCTTCGCTTCTTCCGAAAGACCCTTCGCTTCGTTCCCGATCAAGATGGCAACTCTTTTGGCGAATTCACTTTCAAAAATGTTTGCCCCGCCTTGTGGCACTGTCCCGACGATTTGAAACTGGTTTTCCTTTAGCCATTTAGCGGCTTCCTCAACCGAGTTGGTTGGTAACACAGGGAGATGAAGCAAACTACCCGCACTTGCCCGCACCGATTTGGGATTGAATGGGTCGGCAGTGCCTTTCGTGTAAAGGACAGCCAAAGAGCCAACGGCGTCGGCGGTGCGAATTATCGCGCCAACATTGCTTGGGTCTTGCAAGCCTTCAAGGATGACAACTCTCGCAAAATTTGGAACTCTCAAATTTTCAACCTTTTCCATGAGTGGTTGTCGGACTGCTGCGACGACGCCTTGAGGTGTTTCCGAAGGTGAAATCTCGTCAAACAGTTTTGGCGCTATCAAAACAACTGGAATTCGCCTTTTTTGTGCCTTTGCAATCATCACTTTGCCCCGTTCCGTTCCCGCAAATTCAGGAGTAAGGGCGACTATCAGAATCGCCGACACTTCGTCATCTAACGCTTCAGTGACGAAGGTAGCACCTTCCAGCAAAAATGCTTCGTGCCTTTTGCGAGTGTGAGGTTTCGTTAAGGCTTTAAGGAAGCGAAAGACATCATTTTGGTGGCTCGTGATAAGGCGCAAACTCACGGCAAGTTTTCACCCCAAAGTTTCGCCATTTGAGTTCAAGGTCAAGCGAAACCTTTCCAAAATTTGACCGCAAAAATTTTTGGCTCGTTTGCTCATGAACTTCCCATCAACTTTGCCACAAAATACTGAGCAGCAACTCAGAAATGCAAATCCAATTCTTGAGAGTGAGAAGATGCGGAAGGCAAAAGGGACAGCGTTTAGGCAGGTTGCGAAAAGGGTTCTGGACAACGCAAAATTTTTGTTGCGACACAAAAGATGGAAAAGTTCCAACTTAATAAGTCGCTTGAAAGTATGCAAGACGCAGTTTGTAGCGAGGCTCAACTTGTTTGGAGATGAGCCATGATGCACATCCTCGTGGTCGGCACAAACCACAAAGTGGCGCCAGTTGAAGTGAGGGAAAAAGTTGCGTTCTCGGAAGATTGCTTATCGGATGCCTATCGGCGTTTTCTTTCTAACGGAATTGGCGAAGTTGTCTTGCTTTCAACTTGCAACCGAACTGAAGTTTACGCTGCAACCAGCGAGCAAATTCCCGAGCGAAAACTGCTTGAGTTGTGGCTCTCGTTTTTTGGTGTCGCTCAAGTGGAGTTTGAGGGGCGATTTTACGCATACCGAGACCATGACGCTGCAAGGCATTTGTTCAGGGTTGCTTGCGGGCTTGACTCAATGATGTTAGGCGAAACCCAAATTTTGGGGCAAGTGAAAGACGCTTTTGAAGAAGCGCAAAAAGCAGGTGCAGTAGGGACTTATTTGGGCGAACTTTTCAGGCGAGCCATCAAGGTCGGCAAGAGAGCGAGAACCGAAACTGCAATCAGCAAAGGAGCAATGTCCGTCGGCGGCGCGGCGGTGGAACTGGCAAAACATATCTTCGCCAATTTGCAAACTTGCACGGTTTTGCTCGTCGGTGCCGGCAAGATGGGGACTGACACGGCGAAAGCGTTAGTTCAAGCAGGTGCAAAACAACTTCTTGTTTGCAACAGAACTTTGAGCCGAGCAGAGGAACTTGCGGCGGAATTGGGCGGACAAGTTGTTCCCTTTGACGAATTGGCGAAAACCCTCGCCAAAGCCGACATCGTGATCGCTTCAACGGGAGCGCAACATTATGTCTTGACAAAAGCGATGGTCGCAGAGGCAATTCGCCAACGACGATACCGACCGTTGTTCCTCATTGACATCGCTGTTCCGCGAAACATTGAGCCTGAAGCGGGCGAACTTGACAATGTTTTCCTGTTTGACATTGACGACCTTGAGCAGGTCGTTCGGGAATACTTGGAGGAACGGCGGAAAGAAGTCCCAAAGGTTGAAGCGCTGATAGAACACGAGTTGCGAAACTTTGCGACATGGTTGGGTGAGCGGAAGGCGAAACCACTCATCGTCCACATTCTCAAAGAAGCGCAACAAAAGGCTCAACAAACTTTGGACGAACTTTTCGCTGAATTGCCAAACTTGAGCGAGTCCGAAAGACAAGCCATAGCCGCAAAAGTTCGTGCCTTGACGATGTGGATTTTGGACGCACCCCTGAGACGCATAAAGCAGTTGGCTCACTCAGACGGCATCATGGAAGCAGCCGAAAAGTTGTTCGCAGTTGACGAGGATTTGCAGGAAGCACCGTCAAAGGAGGTGCAGGACAAGTGAGGGCAATTGCTTTGGTCGCCGCAAGCGCGATCTTGCTTGCTTCTTTGGTGGCTCAGCAAAAGCAATCGTCGTTGATCGGCAAAACTGCCCCAGATTTCACACTGCCGACAATTGACGGCAAGAAAATTAGGCTCGCCGACTTGAAAGGCAAAGTCGTGTTGTTGAACTTTTTCGCGCATTGGTGAGTTGAGTGCTACGCGGAGGCTCCGCGTTTGGAGAAAGAGTTCTGGCAAGCATACAAAGCGAAAGGCTTGGTCGTTTTGGGAGTGGCGATTTGGGCTGAAGGCGACCCGCTGAAAATGGCAAAAATGTTCGCTCAAAAGACCAAAGTCACTTACACGGTCGCCTACGACCCGAAACGAGAAAGTAAGGTCGCTGAGGCTTACAAAGTTGAGGGAGTTCCCGTCAATGTCGTAATCGGTCGGGACGGGAAAATCCGATATTGGCATTGGGGCTTTGACGCCAAGAGTTTGAAGCAAGCGGTTGAAGCAGCGTTGAAAGAACCAGCGCCGAAACAGGCAAGTAAGAGCAAGTGAACTCAGTCGCCACAAAATCAATGCATTTCATTGTCGTTTGCGCTGCCAAGTATCGCAGTCAATTTGTCGGGAACGAAGGTGAAGATGGGCGCTGCAAAAAACTTTCAAAGGAGGCGAACTAAGATGGTTCGGTCGGTCGGATTTTTGCTTGTAGCGTCGTTAGTTGGTCTCTTGACGGTTAGTCATGCCCAATCCCCGCTGAAGCGTGGAATGGAGTTGAGTTTCAGCGGCAATGCAAAACTGCAAATAGACGAAAGGTCAATAACGGCAAAAGTGCAGATGACGGACTTGGTGATGAAAGTTCTGGAAGACAAAAAGGCTATCGTCGCCAGCCTGCGAATTTTTGAACCGAAAGTGGAAGGTCAATATATCCCTCAGGAAGCAGCGCTGCGATTTTTGACCGTTAACGAGACTGGTGAGGAAGTCCTTGTAGAGTTAGAGCAAATCTTTAGCGAAGTTCCGCCTTTCCCATTCACCACTCAGTTTATTCGTGTTTTGCCCATCTACTTCCTGCCAGCACGACAGTTGGGAAATGGCAAATCATGGACATCTAAAGAACGAGTGCTTTTAAGTTCTGAACTTGATGCCGAAATCCGATATGAAGTTAAGGGCAGAGAAAAAATTGGCGATAGAGATTGCTTCGCTGTGACGAGAAATTTGCCCAAACCTTTACCTATCCCGAACTCAGAGGGAGCACAAATTGCCAAAATTGCTGACATCCTTTGGTTTGATGCTCAAACGGGGATTTTGCGACGCATTCAAAGGGAAGGGATTTTGGAGATTCGCAAAGGTCAAACTTTGGCGATGAGCCTTCAACTGGAACTCAAGGACGAAAAAGTTTTGGACGAACAAACTTTAGCCCAACGGCTTAAAGAACTTGAAGCCGTCAAGTCCGTCCAACAAAAACTCGGTTCGCCACTCATGAATAGACCAAGCAAAGAAACTCTGGATGCTGCCGAACAAGCCATTGGTGAGTTCCTACAAAAGTTCCCAAACAGCCTGTATCGCCCGTATTTGGAGACTTGGCAACGAGTCGCTCAAATCTTGAAGCAGCAAGTTCAGAGGCAACAACAGCAAGGCGCTCTTGTCGGTAACCCCGCACCTGATTTTGAGTTGCCGACGGTAGATGGCAAGCGAAAAGTCAAACTCAGCGATTTGAAAGGCAAAGTGGTAGTGCTGAACTTCTTCTCCCACTGGTGAGGACCGTGCAACGCGGAGGCTCCGCGTCTTGAAAGCGAGTTTTGGCAAGCATACAAGGATAAAGGCGTTGTCGTGATTGGAGTAGCGATATGGGCGCAAGGAGACCCGTTTGAGGTTGCAAAAGAGTTCGTCCAGAAGCACAACCTGACTTATCTCGTGCTCGTTGATGCCGAAGACAAAACCCCAGACCTTTACGGCGTTGAAGGTGTCCCAACCAATGTCGTTATTGACAAGGAAGGCAAAATCCGTTACCTGCAAGCAGGATTTGACCCTGACGGAATAAAGCGGGCAATTGAAGAAGCGTTGAAGTGATCTTTGGCTGGACGAGTTAAGCCTTTGGAGGGTGACTCGCCATGTCCGTCGTCAAAGGGAAGGTGGCGAAAGTTAGGGGCGTATTACTTCTCTTTGTGGTTGCTCTGAACACATGTTTCTCTCACGCTGCTTTAAGAGCGGGATTGGAATTGAAGTATGAAGGGACAGTTGAGGGAGGGACGACTTACGAAAGTGAACCGCCTTCAAATTATTCCCAAAAGTTGACGCTTGTTGTGTTGGTGTTAGGTGACCCGAAGGAAACAGGTGCTGAAGTCGTTCAGGGGTATCAATTCCGCTGCAAAATACAAAGTTGTTAGTGTGCCGACAAATGTAATTGTTGACGCAGACGGCATCGTCCGATACTATCAAGGCGGTTTCATTGAAAAGGAAGTTCGCAAGGCGCTTGATGAGGTTTTGAAGTAATGATTTTCGCAAGGCAGGTGGAAAAAGATGGCACTGACAGTTGCTGAATTGAGGAAGGTGCGGGAGAGCCGAATTGCACTGATCCCGCCGAGACCTTTGACCTTTGACGAGTTTGTTGAGATGTTCAACGAGGACGATGATGTGGAGTTGATTGACGGCATGGTGGTGAAAAGGATGGCTGCGCAATTGGAGCATGAGGATTTGTTTGGGTGGTTGCATACTTTGTTGTGGGACTATGTTGAGGCTACTGGGCAAGGCGTGGTTTTGGGTTCTCGGACAGCGGTCCAAATTCACACCTATCGCGGTCGTTTGCCCGACTTGCTTTTCGTGCGATGGGGCAGAAGGTCAATTGTCAAGCGGAAGGGCGTTTACGGTGCACCCGACCTTGTGGTTGAGATTCTTTCGCCCACTGACAAACCTTCCGACATAATCGCCCTTGAAGCCGATTACAGAAGTATCGGTGTCCGCGAAATTTGGCTGGTTGATTTGCCAAAAAAACGAGTGAAAGTTTTGAGAAAGCGGAGGAAAGGTTACGATGAAGAGGTTTTAGCGGAAGGCGTTTTGGTTTCTGAAGTCGTCAAAGGCTTTTGGCTTCGCGTTGAGTGGCTGTTCGCTCAAAAGCGACCTAAAGTTTTGGATGTGTTGAAGCAACTTTTGAGCGGAACTGAAGCAAACTCCCATGTGAGGTGAAGTCGTTGACAGTTGCATGGACACTTTTGGGATGGCTTTCAGTTTTGTGTTACTTGGTGGCAGCGGGGTTTGTGCTTTGGGCATTGTGGAAACCGAGAAAGAGTTTGCCCACGCTCACACAACATTTTTTCCTCGCTGCTGCTCTTTGCCATTTGCTTTACTTCGGCGAAGGGGCATTGACGAAGTGGCTGAAACTTGACACTCCTGAAGCGGTCTCCGTTGTCCTCGGATTGCTTGTTTCAGGTGCCTCGTTCGTTCAATGGCGAAGGCATGGGACGGAAGCATACCTGGGTTTTTTGTTGCCCTTGTCGGCAATCCTTCTGGCGTTCGGAATCATTGAGAGACCGACGCAACTTTCCCCTGAACTCAGGCGAGACATTTTGCTCATCCATGTGGCTTTCATGATGCTGGGATACTTGATGCTCACCCTTTCTTTTGGCTCATCTGTTGTTCACCTTTTGACCCTTTGGGCATTAAAGCGTAAGAGAAATCTTTCTGTTCTTGACAGACTTCCGCCTTTGGAAACTACCGAGCAATTAACGGGCAAGTTGGTTCTCATCGGGTTACCGATACTTGCCCTTGGCATGATTATCGGCATCGTTTGGGCGAAAGTTGAAGGAAGAAGCGCTTTGTCTGACCCGAAAGTTTTTCTTTCCTTCATCACTGGTGGCATCTTTGCAGCCTACCTTTACGCCCGATTCATCCGTCGTTGGGAAGCACCAGCACTTCATTGGCTCATTTCCGTAGGCTTTGCTTTTTTGCTGGTCACTTTCTTGGTTGTGCGCCATACTTTGGCTGTGAGATAAGGGCGATGCCTTAAAAGGAGGCAAAGAAATGATTGCCAAACTGCCCAAACTCAAAAGGGTGGTTTTAGCAGCACCAAGGGGTTTTTGCGCAGGTGTTGTCAGGGCAATAGAAATTGTTGAGACCGTTGTGAAACTTTTACCACCGCCAATTTATGTCCGCAAGGAAATCGTCCACAATAGGTTCGTGGTTGATTACTTCAGGCAGAAAGGCGTCATTTTTGTCAACGAGTTAGATGAAGTTCCAGACGGTGCGACGGTGATTTTCAGCGCTCACGGTGTTTCGCCTGCGGTTAAAGAGATGGCAAGGCGAAAAAACTTGAGGGTTATTGACGCCACATGCCCTTTGGTGACGAAGGTTCACCTTGAAGCAATTCGCTTCGCTCAAGAGGGCTATAGCATCATCCTGATAGGGCACGAAGGGCATGAGGAAGTTGAAGGGACAATGGGAGAAGCGCCTCATTGCACTTGCTTGGTGCAAAGCGTTGAAGATGTTGAGCGGTTGCAAGTTCCAAATCCCGAAAAGGTGGCTTATTTGACCCAGACGACTTTGAGCGTTGACGATACTGCCGAAATCGTTGCTGCTTTGAAACGGAAGTTTCCCGAAATCGTTGGTCCCCGCACTGACGACATTTGCTACGCCACTCAAAACCGACAAAACGCTGTCAAGGCTTTGGCGAAGCAAGTTGATGTCATTTTGGTCATCGGCTCAAAAAACAGTTCAAACAGCCAAAGGCTTAAGGAAGTCGCCATTTCTCTCGGTTGCCCCGCTTACCTGATTGACGGTGCCGAGCACATCAATCCCCAATGGCTTTGGGATTCTGAAAGCGTTGGAGTTACTTCGGGCGCATCTGCGCCAGAAATTCTCGTCCGAAAAGTCGTTCAAAGGCTTCAAGAGTTGGGAGCGAAAGAGGTGGTTGAATTTCGTTTGACTGAAGAACGAGTTCAATTCGCCCCACCACCTGAAATCAAGGAATTGTTGGAACAGAACGAACTGGTGGATGAACTGCTTCCAGTGAGGTGACTTGTTTCCTTAATGTCAATCGCTTCGCCTTCATGCTACCATTTAATTTGACGAGCATCTGCTTATTCGCAAATCGTTCTGACCGCACATTAAGCGGGAGGCGTAAAAATCATGGATTACGAACTTTGTGGCGAAAGTTTGCCTGAAGAGTGCGGCGTTTTCGGAGTTTATGCGCCCGATGACGATGTTGCAAGAATTGCTTTCTTTGGTCTATTTGCGTTGCAGCATCGCGGACAAGAAAGTGCAGGGATTGCTGTCGCCGATGGCATTACCGTCCGTGTCCATAAAAGGATGGGGTTAGTGGCACAAGTTTTTGATGAGGAAATTCTCGCTGCACTGAAAGGTCACATCGCCATCGGTCACACCAGATACTCCACGACGGGTTCTTCTAACATCGCAAATGCTCAACCTTTCATGGAACTTCATCGCGGAATGCCATTTGCTTTGGGGCACAATGGCAATTTGGTTAACGCCTTTGAATTGCGGAAGGAACTGGAGCAGTTGGGCTTCAGGTTTGAAGGGACAAGTGACAGCGAAATCATAGCAAAACTTATCGCCAGTTATGATGAACTGGATTTTGAAAGGGCAGTTATGGCAGCGATGGAAAGATTGCAAGGCGCTTTCTCTCTCATCATCCTCTCGCCAGACAAACTTTTTGCTGTCCGCGACCCTTATGGCGTCCGTCCGCTCGTCATAGGCAAACTCAATGGCTCGCATTGGGTAATTGCTTCCGAAACTTGTGCACTTAACCCTGTCGGTGCAGTCTATGTCCGCGATGTTGAACCTGGGGAAATGGTCATCGTTGACGAAAAAGGTTTGCACATTGTCAGGTGGGCGGAAATTGTCAAGCCTTCCCTTTGCATTTTTGAGTTCGTTTATCTTGCTCGTCCCGATAGCCAACTTTACAGTCAAAATGTCCACATGGTTCGCAGGCGGATGGGGCAAATCCTTGCTAAAGAACATCCAGCAGATGCCGACATTGTTATCCCTGTCCCCGATACTGGCATACCTGCTGCTTTGGGTTATTCGGAAGAGTCAGGCATTCCTTACGCTGAGGGCTTCATCAAAAACCGCTACATTCACCGAACTTTTATTCAACCCAGTCAAAGGCAAAGAGAACTTGGTGTCCGCATCAAATTGACACCGCTTCGGGAGGTGCTTGACGGCAAACGAGTTGTGGTCGTTGAGGATAGCATCGTTCGTGGGACGACGACGAGGAACATTGTTGGGATGTTGAGAGAGGCTGGAGCGAAGGAAATTCATGTCCGCATCAGTTCGCCACCTTATCGCTTTCCTTGTTTCTACGGCATTGACACTGCTGCCCGAAAGGAACTCATAGCCTCTCAACTTGATGTTGAAGAAATTCGCCGCTACATCGGCGCTGACAGTCTTGGCTACTTAAGTGTAGAAGGACTTTTTGAGGCTGTGGGCGGTCAACCCCTTCGCTTTTGCAGCGCTTGCTTTGACGGTCGTTATCCAATCCCAATACCTCAACACCTTAGACTCAGCAAGCAACTGTTTGAGGAAGAGGAGTTACTCCAAGTTCTGTGAGGGGAAAGGGACAAAAATTTTGCGAAATGTCAAGATGAAAAAGCGAGGTGAATTGAAATATGGTAGCGCGATGGCAATTAGGGCTGACCCTTGTGTTGGTTGCAGGCTTTGCCTTTGCGCAAGTTTCAAAGGAGTTTGCCCTGACGGTTTGGGAATTGCGAGGGACAGTTGAAGTTCAGTTGCAAGACGGAGTTCAACGAACCACAAAAGAAGGCGAAAAGTTGCCCATCGGAAGTTCAGTTAAAACGCAGCCAAAAAGCGTCTCAATCCTTGAATGGCTTCCTTACAAGGCAAGGGTTAAACTTGCACCCGAAACTGAGGTTCAACTCTTGGCGACTCGCTCCCTCTCGGTAAAGCGTGGTCGGGTTTGGATTGGGACACCTCCTCCACCTGCCTGGGAACGCCGTTTCCCGCTACCTGTTCAATCTGGGCAAGTTCAGATTGTCAGTTCCCCAGATGCGTTTTTCAGTGTTTATGTTCAACCCGATGGAACAGTGACAGTCTCGGTTGACCAAGGGAGCGTCTTCATTTCTGCGGGGCAGGTGATAACATCAGTGTTGAAAGGTAACATGTTGGTCGTAAAGCCACCAAGTGTCATCATTGGTCCTATGACCATGACCAAGCAGGAGCAAATAATGTGGGACATGGGCGGAATCCGCTAACTGCGGTCAAGAACTTGATAGCAAAATTGTCCTCAAATTTTGAAAGCAGAAAAATTTGCCTAAGCCAACAGGAGTGATTGTTAATGCCGAGACTGAGGTTGAAAGAGAGTAAGAAATTTTTGCGGAAGCGAACAACATTTGCTTACAAAGTCGCTAATAGCATTTGCGAACTCATTGGCGACACTCCTATGGTCAAACTCAACCGCGTCGTCCCTTTTAACGCCGCAACTGTATATGCAAAGTTGGAGATGTTCAACCCATGCTCAAGCGTTAAGGACAGGATTGCTTTGAGCATGATTGAAGCGGCGGAAAAGGCGGGACAAATAGAGCCAGGGAAATCGGTCATTGTTGAACCGACGAGTGGAAACACAGGAATTGGACTTGCTATGGTCTGCGCAGCAAAAGGTTACCGCTGCATCATCCTCATGCCTGACACCATGAGTGCGGAGAGAATTTACATCCTAAAAAGCCTCGGCGCTGAAGTGATTTTGACGCCGGGCGAAGAGGGCATGTATGGAGCGATTTTGAAAGCGGAAGAGATTGTCAAAACCACGCCCAATGCTTTTATGCCCCAACAATTTTCTAACCCAGCAAACCCAGAAATTCACCGCAAAACAACGGCTGAGGAAATTTGGCAGCAAACTGAAGGACAAGTTGACATTGTTATAGGCGGTGTGGGAACAGGTGGGACGATTACTGGCATAGGAGAGGTTTTGAAATCGCGAAAGCCTTCCGTTCAAATCATTGCCGTTGAGCCAGAGGCATCGCCAGTCCTTTCAGGAGGCAAGCCAGGCATACACAGAATTCAAGGCATAGGTGCTGGTTTTATTCCTCAAGTGCTCAACTTGTCAGTCATTGACGAAGTGCGCATTGTATCTGATGAGGACGCTTATGAGATGATGAAGCGATTGGCAAGAGAGGAAGGTCTGTTCGTCGGAATTTCCTCTGGGGCAGCAGCGCATGTTGCCGTTCAAGTCGCGCAAGAAGTTTCACCTGATAAACTCATAGTCGTCATACTCCCCGACACTGGGGAGCGCTATCTCACTTTGGACTCTTTGTTTCAGGTCTGAATACAGTTTTGCACAGCCGTTAATTGTTGCGATTTGAGCGTTTATGCAAAAACAAGCGTTGTGGAAGGACTTGAAAGGTGAAAGTATCGGAAAAGGTATCAGTCAGCGGATTTTGACTTTGACGGTAAAAATAGTGAAGCCGCCGGGAGTTAAAACCGGGACCTCATGAATGCCATGCCATCCGTTTCCCAAAGAAGTGCTGCTGGGAAGTGTATTCATCAGGAGGATTAAGGTATCGTTCAACACGGGCTACCCAATAAATTAACGCTGCAAGGATGGAGATAGTGACAGCGAAAAGAATAAGCCCAGCGATTAATCTGCGGACGAGCAAAATCATTCCTGAGATGACCCAAATTGCGCAACAGAAGAGTAAAAGCCAAAACATGTTATCTGAACCGTAGAGGTAGATGGTAGGGGCAGTAAGGGCGAAACCGACAAAGCCCAAAAGGCTCAAAATTGCCAAGCCAACCGAAATCCAATCCTTCAGCCTAAGCCAAGTTTCAAAAGTGAAGGGAACTTTGGGGATGAAAACTCGTTGGAAATCTTTGCCCAAAAACCAAGCGTCACCGGGAACGCCGTGAAGGCGGAAAGAGACATGAGCAACTGGAACTGCCTTTACACTTAGTTGTGTGCGAATAAAACGGGTATCGCCCGCTTCCAATCCCTTCGCTTGGTTGGCGACTGAGTTTATGGCGCCTTGAACCTCTTGAGGGAATTGGCTGAAACTTAAGGGTAAAGATGGTTGAATGTTTGTTTGCCATGTGCTACTCGCTTCTGCTGCTTTCATTTCCTTCAAGGGTAAACCCCATCGTGAAACGACTTCGGTGAACTCATGGGGCTTGAATTCGCAAACAACCGCTTGATACCTAATCAACCTTCCGACTCCAGCGCATTTTGAGCAAAGCTTAGTGACTCTTCCCTTTCCAAGGCAAAAACTACAAACCTCACTACCTGTGCCATTACAAGCGAAACAAACCTTTCGCCCGCTACCGTTGCAACTCATGCAACTTTCTAACCTGTTGTCAAATCTCCTTCTCATCCCTGAACCGTTGCAAATGTTGCAAACTTGACTTCCAGTTCCAGCACATCGGTAGCAAACCCTTCTCCCGCCGCCTCCACAGGAATGGCAGACAACGATTAACTCTCCATCTCCTGAGCAGACTGGACAAGTGAAAACTTGCTGGCTCCCTGCGATTGGGTAAATTTGCGTGTCGGAGACGAAACTGCTCGGTGGGATTGATGCGATATCCCAAACTGAGTTCAAGTTCGCCGGTGCTTTGGGATGAAACCTGCCCCTGTCTGGCTCTTCAAACCAGTCAGTGTATCGCCGCTCGGTTAGGGTTTGGAGGGTGACAAGGTGGTCAACGCTTTCTTCAACATTGGGGTTAAGGCTGATGAACCTGATCAAATCGCCTCTGGTGAAGAAAGTTCTGCCTTGAATGTTTTGGGCAATCAGGGCTTTTGCCTTTGCGAAGAAAAGCCCCCTGTCCTTGATCACAGCGATCGCCTCACTTATTGCCCGCTTTTGAACAAGTCGCTTTCAGTTTTTTGTATAGGAGTTACGCAGTTGACTGCGAACCCCTTCGTTGGCATAATGTTAGCCCATAAAGACCAACTTGTCAGAGAAGGCGATAGCCGATGAACGCAGCAAAGTGCGATGACCTTGACTACATCCACTCCCTCATCGCTGCAAAGAAGACCTTTACCTGCACTGAAGCAGCCAGATGCCAACCAGAAAGCCAAAATACCCCCGCTCACGATGCCTTTACCCGCCTGCTGCAAAGACAGCCTTTAGAAACAAAGGCGTTATGGCGGGAAGCAAAGGCATTCGTGGAAAAAGAAAAGGGGCTTTTGGTCATAGATGACACAACTTTAGACAAGCCCTACGCCCAAAAGATGGAACTTTTGACCTATCATTGGAGTGGCAAACACCAAAGGGTGGTGAAGGGCATTGCCATTTTGACCTTGCTTTGGACGGATGGGAAAGCCCTCATCCCCTGCCACTTTCGGGTTTATGACAAGTCCCTAAATTATCGGAATGTAAGGCACGGGCTCTGTCCCGTGCCGACATGTTGGCGCAGGCTCCGCCCTGCGCCGATAGGATTTGTCGGCGTGGAAGCCACGCCCTACATCATTTTGCAAAAATTTTTTGAAGCGGTATAAAGCGATCGTTCGTGATGCCATCCGAACCTATCTGGCTCAGCCTTTCTATGAACTTATCCCAACTGCGTAAGTCCTATGGGTTTTTAGAGGGTTTTTCCTGCCGGGATTTCAAATGCTCTCAAAAATTCTGGGGGAATCGCGGATTTCACTGGTAAAATTTTGGTGGAGCCGCCGGGAGTTGAACCCGGGACCTCCTGAATGCCATTCCTCAATGTCGCCATCCCATCAATTTCCTCAAAAAATCCACGATTTTCCGCCAATTTTGAGAGCATCCCTGATTTCGCGACCCCAAGATTTTTTGAGCGAAACCGTGAATGATTATAACGAGCGAGAAGAAAAAGTCAAGATGGGG
>Ga0209289_100379_pt1 | contig 24223 bp, 20 predicted proteins | sample GXS110809BmetaG_FD_184121 | JGI IMG/M metagenome (GOLD analysis project Ga0209289, IMG submission 184121) | Hot spring microbial communities from Gongxiaoshe hot spring, China to study Microbial Dark Matter (Phase II) - GXS 110809B (SPAdes)... ...
TTTTTCTTCTCCTTTCTGCTTTATCATCTGGTTTTTATAGTTCTTTGATATTTTTTGTGCTTGCTTCTATCTCTCATGTTTCTTGTTTTTTTTACCTACCATTTATTATTTCTTTCCATATCATTGACGGAAGAATGGATGTAAAAAGGGCCGTGTATTTTGTGATACTTGGGTTTTTGTTTTCATTTGCAACGCAATTGATCTACTTGTTTTTTGGCGAACAGTTTTTTTTAAAACTTACCCCTAGAGCAAAGGAGAATTTCTTCAGTGTAATTCACAGCTCGTTCTATAGTTTCTCAGGTGGTAAATTTTCTTTTTTTGTCATGATGGGCCTTTTTTTTGTAGGTTTTTGGAAGATGGACTTGAGAAAGAAAATATTTATTTCTTCTGGGATAGTAACCTATTTTTTAATTCTTTTATCTGAAAAGTCAAATCCTGTCTTCGGATATTTTTTGGTTAAGCATACCTTTTTGTCTTGTATATTTTTTTATCTTTGTGTTTCTTATGGAGTTGTTAATCTTCTCAATATTTTTGGTAATAATTTTATTAAGTTTCTATCTTTTTCTTTTTTGGCTTTGTTGTGGGGGACAATTAATTTGTCAAGCAAATATCTTTGGGTTAAATTCAGTTTGTCTTCTCCGTTCTTGGTAAAGGATCTGATAGAAAGGAATTCTCAGAAGGTGAGGAGCTTTCTAATTTATTTTGACCCACTTTTCATTACAAAAGGAGTTGGGACTCTTTTTTTTCAATTTAGTGTAAAGAGATACAATGCTAAGATTCTTATTGATAAAAATTTCTCCTACTTTTTAAAGTTCAGTGGGAAAAATCCTATTCTTGAAACTCATTGGGTTTATGTGGATGATTTAATTTCAAATAAAGGCGATCTAAAACTTCTGGTTTTTCTCCCGACAACACTTCCAGAATATTACGATGAATTGAATATGATAGAATGGTGGATTGGCGATTATGAAAGAGATTTTAAAATTACTGCGGAGCGATTGAGAAAAATTATTAAAGAAAAATATGGTATAGATGTTGATTATGATGTTGGAATCTTTGCCTTTGAATATAATTTGAATCAAAATAATTTTATTACTGAAATAGAGATTTTAAGAGACCTTGTTTCAGAATTTTATTTACATTTTTTTTCTATTTACTATAGAGATCCTAAAGAAGAAAGAATTTCATCACAATAATATGATTTCTTTTCTGTGATGTATGTCCCGTTATTGATTTCTATCTTTTCTCCATTTATATTTGCTTTGCCGATCAGATGACATTTTGAACCTTCAAAAAATATATACCTTGCATCTGAAAACTTTATATCAAGTTCGAAGTTTTTTTCATTATTTAATTGAAGCAGAGTACCTTGAACATTTATTTTCTTTGATGTGTATTCACTTTTCAAATTAAGGTTCCTGAAATCTAGAGCTATTTCAAAGTTTTCTATTTTTATTTTATATTTACCCTTGATTTTAACATTGCACATAAATGGCGACAGAAGGAATTTCGCATTTTCTAATAACCCGTTGCTTTTATGAGATTCAAAAGATAGTGAGATCTCTTTTTCGTAATAAAGGTAGTTATATTCTATCTTATTTTCCGAAGCTCTATATATTCTTCCGTTAGTTGATATTCTTATATCTTTGAAAGGAGAGATAAATGTAAGATCTATTATTCTATATCCTTTTTCTTCTTTGTTTTTCAATATTTTTACTGGTACTCCTTTTGTTTTGTAATGGATATAAGTTAGAGATCCGCATATTGTATGTATATCCGAGGACATATTTATAAGTCCTAAGAGTATTGCAAGCGTGTTTTCTATCAGCATATTCAGTAATAGACTTCATCACAGAAGAAACTTTTCTCACCGATTTTTATATTCCCACTTGATAAGTTCAATTTTGTTTCATTTAGAATTATTTCTCCTTCTACATCGCAAAGCGTGTTTTGGCTAACTGCACCTATTACACTTATTTCTAATTTGTCTGATTTGGCTTCAAAACATTCGCAGGTATCAGGTGTTTTTATGCATCCGGAACTTTCCATATTACCCGAGACTGCCCCATCTGATGTTTTGAAGAGATAGGAGAATTTCTGGAAATCTATTGAATACCCTTCATCTGATAAATTGGTGAATAATCCTTTGTATTTTATGATAAACCCTTCTTCGATTTTTTTCACATTTAAGTATCCTCCTAGTTCAAATATAAGGTTATATGATGAACCTCCGAAAATCTTTATTTCCATACCTATCTTAGAATTTTTGATAGAGAAGTTTGCCTGAGAAAAATTCCCTTCTCCACCTGATATAACTGATTTTATTTCAATGCCTTCAAGAGCTATTTTTGTATATATTTTCTCTATTTTTGGCTTTCCTGATTTCAAAAGATCTCCGTAGAAGAAAGATTTTTCTTTCAGGCATCTATAAGATATTTTGTCGTAAGAATCTTTCATGCAATTGCTTATATCTGAGCTTACTATCATAAGATACATTTTTAGAGCTGTGCTCAAAAAATCCATTAATTTGGCTATCACATCCAGGGGTTTTTCACTTTTTCGACATTCAACTTCATTATCTTGAAGATTTTCTGTTTTTTCTAAACTTGATTCTATGTATTGGAATTCGCTCAGAGATATTTTCGGCTGAAGTAAGTGACGAAAAGCATAGTATGATGTGCCCAATATTAATATCGCTGCTAATAAGACAAATAATATTATTTTTTTATTCTTTATGTTTTTATTCATTTTGTTTCTTTTTATACTTATTTAAATTTTTTATTTTACTTGGAAGTATTAAGATATATTCTGCATATTTTTTGTTTTTATTATTTTGTTATTAGAGTGCCTTGGTTGAGCAATATCTTTAATTTTTTACTGAACTATTTTTTTTATGTATTCCAAAATTTCTTTTCTGCTCTTTTTAATTTTTCCTCTACCTTCTGCAAAGTTTTGTTTTCCACCTCCACTGCCTTCTAGAAATTTTGATAGATTTTTTACTATTTCGGCACAATCTACTTTTGGAGAATTTGTCCCACACACTATTTCTGAACCTTCAAGATTATCTGAAAGTATTATTATTAACGAATCATTTAGTTTTTCTTTCAGTCTATCTACCAGAAATCCTAGTTCTTTGCGGGAAAATCCTTTAAGGTAATCAAAGGCTATCTTTATACCATTGATTTCAAATATTTCTGGGTTTGAGGACCTTATTGCTAATTCTCTTTTGAGTGAATCTATATCATTCTTAAGCTTGGTGTTTTCTTCAATGATTGATTTGAGTCGCGAGGTAATCTCATTTGGGGATGCCTTGATTATATCTGAGATCTCCTGAATGAAGTTTTCTTTTTCTCTTATGTATTTCAAGAGTTCCCATCCTGCTATGGCTTCAACCCGTCTGATACCAGATGAAACTCCAGACTCTTTTAAAATCTTAAAAATTCCTGCTTCACCTGATTCAGATAGATGAGTTCCTCCACATAGTTCGAGAGATACATCGCCTACTCTGACGACTCTGACTATTTTTCCGTATTTATCACCAAAGAATGCCAAAGCTCCGAGTCTCATAGCTTCGTTTATCTTCATATATTCATACGAGACTTCATAATCTGCCATTATCCATGTGTTTACAAGGTCTTCAATATCTTTGATTTCTGAATCTGAAAGTTGAATAGGATGGGAGAAATCAAATCTTAATCTTTTGGATTCAACTAAGGATCCCATCTGCCTTGCGTGTGGTCCAAGAATTTTTCTTAGGGCAGAGTGGAGTAGATGTGTTGTTGTGTGATGCCTTGCAGCTTGCATCCGGTGATTCTGATCTACCTCAAGGATGACTTTCATCCCTTCTTTTAGATCTGTTCCCCTAACTTTGTGTAGGATGAAATCATTGATTTTTTTTGTGTCTATAATAAGGTATTCTTTTTCGTCGGTTCTAATTTTCCCCTTATCTCCAACTTGTCCTCCTCCTTCGGGATAAAAAGGTGTCCTGTCTGTTATTACCCATGTTTCATCTTTGTCTGCTTGTATTGTTCCCAATATCTTTGCCTCCGAAACTAGACCATAGTATCCAATAAATTCTGTTCCAGATATATCTTGAAATTTGGGTATAAGTATTGATGGTTTTTCTTCTTTCTTTTTGGCTTTCTTTTTTGATGAATCAATGAGTTCTTGAAGTTTTGAGTCAGAAAAATATAACTCCTTTTCCTCAAGTATATCTTTCATTAGATCTATTGGAAGTCCATGGGTATCCCAGAATGCAAAAACGATTTCTGCGGGGAACTCTCTTGTTTTTTCTTCTTTCTTAAAATCTAAAACCTCTTTTTCAAATATGGGGAGAACTCTGGATATGGTGTCAAAAAATCTTTCTTCTTCAATATTAACCGTTTTCTTTATTATTTCAGAGTGTGGTAATAGGTATCCCCAGAAGTCAGACATAGTTTTAATTACTTGTTCTGTTATTTGATGAATAAATGGTTTATCTATATATTTCATTGAGTATCTTAAGGCTCTTCTTATTATTCTTCTTATAACGTAGCCTCTTGATTCATTTGAGGGCATTATTCCATCTGCTATTGCAAATGTCACGCACCTTGATGCATCCATAACTACCCGTAGAGCTATTTCATCTATATCAGGGACGAATTCTAAAACAGATTCTTTTATTGGGATAAAGACATCTGTATCAAATACACTGGGGACACCTTGAACAACCATTGCGATTCTTTCAAGTCCCATTCCTGTGTCTATATTTTTCGTTTTCAGGGGCTCAAGTGTTCCATCATTTCTCATATTATACTGCATAAAGACGAGGTTCCATATTTCAAGATACCTATCACAATCACATATGGGTTCTGAACAAACATGTTCTTGTGGTCCATCTCGCACAACAATGATTTCAGAGCATGGTCCGCATGGTCCTTGTTCTCCCATCATCCAGAAATTGGATTCCTTGCCTGCTCTTACTACCTTTCTTATATCTGTTTCCTCAAGCCAAATCTTTTCTGCTTCATCATCTTCTTCATAAACAGTTGCAATAAGCTTTTCCTTCGGGATTTTTAGTACATCTGTTATGAACTCCCATGCAAGAGATATTGCTTCTTTTTTGAAATATCCTCCAAATGAGAAATTCCCGAGCATTTCAAATAAAGTCATATGCCTTGCTGTTCTACCAACATTTTCAAGGTCATTATGCTTTCCACCAGCTCTTATACATCTTTGGACGGTTGCGACATTTCTGAAATCTGGTTCTATTTCTCCCAAGAAATATTTTTTAAATTGCACCATTCCGGCGTTTGTAAAAAGCAATGTCGGATCATCTTGAGGTACAAGTGATGAAGATGGTAGAACTTTATGTCCCTTTTTTTCAAAAAAGTTTAAAAAGGCTTTTCTTATTTCATTTACTCTCATATATAGGCCGAATATATAAATTTAGTCGTAGCAATGTTTGAGATGAATTATCTGTTTTGTTTATTGTATATTTTTTATTATGCCACTGATTCAATGGATCTGCTTTGAATGAGATGTGCTACTTTGTTGTGAAATTTGGTTTGTATTCAATATTGAAGGTTTGTTATATTTTTGCATAGTTTTTGGATGATTACGAAGTTTGATTAGGTTCTAAACCGTTATCGTATTTTACGATAAAGGAAGTTATTTTGTTGATTCTGATGATTTTTGAATGTTGTAATCATAGTCAAAATACTGATTTATGTATTTTACTTTTCATATCATAAACTCACTATTTAAAAAACATTTTTGGTTTGATAGATGCAACAAAGCAAACATATTCATAAAATTCCGATGAGATTAAGCTTAATGCAACACAGCAAATACATTATCGCTTTGTTGCGATGCCTTTTCTTAAAAACTCCTTAAGAAGCTTTTTCCATTAAAAAATATCATTTTACCGTAAGCTGAAATCTAGTTTATTGTCAGAAGGTCCGAACTTTTAGAAACTGTTGTCCTTCAGCCTTTCTGAGAACTCCTTCAAATTCTTTGCTTTAATTATCTCCTTCTTCAGTTCCTTGAGTCTATCTATATCTGAAATCTCTCTTATCTTCTTCATAAGCCTCAAACCCTTTTTACCAAATCTTAACTCAAGGCCTAAAGCTATCGCACTGTATAGCCCCTCCCTTAATCCTGTTTCCCTTCCTTCCTTTAGTCCAGCTTCCCTCCCTTCCTTATATCCCCAAAGCTTTGTTATATCTATCTCTATCGGCATCTCACTTATCTCTTCCTTCCCTATCCCCCTTAACTCCGATAAAACCTCTATCCTATGTATATATTTTAAGATTCTTTCCTCTCCAAGATTTAATTCCTTTAATTTCTCTATAACACGCCTCAGCACTCCCACCCTATCTCCTGTCTTACCTAAAATAGAAAGAATAAAAACATCTGGTTCATCAGATTCCAAAAAACTCTCTGCTTCTATCTCACTTATGTCAATTATCTCAAACCTGTGATATATCTCAGTAAAATCTGTCTTAAGAGAAAAAACATTCTTCATTCTGAGCTTTTCTTTACCTATGTAAATGACAATCTGGATAAGGGGGAGTTTATATTTTCTGTAAAGAGCGATAGCATACTGAAGCATTCTTTGAGGCATTGTTTCATCGTTTGATGTTTGAAACTCAATGTGAAGAAGGAAGGAACCTTTATGAGTTCTGATTATTCCAACGAAATCAGCTCTGAGGAGTTCCTGAATCTCTGTTGAAGCAGGTTTTATCTCAAGTATATCAACTTTGAGAACAAGCTTAACAACAGCTTTTGCAGCGGATTCAAAAATCCCCTTTATCTCAGTATCAAATCTCACACGGAAAATTTTGCAAATTTCTAAAAACCATTGAAATTCTTTTCTGATAAAAAAATGGTGCTATGCGATACCAGAATCAAAATCTTATAACACTGTTATAGAAAAAGATAAATTAGGACCAATTTTCACTTCGGATCTCTCCCTTTAATTTCAGTAGTAATTTTTTTATTTTCAATTAGAATAGTATTGCACAAGCTCTGTTGTAATCATAGTCAAAATACTGATTTATGTATTTTACTTTTCATATCATAAACTCACTATTTAAAAAACATTTTTGGTTTGATCAATGCAACGAAGCAATTTTTGAAAATTATTTTCTTCTTTCTCTTAATTCTTTGAGAACTTCTTCAAAGGGTATATCCATAAGTACAAGCAAGGATAATATATGATAGAGTAGGTCAGCTGCTTCCCATATGACTGAATTTTTCTCTTTACCTCTGAGTCCTTTCAAAGCTGATTCACAAAGTTCTCTGGATTCTTCGGTTATTTTACTTAATATCTTTTCCAAGCCACTAGAAAACAATCTTGAGGAATAACTGTTTTCTTTTGGGTTTTCCTTTCTGTCTTTGAGGATGTTTTGTAATTCAAGCAATATGTTTATTTGAGGTTTTGATTTTTCAGTTTCAGCTGTTTCCCCATCAAATTTTATTATTTTTCTGAAGAAGCAAGATTGTTCTCCTGTGTGGCAAGCAGGGCCTGATGGTTCTGAAAGAAAAACGAGTGAATCATTGTCGCAGTCGGAGAAGATTTCAAAGACTTTTATAGTGTTCCCGCTTTCTTCTCCTTTCTTCCATATCTTATTTCTTTCTCTTGAGAAGAAGTGAGCAAAGCCAGTTTCAATTGTGAGTTTTAAAGATTCAGAAGAGGAAAAAGCAAGCATGAGTATCTCTCCGGTCGTCCGGTTGATGGCAACAGTAGGAATAAGTCCCTTTGAAAAATCAATTTTTTCTTTCATGAGATAATAATTGCTTAGATGTTTCGTGAAGAGTTGAATTTTGGAATACTGTCTTGGTTGATTAAATGCTTTTTATATCAGCTGATATATCTGGAACTTGTGGTGAAAGGGTTATGTATCCTGCAGATATTCTATCTGGTTTAAGCTTTGCGTAATCTTCAATGTTTGAAGGCCTTATGCCTCCCGATATCTCTATTTTTATATCAATCTTTTTATCCGAACTAAACTGTCTTATTTTGCTGATCAAGGTAGGTATTTTATCTTTGGATATGTTATCAAGCATTATAGTTGCTTTTCCAATGATTTCACATATGGAGAGAGCATAGGTCAAATCTTCTTCTTTCTGGACCTCTATTTCAATGGGTTTTGATATCTTTTGCAATTTGTTTTTATTTTTTATGAAGAAATCTAAGAGAGCTTTTGACCCACCTATGGTCTCTATGTGATTATCCTTTATTAGTATTCCATCTTGGAGGTTTAATCTATGTGTAGCACCTCCTCCTATCATTACAGCATATTTTTCAAGATACCGTAGTCCTGGGGTTGTTTTTCTTGTAGCACAGAATTCAACTCCGTATCTTGAACATATATCTGCCATCTTTCTTGTTTCGCTTGCTATTCCGCTTAAGCGTGCAAGAAGGTTAAGAGAAAGTCTCTCAAAGCTAAAGAGAAATGGGAGGTTTCCGACGATGTTTAGAATCTTTTGGTTCTCTGAAACTATATCTCCATCTCTCTTTAACGGGAAGATTTTGAATTTTGTTTTCTTAAGTTTTGAGACATAATTGAAGATGAATGAAACGAAATCAATTCCAGCAACTATGAAATCATTTTTATTTTTCGAGAAAAAAGTGATGACTCCTTCACCATTTAGTTGAAGGGTTTTTGTTGTTATATCGGAAAATATTTTATCTTCATCTATCCAATTTTCAATTTGTTTTTTTAGCTGGTTTAGAGCTTTGATTTTTATTTCTTGATTCATTTTGTTATATGGACACGAAAGATGATATTTCTGCATTTGTTCTATCGGGAATTTCTGGTGGGAATATGTGGGGAGCTCCATCAAGGATTACGAGTTTGCTGTTTTTTATTCTTTGCGCAATTTTCTCTGATTCTCTGGGCGGAACTGCGATGTCGTTTGAGCCTACCATTACCAGAGTTGGAACTTTTATTTTTTCAATTTGGTCAAGTATGCTGTCGCGTGTTATCACTGCTTTTGAAACATATATCGCACCGAGGCTCTGACCTTTCAACGATTCGTTGACCCAAATTTCAAAGTTATTATCTTTTTCAAGGTATTGATGAGAGAAACATAATCTTACTACAAATTCAGCAGAGTTTCTGAAGGTTTGTTTTATTTTTTCTGGATCTTTTTCGTTATTTAAAGTGTTTAGCATATCTTCTACCATTGGTATATATCTTTCTTTGTAGGGATCTTGATCGGCAGAAGTCCCCATAAGTACGAGGTTTTGTGCTATGTCAGGCCTTTTGAGAATCATCCTCATAGATATCATCCCTCCCATAGATATTCCTCCGAGTAAAAATAATTTTTTTATTCCGATTTTATCAAGTAGTTTCAAGATGTCTTCCGCCAGATCCCAGATAGAGACAGGTGAATCTACTTTATCTGACTCTCCGTGACATCTTACGTCTGGAGCTATTACTCTGAATCCCTTTTGAGCCAGAAATTTTATCTGATTATCAAAGACTTTGTGAGAAAGCCCAAGACAGTGTATCAGTAGAATATCTCCTTTTTTCCCATCTCCTTCTATCTTTACCGCAATGGATATACCGTTTATATTTATTTTTTCCATACTAATGAATTTATGGAACTTTTTTTTCAGTATCCACATTTCAATTTGGGTATTGGAGAAATAGGTTTTAGTTTGCTTCCTTCAGCTTGTACTGAAAATACCAAAAGATCATACAATTAGGATTTTCAATAAATTTTTCAGTTCAGATTTTGTTTGTAGCTTTCAAGCTTTAAACGACTCAACCTAAAAGTGCCATTAAAAAAGAGATAGCATAAGACGAGTTAGCGCCCTATGGATTTATGAGAGGGATGGGGGTCGATGGATTTTAAGTTAATTTAAAGTTTCAATTAACATAACTGTTCACAAGCGGAAAACCTTTTAGATGCGCTAACCTCTAAATCCTTAAAAGTGCTTATTTTACAAGGTAAGATAAAGGATTGCCAAAAACTGATTTACAAAGAAGTTTTTGATTTCAAGTAAAGTAAACCTTCTTGTTCTAATAAGGACACCCCCATAAGAATCTTGTAAAATAAACAAGATCTGAAATCAAAAAGCCCAGTATTTATGATGTTTCCCTATTTCTGAACAGTTATGTTAAAGGGAAAGTATAAGTTTTTGAATTGTGTGATTTGCGGAATAAATGCGAGCATATTTCAATTAAATAAAGATAGTGGCTTTTCTCAATCTTTCTGCGGACTCCACATCATCTATATGAAGAAGTTTGAGAGATATGTAAAGTCTTTGTCCTTCCTTTAATTTTTTAAATGATTTCAATTGAGTTTTATAGAGCTTTCCGTCTTCTGTTTGGAGATATAGGTTTGCTCCTTGTTGGAGCTTGTGGAGTTTATCCCGTTCTACTAGTGCGGCAACTTGTCCGTGAAGTCCTCGGGGTTTGGTTATGAACCCTATTGCCTCGGAATCACTTGGAAGAGACTGAACCTGCTCAATAAATTGAGGAACAATCCCTATATTAATCTTTAGCTTGCGTGGTATATCAGTTTCTTTAATATATAAATCTTTTGAGACAAAAGAAAGAGCAACATCTTTACTTTTTATTTTTGAAAGTTTCAGTATGAATAGATTTTTATACCTTTTAGCTAACTTTAATCTGAATTCTTCAAGTTCGCCTTTTTCATTTTTTATGAAGACTCTTGAGATGACTTCTGGGTCAAATCTTCTTTTTGGGGATAAGATAATTTTGCCTTTCTCACCGTGAGCTTTTTTTACAAATCCTATATAGATATATTTTTCTCCTTTGTAGATCATAGTAAAGCTTTTGGGTTTTGTATATACTATTTTTTATTTATCTTTTTCTGGTTCTTGTAGAACTTGCAGAGATAATTTATCTGGCATTCAGAACAATTTGGTTTTTTCGCATAGCAGACAGATTTTCCATGTCTCATAAGAGCTAAGGAGAATTTGGTGAGCAAATTCTCGGGGATTATTTCTCTAATTTTTTTTTCTATTTCTAAGGGTTTCATATTATCTGGGATTAGTCCTATCCTTTTGGCAACTCTCTGGAAGTGCGTATCAACAATGACGGCGGGTTTCCCAAAAGCTCCTCCCAGGACCATGTTAGCTGTTTTACTTCCAACCCCCTTTATTTTTATGAGTTTCTCATATGAATCTGGGACGGTTCCTTCAATTTGCTTTGAAGCTTCTATTATCATTTTTGCTTTTCTGCGCCAGAAGTTTATTTGAGATATGTATGGTTTTAGATCTTCTACTTTGGCTGAAGCGAGTTTTTCCGGAGAGTTATAATCTTGAAATAGCTTTTGTGTGCATGAATTCACGACTTCATCTTTAGCTTGTGCGGCTAATATGGAAGCAATAAGGAGTTCAAATGGATTTCTGAATTTCAGGTCTAGTTTTTCATCAGGATATATCTGGAGGATCTTTTTTATTATTTCGTCATTCATCTGGGGATGAACTGTTCCCACTGGGAATAGAATATAAGTTCGATATCTCTCGCATTCAGAACATTTATGAAGGGAATGCGTGGTTCCCTCAGGAGCAACATTCCGGCTTCCTCAGGAGTTCTATCTCCCTTTTTTATGTTGCATGACATGCAGGCAGTAACTATGTTTGACCATTCAGTTCTTCCTCCTCTTGAACGAGGTACAACATGGTCTATTGTGAGATTTTTGGGTGGGAACCTGTTTCCGCAGTATTGGCATCGGAAAGCATCTCGCATGAAGACTCCAAGCCTTGATACTTTTGGTCTGTTAAATCTCGGACTGATGTCAGTTTCTGCAATTATTGTTCTTGGGATTCTTATCTTTCGTGATACCGTAGATATGTACTCCTCACCATTATCTGGTTCAAGCATAAGCCATTCCCAAATGTCATATGTGTAGCTATCATCATCAAGGACATAAGCCGCTTCTCTGAAGAGGAGAGAAAAGGCGTGTTTTAGATTTGTTACATAACATGGGATATAGTTCTTGTTGAGTACAAGAACTGCTCTCTTAACAATTTTCTTACGATTGAGACTAAAGCTTTCTCTTCCAAAAATATCATCTATATTCTCCTTCAGTATGAAGGCTTATCTCCCTCCTTTCTTTATATATTTAATTTTCAAAACGTATTTTTTAAATTAATACAATTTGAGTGTTGTTTTTTATTTTTTACTATTTTTTTCTCTTTCGTGATCGGGAAATTTATGAAAAACTTACCAAAAAAATGGAAGGTTGAATCAAATGGATTTAAAATAGTTCTTTTAGTTATGAGAATAGGAACAAAGATAGATGGTGTGGATATAGAGGTAATAGTAGGAGAGTTAGCAGGTCAGGCGGATGGTGCAGCAATGGTTAGGTATAATGATACAGTTGTTTTTACTGCTGCCGTTTCTTCAAAGACTAATGTTCCGGGGGTTGATTTTCTTCCCTTAACGGTAGAATTTAGAGAGAAATCTTATGCTATAGGTGAGATACCTGGAGGATTTTACAAAAGGGAAGGGAAACCTACAGAAAATGAGATACTGATATCGCGATTAATAGACAGGTCTATAAGGCCGCTTTTTCAAGATGGCTATGTGGAGGATACTCAGGTGATATCTTACGTTCTATCATCTGATGGTAGTAAAGGGGAAGATATAATTGCCATAAATACTACTGCCATAGCGCTTTTGATTTCCGACATACCTTTCAATATACCAGTTGCTGCTGTAAGGATAGGGATGTATGGAGATAGATTTGTAGTCAATCCATCAAAGGATGAGGAAAGAAAGGACCTTGATTTAGTTGTTTCTGGGAATGAGCAAGGGATAGTTATGGTGGAGGGAAGGGCGAACTTCATATCGGAAGAGAAATTTCTTCAGGCGCTTGAAATTGCTCATCATAAGATAAAGGAGATAATAGAATTTGAGAAGAAAATAGTAAAAGCTGTTGGAAAGCCAAAGAGAGAGTTCAAGCCTATAACATTTTCTGAGGAGATCATAAAGAAGATTGCGTCAAGGTATGACTATAGAGATATAATACAAACTGATACTAAGAAATCAAGACGAGAGAAGGAGAAACAGGCGATTGAGGATATACTGAAAAATTTAGATGATTATATTCCAAAAGATGAAAAGTTTTCTGACGAAGAAAGGAAAGCAATAGTTGTTCAGTCTTTTCTTGAATACATAAGGAGGGGGGTAAGAAGGACAATAGTTTTAGATAAGAAGAGGATAGATGGAAGGGGACCAGATGATATAAGGGAGATAAGAATAGAACTTGGAGTGCTTCCTCGTGTTCATGGCTCAGCGATATTTACGAGGGGAGAAACTCAGGCTCTGGTTTCTGTGACTCTCGGGACTCCCAAGGATATACAACCTGTTGAGATTTTCGGTGTTGCTTCAGGTGGTGAATCAAAGAGATTCATGCTACACTACAATTTCCCACCGTTTTCTTCTGGTGAAGTTAAACCAATTAAGGGACCTTCAAGGAGAGAGATAGGACATGGATACCTTGCTGAAAAAGCTCTCATGCCGCTTATACCGGATGAGGAAAAGTTTCCCTACACAATAAGAGTCGTATCGGATATACTTTCATCTAATGGTTCAACATCTATGGCTTCCGTGTGTGGGGGAAGTTTAGCACTGTTTGATGCGGGTGTTCCTGTTCCATACCATGTTGCTGGAGTAGCTATGGGAGTCATAATGGAGCCAGAATCATATGAGGTCATAACAGATATACTTGGGGATGAAGATCATCTTGGAGATATGGATTTCAAAATAGCTGGTTCAAAGCAGGGAATAAGTGCGGTTCAGATGGACTTGAAAGTTTTCAGCATTTCTACAGATATACTAAAGGATGCCATAGCGAGAGCCAAGAGAGCAAGAGAGAAAATAATAGACATCATGAGCAGCCATATAACTACTCCCAAGCCAATATCTTTATATGCTCCGCGATTTGCCAAAGTAAAAATAGATGTTGAAAAAATAGGAACTCTTATAGGTCCAAACGGTAGAAACATAAAGATGATAGTTGAGAAGACGAAATCAGATATAGATATAGATCAGGATGGAAATATCAAAATATTTGCAGTTAGTGAGCAAAAGCTAAAAGAAACTTTGGATCTTATAAATTATTTCACGGCAGATGTAGAAGTCGGAAAGATTTATAAAGCAAAGGTAAAGAGAATACTTCCAAACGGAGCGTTAGTCCAAATCATTCCTTCTCTGCAATATGCATTTATGCACATATCCCAGGTTGATACAAGAAGAATCGCGAAGGTAACTGAATCGCTCAAGCCAAATGAAGAGATTGAGGTTAAGGTGATAAAGATAGAAGAGGATGGAAGGATACTTGTTTCAAGGAAAGAAACAATGCAGAGTAGACAAGAAGATATTAGACATAGGAGGAAAAGATAGATAATAGTTCAATATTTGGAAGGTCTTTCAACTGTTGGGTAATCAAAACCCATGCTTTTTGCTGTATTATAGAGCTTCGCTGGGTTTTCAAGCAGCATGAGTTCTGCTTCAGCTTTTGATTCCTTATCTCTTAAAGATTCAAGTTGATTGACAAGTTTAGTTATCTTGTATCCGCTACCAACAACATTTGCTTTAATATAGACAGTTATAAACAATGGTAGGAACATTATAATGCAACCAAGGACATAGCCCAAAAATTTATGTTCTACAGGATTAGTTTTTGTCTTACCTTTGAAAACTCTTGAGGAATCTTCAAGGATATATTTAATATCTCCCATTTCATTGTTCTATTTTAAAAATTTGAAAAAAGTTCTTCCAAGAATTTGTATTGATTGCGATATTAGATCTCAATATCTATTAGATCTCAAATATCTACAGGAGCCATTCCACAAAATACCACGGAGATAACTGTATGAATTTGAGCAGGGAAATTTTCATTTTATCTGAGTTCATTCCTATTTTTTCCATGGAACGAGCTATAAGTAAGTTTGCTAGTAAATCTATCTTTTTCTTTTTGATAAATCCAAAGCCATTCGGATCAAATTCGTAGAACAAATTTTCTCCTTTTTTCCAATCTATTAAAGAAATCAGTTGTTGAGTTTTCTCTTTATATACATTTTCACCCGTTACTCTAAATATTGTGGAGTATGCAGATGCTCCACAAGCTATATCTATAAGAAGATTGAAAACATTCTTGCTATTTGAGTGATAAACTTTTGAGATTTTTTCACCTGATTTTTCTATAAGGACTTCCTCAAGTTTTCCCATAATTTGCTTTGCATTATTCACGTCACCAATGTAGCAGAACTCTTCAGCTATTGAGGCGTTTTCACTGAAAAATATCCTTGAATCTGGATTGGGCTTTGATCTGATTTTTCTTATTCCCTCGGTAGATTTGTAGTATTCTGAATCCTCCATAAGACAAGAAAAATATAGGCCTGACGGGCTTCTTAATGACTCCACGAATTTCAAAATCTTATCTGCTTTAGATTCATCAATTTTGGATAGCAGCCTTGCATATTTGATGTTGAGATAAGATTCTTTAAATGTAGAAAAGCTAATCGGATTTTGTATGGATGTTCCAGAGAATAAACCAGATTCGACTTTATCTTCATTCTTTTCTAAGATTGACAGGATGGTTTGAGATTTACCTTTATCTCCTACCTTCAAGAGATATTCCAGAGCAGAAAGAAGCCAGTATGTGCTGAAATCTTGAGCTTTGCTTAGTCCATCTATAAGCTTTTCTACGATTTTCTCAACTTGACGAACAATATCTTCCTTATTTTCTGCAAGGATTTTATCATCTTCAATATCTTCTTCCATATCTTCAGCTGCTATTTTTTCTACCGTATCTCTTTCCTTGTTTATGATTGTTCCAAGTTCTATCATGAACTTTATGAATGTTTCATAGTTAGCGACTCCGCCTCCACCGATGATTCTTCCATCTTTTGTAGTTATAACAACAGAAGGAGTATTCCTGAGTCCGTATTTCATGGAAACATCTGGTCTTTCTTGAGATTCAACCAAAATTGGCATATACATCTGTGAATAGGATTCTATACCTTTCCTTCCAAATATACCTTTCTCCATATATTCACTTTCTTCCTGACCAAGCCTCTTTATAAATATAAGTTTGAATCTACTATCTTCTAGAAGTTCTCGATCGTCCCACTCATACCACTTGATCATAGCTAATCAACTTAATCTCTAACAAATATAGATTTCAACTTTTCAGGTTAATAGGAAGTCTTTGAAGATCTGCGTATTCTATCAAGTTCTTTTTCTATAAGGGCATAAAATTCCTTTACTTTTGGATTCTCTTCTAATAACCTTTGTTTGACCCTTTCCATGGATAGTTTCAATTTCTCTATATTTTCTTTAGGTTCATTGACTCGTTTTATTTTTCCGAGAGACTTTGCTTGGACTTCTTGATTAAGTTTTATGACATCTTTTTCAACATTTATTCCTGATTCAAAGATTCTTTTTTCAGATTGCTGCCGAGTTTCAAGGGGAATTTTTTCCCATATATCTTTTCTTATCAATATACCGGCGGTGTAAAGGAACTGAGGGATATCTATATACGATTTCACATGGTTCCCCCACTGCAAGGCCTGTAGGGCGTACCAAGCATTTAATACGGAATCAACCATGCCAGTTGCCAATGCTTGGAGAACATCGTTTATCTGCAGTGGAATTATTTTGAAGACATCTCTCATTTCCTTTCCTTGCGATTCTGATAATACATCTCCGGTCCAGACCCAAAGGTTAGATCCCCAGGGGTTTTCTTTTCGTGAGAATATATATATGAAACCTATGGCAAAATGAGAGAGCAACTTATAGCCTTTTTCTTCAAATCTTTTCTGGAGTTCTGGAAAAAGCCTATCTCTAACGGCAAAAAATTCTTCATAGGAGTTGAATACCAATGGTATATCGTAAGCTCTGATCTCGGGTGAAATCATTTCAAGACCATGACTTGTCATTCCAGCTGCATGAATCTGGCCTATTCTTATTTTTTTGACTATTTCATACTCATCCCCCATAGAAGTTCCTCCATATATGATGAGTTTTATGTTCTGATCCTTTGCAAGTGTTTTCTCCACATCTTTAGCCATACTATACCAGTAAGATCCTTCTGGAGCTATGGAGGCAAACTTTATCGTCAAAGTTGTTAGAACTATAAGACTTAAGCAAAGCATAATTTAAATAATAAACCAAAAAAGAAAAATTTTCAACAAAAAAATAATCAAAAGAAAGATTTGTAGATAGTATATTGCAGATCTTTTGTAAGAGATTTAAGATGTTCAACCATAATCTTAAAGATACTAAAGATTATGTCAGATCCCCTATCAAGAAGCAGCTTTATGACTTTATCAAAAGTCAAATTTGCATAGATATGCGCTTTTCTCTGGAGTTTTATAAGCTTTTTGGGAGTTAGTTCGGTCCATTCCATCTTATATGGTAAATCGGAGATGTAAGAGGAAAACCTATCCCAATCTTCCTCTTTAAACTCATATTTCCCCTTGATATAATTTTCCCATAATTCTGTTCCAGGATAAGGTACTGTTATGGAGAATTTTGCCCCATATGTTCCAAGATTTCTTGCAAATTTGATTGTTTCTTCTGCCAATTTTTCGTTTTCTCCAGGTGTACCCAACATATAAAGCCCCATGACTCTTATTCCATACTTTTTTAGAGATTTAACAGCTTTTCTGACTTCCTCTACTGTTTGCTTTTTATTTATGTTTTCAAGTATTTTATCGTTTCCTCCTTCTATACCTAGGGCAACTAGTTCGCATCCAGATTCTTTTAATGCTTCCGCAAGTTCATCATCTATTATCTGAGCTCTTGTTTCACAGTCCCAACTCATTTTCTTACCTATACCTCTTTTTATCATATAGGAAAGGATTTTCAGGCCAAGAGATTTTGAAGGTGGAAAAAGAGGATCAACAAACCAAAAATGCTTGCATCCAAAATTTTCATAAAAAGTTTCCATCTCATCACATATATTTTCTGGGGATCTGATGGTATATTTCCTACCCATCTGAACCATGCAGAAATTACACGAGAAAGGGCATCCTCTTGACCCAAGGATTGTAAGAACAGGAACAACTTTTTTGTTCGGTGGAACAGGTTTGTAAAACTTCATGTATTTTCTAAAATACTCCCATGCAGGGAAGGGAATGGAATCTAAATCTTTAATCCTGTCTCTATTAAGAGTTGATATGATTTCTCCGTCTGACCTGAAAACCGCACCTTTACTAACTCTGACCTCTCCAGAGTCTTGAAAAGATCCTAAAATTTCTTCAAAAGTTTCTTCTCCTTCACCTTTTACAGCAGCGTCTGCTAATCCACTTTTGACGATATCATAACTAAAATAGCTTGCGTGAGCTCCTCCCATAATTATCTTTGTTCTTGGAAGGATTTCCCTTATAGCTCTTGAGACTTTGAAGGAAAAATTTGCTGTCTGTGTCAAAACAGAAATGCAAAGTAGATCTGGTTTAAATTCTTTTATCCTACTGATGGTTTGGCTAATGTCAAGTTTTTCAACAGAGTTATCTAAAACTTCTATATCTTTCGTGTATTTTTGGGCTATTGCGCACATATACCCGGCCCATATTGGGGGAACAGGTGTATAGAGAAACCTGTAGATTCCAAGACTTAACTTCAAATCCGGTAGAGGATTTAGGAAAAATATTCTCATCATACTGAAATTTAATCAAAAATTTTTATTCAGGGTGATTTTAATAGCGCTTTTCTGATCTTTTATGTAAAGAAGATTTGGAGGAAGTTTAAAGATGCAGTTGTAGATAAGTGGGAGTAATTGGAGGTAATCTTAAATAGGGGCTTTGGAAGTTATCATGGTAAAGTGTTTTCCTAAAATCTGATGACTGGCTATAACAGAAATAAAAAAGAAAGAGAAAGTTAAAGCTTAAATGCTGTGTCAAAAATTTTTATCCTACCAATGCAAGAGGTAATTGACAATTTTTAGTCATATTTATTTGACAAAGAACTTAAAAAATGTTTTGAAAAGGTCTTTAGATTTTTCTTTAGAAAGGTTAGGAGATTCACTATATTCTGAACTCATAGAAATCGTAAAGATTTCCATATTTTCGTACAAAATACATAGATTTATAAAAAGTAGTTTTTATGGAAAAACATAAGATTGTTGTATGTGACGGAGTTGATAAAGCTGGTGTAGAGATTTTGAGGGAACACTTTGAAGTTGATGAGAGAAAAAAGTTGGATGAAAATGAACTAATAGAGTTATTATCAAGTGGAGGTTATGCTGGAATCATAGTAAGGTCAGCGACAAAGATAACATCAAAGGTTATAGAAGTTTCAAAGAATTTGAGAGTCATAGGGAGAGCCGGTATTGGGGTGGACAACATAGATGTAAAAGCTGCAACCGAGAAAGGTATAGTTGTTATGAACACACTTGGTGCAGCTAACACTACGGCGGAACATACTATAGCTCTTTTATTCTCAGTTGCGAGAAAAATTCCTCAAGCTTATGAATCTGTAAAGAACGGAAGATGGGAAAAGGAAAGATTTGTCGGCAGGGAGCTTTATGGTAAAACAATAGGTGTGATAGGATTAGGTAATATAGGTAAGAGGGTTGCAGAGATATCAAAGGCGATAGGTATGAATGTTATATTCTACGATCCTTATGTTGATGATCCAAGATTTGAAAAAGTTTCATTTGATGATTTACTTGCTAGATCTGACATAATAACAGTTCATGTTCCTTTGAATGAGAAGACAAAAGGTCTAATAGGAGAGAATGAGATCAAAAAAATGAAGGATGGAGTAATAATTATAAACTGTGCTCGTGGGGGTATTATAGATGAATCCGCTGTTTCAAAGTATGTAGATGAAGGGAAGATTTTGGGTGCGGCTTTTGATGTTTTCTCAAAAGAGCCTATAACCCCAGATAATCCATTGATAGGCAAGGCAAATGTTGTTCTGACTCCTCATCTTGGGGCATCAACTGTTGAAGGTCAAAGAAACGCGTCTGTTGAGATATGCAATAAGATTGTGAAATTCTTGAAAGACGGTGTAATAGAAGACGCAGTAAATTTCTTCCCAATACCTCAAGATAAGAAACCTGTTTTTGAGCTTTCTGAAAAAATTGGTTCTTTTGTATCACAAGCTTTTCCATATACCACAAAGGAGATAAGGATAACATCTTCTTCTCAAGAAGATATGCATATCGCAAAGTCTGGTGTGCTTTTTGGTTTTTTCAAAAATATAATAGGTTCGGAGACAGTAACAGCCTTAAATGCCGAAAGGATAGCAAAATCCAAAGGTATAACAATAGCAGAAAGACATCAGGTATCACAAGATTACAAAATAAAGATATCTGTTCAGATATCAACTGACAAGGGTGAATTTTCGGTAAGTGGGGCAATAGTTGGCAGGTCTTTAAGGTTGGTTGAAATAAATTCTATACAGCTTGAAGCTCCTGCTGGAGGAAATATAATATTCTCGCAGAACGAAGATGTTCCGGGAGTAGTTGGGAAAATCGGTACTTTTCTTGGTGAAAAGAATATAAACATTGCATCCATACATCTTGGGAGGGAGAAACCCGGTGGGAGAGCTATAGCTCTGATAGCAGTAGATCAGACCTTGGATCAAGGTTTGATAAGGCAGCTTGAGTCTATACCGCATATAATAAGGGCTGTGTTTGTAAAAATATAAAGGTGGAATTGTGAACAGGGTCAGGAAATCCTTTTTCCTTATCGCGTCAGTGTTTCTCATCTTCTCGCTTATGTATCTTATTCTTCTGAAAATGATGTCATTTGGTCCAAAGCTTTACAGCATTTCAAGATTTGACGATAACCTGGTTTTGATCAAGAAAGCTTACGATAAATGCAAGAGGGGAGAGGGACAGAAGGTAGGAACATACTCAATACTCACATTTGACTCTCCAGAATCAAAAACTAGGATCAAAAGAAAATTTGTTCTTGATAAGGACTGTAGCATAAAGCTTTTTGTTTACTGATACTTTGAATTCGAACTAAGCTTTGTATCTTTTTTCCATTTCAGCAGCTAATGCTTTTGATTCTTGATTCAAATTATCTTCCATATATTTTTTCATGTAGCTTTCAACAACTTTTCTGACAAGGATGTTAAAGTTTAGCGTCAATTCACCTTCTATTATTCTTCTCGTTTTATTGCCCTCTGGAATAAGTTTTATCTTACCTTGAAATCTCACCTTATCTGACATGAAAACAGGTATCATTTCAAATTCATATTCTTTTCTATCTGGATAATATTTTGTTATTTCATACCACTTGAGCATATCTGGCTTTACTGCACCTTTGACTACATCTGGGATTTCGGCTTCACCTTCATAAAGTACTTTACGGTATATGTGGTCCCCTCTTTTTTCTTGTTCAAGGAGCTTTCTTTCCTTAACATTAGGGAGCTTTTGAACAACAGATTTTATAACTTCTGGATCATTCCATAATTCATCAAACTTATCTATTGGTATATTAAATATATGCTCCATTTTTATCTTCATAACTTTATCCCTCCTTCTTTATTTATTTTAAAATTTTCTTAAAAGATCAGGTAGATGATTTTTTCAAAAATTCATTACGCAAAATTTTCTTTTGCATTTTTGAGGAATGAGTTGAGTGATAATTCTGTTATTGCAACATGGCAATTGAAAATTACTTTTTAACAAATGGCAAACTTGAGACATATCCATAATTTACTTTATTTCTTGTTATGACTTTAACCTTATCTCCTTCTTTGACCTCTTGTTTGAATCTTGCAAAAGAAATAGGTCTTCTCAAGATTGGGGAAAAGACGGATGAGGTAATATATCCGGGTGGTTCTGTTTCATCTTTTGTTGATGGGATCGGGAAGTTATCCCATACGACGCCGCGCAGATAAGTAGTTTTTTTCTGTGCAATTTCTTTCATAAGATTATATCTTTCAAAATTTGGCTCTACGAACTTTTCAAGATGCGAGAAGAAGACTGTATCTTCTTCTGTAAGGTCAAGTCCGTAAAGAATAAGTCCAGCTTCGAGGCGTAGGATATCCCTTGCAGCGAGCCCACATGGAATTATACCAAAGGTAGTAATAGTATCCCAGAAAGCAGGAGCTAAATCTTTGCTTGCGTAGATTTCAAAACCGTCTTCACCTGTGTATCCGGTTCTTGAGATGAAAAATCCATCTTGTTCTATGAAAGAGAATCTTTTGACAGAAGCTAATTTATCGGAAACATCTGGAAAGATCTTTTTTTGCGACATCAAAGAGATTAACTTTAAGGTTTTTTCTCTTGATTTTGCTCCTTGCACCGCAATAAAGAAAGTGTCTGAAGATATATCTTTTAAATCTACATCAAAACCATTGTTTGTAATCTCTTGTTTCATCAGATCTATATCTTTTTCTTTTCTGCTTGAATTGACTATAGCTATGTATTCAGTTTCGCTTTTCCTGAAAATAACGACATCATCTATAACTTTTCCTTCTTCAGAAACAAGGAATCCATAGAACCCCTTGAGGTCCTGTTTTAGGTCTCTGGTAAATATTTTTCTGAAGAGTTTGTATGCATCTTGACCTTCCACTTTTAACCTTCCCATGTGAGATATGTCAAAGAATCCGATGTCATATCTGACCTTTTGGGCTTCGTTTATAGCAGATCCAAAGTGTAGTGGTAGTTTCCATCCAGCGAAATCTGTAAAGTGCGCCAGAGCTTTTTCCTCAAACTCAAAAAAGGGAGTTCGTTTTTGTTCCATATGCAGAAAAATTTATAATTTGATTTTATTTTGATAATTTCGCATAAACTATCGGAAGAAATTTTGATGCTTTGAAATTTCCACGAAATGGTATGTTTTGAATGATTTTATTGAGCTCATGAGCAGAAACTCCAACATACCTCACAGAATACTTTATAACATATCTTGCAAAAAATTTGTATATAAGCGATGATATCTCAAAAATTCTATCTATATTTGAGTAGCTAGTGGATTTATCTATCTCAAAGCAGAAGAATTTACCCCCTTTTTTGAGGACTCTATATACTTCATTTAATCCCTTTTTGATATCCTCCCAGTGCTTTATTGAGAAATTTGAAATAACGATATCAAAGGTTTCATCTTGGAATGGTATTTCAAGAGCGCTTGATTTAACTATTTTTATGTTAGGGTTTTTTCCTATTATTCTTTTTGCCTCTCTGATCATTTCATCTGAGGGGTCTATGCCAAAAACTTTGAGCTCAGGATAGACTTGATTGATAATGAGAGGGAAGTGTCCTGGACCTGTTCCGACATCAAGAAGGTTTTTTGCCTTTTCAAGCTCATCTTGAAGTAAGATTTCAAGGGAGTAGAAGAAGTATTTTGATACATTTACACCAACCTTGTTATAGAATAGAGCTGGGATTTTGGTAAATGGACCTTTTATTATTCCATTTGTGGTGGGCGCGGGCGGGATTGAACCGCCGACCTCCGCCTCGTCAAGACGGCGCTCTCCCACTGAGCTACGCGCCCATAATTCTAAAACTTTAAACCAAAAAACAAATTTATAGTGTTTTCCTAAAGCTTTCCAAAAAATATCTCTATCCAAAAAAATATTTATTATCGTGAAGAGAATCAAATTTATTTGAAAAGTTTGGAAATGCACTATAATAAAATTTCAATGCTTTGTTGCAAAGTTCAAAATAATCTTTTCATTTAGACTTCAAAAGAATATATCTAAACATTTTTATGTAAGCCGACAGAAATAATAAACTATATGAAGAATGAAATTGTGCTATTCATAGCGAAGTTATTGTGTCAATGAAAGAAAGTGTATTGTTTATATCATAACTTTATTTAGTGAGAAACTTCCATAAATCACCCTGCATCCCTACGACTTTGATTATATGGAACATCCTGTATAATTCTTGTGTATTTCTTTACTATTCAAGAATTTTTAACCTTATTCTTTAGAATGCTTATTTTCTATATAGATGGAAAAATCAAGAAACAGAGGAAGAAACACTAAAAAAGAAACTTCAAGAATGTTAGAGAACCTGATCTTGAGGCAAGAGAAAACTGATGAACAAATAAGACAAACATACAAGATGATAGAAGAACTAAAACTAAGGCAAGAGAAAACTGATGAACAAATAAGACAAACATACAAGATGATAGAAGAACTAAAACTAAGACAGGAAAAAACCGATGAACAGTTAAGGGAAACTGATAGGAAAATAAGGGAAACTGATAGGAAAATAAAAGAAGCTATAGATGAAATGAGAAAGAGGGTTGGAGAACTTACTGACTCTCAAGGGCTCTTTT
>Ga0209289_100383_pt1 | contig 24046 bp, 18 predicted proteins | sample GXS110809BmetaG_FD_184121 | JGI IMG/M metagenome (GOLD analysis project Ga0209289, IMG submission 184121) | Hot spring microbial communities from Gongxiaoshe hot spring, China to study Microbial Dark Matter (Phase II) - GXS 110809B (SPAdes)... ...
TGCAGGTGAGGACTTTTGGGCAGCGATGAGGAAGTGGGTGCAGTCTATTTCAGTGCCCTTAGGTGAGTTTAAGGCAATCACCTCTCCTTGACAGGCTTTCCTTTTTGTGTTTTGCGTTATTATGATAACCCAAGTTGCTACCTTGTCGTGGGGGATAAAATAACCTCCGAGAGCAGTCTCATCAAACTACCCCCGGAGGTGTCAAAAATGAGGAACAAGGAAATTGACAAAGACCAAATCCTTCTCACCTTCTGCATTATTGATGATATCATCAAAGCAATGGGATGGAAAAGGGATAAGCAACAGAAGATGAGGGACAGTGAGGTTTTAACCGTTGCTTGCCTTTCCCATCAATACTTTGGTGGGAACTACCAAGCGACTCTTTCTTTCCTTGAAGCAACAGACCAATCCCTTTTCCCTGATCTTCTCTCAAAAAGCCGTTTCATAAGAAGGCTTCACCGTTTCCTTGATGTTCTACCCCAAATCCTTTCAATCCTTTCTGAGATAAAGCGGAAACTCTCCATAAGGTCGCTCTACTTCATGGACAGTTTTCCCCTTCCTGTTTGTGAGGACATAAGGATAAGAAGGGCAAGGCTAATGAGAGGGAAAGAGAGCAGGGGAGACATTGCAAGCAAGAGGGTTTACTTTTACGGGATAAGGGTTCATATTGTCACTGATGAGGAGAGTTTCATTCATGAGTTTGTGATAGGGAGTGGGGGAAGTCACGATTTGCATGGGTGGGCGAATGCCTCTTTTTCCTTTCTTAAGGAAGGGGACAGGGTTATTTGTGACAGGGCATACCCATGCTATGAATGGGAAGAGGAGATGGGAAGGGAAGGAATCTTTTGGATGCCGATAAGGAGGAAGGGAAGCAGAAGGTATGAAGGTGAATTGAGAGAGAGGGGAAAGAAAGCAGTGAGGCGATTGGTTGAGACGGTAGGGAGTGTTTTAAGGCTTTATCTTGGCAAAAGGGTTCATGCAGTGACGGCAAGGGGATTATTGTTGAAGGTGATGATGGCGATAATCATTTACGATTTGAACTGTCTCTTCCGCCTACTATTTTGAAAGGTGGCAACTTGGGTTTTCTTAATGTCTATAGAAGATGGGGAATGTGACGACGGATGCTAATAAGGAGGTGCAAAGGTTCACAATGAGGAATCTTTTTATTCTTTCCTTGCTTATTCTTTCCCTGCTAATCCTCGGTGCCGCGTTGGCTGGTCAGGGAGAAGTGCGTATCGAGGCTATAAGGTTCTTTTACTTTGTAGAGTCTGACTCACTATATTCCTTCCCTGACACAGTGGATCACCCCGCGAATCCTCATACTGCTACCCTTGAGGAATTAGAGATTTGGTCGGTTGGAGGAGGTACAAACGCAGATGTTGTCCTAATGATAGCAATTATAAGAAATCAAACAGGGAAAACTTTAACGAAATGCAAAGTAAATGTGGAAATTATTTGGAAATTTGGACCTTTTAATAAATGGGGGGAAGGTCACAAAGAGAAGGGTAGATATCCACAAAATTACGATAGAAAAGATACCTCCAAGGAATAGAACTGTGGTATGTTTGCCCTTGTTTATTGGTCATGAGATCAGAAGACTACGGCGCGGGCATTGGGTGTGGGCAGTAACTACGAAGGTAAGTGTAATGAACCAGACAACCTCAAGGACATTAAAGATTTATCCTGGAGATTAGAACTCAATAAGTTACTGATAAGTAGGCTTGTCCACTGCTTTTAACTTCGTCACCCAATCCAAGTTCCCTAAATCATTCCCTTTAAGCCCTCTCCTTAGAAGTCATTTCAAAATTCTGTCCAGGCAGATGAGAATGAAAGCCAGGACAACAAAAGCCCAGTAGACTTCCACCAAGCGCTCATAGCGCACCACGAGGCGACGAAAATGACCCAGCCAACTGAACGGGCGCTCTATCACCCAACGCAAGCGATACGGCGTGAGGTCCAGCTTCCGACCTCGGCGTCTCTGGTTGGAGCGCCGCGGGATGCAGAGCTGAAGTCCCGACGGCGCAGGGACTGGCGGAAGTCCTCGCTATCGTCGCCTTTATCCGCCACCAGGGTATGGGGGCGGGTCCGAGGACGCCCCCGGCGACGAGGCACCCGCACCGTCTTCAGCGTCGCCTCTGCCAAGCAAACCTCGGACGGCTGAGCGCTGTGCACCAATGCACCTATTGGCACGCCTTGCCCGTCGGTCACCAACATCACCTTGCTGCCTTTGCCCCGTTTGGTGACCCCGACGGCTTCGTTCTCTTTTCGCCGGCACAAAGGTGCCGTCCAGAAACGCCTGAGACCATGCCAGCCGACCCTGCTCGTCCAGCATCGCCAGATAGGAGCGCCAGAGGCGTTCCCACAACGCCCTTTGTTGCCATTACCTAAGCCGCCTCCAGCAGGTCACTGAGCTTTTATACCGACGGGGCATGTCCTGCCATCGGCACCCCGTGCGCAAGACAAACAAGATTGCATTCAGCGTCCGCTGGTCGTCGGCGCGAGGGTGTCCTCGGCGGTTGTGCGGGGGCAATAAAGGCTGAAGGGCTTCCCACTGGGCGTCCGTCAGTTCGCTCACCATTGCCCACCTCCTGTGCCTGAGGTGGGCTATAGTTTAACCCGCGCAAAGCATTTTTGAAATGACTTCTATTTCGGAGCGCTCTGATGAAGTGGAAAGCATTGTCGTTTTGGAGGATGGCAAACTGTTACAAGGTCGTGGCGGTAGCCCTTGGGGCAATTGGGTGTCTATTTTCTTCACGGTGACTGGATTTATGTTGCAGCAACTGATGGAAGCGACCCAAACTCAGGCAAACACCGCTATGTGGTTCGCTACTGTGCCCGTATCCCAGATGCGAAAGGTAAGTTGCTCGCTACCATTGACAAAACTGACGAGGTTTGGTTTTATGGCGGAAGCAGCCATCCCTACCGAATGGCATACGAGGCTACAGCCACTTATCCGCTCCTTGCCGCCATCGAGGGCGTGGATGGATTTGGGTTTTGGGCATTCCAGTGGTGGCAAGCAAGCGAAAAGATCGTTTGGTATAATGAGCGTTCAGGCATGATCAAGTTTGGACCGACCTTTTTGGGACTGCGGGATGGCTATCATGACGATCGCCTTTTAGTTTGGGTGACAAAGCATTTAAAGGTGGTCAAGATGGAGCAGGTGGCATCCTCATTGCCAAATGCGCTGCTGCGCATTGGCGAAACTACAAGCGAGATATACCGCTTGTGCACCATCGTTAATCTTAACTCGCCATTGACAATGAACCACTTGAGGCGGTTGTTGCTTGAAGCAGCGGAGAAAAAAGATAGCAGATGAGGTGACATAGAATGGTTGGCAAAATTTATCACTGGATTGGTTTAGCGTCTCTCGCCCTCGTTTTGCTCTCAAGTTTTTCGGCGTCACTTTGGGCGGCAAATTTGGCTGACGGCCTCACCTTCTACTTGCCCTTTGATGGCGATGCCAACGCTTTTGTGGCAAGGGGTAACCCGATGGAGATGGGAGGGGGCATTGGTGTCGTTTTCGTGAAGGGCAAAATCGGTCAGGCTGCTTATTGCGGTCATCGGGGCAAAAATCGCTACCTTTCCTACTTGACAACCTCTCCCAACTTTTCACCGAACATTTTTGCGCAACAGGGCACCATCGCCTTCTGGGTTTGCACCGATTGGGACGGCAATGAGCCTTCGGAGCGATACTGTCACTTTCTGTCCATCCGAAGTGGTCTTTTCTACCTGTATTGGCACCGTGGCGCTTTGACTTTTTCGTCAACGATCCGATCGCAGGCAAGACATCACTATGCACCCACCGTTCCCATAAGCAATTGGAAGGCAGGCGAATGGCACCATGTCGCCATCACTTGGCAAAGAGACGCAAAGACGCTGAAGGGTTTCAAGCGAATTTTCGTTGACGGCAAACTTGAAGGCGAAGCAAAGGATGTTTTGCTTGACCTTGAACTTACCGGCGCCCTCATCATTGGCGGCATTGATGGTTCTGAAACTTTTGAGCGCATCGCTGACGCTTCCATTGATGAATTCGCCGTTTGGGAGCGTGCCTTGAGCCAAGGGGAAATTGATCAACTGATGAGCCTGGGTAAAAGAGGGCAAAGTCTGGCGAGTTTGCCAGAAGTTCAAAAGTTGGCTCAAGAGACGCAAAGACGAATCCGAAAACCTTTGCTGCCTCAAAAAGGTAACTTGCTGCCAAACGCCAGTTTTGAAGTTGGCACTCATCCCTATCGTGCTTCCAACATGAGCCTCAGGCTTAACGAAACGACAAAGGTTCACGGCAACTTTTCCGCTTGCCTTGATATCAGCCATTGGACTGGGACGACAATTTTTGCCAGCGGGCTGTTTGTCGCCCGCCAACAAGTTGAGCACACTTTTTCTGTTTGGCTCAAATCTGAGCGAAGAGGCGTTCAGGCTCGCTTTGGAGTTTATAGCGCTTATGTCGGCGGCAGCCAGCCTTATGAACCCATCTTTTACGGGATTGAGGATGAGGCGGAACTTTCAACGAAGTGGCAACGATACTCTGTGACTGGGAAATTGCCGCCATCTCCCAACAATTTCTACTTCGTTCGCATCGCCTTCAAATCATCGCAACCGACAAAGGTTTGGCTTGACGCGATGCAACTTGAGGAAGGCAAAAAAGCAACGCCGTTTCAACCATCTTCGCCCATAGAAGTTGGCTTGACAACAACCAAACTTTTTCACCTGTTCCATCCCGACGAGGCAGTCCGAGTTCAACTGTCCGTTTTTAACGAAAGCGAGGCGGCAAAAACTGTCCCGCTCACGGTCACGGTTTGCGATTTGTGGGAAAGGGTCGTGGCAAGACGACGAATTCAAGTGCAAGCGAAAAGGTTGAAAAAGGAACTGAAGTTCATGTTGCCTTTGGGCTCATATCGTGTCAGCGTCGCCGATGCAAAGGGCAAAATTTTGGACGAACAAGTTATCGCCGTGTTGCCCAAATTTGACGAGGGTTTTGAGAGCATGGGAATCCATGTCGCCGCCAACGAAACGGGCGCCGTTTTAGCGAGGGCTTTGGGGTGCCGTTGGGTGAGGATTCTGGACGCTTGTGCCGTAACTCACTGGGACATCGTTGAGCCTAAAGAAGGTCAGTGGGCCTTTGAGCGTGAAAATTGGATTGATGGAGCCATTGACACCTATCGCAAGGCAGGTTTGAAGATTTTGGGGTTGCTTTTCGGCACGCCGACATGGGCTTCAAGCGGTGGGAGCGTAAATCACCCGCCGAAAGATTTGGAAAAGTGGCGAGAGTATGTTCGCAGAGTCGCCAAACATTTCAAAGGACGGATCAACGCTTGGGAGGTCTGGAACGAACCTTACGGGTTGGGACTGTTTGAAGGCAAAGAGGAACTTTACCTGCAAATGGTGAAAATCGCTGCCGAGGAAATAAAAGCCGTTGACCCGCAAGCCCAAATAGTTGCGCCTTGCACCTACTGGCGGCTGGAAAATATCGTCGCTTGGACGGAACGGCTTATCGGTTTAGGTTTGCTCAATTTCGCGGATGTCTTTTCCTTTCACGGCTATGAGGGCTATCGCCCTTTGGACTTTGAGAAAGTGAAGGCTTGGAGTTGTGCTGACGGGAAATTGCGACCTGTCTGGAACACGGAGCAAGGTCTCATCTCGCAAAGTTTCTACCGATTTTTGCCCGACGCTTACGATGACCCATACACCCGTTGGATTGCAGGGAGCAAAGCACCGACGGCAAAAGAAGCGGCAGCGCTCTTGGTCAAGGCTTATGTTTCCAGTCTGGCTGCGGGATGCGAAAAGTTTTTTCAGTATTGGGCGGTGCCTGAAGAGGGTTTGTTGCCGAGGCTCAAAAGCATGTCGCTCTTGGAATTTGACAATGCTTTGCGACCAAAAGCCGTCGCATGGGCAATAGTAGGTTGGATTTTGGATGGAAGCAAAGTTGAAAAGGTTGAACGAAGAGGCAATTTGTGGGAGTTGCACTTTGGCAAAGGTGACATAACCGTAACAGTGATATGGAACGAGGGCGAACCTGTCTCCATGAATGTGTCAAGGGGCATAAAAGCCTTGACGATGATGGGAACACCGATTGAAGGCAAAAAAGTCGTGGTAGGCGATGAACCCGTTTATCTGATGCGCCTCAGAAAAAGATGCGGTTGGATTTGCCCGAAAAATTTTAGGCTAACTGCGTTCCAACGACCACCTCACCGTGACAATTTCGCCGCCGAAGGTGTGCTCAAAAGCGATGAGGGAGGGCACACTTAGTGGAAGGTCAACAGCGGTCCTAAGCCATCTGAACATCCGTTGCCTCGCCATTTGGATGTCGCCTCAGTATCTGGGCAAACATGTTTGCCCTGCTGAGGATGCATCGGTCAGTCTGACGAACCCAAAGCCCAAAGAGGCACGAACCTCCCTTCCGCCAAAATGTCCACCCAACGGATGGACACATTTCCCTGCCTATCAAGGTTGACCCGACCGTTGCTTTCCCGGTCAGGAAACGCCAGCCAAAAGAAGGGACGCATACCCGCTGCCCTTCAGGCATCTCACGAAACCGTTCCCCTTTCTTCCCTGAGGTTACTTCAGTGAGAAGTTACCAATTCATCTTCCTTCTTAGCGTCAGGTTTGTTCAAGGTGGTGTCGTCTGAGACGAAAAGCCTCTTTTTTCAGTTCCACGAAGTCCTTCGCCTTTTGCCTCAACGCCCTTGTCTCTCAAGGCGGTCTTTGAAGGATGCGGGAGAAGGGATCACGGGTTGAGGCTTTTTCCTTCAGGTGGACACCTTGTCGCTTCGGTCAGGTGAGAACTTTCTGAGAGGTAACGAGGAAGTCGCTGCCTTTAGGTGGGTTCATCTCCTTCCCTCTTTGGGAGCCAAGACTTGACGACTTCGGGCTTTCAGGTTATCATGATGGATGACAAGGAGTTACCTTCAACCGCGTAACTCCTACCCACGATTTTTCAAACACGCCTTCACTACCGACAGAGGGAGGCAGTGGAAGATGCGAGGTTGGTGGTTGTTGGTCGGGTTAGCGACACTGGCAGGTTTTGGGGGATGGTGGAGCATGCACACGGCGAATTCAGCGTCGGCAGCCAATTTGTTCCCCTTCGTTTTGCCTTGGGACGATGCGACGCCGTCCGTCACCAACATCAGCCACTGGCTGCATAAACCCGCCGGCAAGTTCGGTCACATCCGAGTCGGCACCGACGGTCACCTTTATGCGGGCACGCAACGGGTTCGCTTTTTGGGTGTCAACTTGTGTTTCGGCGCTTGCTTCCCCCGTAAAGAAGACGCCGAAAAGATTGCCGCTCGGATGGCAAAGTTCGGCATCAACATCGTCCGCTTCCATCACATGGACATGCAGGAGTTCCCCAACGGAATTCGCCGTCGGGGCGTCCCGCACACCCGTGACCTTGACCCTGAAGCCCTTGACCGACTGGACTACCTGATCGCCCAACTGAAACGCAACGGCATCTATGTCAACTTGAACTTGCTCGTCTCCCGCCCCTTCAACGCCGCCGACGGTTTGCCCAAAGAGATTGAGCAACTTGGTTGGAAGGAGCGGCACATCGTCGGTTTCTTCTACGAGCCATGCCTTGAGTTGCAAAAGGAGTATGCCCGCAAGTTGCTGACGCACCGCAACCCCTACACAGGGCTCACTTACGCTGAAGACCCCGCCATCGCCTTCGTGGAAATCAACAACGAAAACGGGCTCATCCACGCATGGCTGGGCAACGATGTGGACAACTTGCCCGAAGTGTTCTTGCGGGAGTTGCAACGGCAATGGAACGAGTGGCTCAAAAAGCGTTACGGGACGACGGAGAAGTTGCGAAAAGTTTGGGGCGTCAAAGAAGAGCCGCTGGGCGACGAAATGTTGCGCAATACCAACTTTGAGGCAGGCTTGCAAAACTGGGTCTTAGAGCGGCATTTCGGTGCCGAAGCCGATGCGCAAGTCGTCGCCGAACCCATCCCCGAACTGAAAGGGCTTCGCTTCGTCCGCATCACCGTCACCAAACAGGGAACGCAGGGTTGGCATGTGCAATTTCACCAACCCAACCTGAAAGTTCAAGCCGACCGCCCTTACACCGTTTCCTTCTGGGCAAAAGCGGAGCGACCTTGCACCATCACCGTCGGCATCTCTCAAGCCCATGAGCCTTGGCAAAACCTCGGCTTTCAAGCCAATGTGCGGTTGACGCAGGAATGGCGGGAGTTTCGCTTCACCGTGATGCTCTCGCAAGGTGATGACAACGCCCGTCTCATCTTCAGTAACCTCGGCAACCAGACGACGACATATTGGTTCGCCGCACCCTCGCTGCGCCCCGGCGGCGTCGTCGGTTTGGCTGCCAACGAACGGTTGGAAGACGGCAGCGTGCCGATTTTCCTTCGGGGACACTTTGGCGAGCGGACAGCGGAAGCCCAACGAGATTGGTTGCGCTTCCTTTGGGAGACGGAAGACCGCTACTGGCAAGCGATGTATCGCTCCCTGAAGGACGAGTTGAAGGTGCAGGCATTGGTCATCGGCACGATCGTCGGCTGCAGCACACCCAACATGATGGCGAAACTGGACTGCGTGGACACCCACGCTTATTGGCAACATCCGTTGTTCCCTTCTCGCCCTTGGGACGCTGAAGACTGGATCGTGCCCAACAAAACGATGGTCAACGAGCGAGGTGGGACGCTGCCGGGCTTGGCGTTGCGGCGGGTCTTGGGCAAACCTCACTCCGTCACCGAATACAATCATCCTGCGCCCAACACTTACTGCAGCGAAGCCTTCCTTTTGCTGGCTGCCTACGGGGCGTTGCAGGACTGGGATGCCATTTATGCCTTCAGTTACTCCCATCGGCGTGACGATTGGGATTTGCGACGCATCCCCAATTTCTTTGACATTGACCAACACCCGACGAAGATGGTCACCCTCATCCCGGCAGCGGCGATGTTTTTACGGGGCGATGTGCAACCTGCCAAGCGACAACTCGTCGTGGCGTTGACGAAGGAGCGGGAAGTGGATTTGCTGCGGCGCAGTTGGGCTTGGTTGCTCGTCCATGCGGGACATCTCGGCGTCCCCAATGAAGCCGCTCTCGTTCATCGCATCGCCATCGCCCCTGAAGGGAAGCGAGTGCCACCCACCGCCCTTAAGCCCGAACAAGTAAACCTTTCAGGGGATCGCATCGTTTCCGACACGGGCGAGTTGGTGTGGGACTTGACGGAAAAAGGGCGTGGCGTCGTCACCGTCAATGCGCAAAACAGCAAGGCGGTCATCGGTTTTGCAGGGGGCAAGCGGTTTGAATTAGGCAGCGTGGTCATTGAACCTGGGCAAACGATGCAAGAGGGTTGGTGCGCCATCACGGTCACGGCTATGGAAGGGAACTTACCGACCCGTCCCTCGTCCCGTGTCTCTCGTCCCGTCCGTTTGCTCATCACGGCGACAGGTTATGCCGAGAACACGGACATAGGCTGGAAGGAAGTTCCGGGTTATCCGCCCAAGTCCAGTTGCGGTCGCAACTGGGGCAAACCGCCCTCCCTCGTTGAAGGCGTTCCCGCAAAAATCGCTTTGCCCTTCCCAGCAAAGCGGGTGCAGGCTTGGGCGCTTGACGAAAAAGGACAACGCAAAGAACAAATCCCCGTTGATTCTGACCCCAACGGCAACGCCACCCTCTCCATCGGACCGCAATGGCGAACGCTTTGGTATGAAGTGGCAGTGCAGTGAAGGCAGGGTCGGTGGGGGAGGGGAGATGTCGATGTCGTGGAAGTCACGACCCGTGAGGCGTTGGAGATTGCCGTTAGTTGGTTAGTGCCTGGTTTCATCCTCGCATGAGGTGAGTGTCATGGCGAAGGCACCGTTAAGGAAGGTTGATGATGCTGTCCAAGACCTGACCAAAGGTTATCGTCCCACAAAGGATTGGTCGGTGCCCCTTGAGCAAATCTTGGAACGATTGCCCTCAAATGCCCTTGATCCCCCGGGCAGAACCCTTCGTCCGCCAGAAGGGAACGAAGCAACGAAAGGGACTTCTCCGAATTCGGGAAGTGACGACAAGTGAATTTCTCGTGGTAATGCCTTCCTTCCATCAGAGCGCAAGCGTCAAAGTGTCAGCCATCGGATGGGACGAACCGAGGGTAACAAGCCCAACTCAACCGCCATCTGGGCAAACAAGTCAACGGCTTGGTGGTGTTGCTCGGTCAAATCGTGGCGGATGTGCTCGGTCAAATAACGCTGCACCAAATCGGAAGGCAAGTGGCGTCGCTCACTTTCCTCGGCGACAATGGCGGGCAAATGGCGTCGTCCTTCGGCGCGGGCGGCGACAAGCCACAAGGCTGCTTGCCGAGCAGTCTGTTCGTCTCGTGCGACCCAAGCGGCGAAGACGAAGGGCAAACCCGTTAACTCCTTCCACGCCGCCCCCAAATCCCAAACGAGCAAACTTGCATTCAACGACGCCCGCAAAGCCGCGTCGCCGATGAGCAATGCCGCATCGGCATGCGAAAGCATTTGCTCCAAGTCGGGCGTCATCGGCGACAAAGAAGGCAAAATGCCGAAGCGTTTCGCCCACAGCACTTGCAGCAACAAGACCGAACTGCGCGACCCTGAGTCAACGGCGATGCTACGAACTTCGCTGATAGGCTTTCGGGAAAAGACGGCGACACTGCGGACAGCCCCGTCGGCAGCGATGCCTAAGCCGTCCACGATGATTTCTCCGATGCCTCGCAAATATTCAGCGATGGGAATGAGCCCGACATCAATTCTTCCTTGTTGCAACCATTCCGCCAGTTGCGCAGGCGTGCTGTAAACGAGCCTGCCATCAAACCCCAATTGAGGCAGCGCCCAAGTCAAGGGCACAGCGTTCAGGAAGGGAACACTGCCGATGACCATCGCTCCTTCGCCTCCGTGCGAGGATTAGCACTGTCGGAGATAATAGCCGTCCCTTCGGCGATGCGTCACAATTGGGCTGGCAGGTGAAGGGACATGAGCGGGTTGGGTTTTTGGCTGTTGGGTTTGGCGATGGGGTTGCGGCATGCATTGGACCCCGACCATCTCGTCGCTGTCTCCGTGATGGTGGCGGAAAGTGGAAGTTTCCGTCCTGCCGCCCGTATCGGCGCTATTTGGGGCATCGGGCATACCCTCACGCTGCTCCTCTTCGGCGTGCCGTTGTTGCTGTTGCGCATGAAGTTGCCTGAAAGGGTGCAGGCAAGTTTTGAAGGGTTGGTCGGTCTCGTGCTCATTGCGTTAGGTGGGACGACCCTTTGGCGAATTTGGCGACGACGGGTTCACTTGCATTGGCACGAACATGACGGCATCCGACACCTGCACTTTCACGAGCATGATGCCATGCCTCATGAACATCCCCATGCCCATCACCACGAACACCCTCATTGGTCAACGGGTTGGCGTCCCTTGCTCATCGGGATGGTGCACGGGCTGGCGGGTAGTGGTGCGGCGGCGGTCATGGTGATGACGACGGCATCCTCGCTGCTCTCAGGCATTCTCTACCTCGCCATCTTCGGCATCGGGTCTATCGCAGGCATGACAACGACAGCATTCGTGTTGAGTCTGCCCGTTTGGCTGACGCAGCAACGCTTTCAACGCGCCTACAATGTGCTGCTGGCGGCGACAAGCATCATCAGCGTGGCTTTTGGCGTTTATCTGCTTTGGGAACTGGGACATGCCTTAAGGGCGTAAAGGAGGCGAATGGGTCGTGGCGCGGGAGAAACTCTATGTGCCCGCACCAGAAGGGATAGGGCGGTTGCCCGTCGTCTCGCCGCAGTTAGGACAAACACAATGGCTTTCTTTGGCGCTATTGCGCTTAGAAGCGGGCAGTGAGTATGACGGCGAGACGGGAGGCGATGAAGTCGTCGCTGTCCTGCTGACAGGTATTGCGGAAGTGGAAGCCGATGGCAAGCGATTTTCAGGGCAACGCCGAGATGTTTTCAGCAGCAAAGCCTTCGGCGTTTACTTGCCGACGGCGACGAAATTTCGGGTGCGCGCTCACACCTTTGTTGAAATCGCCCTCCTCGGTGCTCCCGCCCAACGGGGCGGCGAAGTGCTTCCCATCACACCCGACCGCATCAAAAGCCGAAGCGTCGGACAATTCAACTGGCGGCGCGACATTGACGACCTCGTGGACGCCTCTTTTCCCGCCAAACGATTGCTTGTCGGCGAAACCCGCAACCCGCCGGGCAACTGGTCATCCTATCCGCCTCACAAACACGAAGTCAACGACCCACCTTTTGAGGCGCGTTTGGAAGAGGTTTACCACTTCCGCATCTACCCACTCAACGGGTTCGCAGTCCAGTTGCTTTACAGCGATGATGGCGAACTGAAGGACGCCTTTATCGTCCGCGATGGCGACACTGTCGTCATCCCAAAGGGCTATCACCCTGTCGCTGCCCCGCCCGGCTACAGCGTCTATTACCTCTGGGCATTGGCAGGAGAAGGGCGCAACCTCTTTTTCCGCTACGACCCAAAGCATGAGTGGGTGATCGGTGCGGAGCGCATCTTGCAAGAACTGGCTCAATAACGACGCAAAAGCGACGAAGGGGCGGTCACATGGAGGGCGCAGTTTGAGACTACGCCGACCAATTTTGTCGGCGCGGGGCAAATCCGTGCTTGACGAAACATGCAGGCCGCAATCTTACATTGCGCCGACCGATTTTGCCTCTCCAATCGTGGCTGATAGCCGCTCCGACAAGGTTAGCGGGGCGGGATGCGTTCTATCCCGCCCAAGTAGGGGCGCAAGGGTTCGGGGATGAGGATGCTGCCGTCCCGTTGCTGGTAGTTCTCCAGCAACGCTGCTAAAGTCCGTCCGACGGCGACACCTGAACCGTTGAGGGTGTGGGCGAAGCGGGGCTTAGCGCCCCGATGGGGGCGGTAACGCAAGTTCATCCGTCGCGCCTGAAAATCTTCGCAGTTGCTGCACGAGGAAACTTCTAGCCAGCGGTTCATGCCGGGCATCCAAACTTCCAAGTCGTAAGTCTTCGCCGCCGAAAAGCCCATGTCGCCCGTGCAAAGCAGGACGACCCGATGGGGCAAACCCAGCAATTCCAGGACATGGCAAGCGTCCCGCACCATGCTTTCCAATTCCTCGTAACTTTGCTCGGCGGTCGTGACCTTGACCAACTCCACCTTGTTGAACTGGTGGACGCGGACGACGCCCTTGATGTCCTTGCCTGCTGCCCCTGCTTCCCGCCGAAAGCAGGCGGAGTAACTGACATACTTGAGGGGCAATTCGTCAGCGTCCAAAATTTCCTCACGGTGTAGGTTCGTTACCGAAACTTCTGCCGTCGGGATGAGCCAAAGGTTGTCTCGCTCGCACTGATACATCTCGTCGGCGAACTTGGGCAACTGCCCTGTCCCTTCCATGCAGTAGGGCTTGACGAGGAAGGGCAAGAAGACTTCGGTGTAGCCATGCTCGCGGGTGTGCAAGTCCAGCATGAAGTTGATGAGGGCGCGTTCCAACATCGCTCCCCATCCCTTCAAACCGTAAAAGCGCGACCCTGAAAGTTTCACGCCCCGCGCAAAGTCAAAAAGTCCCAACCGCTCGCCGATTTCCCAGTGAGGCTTGGGCTCAAAGTCAAAAGACCTCGGTTCGCTAAAAGTTCGGACGACCACATTGCCCGTCTCGTCGCTGCCGACAGGAACGCTTTCGTGGGGCAAGTTGGGGACGAGAAGGAGCGTTTGTTCCAACTCCCTCTCCACTTCTCGCAACTCGCCGTCCAGTTGGTTGATGCGGTCGCCGACTTGGCGCATTTCTTCGCGCAGGGCTGTTGCGTCCTTCCCCTCTTTCAGCAGCATGCCGATTTCTTTGGAGACGACATTACGCCGATGCTTGAGGGTTTCCACTTCGGCGATGATTTGTCGGCGCCGCTCGTCCAAAGCGACGATGCGGTCAATCAAAGGGTCGTAATCGTCGCCGCGCGTTCGCAGGCGCTCCTTGACAAAGGTTGGGTTTTCTCGGATGAGGCGCAAATCCAGCATCGCCATCACCTTGCCGATTTTTTTCGGGCGAGTTCTAAGGCTTGCCGATAAAACTTCTCGTAACCTGCCCAGTCGCCTTTTCGGCGGGCTTCCTCGGCACGCAACAGGGCTTTCACGATTTCGTTGTCCGTCGCGGGCGGAGGGGCGGAGGCGGGCGAAGCCGCTTGTCGGGTGTGGTCGCCGAAGGGCATGGGGAAGAGTTGGCGGAGGGCATCCCACAAATCTGTCCCGATGGCAATGCCCTTCCCCGTCGCCACGACAACCCGCTTCAGTTCAGGCAGGCGTGTCTGCTCCGCTTGCAAATAAAGGGGCTTGACAAAAAGGAGGGAACTACCGACCGGGGCGACGAACATGCTTCCCCAAAGGACACGCGAACCCGCTTGGTTCCAAAGGTTCAGTTGTTGGGAGATGACGGGATGGGCGTTGATGCGGGCGTCCACCAATTGCGGTCCTTCCACGAATTGACCGCTGGGGAAGCGATAAATGAGCAGTTCGCCGTATCTGTCGGCGTCGCAATGGGCGACCATTAGGGCAATCATGTTGCGTCGCTCCAAACCGAAGGGGGTGAAGGGCAAAAGCAACAGGAAACGGTCTTTGCCGTCGTCTGGTGAGCGCAAGACGATGTAGTAAGGGCGCATGGGGAGGGTTTGCTCTGTCCCTGCCATCGTTACCCGTTGCTCTCGGGCGATGTCCCATCGGTCTTCGTTCTGGTAAAACTGGTCGGGGTCGGTCATGTGGTAGCGGCAAAGCAGTTGGGCTTGGATGGTGAAAAGCAGACGGGGATAGCGGATGTGGGCTTTCAGGGCATCCGGCATCGCTTTTCGGGGGTGAAAAAGGGTTGGAAACGCCCGCTGATAGGCTCGCAAGAGAGGGTCGCGCTCGTCAAAGGCATAGAAAGTCATCCGACCCGTGTAAGCATCCACCGTCACTTTCACGGCATTGCGCAGGTAGTTGAGGGGCAGGAAGGGCGAAAGGGGCTCGGAGTAAGGGAACTGGCTCGTCGCCGTGTAAGCGTCCACAAGCCAGAGGATGTTGCCCTCAGGCGTGATGACAGGATAAGGGTCGGGGTCAACGAGGAGGAAGGGGGCGACGGCTTGGACGCGCTCAAGGACTTGCCGATACATCAAAAGGCGCGTTTCGGGTCGGATGGCGGTCGTCAGCAACAAGTTCAAGTCCATGAAGCGGGCGGCAAAAAGGACGCGCCGCCACCAAGAACCGATGGGAACACCCGCATCCGCCTCATAAGTCGTCGTCTTCCAGCGTTGGGCACCTTCCAACGGGTAGTCAAATTCGGGCTCGGAAGTGCGAACGAGCACATAATCGGCGACAGGGACGAAACGCGTCGGGGCGCTTTCAGGAGGGGCAGGGTTTTCCGTCGGCGGTGTCCCTTCTGGGGGCATCGGAGCAAGGGAAGGTGCGGGAGGCGGTTGACCTGCTGGCACCGTCGTCGGATTAGAAGGCGCCATCGCCCGCTGAGGGGGCAAGCGGCGGGCAAAGGGTTGCCGTTGTAACCGCTCTTCAGGAAAAACGAACTCGCCAAAGTAAATCTGCGGGCGACGCAACCTAAAGGGGAAGGACGGAGCAATTTCTGGCGGGATGTCTTTGATGAAATAGCGGGGTGCTCCTTCGCCCGTGAACTCATTGACGGGCAAGACGACGACGCCGTAGCCATGCGTGTAACGCAGCCGCTCATTCACCCAGCGGCGTAAAGGCGGCGGGAGGAAAAGTTCCCGCGTGCCGATGGCGACTTGGCGCAACCGACCATTGACAAGGTAGCGGTCGTAATCCACGCTGGAAAAGCCATAGTAGCCTCGCAAGGCTTGGGTTTGGTTGAGGTAGTCCAGCAATGGCTCAATGTCCCAAAGGCGAATATTCTCCAAAACGCTCCAACTGGCTTGCAACTCTTTAGGCGTTGGGGCGGGATTGCCAGGATGAGATTGCTCCCGCACCTCGTCCAAACGATAGGCAAACCGCGTCATCTGGATGTTGTAGCGCAAATAAGGACGCTCCATCACCCGTTCGTTAGGGACGACGAGGAAGGATTGCAACGCCGTCGGCAACAACCATCGTCCTCCCACCCATGCCCCTAAAATCGCCACGATGCCCCACCGAAGGGGACGCAAATCGCCCCCTCGCATCGCTATCAGGCACGCGAGGGCACTTGCCACCGTCGCCGAGAGGAGCAGCCAATAGCCAGGGAGCGTGCCGTAGACATCGCTGAAGCCCGCCCCAAAAACGACACCCCGTTTGGACAGTAAAATGCTATAGCGCCCCAAAAATTGACCGACCGCCAGCGCCAACAAGAAGGCAGCAAAGACCGCCAATAAGGGGCGGGCGGCAAAAGCCGGCGCTTCTATCCCGCCTTCGTCCACCCGCAGCAACTCTTCGTAGCGTAGCCGCAAAGCCATCGCAAGCAACCCGCAAAAAAGCCCAAAGACGGTGAGAGAGACCAGAAACTTCAGGAAGGGCAACCGAAAGACATAAAAGCCCACATCCTTGCCGAAAACTGGGTCGGTAACGCCGAAGTGGTCACCGTAGAGGAAAAGGACGAGGTAATTCCATCGCCCGCTGGCGATCAGCCCGGCGACGGTGGCGAAAAGAAGGCTAAGCCAAAGAGCCCATCGGTCAATGGTGGCATCCACCAACGCTTTGTCCATGTCGTCAAACAGTTTCGCCCGCAACGGCATGGGCACTTTCGCCGCTGCTTTCTGTGCCAAGCGGTAAGGCACATAAAGGAGGGCAAAAAACCAAACCCCGCAAAGGACGAACAACAGCCCCCGCCACCAAAGGAGGCGGACAAAGACTTGCCCGTAGCCCTCAGAAGCGAACCACAACCCTTCCGCCCAAAGGCTCAACAGTTTGAGCAGGAGAAAAAAGGCGATGGTGCCGACGATGAGCCATAGCAATGCTCGGTTGCCGCGTTCCAACACGAGACGCCTCCTTGAGCGCCGCATCGTCCGAAGTGTTGCCGAGCGATGAACACCTTTAACTTGCTCGCCCAAAATTTTGCCACGCTGTAGCCTGTCCACCGTCCCCGATGCAAAACTTACAGCGCCCAAAGACAAGCGTTGGCACTGAATGGTTGAAGGAGGTTCATCGTATGGCTGACCGCATCTTTATCGGCGTGGCTTGGCCTTATGCCAACGGTCCGCTCCATTTGGGACACATCGCCGGCGCTTACCTGCCCGCCGACATCTTTGCCCGCTACCATCGGATGAAGGGCAACGAAGTCCTTGTCGTCTCAGGCTCGGACACGCATGGCGCACCCATCACTTTGCAGGCGGATAAGGAGGGCGTCTCTCCTCGCGAACTCTTTGAGCGCTATCACCGACTTTTTTTGCGAGTCTGGCAGCAATTCGCCATCTCCTTTGACCTTTACACCCACACCGACACCGAAAACCATCACCGCCTCTCTCAACGGATGTTTTTGCGGCTGAAGGAAAAAGGCTACTTGCTGGTGAAAAAGCAACTGCAGATGTATTCGGAAGCGTCGCAGCGCTTCCTGCCCGACCGCTATGTCATCGGCACTTGCCCCCATTGCGGTTACGAACGGGCGCGGGGCGACCAATGCGAAAAGTGCGGGGCACTTTTGGAGCCGACCCAGTTGCTCAACCCCAAAAGTTTGCTGGACGGCACGACGCCCGTCCTTCGGGAAACGGAGCACTTCTTTTTGAACTTGCCTGCCTTTGAGGAGCGGTTGCGCCAGTATGTCGCTGACCACGAAAGCATCTGGCGCCCCAATGTCTATCGCTTCACCCGCAACTACTTGGAGCAAGGCTTGCAACCCCGCCCCATCACCCGCGACTTAGACTGGGGCATCCCCGTCCCTGTGGAAGGCTTTGAGGGCAAAGTCCTTTATGTTTGGTTTGAAGCCGTTATCGGCTACCTTTCGGCGACCGTTGAGTGGGCGCAAATAAGACGGGACGAGGGACGAGGGACGGGGGACGAGTGGAAGGCGTTTTGGTATGACGAGGCGACCAAGAGTTACTACTTCATCGGCAAGGACAACATCCCCTTCCACACCCTCATCTGGCCTGCCGAGTTGATGGGCGCCGAACGATTGGACGATGCGGACGGGGCGGTGACTTTCGTCTTGCCTTACGATGTGCCTGCCAACGAGTTTTTGAACTTGGAAGGCGACAAGTTCTCCACTTCCCGCAATTGGGCGGTTTGGGCGCACGATGTCGTCACCCGCTACAATCCCGACACCTTCCGCTACTACCTGACCGCCATCGCCCCTGAGACCGCTGACACCGAATTCACTTGGGCGGATTTCGTCCGACGAAACAACGACGAACTGGTCGGTTGGTGGGGCAATTTAGTCCATCGCGTCCTCACCTTCACCGCCCGCAACTTTGACGGGCAAGTCCCGCAACCTTCAACATTGACCGCCCGCGATCAGGAAGTGCTGCAAAAGGCGGAAGAGATGTTGGCAACGGTTGACGGTTTGCTGAGCACTTGTCGCTTTCGGCGGGCGTTAGCGGAAGCGATGGAGTTTGCGCGGACACTCAACCGCTACTGGGACGAACAGCAACCTTGGCAGACAATCAAAAGCGATCGGGAGAGAACTGGGACGGTTTGCTATGTGGCGTTGCGCGCCATTGACACCCTAAAGGTAGCCCTTGCGCCCTTTATGCCCTTCACCTGCGAACGGTTGCATCACATGCTCGGCTACGACGGACAATTGGTCGGCGAATTTGAAGTGCGGGAAATTCGGGAGACGGAACGGACGCACTTAGCCCTACTTTACAAGCCCGAAAGCGTCACCGTGCGCTGGCAGCCCAGCCAATTGCCCGTCGGGCAACCCTTGCGCGACATTGCCCCCTTGTTCGCCAAACTGGAGGAAAAAATCGCCGAAGAAGAGCGGGCAAAGTTGGGCAAACCGATGGAAGGATGAGCGGCGCCTTGTCGGAACGGCTATTAGCCGCAACAATCGCTGGCTTGTCGCACAATTCAAATGGGCTGACCGACAAGGCTGTCGCAGTGCAAGGACAGGTTAGGCAACGAAGACTGCAAAGGAGGCGAACTGTCATGACGCAGATGCAAGCGGCAAGGCAAGGAATCATCACCGAGGAGATGCGCATCGTCGCCCAAGACGAGGGCGTTGATGTGGAGTGGCTGCGGGAGCAAATCGCCAAAGGGCGGGTCGTTATCCCGCGCAACATCAACCATCCAAACTACTACCCCATCGGCATCGGCGAAGGCTTGCGGACGAAGGTCAACGCCAACATCGGCACTTCGCCCGACCATGTGGACTTGGACGAAGAGTTGCTGAAGGTGGAAATTTGCGAGCGTTACGGCGCTGACACCATCATGGACTTGAGCACTGGCGGCGATTTGGACTTCATCCGCGTGACGATTTTGAACCGCTGGCGCAAACCCTTGGGCACTGTGCCCATTTACCAAGTCGCCTGGGAGTTGCTGCGGGAGGGCAAATCCATCACCGACATGGACCCCGAGCACCTCTTTGAGGTCATTGAGCGACAAGCACAGCAAGGCGTGGACTACATGACGCTGCATTGCGGCGTCACCCGCGAAGCCGTCCGCATTTTTGTCCAACAAAGCCGTGCCTGTGGGATGGTGTCGCGAGGCGGTTCATTGCTGGCGCACTGGATGGCGCACCACCGAGCCGAAAATCCCCTCTACGAGCAATTTGACCGCTTGCTGGAGATTTGCGCCAAATACGATGTGACCATCAGCCTCGGCGACGGATTGCGCCCTGGCGCCATCGCCGATGCGGGCGATGCTGCCCAGTGGTTTGAGACGGCAGTTTTGGGCGAACTGACTTTGCGGGCATGGGAAGCGGGCGTGCAGGTGATGATTGAAGGACCTGGGCATGTGCCCATTCACCACATTGAGGCTCACATCAAGATGATGAAGCGGCTTTGCTACGGCGCACCGATTTATGTGCTGGGTCCGCTCACCTGCGACATCGGTGCTGGCTACGACCACATCACGGGTGCCATCGGCGGTGCCATCGCAGCGGCGGCAGGCGCTGACTTCCTCTGCTACATCACTCCCGCCGAACATTTGCGGTTGCCCGACCCTGAAGATGTTCGGTTGGGCATCATCGCCACCCGCATTGCTGCCCACTCAGGCGACATCGCAAAGGGCGTGAAGGGCGCATGGGAGCGCAACTTGGAGATGTCCAAAGCCCGCTATCGGTTGGACTGGGAGACGATGTTCGCCCTCGCCCTTGACCCCGACAAGGCTCGTGAGTATCGGCTCAACAGCGAAGACTACGAAAAAGGCGTCTGCACGATGTGCGGCGACTTCTGTGCCTATGTCAGTTCCATGAACACCGAGCGCAAGACGCTGAAGGCGCTGGCGGAAGAAGTCGGGCAAGGCGACGGCGGCGAGCGAAAGCGGATGAACCCCAAGGAAGCCGTCCTGCGCCACCTTCGGGAAAAACTGGGCTCACTCGTGTAAGCCACCCACGAACCAGACGACCTTCCTGCCTTTCGGGCGGCTTTTAAGCCGCCCGAAAATTTTTTTGAGCGCTATGGCGTGACGGGAGGAGGCAAGCAAAGAAAAAGCGCCGACGCGGCGGGAGGGGGACCGCGTCGGCGAAAGGTCGGGAGGGAGATGATGCGGCGTCGCCTTTTTCCAAACCCTTTCTGTCGCTGCCATTTCTTTAGACGCTCAAGGCGTCGTTTGGTTGCGGGTTGGCGGGAACGGGTCACTCGACGCCTTCCACCAGTTCCTCTTCCACTGCCAGCGCCGCTTCCAATTGGATTTTGGAACGGTCTTCAATCTTGGCGATGCGACCGTCCCGAATCCAGATGACGCGGTCGGAGACATCCAGCATCTTCAGGTCGTGGGTCGCTGAGATGATGGTGACGCCCTTTTCCTCGTTGAGTTCTTTGAGCAACTGGATGATTTCCCGCCCTGTTTTCAAGTCCAAGTTTCCCGTCGGTTCGTCAGCAAGGATAATGGCGGGATCATTGGCAAGGGCACGGGCGATAGCGACCCGCTGCTGCTGACCGCCTGAAAGTTCGGCGGGCTTGTGGTTCCATCGCTCCGCCAAACCGACCCTTTTGAGCAGTTCCATCCCCCTGTCCCGTCGTTCATCCTCGGGCACGCCCGCAAAAATCATCGGCAAAGTCACATTCTCCAGCGCTGTCATGACGGGAATGAGGTTGAAAGTCTGGAAGATGTAGCCGATGGTGCGGCAGCGTAGCCACGCCAGTTCGTAAGCATCCAGTTGGGCTAAATCCACCTCGTTGATGTAAACGCTGCCCGAAGTCGGTTTGTCCAACCCGCCAATCATGTTGAAGAGGGTGGACTTGCCCGAACCCGAAGGACCCATGATGGAGATGTATTCGCCCCGCTTGATGTCCAAAGTGACGCCTCGCAGGGCTTCTACTTCCACCTTGCCCATCTGGTAGACCTTCCGCACATCACGAGTGCGGACGATGAACTCCGAGACCTGCTCCATCATCGGCTCCAAGCGTTTAGCCGCTTCTTGAAGCCGTTCCTTCATTTCGCCCGTCGGTGGCATCATCGGTTCCGTCGCCACCATCCCTCACCTCCGTTGAACGCCGTCAAATTTCCGTCCGAAGGGCATCGGCTGCCTGTAATCTTGCGGCACGCAAAGCAGGAATGATGGCGGAGACGACGGAAAGAATTGTCCCCGCCACGATGGAGACGAGAAAGCAGCCCAGAAAACCCAGACTGCCATCGGCGCTTCGGAAACCCCAAGCAAGGTTCCCCAAAACCCCGAAGCCGACCCGAAAGCCACTCCAAAGGAGCATGATGAGCGCCCCCGCCAACGCACCGGCGATAGACCCGAATAAGCCCATCAGCGCCGCTTCAATCAAAAACATCCGCACGATGAACTCATCCAACGCCCCCAGACACTTCATCGTCCCGATTTCCCGAAACCGTTCCGTCACCGACATTAGCAGGGCATTGATGATGCCGACGGAGCAAATCAGAAAGCCCATGAGGACTGACCAAAGGTATCGGGCGCGAGTGGGTGCGTCCAACTCCTGTCCTGCCGCCTTCGCCGCCAGCACCATCGTGAAAATCGCCATCAAAAAGGCAACGGACAAAAAGACAGTGCTGGCGGTCACCAACGAGCGTCCCAAGCGAATGGTCACATAGCGCCAACTGATGCGGAAAGCCTCGCTCCAAGGCAGTTGGATTTGACGGCGAATTTCCTCCCGACTTAACCCAAAGACGGTAGCGTTGCTGCGTCTTGTCATCCTTCCTTCGCCTCCTGCCATCTCACCAAGCCGCGCCGACGCAATTGGGTCAAAAATTCTGCCAACGAGGTGAGGGCTTCCCGCTTCATCAAACGGTAGCGTTGAACTAACTCCTCAGCGATTTCGCCGACCGTGTGTCGCCCATCGCACAACTTCCAAACGAGCGAACCGATTTCGTCCAGTTCAATGCGCCGTCTCAAAGGACGGGCTGTCAGCCAACGCAAAAAACGCGCCAGCCAATCGGTGCGGGAGACGGTCAGGATGACCGTCCCATCCCGCTCCTCCCAAAGGATGGCATCATTGCGCTCTGGACGCACCCCCTGCCAACGCTGCCAAAAGGTTTCAACCTTCCCTTTCTCTGCCATCCTTCTCTTGTCCCCGTCCTTCTCTTTTGGGTCGGTCAGAATGCCTCAAAGATTGTGGCAACGGACGAAGGGCAAAGTCAAGACGAACCGAAAGAGAGACTGCGGCAAAATTATGGACGCCACGATACTATCTCGCCTCATCGGGAGGTGTCCCGTCATGGCTGACCGCGCCTGGACGGGTCCGCTGGAAAAAATTGACGACTGCCGCTGGCGCATCCCGAAAAGTTACAAGCGGGAAATGCGTGTGGACGCCATCCTGTATGCGACGGAGAAGATGTTGGAGCACATCAAGCGCGATATGGCGTTGGAGCAACTGGCGAATGTCGCCACGCTCCCTGGCATCGTCCGTTACGCCATCGCTATGCCCGACATCCATTGGGGCTACGGCTTCCCCATCGGAGGTGTGGCGGCGATGGACACGGAGACGGGCGTCATTTCCCCTGGCGGTGTCGGTTACGACATCAACTGCGGTGTCCGCTTGTTGCGCACTGACTTGACCTACGACGAAGTAGAGCCCAAGTTGGAAGAACTGGTGGACACCCTCTACCACATGGTTCCTGCGGGTGTCGGGGCGGAAGGCGCCGTCGTCGTCAAGACCAGAGAGGAGTTTGAAAAGGTGCTGGTGGAAGGGGCGCGTTGGGCAGTCTATCGGCGGAACTTCGGTGTCCCCGAAGATTTGGAGTGCATGGAAGAGTATGGCTGCATTGACGGCGCTGACCCTGACAAGGTGAGCAAGCGCGCCATTGAACGGGGCATGCCCCAACTGGGCACTTTGGGCAGTGGCAACCACTTTCTGGAAGTGCAAGTCGTCCAAGACATCTACAATCCCCGCATCGCCAAAGCGATGGGCATTGAGCAAGTCGGTCAAATCGTCGTGATGATTCACTGCGGTTCGCGAGGCTTTGGGCATCAAGTTTGTGACGACTATTTGGATGTCATGGAAGTCGCCATCCGCAAATATGGCATCTGGCTGCCCGACCGCCAATTGGCGTGCGCGCCCTTTAAGTCGCCCGAAGCCCAAAACTATCTCGGAGCGATGCGGTGCGCCATCAACTACGCCTTCGCTAACCGTCAATGTATCACCCACAATGTTCGCAGAGCCTTTGAGAAGGTTTTCGGCACCAGTTGGGAGAAGTTGGGCATCCGCGTCGTTTACGATGTCGCCCACAACATCGCCAAAGTGGAAGAGCACATCGTTAACGGCGAGAAAAAAACGGTCGTTGTCCACCGCAAAGGCGCCACGAGAGCCTTCCCGCCCGGTCACCCTGCCATCCCTGAACGCTACCGCGACATCGGTCAACCCGTCCTCATCCCCGGCAGCATGGGCACAGGTTCCTTCCTGCTCGTCGGGACGGAAGGGGCGATGAAGGAAACTTTCGGCAGCACCTGTCACGGTGCGGGACGGGTAATGAGCCGAGCCGCCGCCAAACGCTCCACCGATGTCAACGAATTGCTTCAACGGTTGCGCAAGCAGGGCATCATCGTGCGGGGGACGACAAAAGCGACGGTCGTGGAAGAGACGCCCGAAGCCTACAA
>Ga0209289_100384_pt1 | contig 23995 bp, 25 predicted proteins | sample GXS110809BmetaG_FD_184121 | JGI IMG/M metagenome (GOLD analysis project Ga0209289, IMG submission 184121) | Hot spring microbial communities from Gongxiaoshe hot spring, China to study Microbial Dark Matter (Phase II) - GXS 110809B (SPAdes)... ...
GGTCTACAGGAAGACGCATCCCTTCGCCGCCGAGGACGTGAGGTTCGGCGGCTGGACCACGCCCGGTAGGGAGGCCCCGGTGTTCGAGACCGACCTCTGCAGGCTGGGGATCGTGATATGCTACGACGGGGACTTCCCGGATCTGGCCACCACCATGGCCCTCAGGGGGGCGGAGCTCATAGCCCGTCCGTCCGCTCTGCTTCGGACTTACGACCACTGGTGGGCCACCAACTTCGCCAGGGCTTACGACAACCACGTCTACCTGGTGGGCGTGAACGCCGTGGGTTCGGATCCGGGGGGGAACTTCTACTTCGGCCACAGCATGATCGTGGCCCCCAATGGCTGGAAGCTGGCCCAGGGCAGGTGCGCGGAGGAGATGGTGTACGCCAGGTTGAGCCCGGATCCCATGAGGACGATATACGGCGGAATGACCTCTTTGCAGAGCTTCGACCACTTGGAGGACAGGAACCTGGAGGCCTACGACGTGATGAGAAGCGGCAGGTGTCCTTTCAAGCCGGGCCGTCACGTAAAGGGAGGTGAGTAGTCCTTGGGCGTCGATCTGGAGAAGTCCAACAGGGAGGCCCTCTCCAGGCTGTTGTCGGCCAGACCTTTCTGGGTGGGGATGGGCTTAGCTAAAGAGCTCGTACCTGGGATGGGCGAGAGGACCTTCACCCACGCGGGTCCCCCCATATCCTGGGAGAGGATGTCTGGCCCCATGAGGGGAGCGGTCATAGCGGGGGTGCTCTACGAGGGCTGGGCCAGGACGCCGGAGGAGGCGGAGGCCTTCGCCGCATCTGGAGAGGTCGAGTTTCGGCCCAACCACGACCACAGCGCCGTGGGGCCCATGGCCGGCGTGATAACGCCCAACATGCCGGTCTTCGTGGTGGAGAACAGGGCCTTCGGCAACAGGGTCTACACCAACATGCTGGAGGGCCTCGGCAAGGTCATGAGGATGGGGGCTTACGACGAGGAGGTCCTCTCTAGGCTCAGGTGGATGAGGGATGTGCTATACCCGGTCCTGAGGAGGGCCATAGAGAGGGCCTCTTCGGTGGGCGAGGAGGTGGACCTCAAGTCCATAATAGCCCAGGCCCTTCACATGGGCGATGAGCTCCACAACCGGAACAAGGCGGCCACCTCTTTGCTGATAAAGAACATAGCGCCTCACATGGTGGAGACCTCGCCGCCCGACAAGGTCTCCGAGGTCATAAAGTTCCTGGCGAAGACGGATCACTTCTTCCTGAACCTGGGCATGGCTGCGGCCAAGGCCTCTTTGGATCCGGCCCATGGGATCGAGGGCTCCAGCTTGGTCACCGTCATGGCCAGGAACGGCACCGACTTCGGTATAAAGGTGTCCGGCCTCGGGGACGAGTGGTTCACCTGTCCGGCGGCGGTGCCTGACGTCCTGCTGTTCCCAGGCTTCACCAAGGAGGACGTGAACCCCGACATAGGCGACAGCGCCATCATGGAGACCGTGGGGGTGGGGGGTTTCGCCTTGGCCTGTGCTCCCGCGATAGTGCAGTTCATAGGCGGTTCACCTCAGGATGGGATCAACTACACCCTGGAGATGTACGAGATAACCATTGCCGAGAACGACACCTACACCATCCCTCAGCTCAACTTCAGGGGCACGCCCACGGGCATAGACCTGCTGAAGGTGGTGGAGACCGGGATAACGCCGGTATTGGACACCGGGGCGGCCTGCAAGAGGCCTGGGGTGGGCCAGGTGGGGGCTGGGATAGTCAGGATGCCGATGGAGGCCTTCGAGAGGGCTGCATCTCGATTCGTGGAGAGATACCTGGAGGAGTAAGGGGGTGAAGGGAATGCTTGCTTTCGAGGTGGAGCGTCCCCTCACGCTGAGCCAGGCCCTGGCGATACTGGGCGAGGGCCTGGGCGCCGCTGTGCCCAAGGCTGGGGGCACCGACCTGCTGGTGTGGATAAAGAGCAGGGCCGTACTCCCCAAGGTGGTGGTGGATCTGGGCTTGATAGACGAGCTCAGGTGCATGGAGTTCAGGCCTGGCGAGGGGCTTAAGCTCGGGGCCTTGGTCACCTGCAACGAGGTGGTCAGGTCCGAGGAGGTCCAAACCCACTATCCGGCCCTGTGGGAGGCCTGCCGCAGACACTCCGACTGGCAGATAAGGAGCAGGGCCACGGTGGTGGGAAACGTCTGCTCCGCCGTCCCATCGGGCGACACCATGCCGGCCCTCTACTGCTACGGGGCGGTGGTCCACTTGGTGGGGCCAAGGGGGGAGAGGGACGTGCCCATCGACTCCTTCGTCCGCGGGCCCAGGGTCAAGGACCTGAGGCACGACGAGCTGGTCAGCCACATCTTCGTCCCCGATCCCGGACGTAACGCCGGGTGCTACCTTAAGCTGGGCAGGAGGAACGCCCTCGACATAGCGCAGGTAGGGGTGGCCTGCGTGGCCCTGAGGTCGGGCGAGGGGGTCGAGTACAGGATAGGGTTAGGGGCTGTGGCGCCGACCCCCCTGAGGGCCCTTGAGGCGGAGGAGATGTTACGGGGCCACTTTGGCCCGAACGATGCTCTGCTGGAGAGGGCGGCATCCGCCGCCTCCGCTGCTTCCAGGCCCATATCGGACGTCAGGGCCAGCGCTGAGTATCGTAGGGCCATGGTGGGGGAGCTGGTTAAGGAGGCCGTCAGGATCGTCTCCTCTAGGCTCGTGGAGGGATAGGGACATGGAGAAGAGGGTGGTGCGCTTTACTCTCAACGGCAAGCCGGTAAAGTACGAGGTGGAGCCCTCTGCGACCCTGCTCAGGGCGCTCAGGGCCGAGGGGGTCACCAGCGTGAAGAGGGGTTGCGAGGAGGGTGAGTGTGGGACCTGTACCGTTCTCTTGGATGGGACGCCGGTCAAGTCGTGCTTGATCCTGGCGCTGGAGGTAGAGGGCAGGAGCGTGACCACCGCCGAGGGTCTTTTGGGGCCGAACGGGGAGCTCCATCCCGTCCAGAGGGCCTTCGTGGAGGAGGGTGGCATCCAGTGCGGCTTCTGCACCCCGGCGATGGTGCTCACCGCCTATGCTCTCCTGAGGGATAACCCCTGTCCCACGGAGGACCAGATAAAGGAGGCCATCTCGGGGAACCTGTGCCGCTGCACCGGATACGCGGGGATAATAAGGGCCGTCAAGAGGGCCGCTGAGCTCATGAGGGAGGAGAGGAGGTGAAGGTGCTATGGAGGAGAAGAGGGCTATAGGGGCTTGGGTTACCAGGGTGTACGACGATCAGAAGGCGGCCGGCACCCTAAAGTACACCGACGACCTCTCCTTCGGCCCGGAACTCTTGCACGCCAGGGCCGTTAGGTCCACCGTGGCCTCGGGCATCATAAAGAGCATAGATCCCACCGACGCCCTGAAGGTCCCCGGGGTCGTCAAGGTCATAACCGGCAGGAGCTTCCCGATCCGCTTTGGGTTGTACCTGAAGGACAGAAACGCCATGGCCATAGAGAGGGTCAGGTACGTGGGCGAGCCCGTAGCCCTTGTGGTGGCCGAGACGGAGGACGCGGCGGAGGAGGGGGCTTTGAGGGTGAAGGTGGAGTACGAGGAGCTTCCGGCCGTCTTCGATCCGCTCGAGGCGATGAAGGAGGGGGCTCCTCTGGTCCATCCGGACCTCGGGAGCTACGAGAAGGTCCCCTTCGTCCTCCCGGTCCCCGGCACCAACATAGCCCAGCACTTCAAGCTCAGGAGAGGCGACGTGGAGAAGGGCTTCGCCGAGGCCGACCACATCTTCGAGGAGGAGTTCTCCTGTCCCCAGATAGCGCACGCCGCCCTGGAGACCCACGTCTGCATAGCTGTCCAGGACAGGGCTTCTGGGGAGATAACCATATGGAGCTCTGCCCAGTCGCCCTTCACGGTGAGGGACATAATAGCTAGGAACCTCAACCTGCCGCTCAACAAGGTTAGGGTGATAACGCCTCCCATAGGCGGCGGCTTCGGCGGCAAGGCCGGAGTGACCATAGAGCCCCTGTGCCTGGCTGCCGCCATGGATCCGGACATCAAGGGTAGGCCCGTCAAGCTCTTCATCCCCAGGGAGGAGCAGATGGTCACAACCTGGGTCAGGCAGGGGTGGTACTCGAAGATAAAGATAGGGGTGAAGAGGGACGGCACCATCACGGCCATGAAGCTCATGCTGGTCTTCGACACCGGCTCGTCCGCTGAGTATGGGGTAAACCCCGTTAGAAGCGCTGGCTATACAGTTATGGGTTGCTACTACATACCCAACATCTGGGCCGACGCCTACGGGGTGTACACCAACAAGCCCTTCGGCGGTGCCTTCAGGGGATTTGGCCTTCCCGAGCTCATGGGTGGGCTAGAGGCCACCATAGACACCATAGCCCACAGGCTCGGGATGGATCCGGTGGAGTTCAGGCTCAAGAACCTCCTGCGCCCGGGCCTTCCCACCTGCACCGGCATGCCCATGCACCCGCACGCCCTGGACAAGATAATAGAGGAGGTGGCCAGGAGGATAGAGTATGGTAAAAAGGAGCCCCCCATCAGGAGCGGCTGGAGGAGGGGCAAGGGTATAGCGTTGGCCATAAAGGCCCCTGCCATGCCCGCCGACGCATCCTCCTCGGCCACGGTGGAGCTGCTGGGCGATGGGACGGTCAGGGCTTTGGCCGCCACCATGGACATGGGTCAGGGCACTTACACCGCTTTCGCCCAGATAGTCGCCGACGAGCTGGGGGTTCCCATAGAGAGGGTTAAACTTTACTATCCTGACACCGCGTCGCATCCTTACGATTGGCAGACGGTGGCCAGCAGGTCGCTTTGGTCCATGGGCATGGCCCTGAAGCAGGCCTGTCAGGATGTGAAGAGGCAGCTTCTGGAGCTCTACGCGGAGTACTGGCAGGTCCAACCCGAGGACATAAGGATAGAGAACGGCACGGTCTACTGCGATAAGCTGGGGATCTCCGAGCCCCTGGACGTGAAGGTCCAAAACGGCTTCAAGATGCCCAGCGGAGTCCTCAAGGGAGGTCCGATAGTGGGCAAGGGGCACTTCGTGCCGCCGGACGTGGTCTACCCCGACCTGGAGACGGGCCAATCCCCCAAGAGCGTCGTCCACTTCACCGTGGGCGCCGTGGGCCTGGACGTGGAGGTGAACCCCAGGACCGGCGAGATAGCGGTCAACAAGGCGGTGGCCGGCTACGACGTGGGCAAGGCCATATCGCCCATCAACGTCAAGGGGCAGATAGAGGGCGGTACGGTCCAGGGGCTTTCCGCTGCGGTGATGGAGGGGATGTACTACGACGAGAGGGGCAGGCTCCTCAATCCGGACTTCACCGACTACAAGATAGCCACCGCCATGGACGTGCCCGATGAGATAGAGAGCTTCTGGGAGGAGACGCCGGAGGAGCTGTCCCCATACGGGAACAGGGGTGTAGGGGAGCACTCCATGATAGCCCCGGGCCCAGCCCTCAGCAACGCCCTTTACGACGCCTTGGGCATAAGGATACATCGCTATCCCTTCACCAGGGAGAGGGTCTACATGGCCGTCAAGGCGGCGGAGAGGGGCGAGAAGGACTTCTGGGGTTGATCGGCCCTTAGGGGAGGCGAAGGGGGCGCACGGCCCCTGCTCGCCTCCCCTGGTGTGTCGTCGTATAATTTACCAAAGCTCGCCGAAGGAGGTGATGGGACGCCTCGGGTCTCTTCTAGGGAGCTTCGATTTGCACGTGTGTTTCTCATCCCATAAGACTTTTTCGGGAAAGGGGGTTCGGTAGGAGATGTCCTCCAGGAGGATAATTTACAGGGTGGACGACAAGCCTCCCCTGCCTATAATGATCCTGGCCGGCGCTCAGCACGTCCTCACCCTCTTTGGGGCCACCACGCTGGTGCCGCTGATATTCGGTCCTGCCATGGGCATGTCCCAGGAACAGATAGCCTTCTTCATCTCCTGCGTCTACCTGGCCATGGGGGTGGCCACGCTGATCCAGACCCATCCGGTCCTGGGATCCGGGCTTCCCATAGTCCAGGGCTCCAGCTTCAGCTTCATACCTCCTGTGATGACGGTCATAGGGATGTACAGCGCGCAGGGGCCCAACGCGATCATGCAGTATCTCGGCGGTGGGCTTATAGTCGGTGGATTGGTGCTCTCTGCCATAGGTTACAGCGGTCTCATAGGGTACGTGCGCAGGGTCATAACGCCCGTGGTCATAGGCCCGACTATAATGGCCATAGGGTTCTCCCTGGCCAAGGTGGCGGTGGAGTTCAACGCCGCCAACTACTGGCCCGCCTCGCTCCTGGTGGTGGCTCTGGTCTTCTTCTTCAGCCTGATATCTAAGAACAAGTACTTCAACATCTTCTCGGTGATCATGGCCATATCGATCACCTATCTGATATGTCTCTTTGCCTCCCTCTCCGGGATATTCGTGCCCGGGCATCCGGCCTACATAGACCTCTCCAACGTGGCTAAGGCCCCCTGGTTCAGGTTCACCGGCATAGCCCCCTGGGGTGCGCCCAAGTTCAGCGTGGTGGCCATAAGCGCCCTGGCGGCGGGCTTCTTCGCGGTGATGATCGAGTCCATAGGGGACTACCACTCCTGCTCCTACGCCTCTGGGCTTCCCGATCCCAGCCCCAAGACCATAAGCAGGGGGATAGGGGCGGAGGGGCTCAACTGCGCCATAGCTGGCTTGCTGGGCGGCGTTGGGACCACTTCCTACACCGAGAACATAGGGCTGATAGGGATAACCGGCGTGGCCTCCAGGTGGGTCGTGCGGACTGGGGCCATAATACTGATACTCATGAGCACCATAGGGAAGCTCTCGGCCCTCATAGCCACCATACCGAGCCCGATAATAGGCGGCGCCTACATATCGCTCTTCGGCGTGATAGGAGCCCTGGGGATCCAGGTTCTCATGAGGGCCGACATGGGCAGCCAGCGAAACGTCATGATAGTGGGCTTCGCGTTCCTCATGTCCCAGGGGCTTCCCGGATGGGTGGAGGCCAACCAGAAGCTCTTCAGCGAGCTCGGCACCCTCGGCATGATGATATGGGCTATCCTGAAGACCCCCATGGCGGTGGCTGGCATCTCCGCCGCCATATGGGACTCCCTGATCCCGGGGACGGACAAGGAGAGGGGCATCACCCCGAGGGAGGAGTAGGCTGTCTCGTCTGGGCCAGGGACCGGGGCGAAGCTCCGGTCCCTGGTGGGGGCGTTTTTGCAACTTAGTTGCATTATCTTGCAAGGAGCGAGGTGTGTCTTTCGGTGAAGCTCACTTCCGTGGGTTTGGAGGAAGCGGTGGGGATGTCCCTGGCCCACGATCTGACCGAGATAGACGTGGACGGAGGCTTCAAGGGGGCCAGGTTCAAGAGGGGACACGTGGTGAGGCCCGAGGACCTGGAGGTCTTGAGGAGGATGGGGAAGAGCAGGCTTTGGGTCGTCGAGCTGGAGGAGGGGGAGCTACACGAGGACGAGGCCTCTAGGGCTTTGGCCTCTGCTTTGGCGGGGGAGGGCGTCAGGGTGGAGGGTCCGGGCGAGGGCAAGTGCGGCTTCTTCGCGGAACGCTTTGGGCTTTTGGTCTACGATCCGTCCTCGGTGGACGCGATCAACGCCTTCGGCGTATGGGCCCTGGTTCTGCTTCCTCCCTTCGTACCGGTGAGGGCGGGGGAGCTCGTGGGCTCGATCCGTCCTTTCGGATTGGTCGTGGATAGGGCCTCGTTGGAGGCGACCCTGTCGGTCGTCTCTCCCCTGTCAGTTAGGGCCTTCGAGCCCCTTAGGGTAGCCCTGGTCACCACCGGCGCGGAGCTGCTCGAGGGCAGGAAGAGGGATGCCTTCAGGCCGAAGCTGGAGGAGAAGATATCCCCCCTGGGCGGCGTCTTCCTAGGACAGGAGGTGGTCGGGGACGACATCGAGGCCATCGCCTCCAGCGCCAGGTCCTTCCTGGAGAGGGGGGCAGACCTTATCATATTCACGGGCGGCATGAGCGTGGACGCAGACGATCTCACCCCTAAGGCCATATCGTCCCTGGCGGACGAGGTGTTGTTCAGGGGGGTGCCCGTGATCCCAGGCAACATGTTGATGCTGGCGAGGAGGGGTAAGGCCTACCTGGTGGGAGCCCCAGCGTGCGTGGTCTTCGAGCGCAGGACCTCCCTGGACCTGCTCCTGCTCAGGCTGTTCGCTGGGCTGCCTCCTAAGGCGGAGGAGGTAAGGCGATGGGGGGTGGGGGGGTTTTGTAGCAGGTGCGAGGCGTGCGCGTTCCCTCGCTGCTCCTTCGCCGCCAGGCCTTGAGCTGGAAGGAGGTTCTGAGGGGGCTGGGCCTCAGGTCCACGCGGCCGAGGCTCCTGGTGCTGAGCCTGCTGGAGTTGGAGGGCAGACCCATGTCCCCTAGCGAGCTGTCCTCCTTTTTAGAGGGAGCGGTGGACAGGGTCACGGTCTACAGGGTCCTGGGGAGCTTGAAGGAGGCTGGGCTCCTCCACAAGGTGGTGGGTAAGGACGGGGTTTCAAGGTTCTCCTTGAACCACCTGAGGTCCGCCAGGTGCGAGGGGGGACATCCCCATTTCCTCTGCGAGGAGTGTGGTAGGATGTTTTGCCTTAGGAGCGAGGGCATACCTCGCGTTAGGGCGCCGCAGGGCTTTAAGGTCAGGGGCAAACAGCTTCTTCTGTATGGTATCTGCGGTGAGTGTGGTAGGACGAAAGATTTGCGAGAGGGCAGGTGATCCGTTCATGTCCACGGCGAGGGAGGAATCGGTTTTCCTCAAGCTGGCCGAGGATCTGGCCAGAGGGCAGAAGGGTATACTGGCGATGGTGGTGAGGAGCGAGGGGTCTGCCCCCAGGAACGTGGGCGCCTGCATGTGGATAAGGCCCGACATGTCCATAGAGGGCACCGTGGGCGGTGGCGAGCTCGAGCACAGGGTTATGCGGGAGGCCAAGGCTATGTTCGAGGAGGGCAGGCCCGAGAGCCTAATGGGGATGGATCTGGTAGAGGGTGCCTCGGGAATGCTCTGCGGAGGCAGGGTTGAGGTCTTCCTCAAGACGCTGGGATCCTCCGACGAGCTCTTGGTATTCGGTGGAGGCCACGTGGGGAGGGCCGTGGCCAAGCTGGGGGTATTCCTGGGCTTCGACGTGGTAGTTTGGGACGATCGGCCGGAGTTCTGCGACGTCTCAGAGCTGGGGGCCAGGGGCATATGCTCGCCTCTAGAGAGCTTCTTCGAACACCACCCACCGCTGAGCCCCAGGAGTTACGTCGTCATATGCACCAGAGGGCACGCCATGGACGCGAACGTGGTGGAGATGCTCAAGGACTCAAATCCCGCCTACATAGGGATGATAGGCTCAAGGGCCAAGGTGGCCGCCCTGCGGGAGAAATTGCTGGAGAGGGGGGTCCCCAAGGAGCACCTCGACCGCATATATCAGCCCATAGGGTTGACCATCGGTGCTGAGACCCCGGAGGAGATAGCTCTGTCCATAATGGCGGAGATAGTGGCCGTGAGGAGGGGTAAGGATGTTTCCTCTCTTCGCAAGTGGTAGGTCGATAGCATATTCGCTTTTAGCCGCCTTGTTGCCCGCTTGCTTGCTGCCTACGGCCTCCTTCGCCGAGGTTTTGGTGGGTTCGGCCGCGGGGGTTAGACAGCTTGTGGACGAAGCGGTGGAGCATTTCAAGGACTCGAAGGGCGTTGTGGTCTCCGCGTCTTATAGCTCCTCCGGCAAGCTCTTTCAGCAGATCTTATCCGGCGCCCCCTTCGACGTGTTCGTCAGCGCTCATCCCTCCTGGGTGGACCGGCTAGAAAAGGGGGGAGTGAAGCTACTGCGCAGGGATTGGGCTGAGCTGGACACCGTGGTTTGGTCCGTCAAGGAGGGTTTCGGCAGGATCTCCTCTGTCCTTGAGGGGAAGGGCGTTTACGCCACGGTCGACCCCTCCGTTGGTCCCTCCGGCGAGATGGCCGTTAAGTTCCTTAAGGACAGGGGGGTTTACGAGGACCTGATCTCGAGGAAAAGGCTGGTCTTCCTGCCCGATACCACAAGGGTCGTGCTGGCCGTGAGATCGGGCGCTGTGGACGGAGCCCTCCTAGCGGCTGTCGCCGTCAGGTCCCTGGAGGGGGAGTCGGAGGTCCTGCCGGGTTACTCCCTGGTGGCGACGGTGGCGCTCCTCTCGCTGGAGAAGGAGGAGGCCAGGTCCTTCTTCGATTTCATGTTCTCCAAGTCCTTCAGGGTATCGCTGATAAAGCTCGGCGCGAGGCCTCTCTTCTAGGAGGGTGAGCTTTGGGGGAAGCTCTCTGGTTGTCCGTTAAGGTTTCGTTGGTCTCGCTTCCGGCGGTGTTCCTGGTGGGCCTCGCCTTGGGCTTCCTCTTGAGCCGGGGTCCGAGGTTTCTGGCCGTGCCGATCTCTTACGCCCTGCAGCTCGCCATGATACTTCCCCCCTCCGTCCTGGGGCTCTACTTGCTTACGGCCCTCGGCAGCGCTCCCTGGGGTATCGGGAGGAAGCTGCTCTTCTCTTACCACGCCTGTGTGCTTGCAGCCTTCGTGAGCGCTCTGCCCATAATGGTTCAGTTCTCCAGGGCGGCCTTCATGGGCATCCCAGCCTCGCTGGAGGAGGCCGCTATGGTCCTGGGCCGGCAGAGGTGGGAGGTGTTCTTCAAGGTCCTTCTACCTATAGCCAGGCCTAAGCTCATCTTGGGCATCGCGATGGCAGGCGTCAGGGCCATGGGGGATTTCGGCCTGACCCTCACCATAGCCGGCAACATCCCCGGCAGAACCCAGACTCTCCCCCTCTACGTCTTCAGCAGGGCCGAGGTGCTGGACATGCGGGGTGCCCATCTGGCCTCCCTGGTCTTGCTCCTTTTGGGCTTGGCTTCGGTTTTGATGTTATCTCGCCTGGAGGGCGAAAAGCGTGAGCTTCATCCTTGACGTGGAGGTGGAGCACCGCAAAGGTTCTTTCGCCCTCTCGGCCCGCATGAGGGTTAGCGCCCCCATCTCGGTGGTGTTCGGTCCTAGCGGCTCCGGCAAGAGCACGCTGCTCAGGGTCTTGGCGGGTTTAGAGAGGGCTAGCGGAAGGTGCCTGATATCGCTCAAGGGCAGGGTCCTGGTGGATTCGGAAAGGGGCGTTTTCGTGGAGCCACAGAGGAGGAGTATTTCCTTGGTCTTCCAGGACCTGGCGCTCTTTCCCAACATGACCGTCCTGGAGAACCTCCTCTTCGCCCTCCCCAGGTCCGCGAGGGGGCTAAAGCGATCCACTGATCTGGCGCTGGAATGGCTCTGCAGGTTCGGGTTGAACGGTTTCGAGGACAGGTACCCGAGTCAGCTGTCCCGGGGGCAGAGGCAGCGAGTGGCCCTGGCCAGGGCGATCATGTCCGAGCCGGACCTGCTGTTGTTGGACGAGCCCTTTAGCTCCCTGGATGGCCCCATGAGGGTTAACCTCAGGAGGGAGCTGATAAAGCTGCAGAGGGAGAAGGGTATACCCATGATCTACGTGTCCCATCACCTGGACGATGTGGTGGAGCTGGGGGAGGAATCGTTCTTCATGGAGAGCGGCAGGCTGGTGGCTGTGCTGGACAGGAGCAAGCTCTGTCGCTCCCCATCTCCGGAGTGGGGGCGGCACATCCTGGATAGCTTCGGCAACGTACTGGAGGGACTTCTCTTGCCCGGAGAGGGGGGCTATCGCTTGTTCGAGGGGGAGGGTTTCAGGTTTCTGGTCAAGGGTGGCGAGGGTTTAGGCGCCTCTTTGCTGTTCGTCCCCCCGAGCGATCTGAAGCTGATCTACCCGGACTTACCCTTGAGCTACCCCCTGAGCTGCAACCTGGTGGAGGGGGAGATAGAGGAGGTTAGGGAGGCCTCCTCCTCTCGTTTTTTGTTGATCAGGAGCGGTTGCAAGCTGTGGAGGGCTGAGCATCACAGGAGTAGCTACGCCAGGTTGAACCTCGGGGTGGGGAAGAGGATCCGGTTCTCTTTCATGCCTGACGGTGCCAGCGTGTTTCTGAAGGGTGGGGCTTGAGTTGAGGTTCGGCGCGATAGTGCTGGCCGCGGGTGCGGGCAGGAGATTAGGGACGCCCAAGGCCCTGGCCCAGCTGGGCGGGGAGAGCTTCCTCGAGAGGGCGGTTAAGGCCCTCAGGGGTGGGGGCGTCTCGAAGATCCTGGTGGTCGGCGGTTGCTCCTTCGACGAGGTCGAGAGAGGGGCCTCGAGGCTAGGCGTTTCGGTGGTCTTCAACCCTAACTGGGAGGGGGATATGTTCTCCTCGGTTAAAGTTGGGGTGGGAGCGATGGGGGATGAGGTCGACGCCTTCTTCGTCCTGCCCGTGGATCATCCCTTGGTTAGGCCCTGCACCATCAGGTCTCTGGCGCTCGCCTGGAGGGGAAGGCCTCTGTACCTGGTCCCCACCTTCGCGGGCAGAAGAGGTCACCCCCCGCTCATCTCCTCCTCCCTAAAGCTTTACCTCCTGGAGCACGAGGGAGAAGGCGGCTTGTCGGCCTTTCTGCGGCGTTTCGAGGGAAGGGAGGTCCCCACCTGGGACAAGGGCGTGGTGATGGGCGTCAACTCGAAGGAGGATCTGCGCGAGGCTCAGAGGATGTTGGGGAGGGCCAATAGACCGACCGAGGAGGAGTGCCTCGAGCTGCTCTCGCTCCTTGGGGCTTCGGATAGGATAGTGAGGCATTGTCTAAAGGTCAAAGAGGTCGCCATGGGGATAGCCCGTTTCGTGGAGGGCGTGGACCTGGACCTCCTGGAGAGCGCCTCCCTGCTCCATGACCTGGCGAGGGGTAGGAGCAGGCACGACGCGTTGGCCCATCGTTTCCTCCGTTGCCTCGGTTTGGTTGAGGTGGCAGAGGTCGTCCTGCGCCACATGGAGCTGCTCGATCCGGGATCCTCCTCCTGGGAACAGAAGATACTGTTTCTGGCCGATAAGCTGGTGGTGGAGGACGAGCTGGTTGGCCTGGAGGCGCGCCTCCATAGGGCCCTCTCCAGGGTCGGCGACGCGGAGGGCTTGGCATCTGCTCGAAGGCGAATCGGCCAGGCCGAGGCGATCCTCGAGGAGCTCAGGTCTAGGGGTTTCGACCTCGGGGCGCTCCTGTGAGGAGGGCGATCGGGAAGGGTGGCCTGGGGCGAGATGGCTCGCCCCAGGCCGGCCTCACTCGAACAGGACTATGGCGTCGGGGTTAGCCACGTGGAAGGTGAAGGTCTCCGTGAAGTAGAGGTGGACCTCCGTCTCGGAGCTGCAACAGTAGCCTATGGTCACGTCCTGCCCCAGCACGATCCTCATGTTCTCGCTGGAGGGCGATAGGAGGATGCCCTTCTCCAACCTGGGGCAGAGGACGACCTCCGAGACCCCCGCGTCCTCCGCCAGCTCCATGAGGCTCTCCGTGCTCTTGGAGAAGGCCTCAGCCCACAGGGCTGGGTTGACCACCAAGACGTATGGCCCCTTGACCCCCTTGGATATCATAGCGCCCATCGCCTTGAACAGCTGTCTGGTCAAGCTCTGAGGGGTTCCCTCTATGGGCATCCTGACCGGGGCTAACCTCTCGAGGCCCGCTATGCAGGCCTCGTCCAGCCCCTTCAATATGGCCCTGTCCTCGAACTCCGCCAGCTCCAGCGCAGCCCTCTCCATGGAGGAGAAGTCGACCACGAAGTTACCCCTGTAGAGGTTGTCCAGCTCCCAGAGGCTCAGCTTGAAGGGCGCCCTCACCTCCACCAGAGGGAGGACGGCCCGAACGCCCCAACCCAGGGCATCCGGTGGGTTCTTGAGGTTGTTCAGGCTTCCCAGCGGGTAGGCGTTGTAGTCGAAGCCGTAGGGGCCCTCGACCTCCAGGAATTGCCTGCAGAAGAGGTTGCTCGTCAGTACCTCCCTGGCCCTTGACTCTATCTCCGCCCAGCCGCGCTCCCCTATGGGGGCTAGCTCTCTCCTGAAGAGGTCCATGTGCCCTTCACCTCCTAGCGCTTGATCTTGCCTATGCCGAGCCCAGAGGGAGAGCTGGAACTGCCTTGGGAGCCCTCCTCTATGGCCAGCAGATCTCCTTCGGTGAAGAGATAGGTCCTGAGCGCCTTGTCCCAACCTGGCATGTGGCGCCTGAGCCACTCCAGAAGCATCGCGGCGTGCTCCATCTCCTCCTCCTTGTTGTGCCTGACTACCCCCTTTATCGTGGGGTCAGAGGTAGTGGCCTCCCTCTGGTGATACCAGGAGACGGCTTCGATCTCCTCCTTGAGGCTGGTGAGCGCCCTGACGTAGTCCACGTCCTCCTTGGACATCATCTCCGCGGGGTAGTGGAGATCCATCAGCTCTTTTCCCCCTTTCTTAGAGTTTTTGACGGATCCGTTGTTATAATTTTAGCACAGGTTCGATCTCCGGTTTTGAAACGGGGGCAAGGGATTTGAGGAGATGGATCTACCTGGGGGCGATGGTCCTCGCGCTCTGGGGCGTATCCATGAAGAACTTCCTTTTCTTTCACACGGCGGTGGAGTTCATGGCGATATTCACCGCCTTCTTCATCGCCCTCTTGGGTTTGTCCACCCGATCCTTCGCCAAGAACAAGCTCTTCGCCAAGCTGGGAAGCCTCTACCTCTTCGTCGGCGTGGTGGACTTCTTCCACACCCTGGCCTTCAAGGGGATGGGGGTCTTCCCTCATTTCACGGCGAACGAGCCCACCCAGCTGTGGATATTGGGCAGGTCCGTCGAGGTCTTGGGGCTCCTCCTCTTGTTCGCCGCGCCGAACCTATCCCTCGAGTCAGCGTCGGTGGCCTTCGCCCTCTCGTCGGCGCTGGGGGTCTGGTCGGTGTTCGAGGGGGTCTTTCCCGACTGCTTCGTCGAGGGGGAGGGACTCACCACCTTCAAGGTGGTCTCCGAGTACGCCCTCGTGGCGGTGGTGGTACTCCTCCTCGCCAGGCTAAAGAGCTCCGAGGAGGCTGAGCTGGTGGAGTTCAGGGGGACCCTCTTTCCTGCCCTCCTCTTCACCGCCCTGGCCGAGCTCTCCTTCACCCTCTACGAGGACGTGTACGGTTTCTACATAGTGGTGGGTCACCTTTTCAGGTTCCTCTCCTACTACACGGTGTTCGAGGGGCTCCTGCTGCAGGCTCTGCTTAACCCCGTCAGGGTGCTCTCCTCTCAGCTTCTGGATGAGAAGAGGCGTTACGAAGTCCTGGCCTACCTGGACCAGCTCACGGGCCTTGAAAACAGGCACTTCTTTAACAGGTGGGTTGAGGAGATGGAAAAAGACCCGTCCACCTTCGAGAGGAACCTGCCCGTGGCCCTGGTCCTCCTGGACGTGGACGGCTTCAAGAGCATAAACGACACCTATGGGCACGTCCAGGGGGATGCCGTCTTGGCGTTCGTGGGGAGGTGCATCAGGTCCTCCGTGAGGAGGGGGGATTTGGCCGTGAGGTTCGGCGGCGACGAGTTCTTGCTGGTCCTGCCTAACTGCTCCGAGGAGCAGGCCCTCGAAGTGGTGGTGAGGATCCAGAGCGACATAAGGGCGAAGAACTCCTTCCCCCACGCCATCTCCCTGAGCTTCGGCGTGGCCTCCCTCGCGAGCAGCGACTGCGGGAAGCTCAGGGACGCGCTGATCGCCGCCGACAAAGCCCTCTACGAGATGAAGCGCAGCAAGGGGTGGGTCCCCCGCGTCAGAACCGGCTAAACGCCCTCTTTGCCCCCTCGACGCCCAGAGCTCCGATCAGGGCCAGGCTCAGCGCGGCTGTGAGCTGGTCCGCTAGCCCTCCCGTCCTGAAGAGCCTGAGCCCCACCCTCCTGTTCGAGAGGACGGAGAGCTTGATGCCGCCCTTGGTCAGGCTGTCCAGGAAAAGGTGGGAGAGGTATCCGAGCGAAACGGCTAGCCCATGCCAGAGGCCCAGGATCAGCGCCGATGCCAGGGAGATCGAGAGGGCGAAGTCCAGGGAGTGGCTTAGGCCCCTGTGCCCGAACATCAGGTTGAGCGCCCTGGAGAGCCTGGGGAATTTCCTCCCCACCTTGGTCGCCGTGCTGTCCAGGTCGGGGAGCAAAGAAGAGATGACGGCGAGCGACAGGAAGAAAAGGTCCTGAGCTGCGCCCTTCACCGAGACGGCGAGGGCCAGCCCGAAGAGCAGGTGCGTTCTCCCGGTCATGGTCTGATGTCCCCTCGGCCTGATGATTTCCTCTAGAAGACCTTTCTCCAGCGATGGCAATAAGGGGCCTCGCCGGTCTTATCGTAGTAATCCTGGTGGTAATCCTCCGCCAGGTAAAAGGTGGATGCCTCCCTCAGCTGGGTCGCCACCTTGTGCCCCATCTCCTTTAGCCTCTGGATCAACCTCTCGGCGACCTCCCTTTGCTCCTCGTCGGTGTAGAATATGGCGCTGAGGTACTGGGGACCGATGTCCGGACCCTGCCCGTCCTCCTGCGAGAAGTCGTGGATCTCGAAGAAATACCTCAAGATCTCCTCGACGGGCTTGTCCCCCTGGTAGATTACCTCCACAGTCTCCAGGTGGCCCGTCCTGCCGGTGCAGACCATCTTGTAGGTGGGGTTGGGGACGTGTCCGCCCATGTAGCCCACCCTGGTGTCCACCACGTAGGGGTGTCTTTTCATCAGGTGCTCCACGCCCCAGAAACATCCTCCCGCGAGGAATATCCTGTTTATCCTCGGCCTCTCCCCCTGCGGCAGGAAGCGCATGGACGCGGAGTTTACGCAGTGCCTTACGTTCTTAGGGGTAAAACCCTCCCCCTCGAAGACGTGGCCCAGGTGTGCCCCGCAGTAGGCGCAGGATATCTCGGTCCTAACGCCGTCCGGATCGGGGGATCTCCTTACAGCTCCCGGGATCTCGTCGTCGAAGCTGGGCCAACCGCAGCCGGAGTGGAACTTGTCCTCGCTTCGATATAGGGGTATCCCGCAGTTGTTGCATACGTAGATGCCCTTCTCGAAGTGGTCCACGTACTTGCCGGTGAAGGGCCTTTCGGTTCCCCTCTCGAACATCACCCATCTCTCCAGGTCGCTCAAGTCGTCCCTGAAGGGCTTTACCTTCAACGGAGCCACCTCCTCTCCCGCGGCGCACCACGCCATCGCCGCCGAAATCGAGATCACCAGGACGGCGAGCGCTCTCATCGCCCCATCTCCTCCAGGTATGAGTTTGCCCCCATCTCCTCGAGCTTCCTGGCTTTGGCCTCCACCGAGAGCCTCTCCTCCGCCATCCTCTCCCTCACCCTGTTCGCCACCTCCGGATGCTTGATCCCCAGGATCCTGGCGGCCAAAAGCGCTGCGTTCTTGGCGCCGTCTATGGCCACGGTGGCCACCGGTACCCCGAAGGGCATCTGGACGATGGAAAGGAGGGAGTCTAGCCCGTTCAGGGACCTGCTCCTGATGGGCACCCCTATGACCGGAAGGTGGGTGAGGGAAGCGGTCATGCCCGGCAGATGGGCGGCTCCTCCCGCACCCGCTATTATCACCTCTATTCCCCTCTCGTGGGCGGTCTTGGCGTACTCGAACATCCTCTCGGGCGTCCTGTGGGCCGAGACCACGGTGATCTCATAGGGTATCCCCAGCTCCTCCAGGACTTCGGCTGCCTGCGCCATTACCGGAAGGTCCGAGTCGCTGCCCATTATTATGCCGACCTTCATCTGCTGACGCTCCCCTTGACCTTCAGGGTCCTTCTAACCCTCTCGAGCTTTTCCTCCAGCTCCTCGTAGGTCTCAGCTAATACGGTCACGTGCCCCATCTTTCGGAAGGGAAAGACCTCCTTCTTGCCGTAGATGTGAACGTAGACCCCCTCCATCGAGAGGACCTCCTCCAGGCCGACGAAGAGGGGTTTGCCGTAGTGCCCTGGTTCGCTCACCAGGTTCCAGGTGGCGGCCAGGCTCGTCGTCCTGGGTGATCCCAGAGGCCATCCGCAGCACACCCTCACGAGTTGCTCGAACTGGCTGCAGAGGCAGGCCTCTATCGTGTAGTGCCCCGAGTTGTGCGGTCTGGGCGCTAGCTCGTTGAGCAAAACCCTCCCCCTTCTGTCCAAAAATAGCTCGACTCCGAAGACCCCCACGCCCCTGAGGGCCTCCACCGACCTCCTAGCTATCCCCTCGGCCTCAGAGGCTATCTCGCTGCTCACCCTGGCTGGAGCCACGAGGGTGTTCATGAGCTTGAACCTGTCGTCGAAGGTCATCTCCACCGCAGGGTATACGGCGCAACTTCCGCCCTCGTCCCTTACGACTATCACCGCGAGCTCTTTGTCTATCTCCACGAACTCCTCCGCGTAGGAAGGCCCCTTTATAGCCCTCTCCAGGTCGGAGACCTCCCTCATCACCACGACGCCTCTGCCGTCATAGCCGCCCTTCCTCGACTTCTGCACCAGCGGCAGGCGATCCCTCAGGTCCTCCTCTGATCTCACCTCCCAGAAGGAGGGCATGGGTATTCCCGCCTCCCTCAGCACCGTCTTCTGGACTAACTTGTCCTGTATGATCTCCACCGCCTCCGGGTTTGGGACGACCCTTAAGCTCTCGGAGAGCTTCCTCAGCCCCTGGGGGCTGACGTTCTCGACGTCTATCGTTACGACGTCGCAGCCGCGGGCGAAGGAGAGCACGTCCCTCTCCGAGTCGACCCTGCCCAGCTGTTGTTCGGCCACAGCGGAGGCAGGACAGCCAGGAGTGTGGTCCAGCACCCTCACCCTCACCCCCATTCTCTGTGCCTCCAGGGCGGTCATCTTGGCCAGCTGGCCTCCGCCGAGAACGCCTATGGTCTTCAATCCCCCTCTACCTCCTCCCGGATTTCAGGATGTTCCGCGAACTCGGTCATGTGCCTCCTGTACCTCAAGGGGACCTTGGACAGCTGAAGCCGTCTGTTCTCCCTCTCCTCCACGGCAACGCTGTGAAAGTAGCTCCTCCAGAGCCTCTGGAACAGGTTCTCTCCCTCAGAGGGCTTGAGCCCGGAGGCTTCCACCTCGACCATGGCGAATCGTCCGTCCTGTACCAGTACGGCTAGCCCCCTCCTCGTGTCGTGGATCAGCAACCTCTCGGACCTCATGCGCCTGGCGAAGTGATAGCTGACGGGAGGGAGGACCTGATACCTGGGCTCGAAGGCCCCATACAGCAGGCCACAACCCATCTCCCTGAACCTGAGGAAGCCCTTGAACCTGTGGGCCTCCCTCTTCACTGCCCTGGAGACCTCGACCACGCGCCCGAAGATGTGGTGCAGCGGGTCGAAGAGGCGATGAGGCTCCGAGCGAGCTAGCTTGAGGAAGGCGATGGCGACCATCTCGAAGTTCTCCTCCTCGGATAGTACGTAGTGGTAGAGCACGTCCACCGCCTCCCTGGGGAGCTCGGAGAGGAGGCCCGTCAGGTCCTCCTCGAAGAGCAGAAGCTGCACCCTCCGCAGGAAGGCGGCCAGGAAGGGCCTGGGGGAAGGCTCAAATCTGCCCAAGGGGTAAGAGGAGCTGTCCGCCCTCATCTTTGGAGAACTCCTCCCTCAGGTCTTCCCAGCTCTTCGCCCCGGACGGGTATCTACCCCCCAGCGTCACGAAGGGGCGGGCTCTCCTGAGCACGACGCCCAACCTCTTGAGGTCGAGCTCCGACAGGGTCGTCCACCTCCTGGCGCTGATTATCCTCCTGGCCGAGGTGGGGCCTATCCCTGGGACGCGAAGCAGCGTCTCGTAGTCCGCCGACATCACCTCGACGGGGAACAGGTGCAGGTTCCTCAGGGCCCAGTCCAGCTTGGGGTCCAGGTCCAGGGAGAGGTTCGGCCTCTTGGCGTCGACCAGCTCGTCCAGCTCAAAGCCGTAGAACCTCATGAGCCAGTCGGCCTGGTAGAGCCTGTGCTCCCGAAGCAGCGGCGGGGCCTGGGTGGGCAAGCGGGGGTCGTGGTTCACGGGGACGTAGGCGGAGTAGTAGACCCTCCTGAGGCTCAGCCTCTCGTAGAGCCTGCGGGATAGGAGCAGGATCTCCCTGTCGCTCTCGGGGGTGGCGCCGACTATGATCTGGGTCGACTGGCCCGTGGCCGCGAACTCACCGCCCCTCTCCTCCTTGGGCAGGGACAGAAGCCTGTGCAGCGTCCTCATGTGCCCCAGTATGCGGTCGAAGTCCTTGTCCGGGGCGAGGGCCTTCAGGGAGGATTCGGTGGGTAGCTCCAGGTTGACGCTTATCCTGTCGCACCATCGGGACGCCTCCTCTACGGTGGAGGGGCTGCTGCCCGGGAGGACCTTCATGTGGATGTAGCCTCGAAAGCCCATCTCGAGCCTGAGCGTCTTGGCGGTGGCTATCATTAGCTCCATGGTGTGATCAGGGCTAAACCAAACCCCCGAACTCAGGAAGAGCCCCTCTATGTAGTTCCTCCTGTATAGCTGATAGGTCAGGTGGGCGAGCTCCTTGGGGGAGAAGGCGGTCCGAAGCACGTCGTTGCTGGCCCTGTTCGCGCAGTAAGCGCAGTCGTTCTGGCACAGGTTGGTCATGAGGACCTTTAACAGCGAAACGCATCTGCCGTCAGCGCTCCAGGAGTGGCATATGCCCCACCTGGCGGCGCTCCCCAGCTGTCCCTTGGCCCCACGACGACTCGACCCGCTCGAGGCGCAGGAGACGTCGTACTTAGCCGCCGAGGCCAGTATCGGAAGCTTCTCCTGCAGACTGAGCCTTGAGGCCACCTTGGTCAGGCTCGACATACTGTAAGTATATTACAGGTGCCGCCCTCCAGTCCATCCTAGGTGATATAATTTCGATGTGGTCGGCTTCTGACCGCGAGATGGAGGCGATGGTGCGTGTTGTTGTCCCCTTCGGATCTGGTTAGGCTCTCCAGGGAGGCCCATTCCCGGGGTTTGGTGGGCGGGATATGGGGGAACGCCTCGATCAGGAGCGAGGGTGGTATGACCATAAGCCCTTCGGGCTTCTCTTTGGCCGACGTCGAGGAGAGGACCCTGGTGGAGGTGGCCCTGGACGGCTCCCTCGTGAGCGATTGGGCCGGGATTTCTCCCTCCAGCGAGTGGCGCTTGCACTCCTCGATATACGCCGCCAGATCCGAGGTCCTTTGCGTCCTTCACGTCCATCCTCCTCGTTCCGTGGCCCTCTCCCTGGTGGGAGACTTCCTGCCGCCCGTTCTCGAGGAGATGGCCATGCTTTGTGGTCCCGTCGTGAGGGTGGCCGATTACGCTCCTCCTGGCACCGAGGAGCTCGCTAGGTCCGCCCTGAGGGCGCTGGGCGATGGCGGCGCGGTGATCCTCAGGAACCACGGGCTGGTGTGCGTTGGGCGTTCCGTGGACGAGGTCCTGGCGACGGCTGAGGTCTGCGAGAAGGCCGCCGAGGTGTACCTGCTCGCCCTGTCCACGGGTCTCCCTGTGAAGCCCCTTCCGGAGGCCGAGGCCACGGAGCTGAGGCGCAGGTATCTGGAGGGTTACGGCAGAAGGCTGTGGGGTGCTTCGAGTTGAGGCTTCTGCCCCTGCTTTTGCTCTTCCTCCTGTCGGCGGTTAGCCCCTGTGGGGCCTCCTCCCTTAAGGGGATCGCCAGCTCCTTCAGCTACGAAGCCAGGACCGGACTGGTGAGGCTCGAGGGGGACGTCCTCGTCGAGGCCAAGGGCCTCAGGGTCAGCTCCGACGCGGCCACTTTCGATGAGAGGTCTGGCAGGCTTTACCTCTCCGGGGACGTCCTCGTCTCGAGCGACCTCGGAGAGGCCCGCGCCGACTCGGCCAGTTACGATCCGTCCGCCGACCTCCTGGTCCTGGAAGGTGAGGTCGTCGTCTCGATGGATTCGTCGATCCTCAGGGCTAGGGCCGTGGCCCTGGGTGGCTCCGGCGAGGTCAGGGCTTCGGGGGACGTGAGGCTCGAGCTAAAGGGGGAGGGGCTCGGCGTCGTGGCGAGGGCCGCCTTCCTCTCGGCGAGCGGCGACAGGGTGGAGATGCGCGACGGCGTCGAGCTCGAGGAAGCCTCTCGCGGCCTTAGGGCCAGATCCCCCTCCGCTCAGCTTTGGCTCGGCGCGGGCGATGGGAGGAGGAGGACGGTGGAGAGGGCGCTCATGGCGGATGGCGTGTCCGTCGAGGGCAGAGGGGTATCGGCCACCGCCGAGAGGGCCGACTACGACGTTCGAAGGGAGCTCCTGAGGTTGGAGGGGAGCGTGGCGATATCTTCGGCTCGAGGTACCCTCAGGGCGAAGGTGGCCTCGCTGGACTTGAGGTCTGGCGTCTTCAGGGGCGTTGGTGGCAGGGCCTCGATCGGATTGGAGTGATCCCGTTGGAAGCGCCGTCTCGCCGATCCCTACTGGCGGAGGGGCTCGTCAAGTTCTACGGGGGCAAGAGGGTGGTCTCCTCCGTTAGCCTCAGGGTAAACCAGGGGGAGGTGGTGGGTCTTTTGGGTCCCAACGGTGCGGGAAAGACCACCACCTTCTACATGATGGTGGGGTTGGTCAAGCCGGACGAGGGCAGGGTCTTCCTGGGCGAGAGGGACATAACGGGCTTGCCCATGCCCAAGAGGGCCAGGCTGGGGTTGGGCTATCTGCCGCAGGAGCAGTCGATCTTCTGGGGTCTTAGGGTCTGGGAGAACGTATACCTGGTGCTCGAGGAGCTGGGGGTCACCGAGGTGGAGGACATGGAAAGGCTTTGCGCCCACGTGATGTCCGAGGTGGGCATCTCCCACATGGCTCAGGAGTACGCCTACAACCTGTCGGGGGGGGAGAGGAGGAAGGTCGAGATAGCCAGGGCCCTGGCCACCATGCCTGAGTTCCTGCTCCTAGATGAGCCCTTCGGAGGAGTAGACCCCATCACGGTCTACGACCTCCAGCAGATAATCATATCCCTCAAGAGGAAGGGGTACGGCGTTCTGCTCACCGACCACAACGTCAGGGAAACCCTATCCATCACCGATCGCGCCTACATAATGCACGGCGGCTCGATAATGGTGGAGGGAACCCCTGGCGAGATCGTCTCCCATAGGGAGGCCAGGCGATACTACCTGGGCGAGGCCTTCAAGATATGACCCTCTAGCCCAGCAGGACCATTCCCGTCCAGATCACCCTTTCCCTCGGAGGGAAGTGGAGCTGTACCCCCACCTCCTTCAGGATGGACGTCACGTCGATCCCCATGCCCTCCATGGACGGTCTTGCCTCATAGGGGTGTCTGCAGGGTCCTCTCTCGAAGGATCCGACGCACTCCTCGCACAACCTGCAGGATCCCCCTATTAGACCCATGGACAGCGCGAGCCCCAGGCTCAACGCCTTCCGCTCCAGCTGGTTCACGATGTGGTGAAGCTTCAGCGATCCTGCCTCTTCGCCCGACCTCTCGGAGTCGGCTTCGGTCTCCACGATGACTATCACCGCTCTCTCGTACCTGCGCAGAGCCCTCTCCACCTGGTCCAGTGGGGGCAAGTTCGGGGGGCACAGGAGATGTCTGCCGTAGTTGGGACAGAGGGGGACCAGGCATTTCAACCTGACCCGCTCGTCCACCACCACCTGTGAGCCCCTCACGAGGAAGACCCGCGAGGCCCCCAGCCTAAGGGCCTCCGCCTTGAGCGCTTCGCATGCGGTCGACCTCGTCAAACGCGTCACCTCCCGCGCGGGGGATCGTACCCATGCTTCGAGGTCCTCGAAACTCGTCTTGAGTGGTATAATATATCTTGCCGCAGGGGGGGCGAAAGGTTTCGACGGCGGTTCAGAGGTCAAAGGAGCGAGCCGAGTTTGTCCGGTGGCTCGACAAAAACCGGTCGCACAATAAGTGCCAACGAGAGCTACGCTCTGGCCGCTTAAGTAGCGGTCACGCCCGCGGGGGGCTAGCCGTCGGTGCCCCGTAGGGCGTCATAGGAGACGGCTGGCTCCAGGGGTCGGCCCCTGCCTCTGGAGCGAGACCCAGGGGGCTGGCTCGGGGCGGATCCTGCCCATGGGAGTCGCACCGAGCGAGATCAAAACATGGGCTACGCTCGTAGGGGCCTTTGGCCGAAGGCTAGCCGGACGGGGGTTCGATTCCCCCCGCCTCCACCATCTTTTGAGCGATCACCCCTCAGCTGTTCCGCTTGGGTTTTCAGCCCTATATTCAGCGATTCAGGGCCTTTCTTGCCCCTTTTCGCCGAGCTTGACACGGGGGGGAGGTGGGTATAGATTTAAACGCAAGGATCTGTTTTATGTTAGCTAGGTTTGGCGATCCCGTCGCTCGAAGGG
>Ga0209289_100385_pt1 | contig 23941 bp, 27 predicted proteins | sample GXS110809BmetaG_FD_184121 | JGI IMG/M metagenome (GOLD analysis project Ga0209289, IMG submission 184121) | Hot spring microbial communities from Gongxiaoshe hot spring, China to study Microbial Dark Matter (Phase II) - GXS 110809B (SPAdes)... ...
CCCTCTTTTGGCTTGAAGGATATCGTGGCTCCTCGCGAGGCGTCGTTGTTAGTGAGGACTTGGACATTCATCTCAACCATCTGGAACATGGCTGGCTGCATCGCGGCCGCAACCGCGAGGACGTCATGAACTTCAATCTCTCCAAACCTCTCTATCTGATACTTCATGATCTTGGATGCTAGCTCAGCTTTTCTTCCCCCGAGACGGCTTATCTCCCTGTATCGCTGAGAGTCTATTTTGACTGAGGGATTTGTTGTGACGTCTAAGCCTACGCACGTTAATGGTGCGTTGGACTCGAAGACGATTTTCGCAGCCTCAGGGTCTGTGTAGATGTTGAACTCTGAGAGAGGTGTTATGTTTCCCCGACCGTAGGGTGTGAGGTGGTATGCTCCGCCCATGATTACGATCTCTTTAACAAGGCTTGGTAGGCGGTGGTTGAGAAGAAATGCTAGGCCAAGGTTGGTTAAGGGGCCTGTTGCGACTATCGTTACTTCGTGAGGGTTTTTCTTGATGGTTTCAGATAAAAACTGGAGGGCGCCGGCTTGTGGAGGGTCGATGGGCCCTGGTATCCCGGCCTCGCCCAGCCCATCTTGGCCGTGGACATGCTCGGCTGTGGTTAATAGTCTAGCCATCGGCCCTGAGGCTCCCGCATAGACCGGCACCTCCCCGCGCCCAACGTATTCAAGCACTCTCCGAGCGTTGACACTTGTCTTCTCCACCACGGTGTTCCCGGCCACAGTAGTCACCCCAAGCAGCTCCAGCTCGGGTAGGCTAACGGCCAGTAGTAGGGCGAGAGCGTCGTCTATTCCAGGGTCCATGTCCAGCAAGACCTTGCTCATCTCAGACTCTACCAAGGATTTGGGGGCAGATATCTGTTGAGGCGGGGACATGGTATTTATTTAACCATGCATCGTGCAGAATGCAGATGGGTGAGGAAGACCTTCTGGAGCTTAAGCCGGTTTTCGTCAGGCTGGATGAGCTGCGGGAGCACGAAAATTTTGACCCCGCACATCTGGAGGAGCTGCTTGCCGAGATTAAGCGGGATGGCTGCCTTAAAAGACCCATAATAGTGGATTCGGGTACAAAGGTGATTCTGGACGGGCATCACAGATACAACTGCATGAAGAGGCTGGGTAAGACTCACATCCCCGTCTATTTCGTCGACTATTGGAGGCCCGAGATCGAGGTTCTGCCGTGGGATAATAAGCCGCCGGTAACTAAGGAGAAGGTTATTGAGGCCGGACTCACGGGTAAGAAGCTTCCATCAAAGTCTTCGCGGCATATGGTGAGGATAAAGAGTGAGTTATACCACATCACGTTTATCGAGAGGGAGATGCCGACCCCTCTCGAACAGATACCCTAGTCTTTGAAGCGTGTGGCCTCCTTCAGTTTTCGGGTGAATTCTTCCAGCCTTGCCTCGCATCTCTCCGGGTCGGAGAGGTTTTCCTGAACTATCTTGACTATTGCGCTTCCCACTATAACGCCCTCCGCTCCCTTCTTGGCCAGCATGGACACGTGCTCCGGGGATGAGACTCCGAACCCCACGGCGATGTATGGTCTCTCCCTCCGCGCCCTAACCCTATCTATCAGCCTCAGGGCCTCTGCTGAGAGCTCGCTCCTAACGCCCGTAACACCTAAGAGCGAGACGAGGTAGACGAAGCCCGACGAGGCCTTGAGTATTGTGTCGAGTCTTCGGTCAGAGGTTGTGGGTGAGGCGAGGAAGACTGTTGCTACACTTGCCTCCTGTGCCGCGACCCGAAACTCGGCCGCCTCCTCGACGGGGAGGTCGGGGACGACGACTCCGTCCACTCCGCGTGAGCTCGCCTCTTTGAAGAACATGTTGAAGCCCATACGGTATATCGGATTTAGATAGGATAGAAGAACTATCGGAGTCCCATACTTGTTTCTGATTTCGGACGCTATCTTGAGGACTTCGCGCAGCGTAACTCCGGCCTCGAGGGCTCTCTGTGTAGATGCCTGAATAGTGATGCCGTCTGCCACTGGGTCACTGAACGGTGCGCCCAGCTCCAGCACATCTACACCTCCTCTTATCAGGGCCTCAGAGTATCTCACAGTGTACTCGGGTCTGGGGTCTCCGGCTGTCAAGTAGCCTATCAGCGAGGCGTGTCCAGAGTCTAGGTTGCGCCTGAAGGCGTCTATCAAGCGTCTCAAACCAGATCACCAAGACTTCTCCTCACAATGTCGAGGTCTTTGTCTCCTCGCCCCGAGAGCGTCACAACCACTATCTCATCCCTATTCATGATTGGTGCTACCCTCATCGCATATGCTAGCGCGTGGGCCGGCTCAAGCGCGGGCAGTATCCCCTCCACCCTAGCCAGCTCAAGGAACGCTCTCAGCGCTTCATGGTCATTCACAGCTACGTATTCAGCCCTGCCCATCTCCTTGAGATACGCGTGCTCCGGACCGACCCCCGGATAATCCAGGCCGGCCGAGATGCTATGCGTCTGTCTTATCTGCCCGTTCTCGTCTTGAAGTACGTAGGAGTGCATGCCGTGTAGCACGCCGGGCGAGCCTCCTACTAGGCTGGCCGCGTGTCTCCGTGTCTCCAACCCCTCGCCTCCCGCCTCTACGCCGACGAGCCTGACGTCTCCGTCCTCTATGAATGGGTAGAATGTTCCTATTGCGTTGCTTCCCCCGCCTACGCAGGCCACGATGAGTTCTGGGAGCCTGCCTTCGCGCTCAAGTATCTGCTCCTTGATCTCTCTCCCTATCACGGACTGGAAGTCTCTGACTATCATGGGGTATGGGTGGGGGCCTACCGCAGAGCCTAGTAAATAGTGTGTGGTCCTCACGTTTGCTACCCAGTCCCTAAGGGCCTCGTTTATCGCGTCTTTGAGGGTCTTCGACCCTGAGTCGACCCTTCTCACCTCAGCTCCGAGCAGCCTCATCCTGTAAACGTTCATGGACTGACGCTCCATATCCTCTGAGCCCATGTAGACCGTACATTCAAAACCCATCCTGGCCGCGACAGTCGCGGTCGCGACTCCGTGTTGGCCGGCCCCTGTCTCGGCCACCAGCCTCTTCTTTCCCATCCTCTTCGCCAGCAGGCCTTGACCCAACGTGTTGTTTATCTTATGTGCGCCGGTGAAGGCTAGGTCTTCTCGCTTCAGATAGATTTTGGCTCCTCCGAGCTTCTCCGTAAGCCTTTCAGCAAAGTATAGCGGTGTGGGTCTGCCGGCGTAGTCCTTTAGAAGAGAGTTGAGCTCGCCCTGAAATATCTGGTCGGCTTTGAGCCTGTTGTATGCCTCCTCCAGCTCAGCAAGAGCCTCAACAAGCGTCTCTGGAACGTATCGGCCGCCGAATACACCGAACCTTCCGCTTTCATCTGGAAGGTTATAACTTCTAACCATCTATCTCCTCACCGACCACGGCTGAGATGAACGCTCTAATCAGCTCCCTGCTCTTCACACCGGGAGACGACTCCACACCCGAGGAAACATCAACGGCATAAGGCTTGACAACTCTGATAGCTTCACGGACGTTCGTCGGGTTCAGGCCGCCGGCCAGAATTAAGGGGAGACCCACCCTCTCTTTCACCCTCCTCGCCTCAAACCAGTCATGAGTCCTCCCGCTGCCTCCGGGTAAACCTGCCGAATGGCTATCCAGTAGAACCGCGTCGGCACCCATTACCTCGAGATCCGTGGGCTCGTCTCCCGCTTTTAGTGGCTTGATTACTCTGCAGGATGGTGCAGCCTCTTTAGCCACACCGACAGCTAATGGGCCGTAGAGCTGGAGAGCGTCTGGCTGAACCTTCTCGACCGCCCACCTCAACTCTTCAATATTTTTTGCCTGGGTTACGAGGACCGCGTCGATGAAGAGTGGCACCCTACGCCTGATCTCTGCTGCCTCGTCGATTCTGAGGTTCCTGGGGGACGAGGGAAAACCGACAACCATGCCCACGGCATCAGCCCCTTCGGCAACCGCGGCCTCCAAGTCCTCCACCCTCTTAATCCCGCATATCTTGACGCGGGCGCGCATTAGGCCCTCACCAGCTCTCTCGTCTTAGACTCCACATCAGGCCCCTTCATAATAGAGGTGCCTATGAGAAATGCTCGATAGCCGAGGCCCCTCAACCTTCTGATATCCTCGGCAGAATCAATTCCGCTCTCCGCTATGAGGACTCTTCCACCTACATCCAGCCCCTCAACCGCCCTCACGTGAACCATCTTATCTACACGAAGAGTGGATAGGTCCCTAGAATTAACCCCCACCATGTCAGCATCTGTGCCCAGAGCCTCCAGAAGCTCTTCTCTGCTACAGGCCTCCAGCAGGACCTCGAGCGAGAGGTCCCTAGCCAAGCGTATAGCTCTCTCGAGGGAGACCTGAGTATAGCCTCTATTGAAGGCTCGGAGAATGAGTAAGACGGCCTGAGCCCCGAGCCTGTGGGCGGCCTCGATCTGCTCCTCAGAGACAACTACGTCCTTCATCAATATTGGGAGGCTACAAGCCATTCTAGCCTCAATCAAATCCTCAATCGACCCCTCGAACCACTCTCTCGCTGTAAGCACCGAGATGCCACAGGCCCCTCCCCTCTCCATGGCGCGGACAGACTCTCGAGGGCTCGCGCCACCTACGATGGCCCCCATGCTCGGAGAGGCCCTCTTAAATTCTGCGATGACCGCATTCCCCTTCTGCCTTAATATTGAAGTGCTTAGCCGCTCTCCGTGGAATATGGTCTCTTTCCGCTCTATCCTATAGTAGCCCTCTGAAACCCTTCGCCTCGCATCCTCACAGAGAGTTAATAAAAAATCACGCGCCCCCTCCGACAAGCGCCCTACACCTCTCAAGCTCGCCACCACTCAGCTCCACAACCTTGAAAAGAGTCTCGAGGACGCGGCCTTCAAGAACTGCGCTATGCGCAGCCTCAACCCCCTCCCTCAAGCTGCCACATCTCCCGGACAGGAAGAGTGCGGCGGCAGAGTTTACGAGGACCAGCCTCATATTTGGGTCCTCTGAGCTGAGCCTGCCCCTCAGAATGTCCACGGCACGCTTAACCGCATCCTCTCTCGACCTGACTACAGCTGGCTCCAGGGAAGAGGGCTTCAGCCCGAAGTCGCCGGGGCTGATCTTCCAGCCACGTATCTCTCCTCTCTCGACCCAGCAAGCCTCCGTCATACCCTGTATGGAGATCTCGTCAACGCCGTCGCTTGAGCAGACGATGAGGCATCTCTCCAGCCCCAGCCTCGAAAAAACTCTCGCCACTTTCAACAAGTATCTATTATCCGAGACGCCCACAAGCATCACCCCCACCCCAGACGGATTGGTCATCGGTCCGAGTAGGTTGAAGAATGTCCTGAAGCCAAGCTCCCGCCTAACAGGCGCTACGTTCTTCATCGCGGGGTGATAAAGAGGTGCGAACATGAAGCCGAATCCACACTTCTCCACACACCTCCTAACTCCGTCAGGGCCTAGATTGATGTTGACCCCCACCTCCTCAAGGAGGTCGGCGCTTCCGCAAAACCCTGAAGCAGCCCTGTTGCCATGCTTCGCAACCTTGACGCCTACTGAGGCGACAATTAGGGATGAGATCGTGCTAACATTGATGGTCTTGACTCTGTCGCCGCCCGTGCCAACAATGTCAATAGCTTGACTCGAGTCGCCGAGCTCAACCTTCACGCAAAGCTCCCGCATGAGGCGGGCCATCCCGTAGAGCTCTTCCTCGGTCTCACCCTTCATCCGCATAGCAGTCAGAAAAGCAGCCATCTGGGCGGGGCTTGAATTCCCAGACATAATCTCCCTCAGAGCCGCCTCAGCCTCGGAGGAGCTCAGTCCCTGCCCCTCGACAAGCCTCGCTAAAACATCCTTCAAGGCAGACATAGGCCTGAACACCCCGCAAGGGTTGCAGAATCGTGCGCGACGAGAATATGGGCTGATGCGTCTAGTCGATGGCTAGCATGGCCAAACTAAACCACCAGCTATCACGAGGCTGGACTAACCCTCGGACAAATATAAATCTAGCTTAGCGCACAGGTGCCTAAAAAACAGGGTGTGGAGCTGCTACTTTTTGCTCGAAAGCCACCACTCCAGATACTCCTCGTGCTTCCGCTTCTCCCTCTGAATCTTCTCCTTCTCAGCCCTTATCCTCTCCTTATGCTCCACGATGTCTTGGAGGTTTAGAGCGGCACCGCAGGAATTGCAGGTATAGATCTTCTCCATTCTATCGAAGACCAGTGTGGCTCCGCAGTAGGGGCAGCTTCTCAACCAGATTACGTTTGGCCCGCCTCTATTTATAGGCGCCTCGAAGGCGAGTGGGCGGCCGGATGAAGCTTAGCCGCTCACGTCTTCTGGAGTGGGTTGCTGAGCCCTCCGGGCGAGGATGATGAAGAGCGCGAGTGTGGCTATAAAGGCCCCCACGAGTATTATAGGAATCAATGGACTCTCTCCGCTGATGATTATCGGTATTGGGCCTATTATTATTGCTCCAAATGCGCTTGTCTGGCTTGGTTGATTAAGTATGACGAGTATGAAGAGAGGCACCGTGATGAGGATGAGTCCAAAAGCTATCAGAATGAAGCCGAGGGGCGTCTTAGAGGACGGCACCGCCTATCACCCCCGCTATCAGGAGAAATAGCAGAACCACGGCGAAGGATATGGCCGCTAACAAGGCAATTATCCGCAAGCCTCTACCCCTCAAAACAATGGGCACCGGCCCTATCAGGATAACACCGCCCCCCTCTACGCTCCTCTTATCAGAGAACAGTAGCATCAGCCCGGCAAAAACTAGCACAGCTCCTGCAAGCATCGAGGCCAATAGGATGAAAGCGTCCTGGGGAGACATCCATACAGAAATAGTGAGGGCCGACCGTATAACCTTACTTCACCGAGGCGAGTGGCCGGTAGCTGGCTAAAACTCATAAACCTCCCCCACACATTAGCCATCGTGTCCGTAGTGAAGAACTCGGCCTCCGTCCCTGAGGAACCTGTGGAGAGAGCAAAAGCAGCCTTCATCCAGTGGTTAATCGACAGAAGAGATGGGGCGCCAAACTTCGAGCTGAGAAAGTTCAGGATAAAGCCTGGCGGAAACATACCCTTACACATACACCCAGACATAGAGCACATCCAGTATGTTCTCAGGGGGCGGTATAGGGTGAGGCTGGGCGAGAAGGAAGTGGTTGTGAAGGAGGGTGACGCCCTACTTGTACCGGCTGGGACCGCTCACAGCTACCTGAACGATGGCGAGGAGGATGCGGAGTTCCTATGCATTATCCCCAAGAAGACCGAGTATAAGACCCTCTGGATGGATGAGCATATTCCCCGCAGCTGCTAGCCCATCTTGATTCTCAGGACGAATCTATAGCCAAGCTCTGTCTCAACCGACAATGAATCATCGGCCACAGACTCAACCACGTCTATCAGGACCTTGCTCAAGTCGAGTGTCTTATCCATGGGGGGCCTCAGGTAGACTCTGACACCGTCAAGCACCCCGACCTCGGCATAGTCGCCAGCAGGTCTATTCCTTGTCAGGAAGACGTTGCTATATCCGCAGCAGCCAGTATCTCCTATTATGAGGTGAAGCTCCTTATTCTCTGCACGCAGCCTGCCAAGTATCTCCGCGGCTGCAGGAGTGAGACTTGGAACCATGTCTTCCAAGCTTATCTGGTCGCACATATTCTATAACTTTTACGTCGGCCTTTCCAGAACTACATATGTGGAAAAAAGCCCGATCCTTGACTCGACCTTGCTAAAAGAGCGCGCACCGTTTATCAAGTTATCGAACTCTTTTTTCCTGAGATCCGTCAGGGGCCAGAGTCTCTGAATAATGGCCAGACGCCCACCTGGTTTGAGAAGCCTATAAGACTCTCCGAGGAACTCTCGTCTCCCAAGAAGCTTGTTTATCACGTTCTGAGCTAACACGGCCTCGAAGCTGGAGCTCGGTAAAAAGTCGTTATGTTCGATGAGGGAGCTTCTCTGCGCCTTCATTCCCTTTTCAATAAACCCGCGAGCCCCTTGGGGAGGCTTAGCGTCCCTATGGAGAAGTAAGAGCTTCTCAAAACCTCCAGCGGCCTCAGCAACACTTACAAGAATCTTAGGCTCAACTTCGCCGAACAGTAGGACCTTGACACCGGGCTTGAGTTTAAGATCTGAGACAATCTTGGAGGCCTCTACCCTCATCACCCACCCTTTTGAGAAACTCCTTAATTAAATCGTTACGCCCCTCCATCGCGGAGGTTTGTTGGGAGGAATTCTTTAATTGTGGGGTTGAACTCCACTTTAGTGGATGCGAATACGGGGGATTGTTCTGGCCGCCGCCGTTGTGGCGGTGGTCATCATGGGCGTTGTCATCTATCAGATTTTGGCCGTGCCCCGGTATAGGCCAAGCATCGAGTTACAGCCACAGCCTATGCCAGATTTTCAGCTAATAGATAAGAATGGAAACCTATTCAGGCTCGGCGATGTAGGAGGCAAACCTGTTTTCCTCTTCTTCGGATACTCGAACTGCCCCGACATCTGCCCCTTAATTCTCTACAAATACGCATACGCGCTAAGGAACCTGGGGAGCGACGCGGATAGAATCGCGTTTATCTTCATCTCGCAGGACCCGTGGAGAGACACCCCCGAAGCTCTAAAAAAGTGGATTGAGAGGTTTGATGATAGAATAATTGCACTGACAGGCTCTCCCAGCGAGCTTGAGGCTGTCTGGAGACTGTATAATGTTGCACCATACTTTACAGATGAGAAGGGTAACAGGATCGACAATCCCGAGGAATACGCCAAGAGAGGCCAGCCCTACTTCGTGACTCATGTAGGCTTCGTATTCGTGGCGGACCGAGAGCATGTTATGAGGTTTGTCCTATCGGCGGAGATGCCACAGGAGGAGTATCTGCAGGCTGCCAGATACATACTCTCAAGGTGATGCTTCAGGGTGAGTAATTTCAGAAAAGATACCCTCCTCGCACTGGCCATAGGGATAGCATACATGGCTGTCTTCTCATATCTTAGCGGAGCCACTCAGTATTTCCTATTACCGAATATCCGCGTAGAGGGCTTCAAAGCTGTCTACGTCTATTTTGAGTCACAAAACTATAATGGGCCGGGTATCCAGCTCTTCTGGAATGAAAGCATGGTCATGGTAAGGCTATACGTAGTTTTCTTAGGAGCCCTGATCTCGGCTTTGGTGGTCTTAAACGTGGACATGCTGCTTAAACTCGTCAGGCGGGGAATGGTACGCGCATGCCTCCTCAGGAGCACGGGAACTGGTTTAGCGATGCTGCTCTCCTCAATAGCCACCGCAACCTATGCTTGCTGCGGCTGGGCTCCTACTGTCGCTATTCTGGGAATCTCACTCTCCTCCATCTTAGGCCTCGCACCCGCCATCGCTTCCGCCGCGCTGCTGTCAGCTAACGCCTTCATTTTGCATAAGAGACTAACTTCGCCGGTCATGGCGAGTCCAAGATAGTCATTATTATCTGTTGGCGCGAATCTACCTCGGTATCCCTGCGGTAATACCTGTGAGTTAACAGCCATGTAGCCTCTACTCTATTTTATATTCAACCCTTCTCTCGAAATCCGCCAGCATGCTTTCCCGAAATATCGCCTTAGCCCTGTCGATATTGCTGCTTGCATTAATGGTGGCTCCCGTTGAGGCCTCATTAGTAGCTTTCAGGCGCGGATTCGGAGGCGCAGCGAGCGATGTAGCCCAGAGCATCGATGTGGACGGTAACGGCATATATGTCGTGGGCACCACCGATTCCTTCAGCGTAAATGCGCCTAACGCTTACCTCACAATATTCAACAGCGACGACACCCATCGATGCAGCGTCTCAATAGACTTGGGCGGAGACGACCTCGGGATAGCAGTAAAGGTCCACGGAAACAGAGTATACATGCTGGGGCAGACAAACTTCGGCCCCGCCCCTCCCAACTTCTTCATAGCGGCCTTCGATACCAACTGCGGCCTACAGTCCTTTATGCTTTACGATCTCGGCGGCGTAGAGGCTGTTTATGATCTTGCAGTCGAGCCTTCCGCCTCTCCAAGTCTCTACGTTGTCGGTTCGCAGACAGGTGCTGGAGCACTAATAGTGAAGGTCAATTCCACCCTGAACTTTGTCTGGGGTAGGATTTTTAAGGTCAGAGACGCGGCCGACGAGGCCTTCGGCGTCTCCCTCAGCGGTGGCCGAGTATATGTCACGGGGAAGGCCACCCCACCCGGCTCAAGCAATATCTTCCTGACCGTCTTCGATGTTAATGGAAACCACGTAGCAAGTCGCGAGCTTGCAACCGCCGCTGACGAGCAGGGATATGATATTGTAGTGCAGGGCGGAGAAATATACCTTGTCGGGTCTGTAGACTATCCGGGTAGAGGTCTGGAGTCTGTCATCGCGAAGTTCAACTCTACACTGGTTCTCCAGTGGGTTAAAGCATACGGCACGACCAGTAACGAGAGGGGGTACTCGGTAGATGCGGCCGGCGGGCTGCTCTATCTGACCGGAGAAACTACGGCCTTGGGGTCAGTAGATGCGATGCTTGTGGCCGTGACCTTGGCTGGTGACATCTCACACTCGTTCGTGGTGGTAGGGAATCCTTCAGCGGTTGATAGAGGTCTCGGCATAAAGGCTTCGGGATCATGTATCCTCTTCACCGGGGAAAGGGCTGGCTGGCCGATGTTCTACGTGATAGGCGATATGTCTGCAAATACTCTCTCCGTAACTATCTCGTCGTTGACACCTAGCATAACGAACGCCGTCGCCACGGCTATCTCTCCGCCTCCAAGCACCGCGAGCTTCTCACCATCTATAGACTCGTCATCCCCGCAAGATGCCTTCTACACAAGATACTGTCCTGACACTTTGATTCGTGAGACAACCACTACGCGAACCACGACCGCGCTAACCACATCAACGAGTGTGGAAACGCTCATAACTACCCAGACAGCATACAACATAGTAACAACGACTGTCTCGACCACTAGTTTCCTGACTACTACGAGCACGTCATACACTACGGCTACATCAACAATAACTGAAACACTAACATATCTCACGACCAGAACAGAGGTCACGAGCAGAACCGATACGCAAACAACCACTAAAACAGTTACGAGAGAGGCGACCACAACCCAGACGCAGACATCAACATCCACAGTCCTATTTGCAGAGCCATTCACAACCTACATTCTCCCAGCGCTCATAGCATTAGTCGCTATCCTAATTGCCGCGTCATTGATCCTTAGCCGTCGGAGGAGAAGATTTATTCAATATTAGTGAAGTGGCGAGTCATTTCTATTCATACATCTTAACTACGATTTTTGTGCAACCCGGTGGCACGCTAAGTGTTGTCCATATATTGCGTTTAGATACGAGGGCGAATAGCCCTGCGACGTAGGCCCTCTTATCCTGTAGGACGTTGAATATCTCCTTGTAGGGGCTATGGTTGAGGAGGGCTGTCGTGATTACGAGCACGCTTTTTCCCCGCCTCGCCACACCTCTCGGAAGCCAGAGGTTATTCTTTACATGCCCCCCCTCCGACCTGTACACAATTTCAAGGCTGTCTCTCCACAGGTGCTTGTCTTGGGTAAAGTATAGCTCGGCGTGAATCAGTGCAGCGAAGTAGGTGGCAAGTGGGATGGCATGCTCCTCAACAGCGAGGACCGAGTCCACCTTACTACCCATAAACCTCCTCAAGAGATAAGAAGCTAGAAGCTTGATTGTGTCTATGTCGTGGCAGATATAGACTCCATTCTCTAGGTCAAGATCCTGCCCATAAAACTCCGCGACCAGCTCGTCATACTTAATGTTATCAACTATTCCCTCTAGTATTGCCCTGATTTTTTGTGTGCGCGGTATTGTCTTCCCACTCAGGTAACGGGAGAGAGTCGAGGTCGAGATGCCTAGTGTCGCTGCAAGCCGCCTATAGTTGTGCTGTCTCTTAATGTATCTAAGAGCGTCAAGCGATGCTTGGTGAAGTGCTTGAGAGAGGGGCGGGGCGCGGGGCTTTGAGGGCATGACCGATATTCGGCAGGGGCTAAACCTATTAAATTAGTTTACTCTCAAATTCCGGTACGCGTATTACGTGCTTGACAGATAAAAACTCGAGAAATAGTTTTAACGGTTTTTACGGGGAAATTATCTGAGCCTCGGCTCGGATTGCTTTCCTAACAGTTTCGCACCTAGCCAAGTAGATACTGCGTTACGTGTCGCTGTGTCGATGTATGAGCCGAATAGTATCAGTATCAGGGAGAATGAGAGCGGTGCGATGTACCCTATATGTGGTCCGAAGTTGTAGAGGGTGAATGGCTTAGGGTCTTGGGGCAGAACCGCTAGCCACCAGTCATAATGAAGCGCGAGAGCCGGCATTCCGATCAGTATCGTCGAGAGTAGAACTATCAGCGAGTAAATGCTGCCTCCACCAGCTCTCCACTCGCTGCTGAATATGCATGAGCCCGCCACCCCTATTCCAGCACCAAACACTACTCCGCCTATAAGGATCTGGGCGACGCCAATCTGCGGGGGTGTCAGTGAGAACGGCGTGTTAATCAACTGGAGAATATACACTCCTGTACTGTATGTGAGGACCGCTAGGCCGATTGCTTTCACCATGACTCCGCTCGCGTATTTGGGCGCGACTAAGTCTCTGTAGCACGATGCGAAGCATATGCCCGATATCCACCCTAACGCTCCGAACGCTAACCCCGCTACCCACCAGACCGTCGCGAGGGGTTTGAGTAGCGGCGTAACTGCGAGTGCTGCCGCAGCGAACACAATCCCTATCCATGGTTGAGTGGTGAGTGGCGGCGAGTAGCTGGCCTTTCTCGGCGTGGCTCGCGGTAGGAAGAAGTGTTCAGTGAATTTCAAGCCTAAGTATGTTCCTGGGAGAAGCGCGGCTGTGAAGATGGCTGCGTGTACTCCGCCGGCCGCCCACGCGGATAAAAAGTTTCCAATATTGCATCCGAGGGCAAGTCTGGCGCCGTAGCCGAGTAGTGCGCCGCCGACGATGGCTTGAAGTAGCATCCATTTATCTGGTATATGCTTGATCACGAAGCTCTTTGTCAGTAGCGCGGTGAATAATCCTCCAAAAATTATCGAGAAAACGATCAACTGTGTGGGGTCTTCTAGCGTGTTTATCAGCTTGAACTGCTGAAAATAGTGTAGCTGGTCGACGGGTAGTCCGAGGCTTTTCCAGAAGATACCGCCGAGTTTAGACTCGCCGGTCGTTATACCCCAGATTGAGCCCTTTCCTGCGGTCAGGTAGGCGAAGTATCCGAGAGCCGTCGAGACAACTCCTATCAGGATTGCGGAGATGTAGATTTGCCTGCTCACGTCCCTTTATGACACCTCGGGGATAAAGCCCCCTAAGTAATATTTATCTGTTATAATACTAAACTAAGGGTGAAATAATGTAATATTTATATCGAGGCCGATACCAAACTACGGGCATGGCCGCAAACATTCAGGTCCCCCCTTCATTACTAACGAAGACAGAGCCGGCAAAATACAAGCTAGACCTCAGAGGCTACACCTGCCCCTACCCACAGCTATACACGGCCAAAGCACTGGGCCAGATAGAGCCCGGAGCCATCCTGGAGATACTTATAGACAATCCACCCTCATGCGAGACGGTTCCCAAATCCATACGGAATAATGGGCAGGAGTATCTGGGAATAGAGAAGATCGGCGTCTCTCTCTGGCTGATCAGGGCTAGGAGAGCTAAGTGAGGAGAGACGGATAATTCTTATAATCGCCCTATTTTTTTTCAGCTGCAGGTTTGTCGGATAGGTGTCCGTGCTGCGGTGGTGAGATGAGGGTTGAGCGCGTGGAAAAGGGTTTCAGGCTCTACAGGTGTGTCTCATGCGGCCTTAGCGATGTTAGGTCAGACAGGGGGCGTTAAATAAGGGTTGAGTGTATGTGAAAATCTATGAGCATAGACCCTGTCTGTGGCATGCGTGTGGATGAGAGGTCGGCGAAGCATCAATCTCAATACGGCGGCGTGACATACTATTTCTGCTCAAGGATCTGTAAGGATAGGTTCGATAAGGAGCCAACAAAATATTTGAAGAAATAAGCATGTATAACTTTACATGTTCCGCGAGGATATATTGTCGGTGCTGACAATTGGCTAAGGACCCTGTATGCGGCATGTTCGTGCCGGAGGATAAAGACTCCCTGAAAGCAACAGTGCGAGGCAGGACGTATTATTTCTGCTCTGAAACCTGTTTGACCAGTTTCTTGGCGCCCGAGATTGAGCTTAGAAAAATTAGGCATCTAACAATCCTGAGCTTCGCACTTGGTGTACCCACGCTTATCTTGACATGGCTGCCCTTCTCTATCTCGATTATCCCGGTTTCCTACCTGCTCTTCTTACTGGCCACGCCCGTCCAGTTCGTGGCTGGCTCACTGTTCTATAAGGGGATGATTCACGCCCTGAAGGCGCGCATGACCAACATGGATACCCTCATCGCCATCGGAACAACAGCGGCCTGGGGATACAGCACTATAGTCACCTTCATGCCGGGAGTATTTCCAGAGGCACTTTACTACGAGGTGTCAGCACTCATCATAGCATTCATACTTCTCGGGAAATTTCTGGAGAACCTCATGAGGAGGAGGGCCTCTGATGCTATTAGGAGGCTCATGGATCTCCAGCCTCCGACCGCGAGGGTTTTGCGGGATGGCGCTGAGGCGGAGGTGCCTGTCGAGCAGGTTATTGTTGGTGATCTGGTTGTTGTGCGGCCCGGCGAGAGGATTCCTGTCGACGGTGTCGTGGTTGAGGGTTTAACGAGTGTTGACGAGAAGATGGTGACTGGTGAGAGCATGCCGTTGGCTAAGGGGCCCGGTCAGGAGGTTATAGGTGGGACGATTAACGTTGGTGGAATGATAGTCCTGAAGGCTACAAAAGTTGGAGCCGACACCGTGCTGTCCCAGATCATCAGGCTGGTGGAGGAGGCTCAGGCCGCTCAGGCGCCCGTGGAGAGGCTTGCAAACCGCGTGGCCTCGGTTTTCGTCCCGATAGTGGTGGCAGTGGCTCTAGCCTCGCTTGCTGCCTGGGCTTTGTTGGGCGGAGAAACCTTACGTGGGCTAACTTCCTTCATAGCTGTCTTGATAATAGCATGTCCATGCGCCCTTGGCTTGGCAACGCCTGCGGCAATAGTTGTTGGGACCGGCAGGGGGGCTGAGAAGGGGATACTGATTAAGGGTGGAGAGGTTCTTGAGCGCGCTCAGAGAATCGATGCGGTGGTTTTAGACAAGACAGGGACAATCACGAAGGGTGTCCCGGTGGTCGCGGACATAGTTACATCAAATCAGTTCGACGAAAAGACTCTGCTGAAATTCGCAGCCTCGGCCGAGCTCGGCTCCCGGCATCCACTAGCCGATGCCGTGGTCAAAAAGTGCCGTGAACAAGGACTAGAGCCCGTAAGGCCGGTAAGGCTGGAAGAGGTTCCTGGCCAGGGTGTTGAAGCGCATGTTAATGGCAGCGTCGTGCTTGTTGGCAGCCGTGCTTTTTTGGAGAGCAGAGGGGTTGATGTTTCTGACCTTGAAAACGCTGTGAACAGGTTGGAGTCGATGGGCCGTTCCATCATGTATGTGGCCGTCGACGGTGTGGCTGCTGGGCTCTTTGGCGTCTTTGATGAGCCGCGGGAAAATGCGAGTGAGGCTGTTCAAAGATTGAGGGAGATGGGTCTTCGAGTCTTGATGGTGACAGGCGACAATGAGCGCGTCGCTAAGGCGGTTGCGGCTAAAGTGGGGATCGCTGAGGTTATGGCTAATGTGAGGCCGGAGGATAAGCTGAGGGTTGTGAAGATGCTTCAAGAGCAGGGATGCAGGGTTGCGATGGTGGGAGACGGAATTAACGATGCGCCTGCCTTGACGCAGGCTGACTTGGGCATAGCTATTGGTAGCGGGACAGATGTCGCTGTGGAGTCTGGTGGAATAGTTCTAATCAGAGACGACCCGCTAGACATTCCACGAGCCATTAGCCTCAGCAGAATCACTATGAGGAAGGTCAAACAGAACCTCTTCTGGGCATTCATCTACAACACCGTGCTCATACCCGTGGCCGCGTCCGGATACTTGAACCCCATACTGGCGGGGGTGGCCATGGCCCTGAGCTCGGTCTCGGTCCTGACGAACTCGCTGACGATTAACAGGGCGGCCCTAAACTAGCCGTGTCTGAAGGCTACGGTTGTGAGACCCACCGATATCAAAAGCGAGGACGCTAGCTCCTGGATTGCGACACCCCTCCAAGGCCAATCGACCATCCATATAGCCGCGCTGACAAGGCCAGCCACCAAAGCGTAAGTCCCGGCCCACCAGCCCCTAGACATAAGAGAGCATGCACCGTAAACCAGTAATGTCAGGCTGAAGAGTGTGAAGAGGATAACCGAGACGACAAAGTGGGCTGCGCCGAAGTCTTCTGACAAAATGCCTACCAAGACAAGGTCTACTCCAGCCGCAAAGAGAAGCACCGACCAAGGTAAGACTAGACGGCCCCCGCCCGCACGAATTATCAGGGCCGCAGTGACCGTGGCTAGCGCTCCCGAGGCGACTAAGCCTATGTTAAAGATTGCGGCGAGGGGGCCCTGTCTTGCATAGTTGCCGAGGTCGCTTAAGGCGTTATCATAGAAGCTGAACCAGGGCGATAGGGCGATAGCAGCAGCGATAAAGACATACGCTATCCATGCAGCTACTAGACCTGTATCCCTAGCCCTCACATGTATATGACGCGTACTGGAGACCAATAAACTTGGCTTAGAAAACCTTGAGAGATGGGAAAGCTAGCAGGATACTTATCAGCGCTAGGTCGAGGAGGAGGACTATTATCCATATAATCATTGCCTTGAGCTCCGATATTCCCTCAGCCCTCACAACCGCGCGAGTCTCCTCGCCCTCCGTTTTTTCGGCAACCGATACTTTGGTCTTAGACTCAGTTACGAATCCGACAACACCTCGGCCCGGATGCTCAGTCTTCTCCCACCCCACAGGCTTGGCTATCTCCTGATAAAGCGCCCTAAGGCTCGCAAGTGGCATCATCAAGTAGGAGTAGACCAGCATTGGAAGAATAACTTTCCACCACGGTGTTCGGACTTTTTCAAGTCTGCCGCCGATCAGCCACGTCGATATGAATATGATGTTTAAGAATACTGGCAGTATCGCCCATGTGGGGAAAACTCCGCTTAGAAGCGGCGGCGTCATCCCGTAGAACTCGAGGACCCAGAGGCCTGTCAGGGCGAAGCTTACCCAGTTAAGCAAAACGACAAGCGGTGAGCAGAGCATAATCAGTATCGAGAAAAACCGTAGTACCCCTATCCTTTTCACAACCCCCAGCCTAGGCAGTAGTGGGAGGTATTTCCAAAGGCTCTGAAGCCACCCCCTATACCATCTAGTCCTCTGTCTCAGCCATTTCTTAAAGAATGCCGGGGCTTCCTCCCAGTGCCTGGCATCGATCACCCCGATCCTCATCTTTGCGAGGGTCATGCGGACTGCGAGCTCCGCGTCCTCCGCGACATTTAGAGAGTCCCAACAACCCACCTGCACTGCGCTTGACTTCCAGAAATAATTACCAGTGCCTCCCAGCGGAGTGTATAGGCCCAACCGCGCCCTCCCGTTCAACCACACCCTAAACCATCCGGCATACTCATATGCGAACACCTTTGTTATCCATGAATCCTCCTCGTTGACTATTCTGAGTATCGCTTGGACCGCGTCATACCTGTGGTTAACCAGCGCCGCAACTGCCTTTTGTAGAACATCCGAATCTGGGATGTCCTCTACATCAACTATTCCGACTATCTCGCCTGAACAGAGTGGTAAAGCGTCGTTTAAGGCACTGGGCTTGGTAGGGAAGAAAGCCCTCCTAGCTAGTGCACGCACATTGCTTGGATACTTCTGCTGCGTGAACGACGATATGCGCTCTCCTAACGGGTCGTCGGTAACTACGAGAACCTCCTTCAGCGACTGTGGATAAGATATGTAACCCATCACAACCTCTATTGTGCGGGGTAGTATCGGCTCGTTCATTGCTGGAATTATGAGGGATACTTTTGGAAACCTGTTTGGAGGACCTGTAGGTGTGAAGACCGGTCCAACACCTCTAATAGTTATCAGTATATGGTATCCGCCCCATAGGATATAGAATATCGTTATAGAGTATGCGAGGACAAGGAGGGAGGGCCTTGTAAACGCGAAAAGGAAAAACAGAACAATAGCTATGAAGGTGGTGGCAATGACGACACGCTTTTTAAACCCCTCTCGCCGCGACAATCGAATACACCGACTCAACCAGCTTGTATCTTATCTCGTCAACGTTCTGGAAATTCACAGGTATCACTGTGAAGTATTGAGGGTTAAGCAGCCTGCTAAGTTCCTCTGCTTTTCTCTCATCCATGAGGACTATGAAGTGGATTCCGAGGTCAATATTTTTAGATACAACATTCATCGCTTCGGTTAACTCTGTCTGCTCGTCCAGCACCATCAAAGCCACATCTTTATCTGAACTCCGAATCAACATGTGGATGAGGTGTGGCACGCCGCTTCTCCCCCTGACCATTTCGAGAATGCTAACGTCGAGGTCTAAGCTCTTTCTCAGCTCATTCTCTATTATCTGTAGCATATCTACGAATCTGCTGACCCTCCACGACTCTCTGCTCAGAGAGAGCACCGGGTATCTCTCAAGGTTAACTTTATCCAGTGTTGTCTGATGGTTTCCATCACACCTCACATTTACGAGGGGATACTGGAATATCTCCCTGCAGTTCTGGCAGCGGAAGCCTACCCCTGGCCTACCATAGTCTATCCCAACCCTCTTCAAAGTCTTCCCACACTTAGGACACCTCTCCACGACTCCGTAGCTCTTAGTCGAGAACTCCTCCACACTCCCCATATACCCGCACTCGTAATGCACAACCAGATCTATGCGCGTAAGATCTGACGTCTTACAGCTCGGACACAATATCTCAAGTATCAGAGAAGTTGATCTGCATGTTCCGCATGAGGGGAAGGAGAGGTGTCTCTTCACCTCGAAAAATCCCTTCTGAGACCCTCGCAGCAGCCTCTCGGCAGGTATATGGAACCCGGCGACAACGTAGTATACGCCGCTCCCCGGCACGATGGTGGGCACAAGGTCCTGCTCCACCCTCTCCTTCAGAAGAAGCAAGACTATATCCTCCACATGTACAGATTCCTGAGCCTCGGACGATGCTCTCTTAGCCATTACCCTAATTCTCCTCCCAGCCTACGCTCTATCACGAAGTATCCTGATGGTGATTTATGTATTTACCAGCTAGATTGTTGTTATAATACCAGCATCGTTCAAACCTCGTTGGGAAAGAGGACATGATCCCTAAATTCTGCTTCCATGCTTTATTCGCGGCGGCCGGGACGCTTAATACTTATATCGTGGCAAATCTCGATATCTGCGGTTTGCCCCGAGACCAACAGCTCGGCGCATTAATACTCGTTGCAAGCATAGTAGGTATAATTCTCTATGGCTGGCTTGTCCTCTTCAGTAACTGGTCTCTGCTCGTCCTGCAGCTAACCGCCTTCGCAGGCGTGGCACTAATTCTTGGAGTCCTGGCTTGGATAGGATATACTCTTGCCACCACCCCTCCTCCCAAGCCCCTCGAAGAGATTGAAAAGGAGCTCTCTCAGGAGGCAGCCGAGTCCAAGCCCCAAGAGAAGTAGGCTACCACGTTGTCCAGCGGGTCTTAGTATGAGCTAGCCTTTTACGAGCTCGTTTTGCAGAGCCTTAGCCGCGTTAGCCACCGCTTCTCGGCTTGCATACTTGGGCCTCCAATTCAGCGACATAAGCTTCCTAATGTCTAAGTGCATGAACTTCACATCACCAGGCCACCCACGCCCTCCAGGCCCACCGAGAAACGAGTATTCAACCCCTGCTAGCCCTAAAGCCTGACAGACGGTATCTGCTACCTCTCTGACAGTTATAGCGTCGACGCTGCCCACGTTATAGGCTTCGAAAGTTTTACCTGCATTCTCGGCAGCAGCTAGTGTCGCTTCGACCGCGTCCTCGACCCATATGTAGGATTTCTTCTGAGTTCCGTCTCCGAGTATCTCGAGCGTGTGGGGGTTTGCGAGGAGCTTTCTCACGAAGTCGTACACCACTCCACGCCTTGCGCGGGGACCGACGACGTTGGCGTATCTGAGGGCTACCGCGGGGATGCTGTATGTGTGGGTGTAGGCTGATAATAGGGCTTCGCAGGCTAGCTTGGATGCGCCGTAGGTGGAGATTGGCTTCATGGGCGAGTAGTCCTCTGGAGTCGGTAGTATGGTGGCTTCACCGTAGACTGTGGAGGAGGAGGCGAAGGCCACAATTGAAGCGTCAATCTTTCTCCCAGCCTCAAGCACGTTTAAAGTCCCCCTGATGTTGTGCTCCATGTGCTCTTCCGGGTCACCCATCCTAACCTCCGGATTCGCAGCAAGATGAATAACTGACTTACACCCCATGGCTGATCTCTCAACTGTCTCTTTGTCCCTTATATCTCCCCGAACAAGCTTAACGCGGGGACTGCCGAGATGTTGCGAGATGTTTTCATAACTCGCGGACGAAAAGTTATCGAGGACTACGACCTCTACACCCCGCTCAACTAGGCGGTCAAGTAAATGGCTGCCGATGAAACCAGCGCCGCCGGTTAAGAGTATTGGCTCATCCATCCTTACTCTCTCTGTTCAGGAGCGGCGTTCAGCACCCTTTTCACGTAGTTGTTCCTGTTTCTCTCTCGTGGGTTCGGTGATCTGCGTGGCTTAGGCTCAATCTTAGGTGTTTGGCTCCTCACCTTACCCGCCTTGGTTATTGAGCCGTGGGATGGCATATCTCACTTCTCACCTTACTCGGCGACTATATTAGTTTTCTCGGCTGATATTCGTTATCCGAAGGGTGATTTGCCTGCGGTGTAAATGAATGCTTAAATTTAGGCTCAGCCTAAATTTTCCTGCGATGGTCTCAAGGCGTGTAATTGTATCTATGGTCGTGAGCGCAGTCATTATATCTGCTCTAGTTGCAGTCTTCTTTCTTACATTAGCCCCTCAGCAGCGGGGCGAGAGAGTTGTGGCGGTCACGTGGGGGCTGCTTGCCGAGATTGTGTACCGGTTGGGAGGGGGCGAGATTGAAGTAGTTCAGGCTCTTCCGCCCGGTGTTGAGATTCATGATTGGGAGCCTACCCCAGAGACCGTGAAGGCAGTATCTAGGGCGAGGTTGCTTATCTGGACCGTGGAGGGGCTTGATGAGTGGGCTGTAAGTCTTGCGGAGGCAACGGGCGTAGAGCATTTTGAGGCTGCTAAGAATGTTAAGCTGCTTCCGATTAACGACGAACATGGGGGCCATGAGGGCCATGGATCATTTGACGTGCACTTCTGGCTCAATCCCTTGAATGTACAGATCGTCGTCAAGGATGTGGCCGAGAAGCTATCCCAGAAGTTTCCGGATTTGGCCTCAAAGATAAGGGAGAACTCAGCCTCGCTTATCAATGAGCTTGAGGCTCTTCATAGTGAGGCATTAGGGGAGTTAAAGCCTTACCGTGGGAGGCTATTTGTCGCGCAGCATAACGCTTTTAGGTATTTTGCGGAGGCCTATGGTCTGAGAGTTATCGCCGTGCTTGGTCCTGAGGAAGAGGAACCTACTCCTCAGCATCTCGGCGAAGTGATTGAGGTTATAAAGGGGCTGTGTATTATTTATGCGGAGGATGGTGTCGTCTCTCCTGTTATTTCATCTCTGAGCCGTGAGTATGGGGTAGAGGTGATGATGCTTTATACCGGCGAGTCTTTGACGCTTGAGGATGTTAAGGCGGGTAAAGGTTATGTCTATTTGATGCGTTCGAATATCAAGGCGCTGGTGGAGGGGTTTGAATGCGGTTAAAAACGTGGTCTCGTTCGAGGATGTCGCCATCTCCTATGTGAGGGGTGTTCATGCGGTTAGTAATGTCTCGTTCAGTCTTGGCGAGCGTGAGGTTGTCTTTCTCTTAGGGCCGAATGGTGGAGGTAAGTCAACCATCCTCAAGGCCATTGTTGGCTTGGTTAGGCCTGAACGGGGAGTAGTCAGGGTCTTCGGCCAGGATGTTAGACGATTCAAGGAATGGTGGAGGATAGGGTATCTCCCGCAGAATGCGGTCTCTTATTTTGAGAGGATGCCTATCAGTGTTGGCGAGTTCTTGCACGCTTCTAAAGTCGTTGAGAGGGGGTTCGAGCCGGAGGAGGCTCTTGAGCTCGTGGGGGTCGAGAACCCCTCGAGGATTCTGGGGCAGAGCATTAACGGCCTCTCGGGGGGTAATTTCCAGAAAATCCTGCTCGCCGCGTCCCTAATTAATAGGCCTGAGCTATTGCTGTTGGATGAGCCTACTGTTTATCTGGATCAGGGGGGAGTGGTTGCGCTGATCGGGCTTCTTGGGAGGCTTCGGGATGAGTGGGGGCTTTCAGCGATTATCGCCACGCATGATATCGCGGCTCTCTCGACTGTTGCGTCGCGGGTTATCTGTGTTAATAGGGGTGCTCTCTTCGATGGCGATATAAGTGACTTGGTGGGCTCTGAGCAGCTCTGCAATATCTATGGGTTTCACGTCTATCTCGTGAGGCACGGGCACTAGGGACTTGCTCCCTGAGATTTTTCTTCAGCCCTTCATGCAGAGGGCGTTCTTGGCCGCCTTGGTGGCGGGTTTCCTCCTTCCCTTTGTGGGGTGTTTTATTGTGCCTAAGAAGCTCTCTCTTCTGGGTGACTCGTCTTCTCACTTTGTCTTGGCTTCTTTGGCGTTGGGTGCGTTTTTTGGTGTGTCTGGTGTGCTGGCGGCGTATGTTGCTGTAGTGGTCGGTGTGTTTGCTGCTTTGAGGCTTGTGAGGGGGCTGGGTCTCTCGGGTGACCAGGTTTTGGCTATTCTTCTCTCTTTCAGCGCCGCGATGGCCTCCTTGGCGATTTCTAGGGGTGCTCGTGTTAGTTTGGGGTCTGTTCTTTTTGGGAGCTTGTTGGCGGTGCAGGTCGAGGATATTGTGGCTGGTCTGTTGGTCGCGGTCTTTGCCTTCGTCTTTGTTGTCAGGAACTTTGGTAGGGTGTTGCTATATACTGTGAGTGAGGAGCTGGCGAGGATTAGGGGGGTGAATGTGTCTTTGTATGAGGTTTTGTTTGCGCTTGTCACGGGGCTCGCGGTGGCTGTGAGTGTTCGGATTGTGGGCGTGCTTCTTGTTACCGCGCTTATTGTTGTTCCTGTGATGGCGGTTGGTCTTCTGGTCTCTTCTATGCGTAGGGCCATCTTGTTCTCCGTCGTTTTCGGTGAGGCTTCTCTTCTCGCCGGTGTCGTCCTTTCCTATCTCCTTGACATCGCACCTGGAGCCGCGACTGTCTTTATTCTGATAGCGGTTTTTGCAGTCTCTCTTCTCTTGTCTAGGTCTGGTTTGCGTGTATAGCGTATCTTTTTTCTCGATCGTGTGGTAAAAGATATATTTCGTGTAGAGGGTGGGTTGGTGGGTGTTGAGGGCGGTCTCTGTCAAGGTTCTCGGTCGCGTCCAGAGGGTGGGTTATAGGAGGCATGTGCTTGAGGTGGCCCAGGAGCTGGGCCTCGCTGGATATGTTAGGAATGAGCTGGATGGTTCTGTTATTGTTTTCGTCCAAGGTGAGGATGGACTGGTTGATTCTTTTCTCTCAAGGATAAGGTCTCCACCGCCCCCGGCCGTTGTTAGGGAGATTGTGGTTGAGGAGGTAAGGCCGAGACCTAGGCTCAAGGCCTTCCAGATCATGTATGGTAGGCTTGCTGACGAGCTCCAGGAGGGATTTGGGGCCATGCAGGCTATTTTTACGGATTATCGGGGGGAGTTTCGCGATTTTCGTCAGGAGTTCCGGGAGTTTCGCCAGGAGTTTCGCGATTTTCGTCAGGAGTTTCGAGACTTTCGCGATGTTTCTTTGAAGTTGTCGGGTGAGATTTTGGGTGAGGTGAGGGGTTTGAGGAGTGATTTGAAGACTATGTTGGATGAGAGGTTGGCGCGGTTGGAGA
>Ga0209289_100387_pt1 | contig 23845 bp, 17 predicted proteins | sample GXS110809BmetaG_FD_184121 | JGI IMG/M metagenome (GOLD analysis project Ga0209289, IMG submission 184121) | Hot spring microbial communities from Gongxiaoshe hot spring, China to study Microbial Dark Matter (Phase II) - GXS 110809B (SPAdes)... ...
AAGAGCGTGAAAAAACAGCATCATTTGTCTCCGCCATTCTTCACCTCACCCAGATTAACTTCCAACCTCTCCCAATTCCAAGCGACTCAGTATTCTCCGCTCCCAGAGCATATCCCAAAGTTACTATTTAACTGTGCTCATTGTAATCCCGTCAGTGCCATTTCAGTTCACTGTTGAAAGTGGCTCTATGCTCACCTGCGTTTGCCCCTTCAAGGTGATGGGCACTTTTAGGATGCCATTCCTATCAGCAGCAATGGGCTTAGCGCTCGTGGAGACCCGATAGTGTGCTCCCGGCTTGATGGGAAAGTCACCGCTTTTGACATGAAGTTCCACCTTGCCCTTCCCATTCATGGATAGAACAATCGCTGAGTCATCATACCGCTCAAAGACGAGATTCACAGGTTGAGTGGCTCGCAGGATGAGAGGAACCTTTTTAACCACCGCACTTTCACCCGGCTCCAATTGCACCTGAGTCCTAACGCCAGCAGCGTCAACGGTGGTCAGGAACTCTGCTGGAACTTCCATGCCCACAGGATTGTATCGGTAGCAAAAGTGCAAGTCGACGCTTCCACTCCAGCCATAAACGCCCGACTGCATTGTGATGATGCGCTCCTTGCCTTTGATGATACCCGAACGAATTTCTTCAACGGTGATGGGATACATCTGCTTGGGCAAAGACGGATAAGTCAAGGTCGGCTCGCCGTAGTAGAAATAGAGATTACCCCACTTCAATTTGTCAAGCACGTCCTCGTAGAGACTCACCTCATCCTTTATGCGGCTTGGATCCCCCAAGGCACATGGCGTCTGGGCAAGGTGAACATCGGGACCTGAGCGGATTTCCTGGTCCACGATGAGAGGCAAAGAGCCGATGGTGCGAGTGACGACCACATTATTGGCGATGATGACCGCGCCTTTAGCATTCATGCGCCGGGCGAACTCAACCATGGAAGGCTGTGAGAGCAGAAGCACAGAACCAACCTTGCGCTTTATAGTCTTTGTTTTCAGGTCTATTTCAACCGTGTGACCGTCCCAGCGGTCGTAAGTGTAAGCGCCACCATATCCCCAAAGGAACCCATCCATAAAAGCACCGCTGCAACCGATTTCATCTATCAGCACGTCAACACTTTTCATCAGGGCATCATGGAAAGAGTTGCCCGGCGTGGGGTAGTAGATATACCAGCGCCAGCCTTCATCTAAGCGCTGGCGGCTAAAATAAACGCCTACGGCTCCTTCGTAATCGTAAGGGTAGATGGCGTGGTTGCCATTGGCGTCAATGACCCGCGAGTCAGGGAACATCTCTGATGGCTTATTGGTAGCAATCAGGCTATGGGCGATATGGAACATCAATTTGAGGTTCGGATGCTCTTTTCGGATAGACTCAAACTGACTGCGAAGGCGTTCCCTCTCCTTTGGAAGCCATAGAAACTCAATGCCCTCTATTTCAATCTCCGGGTCGTCGGCGACGTTGGTTAAACACCCTAACGAAGCGTAGGTCAGATTGCGCAACCGCACGTAATCTTGTTCCAGAGACGTAGCGTGTCGCGGGATGAACGCGAACCCGCCTTCAACGGTCATCCGATTGCGATTCTCGTCACGCCTCACCGAGTTGATGAATTCATAGTAATCGGGAACGTCCAAGGGGTAAATTGCCCATTCCAGCGTGTAGGAAGCCTTGGGTGCGAGACCGAACTTGTTCGTGCTCAGCCCGGCGCGGTTGTCCTTAGCATAGACTTTCGATTGCACAACGAACACATCGTCAAGCGGTAGCATCCCAACGCCGAAATCCTTCCACGCCACGAAAGTGCTCGGGCTGGCGCTCCCCTCTTGTTCGACCGCGTAGGGATAGCCAGCGACTGCCCAGTTGGAGAAAGGCTCCTGCGTCGCATCAAGGTAGTTGTCAATGATGATTCCCAAGTCCTCAGAAGTATCGTTGCGGATGGTGTCCTGGATGTTGATGCGGTTGGGGTAAAGGCGAATGTGCCGGGTGACGGTGTAATAGCGTCCCTTGCCGACGACCTCGAAAGTGTTTTTGCTGACTTTGCGGGTGGTTACCTGCCATCCTGGTTCGCCCTTGCTGTCCTGCTCTCCTGCCACCAACCAGTTCTCACCACCGTGCGGATACGAGAAGGAGGACTCGATGGGGAACCTGCGACCCTTGATGGAGAGAAAGAAACCGCCGCCCGCACTCAATTCAATCCCGAACTTCGCCAGCTTGGGAGAAGGCGGCAACGGAGCAACCTTTTGCTTAGTGGGTGATGGAATTTTCAGCGCTTCGGGTGGATGGCGAAACTCTTGCTCGGCTGTGATGACGGGTCTGTTTGTTGATGTCAAGTTGCAGCGAACCATGTAATCGCCTTGCGGCAAGTCAGTCATCCTGAAGGAAACACAAAGCTTCCCTGCGCTCGGCAGGTTCTTGAATTCCTGCTTTTGCAGCGGCTCAGCGCTGCCTTTGAGAAACAGAGACACTTCAAGGGCTGCATCCTTCGGGCGAGGCAGCAAGCCGCTGAAGTCAACCAAAGCCAGCAAACGCTTCTCGGCACGAAATGGATACAACACAATGCCAATTCGGTCAAACATAGCCGTGTCCACTCCATATTCACCTGCCTTTTGCTTGTAGTGATTGATAACCTCTTCCTCTGACAAGGCTCGGTTGTAAATTCTCACGTCATCAAGCACACCCCGCCAGTAGCAAGGGTCATAGTATCCTGGACCGAGGAAGGCACCCATCAGCAGATTCTTCCCGCGACGAATCTGATCGAACTTTGACTTCTTGGAAGCGACCTTCTTGGCGTTGATATACAAAGTCATAATGCTGCCATCAAAGGTAGCAGCAATGTGGCTCCATGAATTGACCTCGACACGGCCTTTTACATTATTGCCTCCGCTTGAGATGTAGAACCAACAGTTGCCATCTTTATACATCGTGATGGCAAAGCTATCAAAGTGTTTGCCAACAATCATTGGTTCGGCTAAGGGAAGAGCAGCGGGTTTAACCCAAGCCTCAATAGTGACGCTTTTCGTCAGGTCAAGGCTTGTGCTGCTGCCGCAGTCCACATAATCGTCAACCCCGTCAAAACTGAGTGCATAACCCTGACCGCGCTTGACCCAGGTGGCGCCGTGGATTTTGCCGTGGTTCTCGTTGCCGCTGCGGTCGTGCAGCACGTTGCCCTTCCCCTCGTCGAAGTCCCAGTGACCGACGAGCCCTTCTTCCTGCTGCCCCCAGCAAAAGGTGAACATCAGCACTGCGCTTAAGCCCATCATGGCAAACTTCCAAATCATCTCACGCACGACCCCCCTTCGTTGCTGGAATGATAGGATGCACTCCTGTGCAAAAACTTTGCTAACTTCCACCCCCATTACCCCTCCCCTTCGCCTTTTCGGGAACGATTTCGCAAAGGGTGCAAAAGTCGTAAAAGCCAGCCTCCGAAAGTTTGGTCAGAGTTGCCATCCAACTTTGCCCTCGTCCCGAGCCAGCACCGACCATAGCGATGCGCAACCTTTTCATTTGACATCACCCCAACCAATGTAGGGCTCTGACCCCTGACGATTTTTTCGTCGGCGCAGGACAGAACCTGCGCCCTACATCTGACGATTTTTTTCGTCGCCGATGTAGGGTAGGGGCTCTGTCCCCTGCAGATTTTTTCGTCGGCGCAGGACAGAGCCTGCGCCCTAATTTTGACGACTTTCTTTCGGCGCATGGCGGAGCATGCGCCCTACATCTGACGATTTTTTTCGTCGCCGATGTAGGGTAGGGGCTCTGTCCCCTGCCGATTTTTTTCGTCGGCGCAGGACAGAACCTGCGCCCTAATTTTGACGACTTTCTTTCGGCGCATGGCGGAGCATGCGCCCTACATCTGACGATTTTTTTTTCGTCGCCGATGTAGGGTAGGGGCTCTGTCCCCTGCCGATTTTTTTCGTCGGCGCAGGACAGAGCATGCGCCCTACTTTTACCGATTTTTTTTCGGCGCATGGCGGAGCATGCGCCCTACATCTGACGATTTTTTCGTCGCCGATGTAGGGCAGGGGCTCTGTCCCCTGCCGATTTTTTCGTCGGCGCAGGACAGAGCATGCGCCCTAATTTTGACGACTTTCTTTCGGCGCATGACGGAGCATGCGCCCTACATCTGACGATTTTTTTTTCGTCGCCGATGTAGGGCAGGGGCTCTGTCCCCTGACGATTTTTTTCGTCGGCGCAGGACAGAGCATGCGCCCTACATCTGACGATTTTTTGTCGCAGGGCAGAACCTGCGCCCCTACTCGCGATAGCGGAATGGATAATCCTCTCCTAAGCCTAACTTTGTCGGATTGTCATAGATATACTGCACGATGGCTTCAAACTCGTCCGCCACTTTTTCATGCGCTCTTAAAACATGGTCGTAAAATGATGGTTGCCACTTGAGATACACACCAAACTGTTTTCGTATTTCGTTGGAAATCCATGTCTTGAGAAGTCGCACAATGTCGCTGATGGTCTCGCCTTTTCCACTTGGTCTCACCAATAAGTGCACATGATCAGGCATCATGCATGCAGCATAGACATGGCAACCGACATGCTGAACTGCTTGCCATAACAAGCGCCATCCCGCTTCAGCAATTTCACCTGTCAAAGCGTTAGTGCACGCTGGATGCAAGTTAAAGGTTACGAAGCAAACGCAGTCAGTGGATGCATAGTCTATGTCCGGCAGGCGCATCGGGCGACGATGCACAGGCAAATAAACTCCAGGCTTTCGTGGGTGTTCAATGTAAAGGCGTGTCTCCACCTCATCAACTCGGTTGTATTCTCGGTAGCGCATTATACATTCCCCCGTGTTCGTGTTGCCGATTTCATCGTCGCCAATGTAAGGTAGGGGCTCTGTCCCCTGCAGATTTTTTCGTCGGCGCAGGACAGAGCCTGCGCCCTACTTTTACCGATTTTTTTTCGGCGCATGGCGGAGCATGCGCCCTACATCTGACGATTTTTTTCGTCGCCGATGTAGGGTAGGGGCTCTGTCCCCTGACGATTTTTTTCGTCGGCGCAGGACAGAACCTGCGCCCTACTTTTACCGATTTTTTTCGGCGCATGGCGGAGCATGCGCCCTACATCTGACGATTTTTTTCGTCGCCGATGTAGGGTAGGGGCTCTGTCCCCTGCCGATTTTTTCGTCGGCGCAGGACAGAGCCTGCGCCCTACTTTTACCGATTTTTTTTCGGCGCAGGACAGAACCTGCGCCCTACTGAATCCAGATGACCTTCCATCCAAGTGACGGCAGGTCAAGCATTAAGCGAAGTGACGATGGCTCAACTTGCATCAAAGGAATTGCTTCGCCAGTTAAAGCGTTGCGCGCTTTTGCATCCGGGCGAAGGCTCAAATTTCTTGCGTTAAGCGTGACGGTCACTTTGACGGGTTCTCGGTTCAAGTTTGACACTACTGCCAAGACACCATTTTGGGGATGCCGATAGAGGCTCACATGCGCCCCTTCTGGTTGAATGGTCACAAATTCTGCGTTCCGCCAGTAAGGGAGCCACTTTGCTTGCCTTCGCCCGAAACGGTCAAAAACCTGCCAAATCTTCGCCGCAAACTCAATCTGCCCTAACTCGTAAGGGCGCACAGGGACATCGTGAAGCAAAGTGAAAGCCCATTCGTCCTCAAACTTGCAAGGAAGCACATAGTGCAGAAATTCGGCTGGCACACCCCACTGATGCCCCATGAACTCGGTCCGGAACATGTCTAACGATAATCGCTCAAGGGGAAAAGTTCCGGGCTTGGCGCTAAGTTGTTCTCCATCCCAGTAACTTGTCGCCCATGCTAAAACGGGAATCAACATGAAGCCTGAATTGTGCAAGTTCACTTGCCCGTTCGGTTTGCGGGATTTGACGACGGTGTAAATGCGACGAACGGTTTCCCGCCCTGCGAAGATGGCAAAAGTCCCTTCATGGCTGCCATCAGGCTTCTCATAGCCACAGCCGTGATGTGGGTTGTAGCACTTTACCGGAATACCAGTCCCGTCAAGATAAACGCCGTCAATGTCGTATTCGTCCATCAACTTCGCGATGCCTGCCACGACAAAATCTTGCCACTCGCTTCGGTAGCAAACACGATAAACCTGCTGCGTCGGCTTCGGCGGGTAGTTGTCAGGGTTCTCGCCGTATGAGTATGGTGTGCTGGTTTTCCACCATGCACAATCGTCCAAGAACGCTTCAAACTCGGGCGCCCTTTCCGAAACCTGAAAGCCAAAGTAAACCAAAACTTGAATGCCCCGCTTGTGACACTCCCTGACGAAGTTCCTCAATTTCTCTGGCTCAGTCGGTTCGTTGTAGCAAAGTATGTCAGTCCAGTCCATTAAGGCAAGCGTTTTAAGCCCCAGTTTCGCTACACGGTCAATCAGCAGTTCCCCGTTCACTCGCCTTTGTTCAAAGCCATAAACGGGTGTGTAAAGCCAAGTGATGCGGTAATCCCAAGCGTCTTTTTCTTTTGGCTTGACAGGCGTGGCTTGGAAACCGAAGGTGTAAGCGAGGGACGAGGGACGCGGGACGGGGGACGAGGAACGAGGAGTGAGTTCAATGGGCGCAGTGATAAGGTTAAAGCGCACGACAATAATGCTGCCTTCACGAACGATTTCAATGGCTCGCTTTGGGTCGGCATTGAACCAATTTTTGTCCGACTCGCAGAACCACTCCAAACCACGCTCCTCATCGCCAAGCCAAAGAACGGGGTTAAAGCCCATCGTCACTCCTTTTTCTGGCAATGCTCCCGGTCGGTGAGCCTCCCAAGGAGCGGAGTAATCGGGGTAGTAGTAAAGGTATTTCGCATGCTCAGCACGGAACGGAATTTCAACCTTCAACTCTTCCAGTCGCACTTGACCTTTTGACTGCACTGCCCAATCAACACGAACCATACCGTCGTATTCAACCGTAGTCTCGGCAGAAAGGGAAAGGTCATCGCTATTGGCTTTCTGCAAAAGGCTCACTTTCGCAGGCGTTTGCGATTTCAACTTAACGGTTTCGCCCTGCCATTTTTGCATGCGCCCATTCACCCTTGCGATGATGTGAATGGGCTCGGCAAGAACCGAGCGCCCCGCTGTCTCTATTCGGTTAGGAAATGGCTCTCTGCCAAACTCATAAGTTCTGCCCCAGCAAGAAACTTTTACTGACGACCGCTCCTGTTTCACCACCAAAGGCGTCCAGGGTGGCAAAACTTTTTCGCTGATGCCTTCTTTAGAGCCAAGCCACCAAGGTTTTTCGGGAAGCGTTAACGAGGCGCTTTCGCCTGCCAGTTGCTTGCCATTTTTGTCTTTGACACTTGCTCTCACTTCATAGTCGCCTGATGGCAAGTTCGCTAATGAAAAGGTTACCTCTGCTTTTTTGGACTGTGGCAACGGTGCGATTTCACGATGCTGAATTGGCTGCTTTTCACCTCTCCGTGCTAATTGGAGTTCGGCTGTCACTTCGCCAGACAAAGCATCTCGGCTGCGCAGATGCAAGTCAACTGTAACTTTCCGCTGGACAAAGAAAAGGTGAGGCTTTAGGCTGACACGATGAAGCGGGGAAGACAGGGTGCGGTCTATCTTTTGCAACCCCAGCCGATAAAGTTGCTGAATTTCATCATCGGATAAAGCCCTGTCGTAAATTCTCACCTCGCCTATCAAACCGTCAAAATAGAAGCCTGAATCTCCACTCGTCCATCTTCCAATAATAAGTTTGCTTCGGGAGAGGGCTCCAAAACCGCCCTTGCGTGGTTTGCTTCCTTCCAGAGCGCCGTTAACATAAATGCTCATCTTTTGCTCTTCGGGATTGTAAACTCCAGCGACGAAAGCCCATTCGTTCAAAGGCAAAGGTTTCTTCGCTGCCACTGTAAGCCACTCGTAACGGTCAGCAGCCATCGTCTCAAAATGAGGGATGCCATCACCGCCAGAGAGGTAGATGTTCCAGCCATACTTGGAGATGACATATTGCTGTGTCCTTGAGACGGTTTTGAGCCAAACGGTGATGGTGATTGCGCCATTTACACGAAGTCGCTCATTGTCCCCACAGTCAACATAATCGTCCACACCATCAAAATCAAGGGCAGTGGCACTCTGTCCCTTTACCCAAGCGGCGCCGAAAATCTTGCCGTCATTTTTGTTTCCGCTTTTGTCCTGAAGCGTCGTGCCTGCTCCCTCGCTGAAATCGTAATAAGCGACCAAACTTTTATCGCTTCCCTCAGTTATAACACTTGCCATCGTGTGAATTGCTGACCCAAACAGTATTGCATAAGTCCACTTGAAGGCATTCAGTGCACTTATCTGCTTGCTCAAGTTGCTGTTAATGGCAAGAAGTAAATCAGGTTTGAGGGAAGTGGCGTGTGGTTCGTCTGACTTCTGCGCTCCAAAAAAGAACCCTTCCAGAAGCATCACTACTACCACATAAACTGAAGTGGTTGTCCACATAAAGCATTTCCTCCTATCACGCAATAAGTTTACTCTTCGCCGAGCAGGAATCTGACAACTCTTCTCAGCACATTTCCCTTTTCCTCCGAAATTGAAACGGGATGGGTAAACTTTTCAGGGGCAATGATTGAAGCCAGTTTGAATATGCTTTGAGACAGAGCCGATTCAGGCGCACTCAGGACAAAAGGGACGCCCTCGTTGACTGAAGTTACAGCCACTTGACCGTCGGAAGGGATTTGTGCGAGAATAGTGACACCCAAGAACTCTTCAACCTGTTCGGGAGTCAACCCGCTGAAACGAGTATTTGAGCGGTTCAAAATCAATTTTAGGCGATCAGGCGGGTAAAGTTTGCGGAACATTTCCATGACCAACTGAGTGTTTCTAATGGCAAGCAAATCAAGGGCTGTGACAATAAGGATTTGGTCGGCAGTGTCAAAGGCAGCGAGAGTTGTGTCCTCCAAACCAATTGGTGTGTCAACGAAGATATAGGCGAAGTGGTTGCGTAAGACCTGTAAGACTTTTTCCACGAGGAATGTAGTAACAAGTTCAGCAAGTTCAGGTCGCGAAGGTGCAGCCAAGACCGATAACTTGCTCTCCTTGTGTTTAGTCAGAAAGGACTGCAGAAACTCAAAATCAAGTTCACCTTGAAACCTTTGAGCCAAAGAGGCAATGGTCGCTTCTGGTTTCAAGTTGAGTAAAGTTGTGACTGCACCAAATTGCAAATTGAGGTCAACTAAAACCACAGGTTCTGGCTGAAAAGATGAAAGGGCAACAGCCAAGTTGGTGACCAATAGAGAAGTTCCAACTCCCCCTTTCGGTCCGTAAAAGACGAGTATCTGACCAAGTTGAGTTGGGCGGGCAAAAGTTTCTTTACTCAACTTTTGGGCGCGCTTGATTGCGCTTTCTAAACTTGCTGTCAGTTCAGACGAGACTTGACTGAGTGGCAAAGCGTCACTCGCTCCTGACCGAATAAGTTGGCGGGCGAAAGTAAAATCATCTTGAGGCAAAAGGACAATCACCTGATTCAAAGGGTTGACAGTCAGCCTCTCAACTAAAGAAACTGTTGCGTTTTTAGCGAACTGAGATGAGAGTAGAACTACTGCAGGAGTTGAAGATGAAGCGAGCCGAACCAGTTCCTCAGGGCTTGTAGGTTCACCTAAAATTTCAATGCTTGGCAACCTTACTTCTGAAATAGCCTGCCTTACGGCGCTTCTCTCTTGTTCGTTGCTTAAAGCCAAAATGATGTTAACAGGCATTTCCCCTCACCCCTTGTTTTTAACCTACTGAGTTGTTTGTCCTAATCCAGTCGTCGCACCCATGGAGCCTATGCCAGCACCACCGAAACCTAAGCCAGCGCCGCCGAGACCTGGGAAAGTTCCAGTTGGCAGTCCGAAAGAGGGTCTTGGCAAAACTGGGCGCTTTTGGTAAGTTTGCATCAACCTGAGGGCATCTTCTGTGACAACCATCTCCTCCATGTGCATTGTAATGGTGATGACCAAATCTGTCTGCTGCCTGACGAATTCTCTGCTCTTGAAAAGTTCACCTAAAATCGGGATTTTGGAAAGGATGGGCACTCGGTTAATTTGTTCCCGAAGTTCATCTTGAATCAAACCTGAAATGACCACCGTTTCGCCGTTCTTCAAAATCAACTTAACATCGTCAAGTCCCCTGAAGCGAAACCCGGGAACCGTTGTCCCCAAGATTTGCGTTGCCAAACTGAAGTCGGGCGCAGTGACCTCAACTCTCATTTGCAGGAAAATCTCTCCCTTTTGTGTCGCTTCAGGATGCAAGGTCAAAGTTATCCCGAAGGGGAAAAACATGACCGATGCTGCTCCTGGAGCAGCAGCGCCTGCACCTACTCCGAAGAAACCAAAAACTGGAATAGGGATGAGTCCACCAACAAGAAAAGTGGCATCAGCACCTTCTATGGTTCTTTGTTGAGGATTGGCAAGGAGTCGTGCCTGACCATTTTGAAGCAAGGCATTGATTTGTGCGCCTAAAGGTGAAACCCTTGAGAAGGGTTGAGCAACTGTTTGTTCGCCAATAACCGCTTCACCTGGTGAGACAGTGAAAATTTGGGGTTGAGCCCCAGTTGTTTGAACCGTTCCCCAAGATACACCTAACTTCTGCATTGCACTTCGTGAGACTTCCAAAACCATGACATCAGCAACGAACTGACGAATGACGGGATTAACCACCTCAACGCGATTAACAACCGTGCCGAAAGGCTTGGCTCTTTCCTCCGCCAACATTTTTTCGCTCAAATTGCGAACCTTCCCATGCAAAATGACCTTATCTTCCACAATGGAAACTTTAACCCCGCTGATGCTTATCGCTTGTTCAATTGACCGAGACTTTTGTTCTTCGGGAGTAACCTTCGGCAACTCAGGTGCTGGCCGAACCTTAAGCATGTTGACAACTTTAGGCGTGAAATTTTGAGCAAGGGACTCAATTGCTCTGAACTCATCTTGTGATGAGACCTCGCCTCTCAGGATGACCAAAAACGTCTCATCTGGTAAAGTCAGAACAAAAGACTGAACATCAAACCCTTCAAGGGTTCGCTTCAAAAGCCCTTCAACTTCCTCAGCCGTTAATTTCCTTGTCGTCAGTTTGGGCAACAGTTCCTCTTTTACAGGAGCGGAAACATCAATCCAAATAGGGGTTGGAGGTAAACCTTTTTCCCAAACAACAATGTTCGTTGAGCCTTCGGACTTCGCATTGATAACCAATTCCCTATCCGTCAAAACACTGACAATGATAACTTGTGGGTCGCCAAGGGCAAATTTTTCAATAGGTCGTCGGGATGTGAGCACGGAACTGGTTCCTTTCACCATCTTCAACCGCATCGGTATGCCAGACATAAGACTCACTACAGGCATCAAACGGGTGTCTATTTCTTCTTCCTCAACAGCGTCTCCTTTCAGAACAGTTTGACTTATCGCCAAACCGCTGAAAAAAAGTATGGCAACCAACTCTGCAAACCAACGCTTAACCATCCTCATCTACCTCCTTCCGATTTGAATGTGGAGATAACGACTTTCTGGTCACCGATAACACCAACGATTTGGTGTTCTCTGACGGTATTTGTTCTCGCTGGTCTGGAAAAGCCAAGGTTTGCTTGCGCTTCTAAACTTTTAACCCTTTGGCTTAGATTTCTCAAGGAACCTTCAATTCGGTTTAGTTGAAGGGTGAAAGGCTCTAAGGTAAAAGGAGCAGCGGGAGATGGTGGTCGTGTTTCCCGAATTATCGGCCTAAACCCTGTAAGTTCCTGCAATGTCAAATCACGACCCAAATCAGGAAGGGGAGAAATTGTCGGAATTGGGGCAGGATGCAAGGTGTAGTAAAGGGTCGCATTAGAGTCCATAGCAAGGGCAACAGCCTTTGCTTCCATAGGTGATAAAGCAACAAGGAGGATAAGTTGCTTAAACTCTGGCGAAGGGGTTTGAGTTTGTTGCTGAGTTGCTGTTTGTGTTTGACCTTCTTGGGCAAAAGAAACCTCGTTGACCCGATTATTGATGGCTAAAACCATTGACCTTGGCACAATCGTTTTCACTTTTACACCTGCAAAGACGGCGTGAATGCTGATGTAATCTCCGACTTTAAGTGGCGGGACAGTTTCAGGTCTTGAAATTGCTAATGCCATACCAATTTGACCTGGCGGGATAAGGTAAGCGGCACTAAGTTCCTTCAGCACTGGAGTAAGGTGTTGTTGAAAAATTGGTTCACCTCTGCGGATAATAGTTTTAGTCAATCGGTTAACGGCTTCTTCTTTGCTTGTGATAACTCCTTCAGGGGCAATGCTGACTTCCCTTTCCTCAAGCAGTTCTGATGTTAACAGTGTTCTCGGCATCAAATCAGTCGCTGCAACTACGATCACTTTTGGCTTTTCGGTGACCACCTCGGTTTCAGGAGGCTTGGTCCGCCCCTTCACAGACAAGTAAATTACTAACACAACAGCAAAAACAAATGTCATCAAGATGAACAACCTAAAATAGCGCAATCTTCGCCTCATGGCATTTTCACCTCACCTTTGGCTGAGTTTTTAACGAGTTAATCTGCGATAAAAGGACAAGGTATCCTAAACCATCGCTCTATTGCGATAGTCACCAGCGCCCCTAAACCTAATGCAACACCGTATGGCATCGGTATCTTTATGGGTGATGACTTGGAAACATGAGTTAAAGTTTGTGGCAAACCAAGCAAAAGCCACCAAATTGACCACAACCGCTTCTTTTCCTCCGAGCCTTTCCCCCTTTGAGCCAAAAACACAAGGGACATTAACCCACCCAATAATGCGCCGTAAAGGAAAGCCCAAAGAGCGAAAGTCCACCAAATAGGTTGTCCCAAACCCTTTATCGCCCCCCAAGCCATTACAAGTTTAACATCACCTGCTTTCAAAAGGTCAAGGGAAAAGAAAGGCAACATAATGGCTAAAGCAAAGATGAAACCTCCAACGGACTGAATAAATCCATTCCAACCGCTTAGACCGTTGGCAATGAAACCAATTGCAATTGCTGGGAAAGTAAGCCAATTAGGGATTTTGTGCCATTTAACATCGGTGAAAATCGCCACTAACGAAACAACTATGACCAAACCGTCTCTGAGCCAATCCATAGTTTTCTCCTCCGCAAAGCACCAATTTTAGCATCCATCGTTTTTTGCCATAATTATAGCAGGGTTTCCAGTTCTACGGCTATGGAGGCATTAGAATGTCAAAGCGCAAAAGCAAGTTTGTCTGCCAAAATTGTGGCTACGAAAGCGCACAATGGTTAGGGCGGTGTCCCCAATGTGGTGAGTTCAACACTTTGGTTGAGGAACTTGAGGTTCATGAAACCCATGCCAAACTGCTGACGAAAACTGAGGCAGGAAAACCGTTCCCGACAACTCAACTTCGCAAAAGGGCAATGCAAAGGTTGTCAACAGGCTTTAAAGAGTTGGACAGAGTTATGGGGGGTGGGATAGTTTCTGGCAGTGTCGCCATTTTAGGCGGTGAACCTGGCATTGGAAAGTCAACTTTGCTTTTACAAGTCGCCGGAATTATGGCAAAGCAGAACCTTGTGACCCTTTATGTCACGGGCGAAGAATCTTTGGAGCAAATAGCACTCAGGGTTGATAGGTTAGGCGTTGAAAGCGAAAATTTGTTTGTTTTGGCTGAAACCGATGTGACTGCTATCGGTGAGGCAATGGAGGAACTGAAACCGAGTTTGGCTGTGGTGGACTCAATTCAGGCTGCTTATCATCCGCTATTGACTTCATCGCCTGGAAGCGTAAGTCAAGTTCGCGAAAGCACTGCTTACCTTTTGCGAATTGCTAAAAGACTCAACACGGTGCTTTTCCTTGTTGGGCATGTAACGAAAGAAGGTTTCTTGGCTGGACCGAAAGTCCTTGAGCACATGGTTGATGCCGTGCTTTACCTTGAAGGTGAAGCCAATTACACTTTAAGGTTGGTGAGGGCAACCAAAAATAGGTTCGGTCCAACGGGAGAAATTGGTGTTTTCCAATTGAACGAGAATGGTCTAATTGAAGTTCCGAACCCATCAGAGTGGCTTCTTTCTCAAAAGCATGAACCTGTTGCTGGAACTGTGGTGGCTGCTGTCATGGAAGGGCAAAGACCAATTTTGGTTGAAGTCCAAGCACTTGTCACTGCCAATCCTTTCGGGATTCCGAGAAGGGTCGTAACAGGAGTTGACATGGGGAGGGTTTTGATGCTTTTGGCTATTTTGGAGCGTCATCTTCGTTGCAAATTCAGCGACCATGATGTTTTCGTCAACATCGTTGGTGGCTTGAAGGTAACTGAGCCAGCAATAGATTTGCCTGTGGCGTTGGCAATTCTGTCAAGCAGATTTGATGTTCCCATTCCAAGGGACACCGCCGCTTTCGGAGAACTGGGATTGATAGGCGAAATTAGACCTGTCCCACAAAGCGAAACGAGAGTTAGGGAAGCAAAAAGATTGGGCTTCTCAAGGTGTTTGGGACCAAAAGAAAGGAAAGGACAAAGAGAATGGTTTTCGGTCAACACAATTGCTGAGGCTGGAAGACTTCTGGGATTGCTCCCATCCCGTGAACGATGAAAGTTCTCTTTGCGATGTCAAATTTTTATGGAGGTGACGGAAATGAACAATTTGCAGCGATGGGGTTATCGCCTTTTCTGGATCGCAATCACAAGCGCCCTTGCCTTTTCTTTGGGATGGATTGGGGCTGCAGCAGGAAAACAGTATTCAAGTTTGCTCCAAAATTCGTATCAGATTTCTTTGAGCGAGTCTCAACAGGCTCTCATTGCCATTGGTTTTATCATGATTGGTGTTTTGTCTGCTTTGCTTTTAGGGAGTTGGTTGACTCAAAGGGCTTGGTCACTTTGGGAGGCAATAGAGAATTTGCCCCCTGCCGACAAAATCTCCATTTTGCTTGGAGTCCTTTTAGGCTTAGCCTTATCATACATGGTCTTGCTGATGCCACTGATGCTTTTAAGGGGAAAGACCCCGTTAGCGCCTTTGCTTGCGCTGGCAGTAGCGATAACACCCATCATCATCTATTTCTCAGTCCACACGCTGATAAAGGTTCGGGACACCATCTCAGTCACCTTCATAGCACAGCAATTGGCTCAAATACTGCAACCTGGAACCAAAGTTGAAGTTCAAGATGCAAAAAACGGTTTCCTTTATGCTCGTGACAAGGTTCTTGACACCAATGTTATCATTGACGGTAGGCTCGCTGAAATTGTCCGAACAGGCTTCATTGAAGGTCGCCTCATCATTCCTTCCTTTGTCCTCAAAGAATTGCAGACAATTGCCGATTCTGAAGATGAACTTAGAAGGGCAAGGGGAAGGCGTGGTCTTTCTATCCTTGAAACATTGCGAAGTTTGCCCAACGCAAAGGTTGAAATTGTTGATGAATTCAGCCCCGATGTGGAGTCAACGCCAGACACCGACATGAAACTCATCAAATTCGCAAAAGAGCGGAAAGCAACAATCATCTCCAATGACAACAATTTGCAGAAGATTGCCGAGTTGCAGGGTATCCCTGTGTTAAGTGTCAACGAAATTGCAACAGCACTTAAACCTGTTGTTTTACCAGGCGAGGAGTTAATAGTTGTCATTCAGAGACCGGGCAAAGAACCTGGGCAAGGAGTAGGTTATTTGGATGACGGCACTATGGTCATCGTTGAACAAGGTAAACACCACATCGGTCATGAAGTCAAAATTAAAGTCACCAGTGTTTTGCAATCTCCCATCGGCAAAATGATTTTTGGCGAGTTCAGAGGCATCGTCAGGCGTAATGTCATCAAACCAGAAGGTGGTGGATTGTTTGAATGACGACATCGGTAGTTCCCGCAGCAGGTAAAGGGACAAGGTTGGGCACAAAATTGCCCAAAACGCTCATCCCAATCGCAGGGAAACCCATTATCGCTTGGACAGTTGAAACCCTTGAGCAAACCCCAATTATTGACTCAATAGTTTTGGTCGCACCCGATGAATTCATCGGCGAGTTCAAAAAATTGTGCTCCGAAAACAGTTGGGAAAAAGTAGTCGCAATCGTCGCAGGTGGTTTAGATAGACAGCAATCAGTTTGGAATGGGTTGAAAGTGATGCCTGAAGAGACTGAATGGGTTATTGTTCACGACGCTGCAAGACCCCTTGTGAAGCCATCTCTGATTTTGGCTGTGTGGGAAGCAGCCAACGAAATTGGAACTGGTGCTATTGCTGCTTTGCCTTGTCCTGACACAGTTAAGCGAACCCTTGACGGAGTTTTAATTGCTGAAACTTTGGACAGGGAGCAAATTTGGTTGGCTCAAACGCCTCAAGTTTTTGCAGCCGATCTGTTGAAAGAGGCACACGAGCAAGCAATTAAAGACGGTTGCTCGGCAACCGATGATGCAATGCTTGTTGAAAGGTTGGGTGTCCCAATAAGGCTTGTCATGGGCGACCCATTGAACATCAAAATCACTAACCCCGTTGACATCTCTCTCGCTGAGGCTCTCATAGCCTATAAAGTTTGAACCGCCTCTTTTTCCTCACCTTCACTTTACTCCTCAAAATTCTTTGGATAGGAGTTACGCAGTTGGATGTAGGGGCGGCTGCTAAGCCGCCCGCAAGGGCAGTTTTAACCCCTTACAAAGGATGTTTTCGGGCAGATTATCGTCCGCCCCTACCCAAAATGACATCAACTGCGTAAGTCCTATGGCAAATAAGAAGAGAACAATCAGTGCAGGATTACATAACTTCACTGCCAATATTCTGAGGCAATATTTAATGGGACTGGGAAAGATGGCTGCGGTGTGCATGGTGAAGTTCATCGCCGCTAACAGAAAATTTGTCAAAAGGAGAGGTAGAGTATGAAACTTGCCTTTTCGTCGCTTGGTTGCCCAAAGTGGTCGTTAGATGAAATCATCAAAAATGCTGTAGCGTGGGGCTATCAGGGCGTGGAGTTGAGAGGCTTACAAGATGAAATGTTTTTGCCCAAGCATCCAGAACTAACTCCAGAAAATCGGGAAGCAACGCGCCGTCGCTTCCACGAGGCTGGCTTACAGATTGTTGCACTTGGTTCTTCAGCAAGGCTTGGGGTGCACGAAAACGAATGGCAAAAACAACTTGACGAGGCTAAAGCCTATGCCGAATTGGCAGCAGCATTGCACTGTCCCGTCGTCCGAATCTTCGGCGGCAACATCCCTGAAGGAATGGACAAAGACACATACTTCAATTTAGTCGCTGAACGGCTACAGATGCTCGCAGAATTTGCTAAACCGTCAAAGGTGACGATGGCGTTAGAAACTCACGATGCACTTGTCAGGACTGCGGATGTCGCTGCGATCTTGACAAAAGTTTCCGCCGAAAATGTAGGTTGCGTTTGGGATGTTCATCATTCGGTCCGTGCAGGTGAAACACCAAAACAGTCTGTCAACCATCTTGGAAAGAAAATTGTCGCTACCCACTTGAAAGATTCGGTTCGCAAAGAAGGCAAAATCCGTTATGTTCCCGTCGGTCAGGGTGAAATTCCGCTGATTGACGCCATTAAGGCTTTGCGTCAAATTGGTTATCGGGGTTTCCTGACTTTTGAGTGGGAGAAGCGATGGCATCCTGATTTGGAAGAGCCTGAAATTGTGTTCCCGCATTTTGTGACGATAATGCAGGTTTGGTTGAAAGGGCTTGACAAAAACGGAAAGTCATGAAGCATGCAAAAAGGCGGTGAGCGAAAATGCCATTTAGGCGCTTTTCTGTTTTTTTGCTCTTACCCCTCTTGCTGGCTTTGGTTGGCTGTGACATTGAGCGTGAAATTGAAAAACTTTTGGGTGCAATCACCCAATTTTTCTGGGAGTTGAGTTTTGAACGCTCCGATGACCCTCTACTGACGGAACTTACAGAGTCTGTTGGGCTAAGGGTTGCCGAAGTTTCGCCACGAAAAGATATGCCCATCAAGTTCAAAGTTCTCAATGTGGGAGAAGCCAACGCCGTCACTTTGCCTAACGGTCGCATCTATGTCTTTCGTGGGATGCTTGAGACTGCCGATACCGAAGATGAATTTGCTGCCGTTTTGGCTCACGAGGTTGGTCATGTTGCTGGAAGGCACTCGCTGAAGCAGTTCAGATTGTCTTTGGGCATTAGTTTGCTGGCAGATTTGCTGAACCTGAACAAGCAAAGTGAGTTCGTGCAAAATCTCGCAAACCTTGCTGTCATGCTTTACGAACTTGGTTACAGCCGAAGGTATGAACGAGATGCAGACACTTATGCCCTCAGGCTGGCTTTGCTTTCTGGTTATGACCCCAAAGGTTCAATTGAGTTGTTTGACAAATTTGCAAGGCGAGAGGGCAAACCTTCCCGATTGCTTATCTACCTTTCAACCCATCCACATTCAACGGAGCGATTGGAACGGGCAAAGCGAGCCAATGAAGATTTGGGACGGATTCACCCTGAGTTACCAGCGTTCGCTGCCCACACTTTGGTCGGAGCAGGATACTCTCAACGAGGATTGTATCGCCACGCTGCTCTCCACTATGAGAAGGCTATACAATTGCAACCAAAACATGTTCCCGCTTTGCTGGGTCTCGCTCAGGCAAAAGAGGCATTAGGAGAATTTGAAGAGGCTCACAAGTGGTATGAGCGGGTTTTGGAAATTGAACCGCAAAACGAGGAAGCAAGGCAAGGGCTAAAACGATTGGAGTTATCTCCACCTGCATCAAATCAATCACAAACTTCAGGCGATATAGAGCAGAGAATTGCCATGAGGTTGAAATTTGCTCTCTCCGAGTGGGAAATAGTTCAAAGGCAATGGGAGAAACGGTGGCAAATGACAACTGAAGCAACGAATGCAGCAGTTGAGCAAGTGCGAACCCTTTGGTCTCAGATGCGCTCAATGCCCCTTCAAAGCAAACCCATTTCCATAACCTTCGGCAAAACTGAAAGAAGAAGCGGTCGTGAGAGTGAAAATCCTTTCCTTTGGCACGATGAGATGAGGTTCAACAACTTGATACGAATAAGAGACGAAGTTGCCGACAAATGTGCCCGAACACTTATCGCATTCCAAATCGCCACAGCAGAACTTGAAAGTCTGATTGAAGATGCTCAACTGGCAACAAGACTTTGGCGAAGGTCACTTGAAGACTGGCAGCAACTTGTCGCTCAAGGGAAAAATTTGCCAGAAGGTCTTGTTGATGCTTCAGACACTTGCAGTCGCATCCTTTTCCAAACAGCCATTGCTGCTGAGCAAGATAGCCAATCGGTTAGTGAAATGGAGAGGCAATTGGCAAGGGTGGTGATGTCGCTGGCAGAAGCGGTCAATTTGATGCAACACCAAAGGAGCAGTTTTGTTTGGATGTCAGAGACGAAACTTCAAATAGCCAAATCAAACTTGAACAGCGTTAGTTCCGAACTCCAATCTTTCCTTGCAAAAATGAGCAAAAAGCGAACTCAAGTTGATAAGGCTCTAATTTCCGCATATCAAACGCGCCTGTCTGCCCTTGAGGCAAAAACGCCAGCGAACATTGTCCAAAAAGTGGTGGCTTACTACCTGAGAGTCAGCGAAGACCAAGTTGCATCTTTTCGGAGCAAGTTGCCCAATATAGGCAATGTCGCCATAATTTTCGCTTTTGCTAAGGTGAAGCGAGTTGAACCTGAAAAACTTATCGCCGAAATTAACTTCAATTCCGACTGGATTGGCAAATTGGTCGGCAATCGTGCGCCTTCTGGAGTTCGTGTCGCTTTGAAATGGCTGACAAATGCTTGGGAGCGAGATTGGGATTTGATTGGAGAAAAGGAAAAGCAAAAAAGTGAAACTGAGGCTACTGAGGCGTCGGAAAATGACAAAAAGTGAAAGTTACCTGAAGACGCTGCAAAGGTTTGGAATTAAGCCTGGTCTTGAGCGGATAAGGTCAATGATGGAACTTGCTGGTAATCCGCATTTGACTTTCCCTTCAGTGCTCATCGGTGGGACGAACGGTAAAGGCTCAACCGTAGCGTTTCTCTCTGCGATCCTTCAAGAGGCGGGGCTGAAAGTTGGGGTTTACGCTTCACCGCACCTTGTCACTTACCGCGAACGGTTTCGCATTAATGACCCTCTCATTTCGCAGGAACGGTTTGACGAATTGCTCAGTTGGGCGAAACCGATTGCCGAACAAGTTGCAACTCAAACGCCCTACGGTGAACCGACGGAGTTTGAAGTCTTGACGGCGATGGCGTTCCGTTATTTTGCCGATGAGAAAGTTGACATCGCCGTCGTTGAAGTTGGTTTGGGCGGTCTCTGGGATGCAACCAACATCCTTGAGCCTCTGGTCAGCATCCTCACTTCCGTCTGGCTTGATCACACTGACCGACTTGGTCACGACCACTTCACAATCGCAAAAGACAAACTCGGAATTGCCAGACCTCAACGACCTTTGGTGACGGCTGAGCACAAAATCGGTGTCCTAAGGCTCATTGAAGCCACTTGCACGGAACTCAATTCAAGGCTTGTTCAGGTTGGAACTGATGTCACATGGCAATTGCATTTGGCTTCTGAAGAAGGCACGGAAGCAACTTTTAAAACTTGGCGCAGCAGTTACTCAGTCAAACTCGGATTGCTGGGAACTCACCAGTTGGCGAATTTGGGCTGTGCTTTGGCTGCAGTTGAACTTTTAAGGGAGATGGATTGGGAAATCCCTGACAACGCAATTGTCGCAGGTGCGCAAAACGCAAGATGTCAAGGTCGGTTGCAACTGGTTCGTTTTGGCAGTTTGCGAATTTTGCTTGACGGCGCTCACAACCCATCAGGTGCATCAATTTTGGCAAGGGCATTGAGGACGATTTTTCACTTCCGAAATTTGTTACTTGTAATTGGCATTTTGAAAGACAAAGACGCATTGGGAATTGTCAGTAAGTTAGCGCCACTTTCCGAAAAGGTTTTCGCCACCCAACCTCAAACCGAAAGGGCTTTGCCATCGGAAACGCTCGCAAAAGTTTGCCAACTCTTCGGGAAAAAAGTTACCGCCTGCGAGACCGTTGAAAAAGCCTTGAAGTCTGCAATGAATGAAGCAGAACGAGATGACTTAATTTGTGTGACTGGCTCGTTGTATGTCATCGGCGAAGCGCTCAATTTCATCAGTTCAGCCCCATAGAACCTTCTCCTTTGTGTCAAACTTTTTATGGTGCACGACTGAAAACTCTTGCCCTACTTATCACATCAAGACATTTAGAATGCTCAATCTTCAAATCAAAGGGGCGATGAGACATGGATGAGCAAGTCAAGGAACAGCAAACCGCAGCCGAAGAAGTTGAACTGACAAATGCTAAAATGAAAGAGACAACCGTTGCTGAAACGGTGGCTGAGGCAAAGGAAACACAATTGACCGCTGAGGAAATTCAAAGTCGCATCCCTGAATTGGAAGAACAACTCTCACAAGCAAGGGCTGAAGCAGAAGAATACAAGGAACGGTGGATTCGTGTTTCCGCCGATTTTCAAAACTTTCGCAGGAGAGTGATACAAGAGCGGGTTGAGGCATACAACAAGGGCAAGGAAGATGCCATTTTGGCACTTTTGCCAGTCCTTGATAACATAGAGAGAGCAATTGCATCCATTACCGAAAATGCCGATTTGAACGCTTTCAAACACGGTCTTGAACTTATCGCTCGTTTGTTCCGAGAGTCGTTAAGGCACTTGGGCATCGAACCTATTCCAGCAGAAGGGCAAAAGTTTGACCCATACTATCATGAGGCTTTTGAGAGAGTTGAAAGAGAAGATGTTGAGGATGGATTCATCATCGGCGAAATTGAGCGAGGCTACAAGATGGGCGAACGAGTTATCAGACCAGCAAAAGTCAAAGTTGCCGTCAAGCCAACACCGCAATTGGCAGCACCGAAAATTGAAACGGGAGAGGAAGAAGAATGCTCCAACGCACATTGATTTCAGATTTGGCAAAGGAATTGGGGAAATCGGAAGAAGAAGTCAGACAGTTCATTGAAGCGTTATGGCAGCGATTGCCACTTATCCCAGAAGTTGAGCCACCCTTCGTCCGTTACCTTGATGCCCGAATAGAAGGTGTCAGGTCAACTCTTGAAGCGACTATTAACGGATTAAAGGCAACGATGGAACAAGGCTTTTTAAGGGCGGAAGAAAGGGATGAAGGGTTAAGGCGGGAGATGACAGAGCGATACGATGTATTAAGACGGGAGATGATGGAGAAGTATGAAGCGCTGAGACAAGAAATGATTGAGCGAACGGAGACGGTGAAGCGAGAACTGATGCAAGAAATCAATTTGCTAAAGCAGGAACTCAATTCCCTTCGCGATGAAGTCAAGAGACTTGAGCGTTGGTTTCTTGCCTTTTCCATCCCTATGTTTCTTATGCTTGCAGGTGTCATCATCCAAAACTTGCTTAAATGATGGAGGGTTAAACGGTGCCACAAGAATACAAGGACTACTACGCCATACTCGGTGTTCCGAAGAATGCAACGCAAGAAGAAATCAAGCAAGCATATCGGCGATTGGTTAAGCAATGGCATCCAGATTTGCATCCTGAAAATCGTAGGGAAGCAGAGGAGCGGTTCAAAGAAATTCAAGAAGCCTACGAAGTTTTGTCTGACCCGAAGAAGAGGCATCAATATGACCTTTACGGCACAGTTGGTGAATTTCCCGTCGCGACAGGTGCTGGCTTTGACCCATTTGAAGACTTTATGCGGGTGGTTGACGAATTCTTTGGCTTTGGCAACACATCAACCCGATACAGAACGAGAACGGAAAGAGGCGAGGATGTTGAAACTGTTGTGGAAATTTCCCTTGAAGAGGCGTTTCAAGGTTGTGAAAAAGAAGTTGAGGTAGAAGTTTTGGTCACCTGTCCTTCTTGCAACGGCTTTGGTGCTCTGGGAGGATTTAAGCGATGCCCCAACTGTCATGGGAGTGGCAGGATTTCTTATTCCCGACAAGCAGGCGGGGTTTTTATGAGGACAACGACAACCTGTCCAACATGCCAAGGGAGAGGACAAGTGGCAGCGCAGATTTGTGACACTTGTCATGGAATTGGACGAATTGAAACGACGAGAAAGGTTAAGGTTGAATTGCCTGCAGGAATTGAAGATGGAATGACGCTACGCATCCTCGGTCAAGGCAATTCTGGTAAGGCTGGTGGCCCGCCTGGCGACCTCTATGTCACTGTCCAAATTAAGCCACATCCTGTCTTTCGCCGCGAAGGAAACAACTTACACATGGACTTGCACTTGACATTCCCACAACTGGCTTTGGGTGATGTCGTTGAAATTCCGACACTGGACGGAACTTCTGAACTGACAATCCCGCCCGGAACTCAGCCTGGCACAGTTTTGAAAATTCCACGCAAAGGTTTCGTCAGCATGAGAAGCGGTCGTAAGGGCGATTTGTTCATCCATGTTCATGTGACTGTGCCAAGGGAATTGACCGAAGAGCAACGGAAACTCTTGCGCCAATTGGCGAAAACGATGGGAGTAGAACCAAAAGGCGCTGAACCATCATGGTGGGAGCGAATTAAGGAACGCTTCAAGAAGTAGTAGCAGCATAAGGTGGCATCAGAAAGGAAAAATTAAGTGTTTACAGTGGCAAGCAAGCATGTTAAAGTGCATGAGTGGAAGGCGCCGTAGCCGAGTGGCACAGGCGAGGGACTGCAAATCCCTTCACCCGGGTTCAATTCCCGGCGGCGCCTCCAGTTTTTAAACTCCCGTATTTCATGCATTCCAAAGTCTATCCTTGACAACCTGTCAACTCGCGATTTAACAAATCTCCCGCCCTTATAAGTTGTCAAGTCGTATTTAGGTTTCAATGAAGGTGATCGGAGATGACTTTGACCTTTCCAATCGTCAAGTCTCCGTATGTGTGAAAGAAAGGGGTTAAAAACCGCCCCTGCGGGCGGCTTAGCAGCCGCCCCTACATCCAAATGCGTAACTCCTACTATCTTTACACAGAAAACGAGCATCGCTACGATGATAATTGAAGCAAACCGTCAAGGTA
>Ga0209289_100389_pt1 | contig 23765 bp, 25 predicted proteins | sample GXS110809BmetaG_FD_184121 | JGI IMG/M metagenome (GOLD analysis project Ga0209289, IMG submission 184121) | Hot spring microbial communities from Gongxiaoshe hot spring, China to study Microbial Dark Matter (Phase II) - GXS 110809B (SPAdes)... ...
AGTTTGTTTTTTCAGTCGGACAATAGCCCGACTCTCCGATTTCTGAGGGCACGCCAATGGCGTGCCAAATTCTGTTCCTATTCGGTTTTGCAAGAGCACGACCTTTTAGTTTTTCAACGGCGATGTGTAGGCGGATTTCATCCGTCCCTACCAACGACAAGGGGCGGATTTCATCCGCCCCTACCAACGAAAAGCGGGCGGATTTCATCCGCCCCTACCAACGAAAAGCGGGCGGATTTCATCCGCCCCTACCAACGCAAACTCATTCATTACTTCCACATCTCGGGGAAACCTTCCAATGATTCAGTCAATCTCCGCCAGCCCTCCATCTTCAGCAACTCTTCCAACTTGCTTCCCCGCTCAACTCCGCCCAATATGACATCGCCGAAAATCGGCTCACGCCAAAAATCGCCCGTCTCCCACGAACGCTTGTGCAACCTGAAAATTTCACCTGTTTCAGGGTCTTTGGTGTAAGTTTGGTCACTCAACAAATTTGTCCACGCCGTCGCCATTCTGGTGTTGAACTCTCGGTGTTCTTTCAACATCTCACGAACCATTCTGCTCTCTTCAATCTGCTCTTTTGACCAAATTTCCATCGTCCTCATCATCCACTCTGGGTTGTAGGAGAAACTTGAGCCAACTCCATTGAAAATGCTACCTACCCGCTCAATCTCCTTTTGGGGCATTTGAGTCACCGTAACATCCATAGCCAAAAAGCAACCTTGAGTTGGCGCTATGGGATGAGGGCTAACAGCAACTCCAAATGTGCCACCTAATATACCTGTCCGAACCAAATCCCCGCTCGTCGCAGTGAACATAACTCCCAAAGTCTCCTGCTGCATCTGCAAACCAGGGAAAGCCGGAATTTGCTGCCGCAACCTTTCCTGAAACGCCTTTTGAAGTGGTGGAGTCGGAATTTCAACGCTTTCTTTCAGCGTCCATTCTTTTCCCGTCTCAGCCCGCCAAATCGCCAAAACCAACTTGATGCAATCTTCCTTTGATGTCACCATGATGGGTTGAGGTTGCTGCGATGCTTGCCCATTGATGATGAGTATGCTCAAAGCGTTTCCGCCAAATTGCGACTGGATTATGTTCGTTTGCAAATCAATGTAGTCCTTTCGCATCATCGTTTCGCCTTTGCGCAAAAACCAAGCGACCCTGCGCTTTTTGTCCTGCCTTATCGTCCCTGCCCGAAACTCAAAACCCTCGGGCACATGCATTGTCGCTGCTACCAAACCCGTCTCAAAGCAACGAACTTCTTCAGGATGCCATGAAACCCTTTCTTCCTGCGGAAGGAAGCGAAAACTTTTGACAATTTCCAACATTTGCTTTCGTATCTCTTCATCCGCCTCGGAAGGAAAGATAAGGGTGACCAAAAGCGCCGTAAATTTGCCAGGCAAAATTGCCGTGACTTCGCGATAATCGTTGGGCAGTTGAAACCCCTGTGCGAGGAGAAACGAGAAGTTGATTGAAGTTTGAGGGTCAATGGTGTATGGATAGCCTAAGCCTTCACCGTAGATGACGATGCCATGTTGCGTTTGCTTGAAAGCAAATCTGGGGTGATTGCCAGTAAATTGTGCTGCAAATTGGTTCATCGCTTCCCGCTCTTGCAACCACTTTTGCGCTACTTGCTTGATATTACCATTGTAGCGAGCCCCACGAATGATGATGAAGTGAAGACCTTCGTCTTTAATGAGAATAGCGTTGCCCAGAACCTTTGCGCCCCAGAAAGGCGGTAACTGGACGGAGAAACCGTGCATTCGGTCAACAAGCGGTAGTTTGCCTGACAAAATTTCTGCCAAACTCGGATTTTGGGCTCTAACTTCATTCATTCCAATCGGACATGCAATTATTGCTACCGCCCAAATAACCAACCATTTGCCTTGATGGTTTCTCATCCATTTCACCACCCAGTGAACAAGTTTACACGGCTAAATTGTAACATGAAATCCGAAATTTGGAATGTGACTTTCGTCACACTTCTTTTCCCGATGTCGTCATTGCAGCAGACTTTTGATCGACACCTTTAAGCCGTAGTATCCAATGTTGGGTTTCGGGGTTTTGAATTGAGTTAGCCTGTTACGGATTTCGTTCATCTTTACTTTCCCTCTCTGGTAATGGAAGATGTCCCATCAAAAACTCTTCATCATTTCAACATTTCTAAAAGCATTGCTCTCGTGAAGTTCAAAAAGGAAACCCGAAAGGGCAAAGTTAAGATAGTGGCGAAAGAAGAAAAGGGTCATAAAGGCTCTCTCTTGCAGAGACAACTTAAACTTTCCCCCTGCACCTATCCCTCTTTCCCTTCTCCTTCTTGACAGCCTCCTTTTTTCAAAATCAGGATAGGTTTTATTGAGAACTGCCATAAGTTCATCAAAGCACGGAAGATGGTAGGACAATTTTTGGCTCTTTCTAAGTTGAACATGGTTACTCTCACCTCTCTTAGGGTCGGGTTAATGCGAAGGCAAGGAGCCTTTGACAGGGACGGATTTGTGGGTTATGGTATTGATTAGATGCAATTCCTCTCCTGACGGTGCGTTGCCGGGTGGGGAAGGGGGATACCTGAATAGTTACGGAGAGGGATGATGAGCATGACCCCAAAAATGGAAATTTGGGGCGTGATGGTTTTGACAGCCTCGCTGGTGATGGCACAACCCATTATCCCCGACTGGCACGGAACGTTCCTGCAGTTGGGCAGAAGCAACCTCGTCTGGAGTGAAAAGCAGTGGGCGGACGAGTTGCGGGCGATGAAAGCGCTGGGAATGGAAACCATCATCATCAGTGCTGTCGCTCATGACGAATATGCTTTTTACCGCTCAAGCCGGTTCCCCCTTTGGCAGGAATGCGGCACCGATGACCCATTGTCGACTTTGCTGAAGTTGGCGGAGGAGGAAGGCATCCAAGTGTTCGTCGGGCTTTATTCTTGGGATTGGCAGCGGGGTGGTGAATTTGACGAATTTGCCAAAAGGTGCCTCGCCGTTGCCGATGAAGTATGGCAGCGTTACGGAAAACACAAGGCGTTTGTCGGCTGGTATCTCCTGAGTTGGGAAATTGAGAACGCACCTCACGAAGAAAACATCGTGGTCCAAGCCTATCGGAAAGTCATCGCCCACTTGCGCTCCTTGACGCCAAAGCATCCCATCCTCATTGCCCCTTACTTTACCCTTGCCATCACCCCGCAAGCCTTTGGCGAGGGGTGGCAAAAGTTGCTTTCGGTATTGAAGCCCGACATCGTGGCGTTACAAGATGGTGTCGGGTGCGAGCGCAACCTAACCCCTCAAAACATCCGACCATACTTTGCAGCGCTTAAAGAAGCCTGCGACCGCCATGGCGTTCGGCTGTGGTCAGACTTGGAAGTTTTTGACATTCCCAGCGGTTGGCAACCTGCACCCCTTGACCGTATCTTCGCCCAATATGTCGCTGTCAGAGATTTGGTGGAACGAGTTGTCATCTTTGAGTTCAACCATTACCTCAGTCCCGTTCGGGGTGGGAAAGCAGGGGAACTTTACAACCAATGGCGGCAACGGTTCTTCCCACAAACGCCACCTATTAGCCACAAAGACCGCAAACGGCGATTGCAACACTGCACTGACTTCCTTAAAACCTTATTCGTTCCTGAGGTTGGCTTGGTCAAGGAACACCCGAAAGCGAAAGTTTGCTGGCTCACAAACGACAATTGGCTGGTCGCCCATGCCTTAACAAAAGCGGACCCCAAATTAGCGCGAACATTGCAAGACACCTTGCGGCGGTTTAATGCGACTGTTCCGAATCGCCTGCGAGCACTCCTTGACCGGCGCACTGTCGCCGTTCCACCTTTCCATACAGCGCGGTTTGCGGAGGTGTCTCAAATCGGCGGGTGGCAAATCCGTTACGAAGTGGATGATGGCGCGCCGATAGATGACTGGCATGAATATGCCGACCTGTTATGCATTGCTGCCGTCAACGCCGCCAAGCAGGAACGGATGGAGGAAGCACGGCGCTGGGTCGCTAAGGCAGCGGCGATGTGGGACGGTTTCGGAATTTGTGACAAGGTGACACAGCACCATAACCGCTACGCCACCTACAAATTAGCCCTGCTGCTCATGGCAGCGAAGGCGGCAAAAGTTGCCTTGCCCTTTGCTGCGGAAGTGGAGCGGCGCATCTGGCAATTGCAAACCGCCAACGGAGGCGTCACGACTGATTACGACGCGCAAGGCAATCCTATCGGGACACAAAACGCCGAAACGACAGCGTTCATAATGTTGGCGCTGCAATGATTGGGTTCGCAGTGATGTATCCGTCGTTCACCGCTGCGTCCAGCGGGCAATTATGGTGCATAAAGGCGGCTTGGCGACCGCCTGCGTCAGTGACAAAACGCTAACGCTATCAACGGTGTGATTTCGTCGGCACTGGATGGAACTGCGCCCTATTTGCCTTTGAACCCTTTGGGTTCTATCCACTCTATCGGGATGGGTTGGAAGCCTAACTTGAAGGCAGGCGAATCGGGGCGCAAGTTGGAAATCACCTTTGTCAGGCGCAATGAACATCGGGTCAGCGATGATGGAGTTCTTGTCAAACCCCGACTCCCGCCATTTCAAAAAGTTGCCTTCGGGAGTTATGGCTCGGTCTGTCTTAGCCAAATCCAGACCGTCCGTGTGCCAGTAAAGGTTGAAGCCGCACGAGATTGGGGATGCCCTTCAAAAATTGGGGGAAAATCGTGGATTTTGTGGTAAAAACATGGAGCCGCCGGTGGGATTTGAACCCACGACCTGGGGATTACAAATCCCCCGCTCTTCCGCTGAGCTACGGCGGCTCTCAATGGCATGTAAAAGTTTAGCAAAATTTTGGCTCTTTGAAACAAGTTGCGCTTATTCAGCCGGTCGGACAACGAGGGTGATACCAGTGATGAAATCGCCGTTTTTGACCGGCACAAGTTGTTTGCCGCGAGCGGCTCGCCCCATCCTCCTTATTTGGTCAACGGCAAGCCTAAACACAACGCCACGCGCCGTTGCGATTAGAACTTCATCGTCAGTGCGGACAACTTGAACGGCAACTAAGTTCCCTGTCTTTTTATCAAGCCCCATCAAAATCAAACCTTTGCCACCACGCCCTTGGGGTCGGATTTCCTTCAACGAAACTCGCTTGCCATAGCCGAACTCAGATACGACCAGCACGGAGTCATCCTCTGGCTCAACGAGATCAAAGGTCACGACTTTATCGCCTTCTTGCAAATTGATTCCGCGAACGCCTTGTGCTTGTCGCCCCATTGGTCTCACTTCATCTTCTTTGAAGCGAATGACCATGCCTTTCGCCGTTGCCAACAAGACTTCTTTGTTCCCGTCCGTCCACTTAACGCCGCAAAGTTCATCGTCTTCAGAAAGCGCGATCGCTTGCACGCCTTTAGCCAACCTTGTTGTGAATTCGCTCAGTGGCGACTTCTTGACGGTTCCGTTGCGCGTCGCCATGAACAAGTAACCGCCATCTTCAAAATTGGCGATGGGCACCGTAGCGACAATTTGCTCATTGTTTTCAAGTTGCAGCAACTGACCCAAGTGTGTCCCTTTTGCTTCTCGGCTCGCTGCGGGAATTTCGTAGGCTCGCAACTGGTAGCAACGCCCTTTGTTGCTGAAAAAGAGTAGAGTGTGGCGAGTAGATGCAATGACCAGATCGGAGAGGGCGTCTTGCTCCTTGCGGCTCAAGCCTATAGTCGTTTTGCCGCGCCTTCTCTCAAGGTAAGCCTCAAGGGGCAATCGCTTGATATATCCATCGCGACTTATTGCGATGGCAATGTCTTGTTCAACGAGCAACTCTTCCATCGGCACATCAGCATCTTCCGCTTGAGCGACGATAGCCGTTCGGCGATGGTCAGAAAATTGGCGCTTGACTTCTTGCAATTCCTGCTTGATGATGAAGTCAACTTGCTTTGGGTTGCGCAAAATCCCTTGCAGTTCTTCAATCCGCTTGATGAGCGCCTCATATTCCTCGCGCAAACGCTGCTGGTCAAGGCGAGTCAACTGACCAAGTTGCATGTTCAAAATCGCGTCAGCCTGTTGTTCGCTCAACTTGAAGTGGCGCATCAAGCGTTCTCTCGCTTCTTCTCGGCTTTCACTTCGTCGGATGATTGCAATAACTTCGTCAAGGTTTCTTGCAACCAAACGCAAACCTTCAAGGATGTGTGCCCTCGCTTCCGCCTTCCGCAACTCAAACTGAGTTCGGCGAGTGACAACTTGGCGGCGGTGGTCAATGTAATGCTGGAGAATGTCCTTAAGGGTCAGGATTTTTGGCTCGTTGTTGATAAGTGCGAGCAAGATGATGCCGTAGTTGACCCTAAGGTTCGTGAGTTTGTAAAGTTGAGCCAAGACAGCGCGCGGGTTGTAATCCCGTTTGACCTCAACGACGATGCGCATTCCTGTTCGGTCGGTCTCGTCATTAATGTCAGCAACTCCCTCAAGTTTTCGGTTCTGAACCAAGTTGGCGATTTGGACGATGAGTTGCTCCTTGCTGACGCGATATGGCAACTCGGTGATGACGATGGCAGTGCGACCTCCAGATAAGTTTTCAATTGTCGCTCGTCCTTGCAGGAAGATTGTGCCTCGTCCTGTCGTGTAGGCTTCGCGAATCCCTTCTTTGCCGACGATAATTCCGCCTGTCGGAAAATCTGGACCGGGCAAAAACTTCATCAATTCGTCAACACTTGCATTTGGGTTGTCAATCAAATTCAGCAGGGCATCAACAACTTCACCCAAGTTGTGTGGCGGGATTTCCGTCGCCATTGCGACGGCAATGCCTGTCGCACCGTTGACAAGCAAGTTAGGAATTTTCGCCGGCAACACTACAGGTTCCACATGTTTTTCGTCGTAATTCGGTCGCCAACCAACCGTGTCTTTGTCAATGTCTTCCAGCATCGCCATTGCGATGGGAGCGAGACGACACTCAGTATATCTCATCTGAGCCGGAGGATCTCCGTCAATGCTTCCGAAGTTTCCTTGCCCGTCAATGAGTGGGTAGCGCATTGTGAAGTCTTGAGCCATGCGAACAAGGGCTTCGTAAATTGGAGCATCTCCGTGAGGGTGATACTTCTTCATGACCTCGCCGACGACTGCTGCACACTTCTCTCTCGGTCGGTCAGGAACCATGTTTTGCTCCTGCATGGCGTAAAGGATGCGTCGCTGAACCGGCTTAAGCCCATCGCGAACATCGGGCAGTGCTCGCGACACAATGACGCTCATCGCATAACGGGTGTATGAAGTCGCTAACTCTCGCTCCAGCGAAATGGGCATCAACTCACGGGCAAAAGTCAACTCAGCCATAACAGGTGACCTCCTTGCCATCGTTCAAACGAGTAGGTTAAACTTATTGCGCCATTGTCCAAAAGCACAAGATGTTGTGTGAAGGGACATGATTTACCACTACATGTTGAGTTTATCGGCTATAACGCAATAAGTTTGTTGTTGCTTTGTGGGTTATGAGCAACTTCAGTGTAGACACCCAAAAGCATAAGCCAGTTTGTTGTGAAAGTCAAGAGTGGAAAGGCTATTGGCTTGGAGGTATTCTCAGCGAGTTGGTCAAAGTTAAAAAGCGGATTTAGCATCGGCTTCCAGCCGACACAAAAATCGTTTTAATGGGTGAATGAAGCCTTCTCGCAATCTTTTCAAAAATTGCATGTCTCTCTAAGTTGGTAAATCGGTCTCCATCGGAGGGACATGGACAATGGAAAAGCAAATTGACAAGGAAATTACGCTGCGCCGTGAAATTTCAGTTTGGGGCTCGTTTTGTTGGGGCTACGCCGATGTTGGGGCTGATGTGTATGTCGCGCTCGGTTTAGTCATGGCTGCAGCGCAGGGAGCAACACCACTGGCATTTGCCATCGCAGGTATTGTCTATATCTTCGTCGGCTTGGCTTACACGGAAATGGCTTCCGCTTATCCAGTTGCTGGCGGTGGGCAATATTTCACCTTGCGTGGCTTGGGCGATTTTGGGGGATTGATGGCAGGTGCTGCACTGATGCTGGATTACACCGTTGATGTCGCTTTGTTCGCGATGGCTTCGGCGGGTTACATCAACTTCTTCTTCCCCTTTGCCCGCGAATTCTCTGTCAACATTGGTCCGTTCCACAATGTCAATCTCGTCTGGCTTGCCGAGACACTTATGCTCATCGCCTTCCTTGCCGCGCTCAACATTAAAGGCATCCGAGAATCGTCACTGTTCAATGAAGTTTTGGGCGCTTTGGACATGTTCATGGAGGCTTCCATCATCGTCATCGGATTTGCCTTTGCTTGGAAGCCCGAACTGTTTTTGCATCAGTGGCATAACGAGTTCCCGACAACCAAGCAGTTACTTTACGCGGTCACAATCGCTGTCATTTCGTATGTCGGTTTGGAATCGGTCTCACAAGCGGCGCAAGAAACCGTCCGTCCCGCAACAGTTGTCCCACGGACATCTTTAGCGCTCATCATCGTAGTGCTGATGTTTGCTTTGGCGTTCCCTACGGTTTCGCTCGGAATTGTCCATTGGCAAGACATCGCTCAGCGGGAAGGTGACCCTGTTGCTTACTTGGCAACCCATTTGCCTTACATCGGCTTTTTGGCAGGCCCGATGGCAGCGATTTTGGCTGCAACGATCGTGCTTATATCTGCTAACACAGGCGTCATGGGCTCGTCGCGGTTGGCTTACAGCATGGCTGAATTGGGGCTTATAAGCGATTGGCTCAGCCATGTCCATCCCAAGTTTCACACACCTGTCCGAAGCATCGTTTTCTTCTCTGGCGTTGCAGCGGCTCAAGCCGTTTTCGCTTTCTTCAGTGGCAGGAAAGCGATGGAAACTATGGCGAACATGTATGCTTTCGGAGCGATGCTGGCTTACTTTTTGAGCGCCACAGCGCTTATCGCTCTCCGCATCAAAGAGCCCCACACGCCGCGCCCTTACAAAGTCCCGTTCAACATTCGTGTTGGTGAGGCAGAAATTCCCATTTTGGGCATATTGGCAGTTATCGGCACATTTGCGATGGTCGTGATTGTTTTGTGGACTCACGAGATCGCCCGCATTATGGGACCGCTTTGGGTCGCTGCATGGATTGCCTACTATGTGTGGTATCGGCGCAAAACGGGCAAACCCGTATTCGGCAGTTTGCACCGCAATTGGGACGAGGAGCAATTGGCGATTTTGGCGGATACAGGCGAATGGGAACTTTACGAGAGGTTCAGAATTGAACTGGAGCGACGCAAGCGAGTTGCCGAAAAGCGCTCAATTCAAGCAAAATAGTAGAAGCGTTTTGAGAGGTGAACCACCATGTTGGACTGGCGACAGTTCATTGAAGTTAATCCTTCTGTTCTGCAAGGCAAGCCCGTTGTCAAGGGAACTCGCATTCCCGTCAGCCTTATTCTCAGTTACTTGGCTGGTGGAATGGGCGTAGATGAAATTCTTGCCGAATACCCGACTCTTACGAAGGAAGCCATTTACGCTTGTTTGGCGTATGCCAGCGAATTGGTTGACCTTGAGGAGGTCGTAGAAGTTGGCGCTTATTCTGGCTGATGAAAACATCCCACGAGCCGTTGTGGAATTCCTTCGGGGAAAAGGGCATGAGAGCGCTCGTTTGATTGACATTGCGAAAAGGTTGTGATGCCAATGGCAACTTGGAGGCGAATTGCGTCACTGTTGCTCGTCTTCGTTGGAGCGTTTATGCTTGTGCGAGGTTCATACTATGCCGTCGCACATGGTTTGGGTTGGCAAGGGATTTTCGTTTCGTCGGTCATTGGTGCGTTAGTCATCGCTTTGGGCATCGCTCGCTGGCGTTATTGGCAAGAGAGATGATGGTTATGCAAAAAGGCGCATTGCTGTGATCATAACTACCAAATTGCATTCGCTGACAAACTTGTGTTTTGTTGCGTAACCAGCAACCATAGCCATCACAATCGTGAAGGTTTTCAACTTTTGGTGGTAGATATGGAAATAGGCAATATTGTTGCCAAAGCGGAATTGGATTTACCCAGTTGAGGTTGATGGAGGAAGGGAAATACTTCGGATCTTAAGAGTTGTGGCGACTTATCATCGGAGGTGCTGCAGCGGCTCGTTTTCATCGCCCGGATGCGGGGATAGGTTTGTCCACCTCAGCAATCGCTTCGCTTAAGGCGGCACGAAAATTGGAATCGCTCATTAAACTCTGGGAAGTTGAACCAGCGATGAACCTTTTGACCGACCGAGAGGAAAACGAAGCGTATCTTGCTGCCCGGCTGGGACAAGCCTATGCACTTTACTTCACAAATGGTGGTGAAGTTGGGCTTGACCTGAGGGAGTTTCCGAGAAAATTTAGCGTCCAGCGGAAGATAAAAACGCCACTTCGCCTTTGGCTTCGTGGCTCACTACGAACAAGAGACGCCACTTCACTTCGTTTCGTGGCTTACTACGAACAATGACGTTCGCCCCTAACTATGTTGATTTGACGGCTCAACGAAATTGGTGTAAAATGAGGAAGTGAGGTTATGACGAAGGTGGGAGAGGGTTTGATGCGCAGCACGAGTGGAAAGATGACTGGACCCTTTGAATATGCGACTCACGGAAGGAGGGTCGGAGTTCCTTTCCAAGATACAGACGGAAGTTTGTATCTCTTTCACCGATGCACATTAATGCCTGTAACAAAAGACATGCGTCCTGACCGAAATAGAGTTGTGCGTGATGCGTTTGGACATCTTCTTGAGCGAGACCATGATGGCTGGTTCATACTTCGGACTACCGATGGATCGTCCTTCATACGAGGCGATGTTGATAGTTACCTTTTCATGATTGACGGCAAATATGTGATCGCCGCAACTGCATGGCATGGAGGCTATGTTTTCTCGCTCGGACCATTATTCAGTCCCGACAGACCGTCGGGCACTTATGATATGCTGCTGTATTGGTCTGATTGCTTAGGCGGTCCATATCGCCCTAACAAGACACCACTACCCCACGCTGGGCATGGAGGGCTATTGCGTGACCGAGATGGTGGTTGGTGGATCGGAAGTTTCGCAAACGATAACTATTTACCCGATCATGGGTTGCCACGGCTTTTGCCGATCCAGTTGAGATGGAATGGCAATGGCTTTTGGGAAGGCGAGCATGGACCTTTGCATCGCACCCGTGACTTCAGTTACCAAGTTTTTGAGGGGCTTATGAAGCGTTATCCGAGGTTGTGGCGTGAGGGAAGATTGCGCATGATCCCAGCGGGCGATTTGTTCTTGGAGTTGGACAAGGCGAGCAGGCAGGGGAAAATACACGGAGTTAATGATATTCGTGATTTTTACACCGATGTCCAGCACATTCGCTTTGGACTCCCTCGGTTCACTGTTGCAGCGCTGTTTTATGCCTGCCTGTTTAAGGAGCATCCGGGGAAGTTGAATTGGCAAATTTACAATGACCGAGACAGGTATGGGGATGATCCACATCATGATGGCGGAGAATTGCTCCCAATAACTCATCAAAATGCTCAAGCGGTTTGCGATGTCATTTGGGAAACCTTAACGAAGCATCCATACACGAAGTTGGGAAGGCAATAATTTGGAAAATTGGGGGCTTGGTGAAGTAACGAATTTTGGATAGCAGGAGGCTAAGTTTGATGGGAGTGAGCAGTATGAAGGTCGGAAAAAGTTTGGGAACCTTAGCGTTGAACATTGCTTTTATCCTCGCAATTGCGCCAGTTTTGGTGCGAGTGGAGGGACAAAAGTATGAGCCAGTTAACCCTAACTTTAGCCCTGAGGCAAGGGAAGTTTTCAACTTCCTTAGGCAGATTTACGGCAAACGGCTCTTAAGTGGCTACAATGTCTATGTTCACACACCCGATGATTTCCATCAAACTGGTTTGCAAGGTGCCGTTTGGGGGAGGGATTTACATTGGCTCGGTGATCCTCAAAAAGTTGCGGAACATGCAATTCGCCATGGTTACATTCTCACCATCCATTGGCATTGGCACTTTAATGGCGATTCCGCATGGAAGCAAAGGCGGGAAAAGCCCGTTGATGTTGGAAGAGTCGTCGCACCTGGCACACCAGAATACGAGCAACTGATGAAGGAATTGGATGAGGCTGCTGACAAACTTGAGGTGCTCAAAAAGGCGAAAGTTCCAGTTCTATTCCGTCCACTCCACGAAATTGACGGCGGTTGGTTCTGGTGGACTGACACCAATCAGCCAGAAAACACAGCAAAACTTTGGCGGATAATTTTTGACCACTTCGCGAAAAAGCGCGGGTTAAACAACTTGATTTGGGTTTACAACATGGCTCATGTTGCCCATATGCCTCGCGGTAGGAAAGCAGAGCCAATCAATTATCGGCGCAAGTTTTACCCTGGCTCTGAGTATGTTGACATCGCAAGCATTGACATCTATGGTGTTGATGTGCGTGGAGATGAAGAGCGGTATCGGGAATACTTTCAGATGGTATCTCAGGTTGCTCCTGGCAAGATGATAGCAATGGCAGAGTGCGATGACATGCCAGACCCAGAAAAGATGCAGCGTGGGTTAATTCCGATTTGGCTATATGCGATGCCTTGGTGGGGTTGCCCTTCTGGGCGCAGAACCGTTAAATGGGCTACCTACACGATGTCACACGACCTCGTTCTCACTTTGAAAGACCTTCCTGCCTTCTCGTGGGCGAAACCGAAGCCTCACATCGGAATCCTTTATCCTCACGATGATGGTTCTGCTTGGTTTGCATCTGCCCCTGTGGAAATCAAAGGCTATGCGGTTGACAGGGACGGGAAGGTTGAAAGGATTGAGTTCCTCGCCAGCAAATCTGAACTGGATGGCTTAGTTGGTAATCCGCCTTACGAGCGCATTGATGTCAAAGAGGAGCGCATCGGCGTTATCAACAACCCGCCAAAAACTTTCCTTTTCAAGTGGAAGAACCCTCCCGTAGGGTGCTATACGATCACTGCTGTCGCATACGATAACGAGGGCAATAAAAGTGCATCAAATGCTATCCGAATAGCCATTGGTATGGAAAATGCAGCAAAAGGGAAGAAAGTTTGGGCGTCATCTGGAGAGCATCCTGAATTTGCGGTTGATGGGGATTACTACACGAGTTGGGTCTCTGAAAAGAGGGACGAAGAGTGGCTCATTGTTGACTTAGGAAAGCCGATGAAAATTGACCAAGTGAACCTGCTTTGGGGCTGGAAAATCCATGCCGTTGAGTTCACAATAGATGTTGCAGAAACTAACCCAGAAGAGCCAACCAGTTGGCGCACCGTCTACTCACGAAAGGACTTGCCTTGGATCGTCTGGAAAGCCACTTACCGCATACAATTCAATCCTGTAACAGCCCGCTATGTTAGGCTTTCTTTCAAGAAGCGCCCACGAGGGCAAACTTGGGGCGGATACGACTTGGCAGAGGTTGAAATCCCTATGCCTTTAGCAAGCCATTTTAGGTGAAGTCTCAAGTCGGTTTGGCGTTTCTGAGCACCTAAAAGCGCAGGCAAAGTTGCGGGAAAGAACGATGCCCGTAGGTTAAGGTTGTGCTTGCAGAGCAACGAGGGATGAAGGGAGTTCCAAGCCGTGAGATTCCATCAAGTTTGCATCGGACAAAATGCTTTGTGCATCCCCGTCTGCCACGATTTGACCTTCGTCCATGACTATCACCCGCTCACATAAATTCAGTGCTGCGTTAAGGTCGTGAGTGGCGATAATTTTCGTGACAGTCAGTTGCTTTAACAGTTTTATCAATTGTCTGCGCGAGCGAGGGTCAAGGTTCGCTGTGGGCTCATCCAAAATTAAAACTCTCGGCTGCATGGCCAAAACCGTAGCAATTGCCACTCGCTTTCGCTCGCCCAAACTGAGTTGATGGGGAGAACGGTTGGCGGTGTGAGCCATTCCCACTGTTTCAAGGGCTTCAATTGCCCTCCTTATTGCCTCTTCCTGTTTAAGCCCCAAGTTGAGCGGACCGAAAGCCACATCTTCAAGCACTGTCGGCATGAAAAGTTGGTCATCAGGGTCTTGAAAGACGAGACCAACCCATTGCCGAATTTTCAGCAGATTGTGTTTTGTGATCTCTTCACCGAAAACGAAAACTTTCCCTTCACCGCGCAAAATTCCGTTCAAGTGCAAAAGCAAAGTGGTTTTGCCCGCACCGTTTGGTCCGACAATAGCCACTGATTCGCCCTCAGTGATTTTAAACGAAACACCCCTTAACGCTTTCGTCCCGTCGTGATAGCGGTAACTCAAATTCTCAACCTTAACTGCCTCTCTCATCTAACATCACCACACGCATTGAGCGTTGCAAGCGGAACACGAATGAGAGCATGATTGTCAACAGAGATGGAAATCTGAACTTTCGGAGAGCATCAAGCAGTTGAGTGAAGGAGGTCATAGCCGAAAGCCAAATTGCTGCACCGACGCACAAAGCCGTTTTAACGGTTACTTGAACGAAAGTCTCTTTTGAGCCGCTGAACAAAAACCCAACTGCTCCCAATCCGAAAAAGGGCAAAACCAAAAGGAAGCGAGCCAAAACCAACTTGGTCGGAATGCGTGCAGTAAAAATTATCGCTGCCAGCAAAATTGCAACCGCCAACCAAACCCTATGCATTTCAGGTTTAGTGCTCAAAACGAAGAGGGCATAAGCCAGAAACATCAACAATTTCGTCCCGCCATCAAACTTTGCCAACCAACTTTGTGATGTTGGAAGCAAATCAATCATCGCTTCGGTTCACCTTCTTGAGCACTTTCCCCGTCAGCCAAGCCAAACCGCCAGCAACCGAAATCCCGATTAAAGCAGCAATTGTTCGCCCAACAAAACTTTCCAGTTTCGGCAGAGTGTAGTTGCTCAGCGGCGCAGAATAAACTTTCCGCTCTCGTTCCGAAAACCTAAACATTTCCCCAACTCGCTCCAAGCCGTCGGGCAATCCCGAAGCAAAAGGGCAAATGTAAGCGAAACGACTGCTGCAAAAATGAGCAACCAAACATTTCGTCTCAGCACACTCAATCACCTCAAAAGCGAGTGCAAAGTTCAGTGGCGACGAAAATTAAATTCCTCACTTTGCACTTTTTCAACCCTTCACAAGTTCGGGTTTGGTTCGCTTGACGAAAGCAAATGCTGCAACTGTTACCATCGCTTCGCCGATGCCGATTATCCCATGAATTGCTGCCATAGTCGGAACGACGACAAGCAAAGGGACAATCCCTGACAATGCCAATTCCAATGCGCAAAAGAAGGCTGCAAGCACGACGGAAAGCCAAGCAGAAATGGCGACTGCGATTGTTTCGTTGCGGCAAAATCTCGCCAGCCACCGATAAACCCAGTAGCAAAACCAACTGCCAACAACAGCCATGTTGATGATGTTTGCCCCCAGCGCTAAAATTCCGCCATCGTTGAACAAAAGTGCCTGCACGATTAACACTACTGACATCACAAGGATTGCAGAATTTGGTCCGACAAGCAGTGCGGAGAGCAGACCGCCAAGAACATGACCAGAGGTTCCGCCAAAGATGGGGAAATTAAGCATTTGAGCGGCGAAGACAAAAGCAGCAATAACCCCCATCAGCGGGATTTTCCTTTCGTCCAACTCCTCTCTCGCCTTCTTGACTGCAGCACCAACAGTTACGAATGCAGCAGCATTCGTTGCGACCATCACAGGGTTGCTCAAAAACCCGTCAGGAATGTGCACTCTCAATCACCTCAAAACATGCTCGCTCAAATCTTTAAGCCAAATGCAGTTGCAACCAAAATCAGGCAAAATGTTTTCGTGCCACGATAGCAACAATGGTGCTACTAAAGACCAAAATAATTTTGCCGAACCGAAATTGAGCATGTAGCAATTCACTGAAAGGTGGCTTTGCGGAAAAACCCTTCTACCTATGCCTTTCCGTAAACGCTAACTACAAACTCGCACCGCAGTGGGGGCAATAGCGCCAATTTGCCCGAACCCTTCGTTCACAATTGGGGCAGCGTTTCCTCAGAGTCGCACCGCAATACGGGCAGGCGCAAAATCTGGCTGGACAGAGCGACCGCATTCTGGGCAAGTTGTCCCAAAAGATACCCGAACCGCTTCACCTAACTCCTCCCAAATTTGCTCAAAAGGTGGGATGTGAAATCGGAAAGTGAACCAAGCACCACCGGTGCGAATCCTTTCAGCACACTCCTGACAGAGAATTTGCCCCCGTTTCATCACTTGACAGTTTTAGGACTTACGCAGTTGATGTCATTTTGTGTAGGGGCGGAGGATAGTCTGCCCGAAAAACATCTTTTGTAAGGGGTTAAACCCGTCCCTGCGGGTGGCTTAGCAGCCGCTCCTACATCCAACTGCGTAACTCCTATCCCGAATAGCGTCTCGGGCACGATGGAGCGTGGCAAATGGACCATCGGTTCACTTTGCGTTTGGAGTTAGTAGCCTCCCACTCCATTCATCGTTTCCGCTCGGTGCCACATAAAACTTGAGCGTTTGAGCGAAACCTGCCACTATCCAGCACCATCCTAAAACTGCAAAGGTGACGAACAAAGACCTCATTGTCCCAACTCCCTGCGCCACGAGGGGTAAATGCCTCACTTTTAACGGCGGTCGCTCACGATTTTAAGACAGCGGCTCCGGGCAGTTCTCTCCCTTCAAGTAACTCAAGGGCAGCGCCTCCGCCTGTTGACACATGGGTCAATTTTTCGGCGACACCAAACTCAAAGGCTGCAGCAGCGGTTTCACCACCGCCAACGACGGTAGTGCCTGCGCATTCAGCGAGGGCATTGGCAATTGCTTTTGTCCCTGACTTGAAGGGAGTTCGCTCAAACCGACCCATTGGTCCGTTCCAAAAAACGGTCTTCGCACTCTTGATGCGCTCGGCATAAATTTCCACCGTCTCTGGACCGATGTCGTAACCTGCTTTATCGGCGGGGATAGCATTGGCAGGCACAATCTCTGTTTTGGCATCCTCAGCGTCACTTTCGGCAATAACGAAGTCAACGGGCAAAACCAATTCAACACCTTTCTCTTTCGCTTCGTCAAAGAGCGACCTTGCCAAGTCCAACTTGTCCTCTTCAACAAGCGATTTGCCTGTCTGGTAACCTTTAGCATTCAGGAAAGTGAACGCCATCGCTCCTCCGATGAGCAAAGCATCAACTTTTGTCATCAGGTTGCGAATGAAGCCGATCTTGTCCGAAACTTTTGCGCCACCTAAAACAGCCACGAATGGCTTTTCGGGTGCTTCAAGTAGTTTGCTCAAATTATTGACCTCTCGCTCCATCAGCAAACCAGCGTATGCTGGCAGGAACTTGGTAATGGCATGAACGGAAGCATGGGCTCTATGTGCAGCGCCGAATGCATCGTTGACATAAATTTCGCCTAACTTCGCCAGTTGCTGAGCGAAAGTTTCGTCATTTTTTTCTTCGCCTTCGTGGAATCGCAAATTCTCAAGGAGCAAAACTTCACCAGATTGCAAATCGGCAACTGCCTTTTCGGCAACTTCGCCAATGCAATCCTCTGCGAACTTAACATGCTGACCAAGCAATTCACTTAACTTTTGAGCGACTGGTCGGAGCGAATACTTTTCGTCTCGCTTTCCCTTAGGGCGACCGAGATGTGATATGAGGATAAGTTTTGCACCTCGTTCAATCAAGTAACGAATTGTGGGGATAGTTGCCCTAAGCCTCCAATCGTCCAGAACTTTGCCTTCCTCAATGGGAACATTGAAGTCAACCCGCATCAAAACTCTCTTGTCCTTAACATCCACATCACGAATGGTTCGTAACGCCATATCTATCACCTCCAATGAAAAACTTTTGCGGCAACGAAGTTCAATTGCAAGTCAGAGAAAGCCCCAATGGTTACTTGACATGTCACCCCTTCGTCATCGTCGTCGGCTTCAGCCAGATGACGAAACAGACGAACACCAAATCCAATTGGCGAGACTTTTTGCCATCAAAGACTGCACCGAAATAGGCTAAAGCCAAAAAGAAACTCCTAAAGTTACGCCTTAACCTTGAAAGTCACTTTGAACGCTCCGAGTTCCAAAACATCGCCATCTTTGAGTGGTTGCGGTTGGTTGGGAGGGATGAACCGACCATTAAGTTTTGTGCCGTTAGTGCTTTGTAAGTCTTCAACAATGAACTGGTCACCTTGCTTGATAATTCGGCAATGCCTTCGTGAGACACCTGCCTCGTGACCGCCATGCGGAGTTAAGTCAACCTCCGGGAACACTCGGCTAACTGGGTCAGCGCGACCGATGAGGACTTCACCTTTGGTAAAGTCAAGGGGCAACTCTGTCCCTGTTTCGGCAATGACAAGGGCAGCGACAGGAACTTCCACAGGAGTCGGTGCGACGGGTGGCGCTTCAACGGGAGGTGGTGGTAATGGCGCTCCCGCATGGGCTGTCAGCGCTGCACCGCAGTTTTCACAGAAACGAGCATCAGGTGGATTTTCGTTACCGCAATTTGGGCACTTGATTGCACCAACAACTGGCGGTGCAACTTCCCCCACAGGCGCAGCAGGTGCCGCTTCCGCAGGTGAAACTTCTGCTGGTTGCGATACTGCTTCCGTTAGCGACACTCCGCATTCGTCGCAAAACAATGCCCCATCAAGGTTTTCCATCCCGCACTGAGGGCATTTGATTGGCATAGTCTTTTCGCCCCCTTTGTTCATTCGTTTTATCATAAAAAAGGATGACACAGCGGTGTCAAGAAAGTTGACCTGAGGTGATTTGAAAATGGCAGAAAAGCATTCACATGAAGTTCACCGAACCCGTGCAAAATCCGTGAAATCTGTCAAGTGCGCTGTTTTGACAATAAGCAACACAAGGACGGAAGAAACAGACACAAGCGGTCAACTCATCAGGAACTTGTTGGAGTCGGAAGGTCATTCCGTCGTCCGATACCAAATCGTTCGTGACGATGTTTGGCAAGTTCGCAAAACCGTAGTTTCGTGGTTAACTGATGACGAAGTTGATGCCGTCATCACTACTGGCAGCACAGGCGTTTCGCCTAGTGATATTGCTGTTGAAGCCGTCAAGCCTCTCCTTGATAAATCTCTTGAAGGTTTCGGTGAACTTTTCAGGTCGCTCAGTTACGACGAAGTTGGAAGCGCTGCTCTGATGAGTCGTGCCTTCGCTGGGGTAGCCAATGGCAAAATCGTTTTCTGCTTGCCTGGCTCTCAAAAGGCATGTCAACTTGCATTGCAGAAACTCATCTTGCCAGAATTGCGCCATCTCGTTTGGACTGTAAGAGGACAAAAATGATGCCCAAAAATGCTTTAGGCGCAACTTATGCGGGTTGGAAGCCGTCTAAAATCCATGTTGCATTTACGACTGCCAAAGTGAGGGATTGGCGATGAAGAGAGAGGCAAAGGCACAGTGGTATGAGGGCTTAACGGGTTACCATTGGCTCGTCTTGATTGTCGCTGCATTGGGATGGGCTTTTGACACGATGGATCAATGGCTTTATGTTCTTGCAAGGCAACCTGCTTTGATGGAACTTCTTCATGCTGCTCCTGAAGATAAGCGTGTGGCTTATTATGGTGGGCTTGTTCAAGCCATCTTCGTTTTCGGTTGGGCGACAGGTGGTTTTCTGTTTGGCATCGTTGGCGACAAGTGGGGACGGACGAGGACGATGATTGTCACGATTTTGCTCTACGCTGGCTTCACTGGCTTAACCGCTTTCGCTCAAAATTGGCACCAGTTTGCTATCTTTCGGTTTTTCGTCGGTTTGGGAGTTGGAGGCGAATTCGCTTCAGGTGCTGCACTTGTCGCTGAAGTTTTCCCTACTCACGCCCGTCCGATGGCTTTGGGCATAATGCAGTCCGCATCTGCTTTGGGCAATATGATGGCTGGTTTAATCAACTTGACAATTGGTGCTAATCCCAATTTGGGCTGGCGTTGGGTTTTCGGGGTAGGTTTTTTCCCAGCGTTGCTCGTTTTCATCATCCGAATGTTCGTTCGCGAGCCAGAAAGGTGGGAACATGCCCGACAAGCAGCATTGGCAGGCAGAACTCAACTTGGAAACATCGCCGAAATGTTCGGCGACCCCAAATGGCGTCATAACGCACTCGTCGGCATCGGGTTGGCTGCCGTCGGCGTCATCGGTTTTTGGGGCATTGGAACTTGGTCACCTGATTTGCTAAGGTCGGTCTTGAACCCTCAAAACTTGCCCGAACTCAAGACATCAACGGAACGAATGGTCAGCATCGCGATAATGGCTCAAAATTTCGGTGCGTTTTTCGGTATCTTATCGTGGGCTTGGGTTGCGGAAAGAATTGGGCGGCTAGGTGCGTTCGCTGTTTCGTTTCTGAGTTGTTTCATCGTTGTGCCCTTGACATTTTTGGCAACTCACTCGTTCGCCCACGCGCTTATCTTGTTCCCGTTGATGGGCTTTTTCACCACGAGTTTGTTTGGTGGCTATGCCGTTTACTTCCCTGAACTTTTCCCAACGCGGCTCAGGGCGACAGGGACAGGCTTTTGTTACAATGTTGCCAGATACCTCGCCATCGCTGGACCATACACTTTCGGACTGTTGCGACACGCCATCGGCATTAGAATGGCTGGCACAACACTTTCAACCATCTTCTTGCTTGGCTTGGCAATTTTGCCTTTTGCCCCTGAAACAAAAGGCAAGCCACTTCCTGAATGAATTGGAAAAGTGGCACGAGACAGTGACGAAACAGGAAGGTGAGAAGCGTGAGCATTTTGGATGCTGTGACGGATATGCTCCGCAGCACATACGAGCAAAGAAAATGGACTGATGGGCAGCGGTTTTTCGTTCAAGTTAGGGCATATCTTGGAAGCCAAGTGCTCATAAGGCTGCACAACATGGAAACAGGCTTGACTTGCGACCGAATTTACGAATTATCAACGGGCGAAGTTGTCACCGAGAAGGAACGAACCGCAAAGTGATGGCAACCCCAATCACTTCTTTCCTTCATTGCTGTAAATTGACTTGAGAAGCCAAAGCAAGATGGGGCTTGCAAACCTGTCATAAGCGAATGCCATTACAGCGATGAGGAGTGCGAAGGTATAAATTGGAGTTGGCGCAACGAATCTCAAACCTGCAAGCAAAAGAGCAACCGCTACCCACCCAGTCGCAATAGCAGCGAAATATTTGGGTGGCAACCAGCGCAAGAAAAAGCGTTCAACAAACCAACTTGGTCTCAGCCATGAAAAGCGTGTTGCTAACGATTGTTTGGCGACTTGATGAGCGATGAAGGCATCAACATCGGTGAAAGTCAGAGCAGGTAAATTCCTCGCCATCAAGCGAAGGTGTTCAATTGCCCGTTTGCGGTCATCAAGTTTTTCATAAGCCTGAACCAATAAAGCATGAATGATTGCATCATTTGGGCGATAGCGAACCAATTTTGTGAGCAATTCAGCCGTTTGGTTGAGCCGTTGGCGAGTTTGTTTGCCTGAAAGCCAAAGGTGGGCTTGAGCCCTTTGGACTTCCCATCGGTCAGCAAATTCTTTCACAGTCTCATGCAAAAACTTTCGTGCCTCATCCAACCTGCCTTGCAAGCAGAGCCAGTGAATTCTTTGAGAGCGATAAGCAGGAAAAGTTGAAGCAAAATGAATGGCCTGTTCAAAGGCTTTTGCAGCCTCCAGCGTTTGCCCCTGACGCAACTTAACGAGGCAAAAGGCAAGATGAGCAAAGGGGTTTTCTGGTGCAAAAGAAACCAATTGGCGGGCAACTTTTTCAGCCCTTTCAATGTCTCTGACAGAAACCACTGCTACAAACATGCCCTTAACCAACTCATCATCTAAAGCCGAGCGTGGAAACCTTCTCAAAAGTTCCGCCTCTTTATGCCAACCTTGTGCTTCCAATTCGGCAGCAATTTCGTCAAATCCTTTGCTCACTGCTATCACTGTCTCTCGCTTGGAATGGAACTTCACCAATCGCTCAAAATATCCCAAGAGGCATCATGGCTTAAAAAGCGGTGGCTTGTGGGACATTATAGCATTGGCGGGGAGTTTGGGGCAATCGTTTGAAGTTTTTCTCTGTGCTGGCATGAAAAAATGCGTTATGCTCTTTACTCAAAAGTTTGTTGTTGGGCTTTGTAAGTCAGGGGCTCTGTCCACTGCCGACGAAATTTGGAAAGTCGGCGGGGCATGGAAGCCCCGCCCTACATAAGTCACCAACAAAGTTCGTGGTAAAGAACGATGCGTTAAAATGAAGCGATGGTTGGGCGGTTAGCTCAGTGGCGAGAGCGTCTGCCTTACAAGCACCATCACCCGTTAACCCGCAAAAATCTGCCATTTTACCCGCATTTCGCCGAAACAGTTCCATTTATGACCACCTGCCTACCCATCATCCGCTACCCTGTCAGCCTTAGTTTTACTTTCGGTCACGACTTTGAGCGTTTTCGCCTATCCGACCTACCGACCCCATGACCTTGACAGTGTTGCTCTTAACATCTTTCGTCGGTAGCGTTATAATCCAAGACGGTAGCAAAGTAGGGACTTGTTCCAACTATGGCGAAGTTAAATCTCAGCGATGCAGCAAGGTTGCTAAATCAGAGCCGTCGGCGGGAAATTAGAAGGTGTGAAAATTGCGGTCGGGAGTTTGAAGGCTACATTTATCAGCGTTATTGCTCATTCGTCTGCCGTCGGCGTGCGGTCGCAAAGCGTTACTACCATCGGCATAAGTCTCCCAAGAGGGTGCATCCCAAATTGATGATTGAGCCGTAGTGTTCCCTGTCCCCTTTGAGTTAAGGGGTAAGTATGTGAAAAGGTGGTGTAAAAGCGGACAAAAAGGAAAATCGGGACGGGGAAAGTAAAAAGTAGTGTCAATCCATCCAATGGAATTATGCAACATCACAAAAAAATTGGAAAATGCTGGTCGCATCGTTAAGGATGTCAAGTGGCACAACGGTCAAGTTATCGGCTTCACAACACAATGCTTCCATCCCCAACACGGGGACGACGGTTACGACGAGCATCCGAGCCTGCAAGTTAGCCTTAGTTCTGACGGGAAAGTTTTGGTCTATTGTCCTGTTTGCCACGCCAACAGCGTTGAGCAAGATGAAGTTTTCCGCTACTTTGCCGAAGCCGTCGGGTTAAGCGACCGTCGCATGCCGACCGACCTTGAAAACTTCAATCCCGACGACGGTTATTTAGGTTGCAGTGTTAATGATTTGGTCGGCAACTGTTATGAGTTAGCGGAAACTTTCTATCGCTTGAGCGTCGTGGACAGCAAGTTTGGTGAAACGCCTGCCGTTGCCTTTCCCGTTACTTACGCTGACGGCTCGGAAGGATTTCACTATCGTGTTGCGGTTGACGGCAAAAACAAGTGGCGTCATATGCGTGGCGGACAGGCATCGCAAGCGGTTTTCGGTCTCAAAACCCTTAAACCCAACGCCGACCACCTTGTCATCACCGAAAGTCCAATGGACGCTACCGTGCTCATCGCTTGCGGTTTTAACGCTATCGCTGTGTTAGGCTGCAACAATGCATCCGCCTTGAGACACTTTCGCAATAGGCTGCCACGCTGTCGGACATTCGTTTGGTGTGAGCCTGACGCTCCGAATTTCGCCAAACAGGTCGCCGATGCTTTGAAGCGGACAGTTTACGCAATTAAGCCTGACGCCGACACGCCAAAAGACGCCTACCGCATACTTAAGGGTTGCCAATGGGACATGACTAAGGCGACGGAAATTTTTAACACCATGATGCGGTCGGCGACCCCTGTCACTTACGAGAGTAGGTTTAACATGGAGACCCCGCATGACATCGTTGCTTCAACTGAAGCCGAACAATTTTCATGGCTCATAGAAGGATTAATCCCCAAGCCTGTGGTCATCGGCATGTTTGGTGAAGCAGGCATCGGAAAGTCCACGCTCTTGCTTAACATGGCTGTCAGTGTGGCTTT
>Ga0209289_100392_pt1 | contig 23432 bp, 26 predicted proteins | sample GXS110809BmetaG_FD_184121 | JGI IMG/M metagenome (GOLD analysis project Ga0209289, IMG submission 184121) | Hot spring microbial communities from Gongxiaoshe hot spring, China to study Microbial Dark Matter (Phase II) - GXS 110809B (SPAdes)... ...
ACAAAGCCCCCTCTCCCGGGCTGTGGGAGAGGGGGCCAAGGGATAAGGCAAACCTGCCCCTTACTTCTTGCGGCGGCGCAGCCCCACCAAGCCCGCCAAGCCTGCGCCCAGCGCAAGCATCGAGGCGGGTTCGGGTACATAAGTCTTAATCGCGAAGTTCGCCACAGGATTGCCGCCGAAGAAGAAGTATTCGTTCTGGTCAATAGAGCCGTTATTGTTCTGGTCCCATGCGAACAGATCGGCGCTGGTACCGATGGTCGGGTTCGGATTGGGCGAGAGCAGCATGCCCGCCTGGATGCGATCCACTGCGATGCCAATCCACAGGTTCTGGATGCCGGCTGCGATATTCGGCGTAGCGAACGAGAGAACCAACAGTTGCCCCACAGGCACGTTCGTAATCGTCGAGGTGTACAGCAGGCTGCCCACGGAACCGTTGTTATCCGCGAACACATAGAGCGTCACATTTCCAGGTCCCGCGGCTGCCGTACTGATGTACCCAATGTCGATCTGCTTGATGGCGTTTGAAGTTGTGCGCTGAACATCGTCCAGTACAATCTGGTTCGCGCCGCCGGGAAAATAGAACTGATAGCCTCCTGCAGGCAGGTTGTCGAAGTCCACTATGGTTGCCTGCGCCACACTCAGCAGTGCGCCTACTAAAGCCAAGAGACCGATGTAGCGTTTCATCTTGTCATGCACCCCCGTTTCGGTCGATATGTATCGCGGAGTATCTTGCGCCGCCAGCAGAAGAATGTATGGGCAAGTAACTCCTTTCGATACAATCCTATTATACACCAGTTTTGCCAAAAAAAACGGCAAGTAAAATTACCAGATTTGGGGGCATTTGGTGGGGGTGTTTGGGCACCGATTATCGGTTCATGTAGGGGCGCGCCCCGGTATGCGCCCTGTGGGCGGGCAATCGGGCGGGGCAGACACGGGGGCTGCCCCTACAGGGTTGGTTCTGAGGCGTCTGTCTCAGCGGCGTTGGCAGGATTTTCAGTATCGGAATTCCAGCGCGAAGGGTTAAGGGCGATGTATTGCCGTATCGCGTGTCGCTCCGGCTCGTTGCGGATAACTCGTTCATAGTGGTTGCGTTGCCAGAGACGCTAGTCGAATGGCTGCCAGCCTTGAGTGTAGACGCCCTCGATGTAGCGGCGCGTGGTAAGCGTTTTAAGGCGTTGAATGAAATCCCCTAATGATAGCGGATTTTCGCTTTCATCAGGCAGCAAAATCAGGAAGCCTTGCAGATGATTTGGCATCAGCACGAACGCCTCGGTTCGCACGCGCGCGTATTGTTGCGAGATTTCCCACCAAGTACGAACAACCATCTGCCCTACGGGACTGAGGTGCATTTCGCCGTTTCGAATTTCTCCGAACAGGCATTCACGGTCCTGCGCTACGAGCGTGACGTAGTAAGCGCCTACTTTTGTGTAATCGTAGCCTTTCAGGCGTGTCGATTGGCGATGGTGCTTCTTAGGGTCATATCGCATGAGCATAGTGGAATGCGGTGCGTTTGGAGAAATTCCTGCACTTGCCCCTAATTTATGAGGGCAGCCACAAAGGGGCTGCCCCATTCACACGATGCGGGGCAGCGCTCCTTACGCAAATCGTCCGGTGCAGGACGTACGGTAGGGAGGGCACACACGGGGTGCGCCTCTACGCGGGGCGGTAGGGGATCTAACGAGGGTACACTGCTTAGGTTCAACAACGCGGCGTGCGCCCTTTATTTTGCCCTTACCCCCTATCCCCCTCTCCCACGCCTTAGGAGAGGGGCTGGGGTGAGGGCAAACGATAGTCGGCGCGCCTTTTTCACGAAGGTTTTGGAGCACTTGAGCCCTCGATTGTATTAGAAAACTGGCTTCTCGACCGCCCGCACCGCGCTGTGCCCAATCTCGTCTATGCGCCGATGCCCTGAAAGCGCGAGTGTGAGGTCAAAATCGGCGCGGAAGTTGCGCAGGTAGGTATGCACCCCGTTCTCGCCGTCGATTCCCAGCGCCCACATCACGGGTCTACCTAGTCCGACTATCCGCGCGCCGAGTACGAGGGCTTTTAGCGCGTCCGCGCCTGTGCGAATCCCGCTATCGAACTGTATGGGAACCTGCCCCTTGACCGCCAGCGCAATAGCGTCCAGCGCAGGAACTGCTCCATCTAACTGCCTGCCGCCGTGATTGGGACGATAATTCCGTCTACGCTGCGCCGCACTGCCTCCCGCGCGTCGTCAGGATGGAGTAACCCCTTGAGCAGAATCGGCAGCTTCGTCTGGTGGCTCCGTAAATCGAGGTCGTCCCATGTGAGGCTGGGGTTGCCGAAAATCGCCGCGAGCTGCATCGCCTCGCTACCGAGGTCTTCCTCACAGATTGACGCTCCAGCCCCGCAGCGGTACATCGCGCAGGAAGCGGGGGAGAGTCTGCCACCTTTCGAGCGTGCGCAGGTTCGGATCCGCTGTGCTTTCTGTACCTGCACTGCCTGCCACATAGTCGAATGCTTCGGGCTTCATCGCCTGTTTTAGCGCGGCGGGCACAGCACGGATGAGGAACGCATCCTACCCGAACGGCTCCAGTTCGAACCCAGTTGCCTGGAGTTCGGGGAGTTTCTCCTGCAACAGCAAGGCGTCGTGGCGGCTTAGTTGAAGGGTTTCGGGCGTGAACAGGTGTTGCTTGGGAATAGGCCTCCTGCCCCGCTCGCGGCAGAGCTGCTCGTACAGCACGCGCTCGTGGGCAATATGCTGGTCAATCAGCACCAGTCCCTGCCTCGTGGCGGCGACGATGTAGGTGTTTTGAACCTGTCCGGGGATTTGCAGGTCTTCCAGCAGGTGGGCCAAGGGGAGGTGGGCGGCTTCAATCGGCTCTGTGCCCGGCAGACTCGGTGCGACGGCGTCCGCGTCGTCGTCTGTGGCACGGGCGTCCGCGCTCGTGCTGAGCAGCGCGTCCCGCCGACGAACTCACCTGCCGACCTCCTCAACCGACGGCGGGGACTCCAACGCTACGCCGGGTTCATCAACAGAGACGCCAAGGCTACGCGTCGTCTCCTGAGCTTCAGCACGGACAGGAATGTCCGTGCTACTGAGGCCTGCCCGCTGCGTCAAAATCTGAACGGTCTCCACAATGTGCCCCAGTTCGGTCGGCACGGTTTTGAGTAATTTCAGGTGAGCGGGCACATTATAAAACGGGTCGCGCGCCGAGACTGTCGTGCCGATAGGCGCACTGACCTCCTCACGGTTTACCACCTGCTCGTCCAGTGCGCGGATGGGACGGCGCTCGGGGCGTGTGCGCATAGTGTCTTAAAGTGTACCTCGCGCTCCCACAGATGAATGAAGTATACTTTTGTTATGCGCACCTACACAGTTCTCGGGCTTGTCGCGACGCTGCTCACTCTCGCATCGGCGCAATCGCTCAAGGTCGGCTACCGCACCGAACGGCTAAGCGAGGGCGACTTCTACAAGATTGATATCCGCGTCCCTCGCTTCCCGGAGAAGCAGTCCCTCAGCGCGCTCGCTAATCGGGAGGTCGCTGCGATTGTCAACCAGTTTAAGCGTGATTTTCTTCAGGCGATGGCAGACAACCGCAAGCGCGAATTCCGTATGGCGGAGCCGTTCGAATTGCAGATTCGCCCCACCATCTCCATCGCCCGCGCCGATTTGATTAGTTTGTATTTGGAAATTTTCTGGTGGACAGGTGGCGCGCACCCGAATACCTACTATCGCGTGGTGAATGTGGGTTTGGTGAACGGCAAGCCGCGGGTGCTGAAGCTGGAGGATGTGCTGGCGAAGGGGGCGTCGGCGGCGGTAATGGAGCGCGTATATCGGCGGCTGGAGGAGGTCAAACGCCAGCGCGACCCCTCGCGCGAGCCGTGGATGCCCGAGGACGGCATCCCGCGCGAATACTGGGACAGTTTCATTCTCACGCCTACTGCGCTCGTGTGGATTTTCGAGCCCTACGCCGTAGGCGCGTATGCTGAAGGCACGTTTCAGGTACGCCTGAGCTATGAGGAGTTGAAGGGGCTGGTAATACCGATAGGGGTTTCAAGCGCGATAAAACCTTCGTAACTGGCGCGTCGGCGGTTTTCACCTTCACCCCCAGCCCCTCTCCCACGGCGTGGGAGAGGGGTATCGAGTGCGTGTGCGGCGCTGCGGGTTCCCCCTCTGGTAAGTGCCTCAAAGGCGAAATCGCCCCGCAACAACAAGGTAGGATTGGTGGAACCCCCTCCGTAAAGTTCCCCCTGCGCAGTAGGGGAACCGAGCCAGTTTTCGGTTCCCCTCACGGAGCGGGGGAACCTCACGGCGGGGGGCGGCATCAGAAAAAATCCGCGGCGCGAAGCGCGCGGTGGGGCTCAAATGCGATACCCCTGTCAGCCTACCGCGTAGGGGGGAACCAAGGCTGGCGGCTCGCCCCAACGTGAGGGAAAGGAGACATTATAGTGATTGCTGGTCGCTTTTGGGCAGATGGGTATAATCAGCAAGGAGGCGGCGGGAATGACTTTAGAGGAGTATAAAGCCAGCTTAGCGTCGGACACGCCCCCGAATCTGCCTGCGCCGTTGCTGGGGCTGTGGTACGACGCTCGCGGCGACTGGGAAAAGGCTCACCAAACCGTGCAAAATGACCCTTCGGTAGCAAGCGCGTGGGTCCACGCCTATCTGCACCGCAAGGAGGGCGACCTCAGCAACGCCTACTACTGGTATCGCCGTGCTGGCAAACCTCCGTATAACGGCTCCCTAGAAAGCGAATGGGAACAGATTGCTCGGGCGTTGTTAGATGAGATGATGTAATCCAAATGGCGGGCTATCCGTTTTGAGCCGTCAGGGGGTTTTGCTTTGCCGCGTCTATGGCACACTCGGCCTGCGCCCTCCTAAAATAACCCGAGGCGAGGGATCTTGCAGCAGAGGGAGCGAGTTGAGCAGTGTGAGTGCAGGAGCTTTCACGCCAACAGCGAACCCTCCTCTTATGCGACGAGGCACTCAAGAGTGGCAGCCACAAACCACTGAAAAACTGCTAATCATTCACGCCGACGATTTCGGGCTGTGTCATTCCAAAAACCGCGCCACTATTCGCGCCTTTGAAGCGGGCGTGATTAGCAGCGCCAGCATCATGATGCCCTGCCCGTGGGTGGCAGAAGCCGTTGAGTGGGTCAAGCGCAACCCCAACGCCGATGTGGGGCTCCACCTAACCCTCACCAGCGAGTGGGAGACCCTGCGCTGGCGACCCGTCGCCCCCGCGGACAAAGTCAAAGGATTACTTGACCCACAGGGCTATATGTGGCGCAGCGTGGAAGCGGTGGTGCGCCACGCCAGCCCCCAGGAGGTAGAGACCGAAATCCGTGCCCAAATCGATCTTGCGCTGCAAATGGGGCTGAAACCCACCCACTTAGACTCGCACATGGGCACGCTCTACTCCAGCCCTCAGTTTTTTGAGGTGTTCCTCAAAGTGGCGATGGAATATCGCATTCCCCCGATGGTGTTTAGCCCCACGCCCGAGATTATGCTGATGGCAGCTGCGCGCGGACTGAACTACCGCGAAGCATATCAGCGCATCCAAGCGGCGGGCTTGCCCACGATTGACTACCTCAACCCGCAATACGCGCCCGGCGAAACCAAAGAGGTTCACCGCAAACGCCTGCACGATTACCTGCGCACCCTCAAACCCGGCGTGAACGAACTGATCGTGCACTTAGGCATGGATGATCCTGAGGGCAACGCCGTCAGCAACACTTGGCGCTACCGCGTGCAGGAGCTGGAAGTGCTGCTGGAGCCAGAGTTCAAACGCGTCTTGCACGAACAGGGCATTCGGCTATTTACCTATCGCGAGTTGGCAGCAATGAAGGGCTACAAAACCCGCTTCTGAGCACAAAGTCGGGTAGAATTGCGCAGGGCGACTGTGGAATGCTCAACGCGCTGCGCAAGATACCGATTTTTCTGGAAGCCATCAAGTTTGAACACACGATTTTTGCGCTGCCGTTCGCGCTGCTGAGCATGCTCTATGCAGCGCAAGGGTTTCCTGAAGCACGCGTGGTGGGCTGGATTTTAGTGGCGATGGTTTCGGCGCGCACTGCCGCGATGGCATTCAACCGCTTGGCAGACCGCGATATAGACGCGCTCAACCCGCGCACCCGCAATCGCGCCTTGCCTGCGGGCTTGCTAACGCCTACCCAGATGGGCTGGGCGACCGTAATCTCCATCGCGATATTCGTCTATGCCGCGTGGCAGTTGAACTGGCTGTGCTTTGCGCTTGCGCCTGTAGCGCTGGCAGTGATTTTAGGCTATTCCTACTCCAAGCGGTTCACGCCCCTATCGCATTTTTGGCTGGGGTTGTCGCTGGGGATTGCCCCCAGCGCAGTGTGGATTGCCGTCAAGGGCACACTGGAGTGGGCGCCCATCTTGCTTACGCTGGGCGTTGCGCTGTGGGTGGCAGGATTTGATATTCTTTACAGCCTGCAAGACGAGGCATTCGACCGTCAGCATGGGCTGCGCAGCCTGCCCGAAACGCTGGGTGGGGCACGCGCAATCGTGGTGTCGCGAGCGTCGCACGCACTGTGCATAGTGATGCTTGCGCTGGGGGGGTGGGCATTGGGTGCAGGCGTTTGGTATTATCTCGGCGTAGCGTTCGCCGCTGCGATGCTTGCCTACGAGCAGTCGCTGGTCAAACCGAACGACCTCAGCCGACTGAATGTGGCGTTTTTCACGATGAATGGGTATGTAAGCGTTGGGCTGTTCGTCTTTGCGCTGTTGGATACGGTGTTCTAATGGAGCGTTATCGGGTGGGCAGTGTGCCCTATGTGAATGCTGCGCCGCTGACGCGCTGGCTGGAGACAGAGTCAGGGGCGCGCTACGCGCAAGTAGTTTACGCGCCGCCATCGCAACTGGCGCGGATGCTTGAAGCGGGCGCGCTGGATGTGGCGTTGGTCTCCTCTGTGGAGCATTTCCGTCGCCCTGACACGCAGTTCGTGCCCGGCTTAGCCATTGCCTCGCACCGTGAGGTGCTCAGCGTGCGCTTGCTGAGCCGAGTACCGATTGCCCAAGCGCGCCGCGTGGCGTTGGATACCAGCTCACTGACCTCCGCCGCGCTCACTCGCCTCGTGTTGGAGCAAGTCTATCGTCTACGCCCTGAGTATGTGGATATGGCGCCCGATGTGGAGGCGATGCTTCAAGTTGCTGACGCTGCGCTGCTAATTGGTGACTTAGGCATGACCGCAGGCCATGCGATGGTGCGCGAAGTGCTGGACTTGGGCGAGGCGTGGCGTGCGTGGACAGGGTTGCCGTTTGTGTGGGCACTGTGGCTGATGAACGCCGATGCCCCGATTAATGCGCTGAGCGAGCTGCTCCACACCGCCTACCAGTGGGGCAAGGCGCACTTAGATGCGATTATTGAAGCCGAAGCCCAGCGCACAGGCATACCGCTCGCTTTGTGCCAACGCTACCTGCGTGAGGTCATGGTCTACGAGATTGACGTGCCCTTCCTGCAGGGGCTGGAGCGATTTCGGAGCGAGCTGGTGGAGCTTGGGCTGGTATAGAGGGCGTGCCCTAATCTGCCCCCTCCAGCAAGTTCTGACAAGGGTACATCTCCGTGAGGTTCTCCCCTGCTTATGGGGAAACCAAGAAGGTTTTTTCAAAGTTGGGGCATCATCCCTTGACATAGGCGCGAATCTGTGTTATAATAGGAGCGTATGGAAACGCTTCCGTAGGAGCGCAACGGCGAATGCCTGTCACTTCTAGGCTTCGCATGGAAGCGTTTCTATCCGATGAGGTTGATAGCGATGCGAGGAAAGCCGACGCTACGCGATGTGGCGGAGCGTGCGGGATGTTCGATCACCACTGCCTCGAACATCTTGCAAGGGCGTAGCCACCTCTACCGCGAAGACACGGCGCAGCGGGTTCTCAGCGCTGCCCAAGAGTTGGGGTATCGCCCCAACTCGGTCGCGCGTAGCCTTGCCCGACGCCGTACAGCCGCGATTGGCGTTGTACTAGATCCCAGTCACGCACGCATCACGCACAACCTCTACGCCCACGACGTGCTGGACGGTATCCTCAGCTACCTTGAGCCACGCGACTACGACATTCGCCTCATCACGCCACGCACCCACGATGCAGCAGCCGTGTGGCGCCGTATTGACAACGGCTCTATTGACGGCGCAATTCTGATTGCCCCCGTCATCGGCTCCCCACTACTGGAATGGCAACACTATTCCAGCTTGCCTGTGGTGGCGGTTGGTAGCACTTTGCCCGACGAGTATCGCCTGCCACAAATTGATATTGACAACGACGCCGCGATGGCAAGCTTGGTGGAATGGGTGATTCAGCAGGGGCATCGGGCGATTGGGTTTATCAAAGGGCATCCGCTGCACTGGAGTGCGCACCAGCGCGAGCGGGCGTTTCGGCGCGTGATGACGGTGCGTGGCGTCCCCCTGCGCGAGGAGTGGATTTTGCAGGGCGACTACGGTCCTGAGTCGGGCGCTATCGCGGCTCTGCAGCTGCTGCGTCAGAAAGAGCTGCCCACTGCTGTTATCGCTGCCAACGACGAGATGGCCATTGGCTTTATCCAGCAGTGTCGCGCGATGGAAGTTGCTGTGCCCGAAGTCCTCTCTGTAGCGGGCTTCGACGACACCTACTGGGCACAGCGGTTGGGGCTGCAGCTGACCACCGTGCAACATGACCGCTACCAGATTGGCTATCTGGCAGCCCAGATGTTGCTTCACCATATCGAAGCCACAGGCGAACACCTGCCCTCGCGGATCCTCATTCCTGGCACGGTGGTGGTGCGTCAGACTGTTGCGCCTGCGCCTGCCCTCGCCTCGGTTCCAACCGCATCGGCATCCATACTTACCGACGGAGGTTCCCAACGATGAAGCGAACACTCGTTCCCCTAATTGCAGCAGTGACGCTCGTTAGCACAGCGTATGTGCAGGTCTACCGAGACGATTTCAGCGGTGGCTTTAGCCTTGGCTGGCGTTGGACACTGCCACAAAATGACCCCTTCTGTACCTTGTTTGATAATGCCGTGTCGTTTAGTAGCAGTTCGCTGACCATCAGCACACGCGACGGCGGAATGTTCGAGGCGTTCAACAGCCACAAAAATGTGCCCACGCTGCGCGTGGTCGGTCCCGTGCCGGACAACTGGTATATTGAGACCGTTTTCCGCACGGACTGGAGCCAGGTGCCCGTGTTTTACTACACACAAGCAGGCTTGGTGATTTTGCCTGACGTCACGCGCTACTTCCAAGTGCTGATCACCCGCGATGCCTTTGGGCAAACGGAAACCGTTTACGGCTCCACCAACGCCGAAGGTCCCCCAGCGACGGCTCCCGACCAGTTTCGCTGGGGCGAGCGTGTGACGAACACTTGGTCGCCCGATACCAACTGGATAGGCGTGCGGATTGAGCATGTGCCTGCAGGCGAGAACGCGCCCTACATCCGTGTACAGTTCCGCAACTCGCAGACGAACGGCTGGGTGGATTACGACGGATTCAACGGCGCCATCTACTTCCGCGACGGGTTCGGCAGTGACTTGTACAATCACATTGTGAGCCTGCTGAGTACCCCCGGGGTACGCATCGGCATCTACACCGACAACGCCTGCGGTTGCGGCTTGCAAGTGCCGTTTGAGTTCGATTACTTCGAGACCAACATTCCCGTAGCACCGTTGGGCGATGTCAACGAGGATGGCACGGTCAACGACACGGATCTGCTCGCCGTTCTTTTTGAGTTCGGCATGACTGGCGAGTGTCTTGCGGCGGATGTCAACAACGACGGGACAGTCAACGACACCGACCTGCTGACCGTCTTGTTCAACTTCGGTCGATAACCCTCAGCCCACACCTACCCCCTCCCACACTTGTGGGAGGGGGACGAATAGAGTGGGTGTGAGTATTGGCATAGGTGCGACGGCATTCCTGCCGTCGCCGAGTATGCGACGACATTCGTGTCGTCGCACCACACTTGGAGCATTTGGAGGTTCACTATGCAACGAAAGCATGGTTTTACGCTGATAGAATTGTTGGTGGTGATTGCAATTATCGCTATTTTGGCGGCGATTTTGTTCCCTGTGTTTGCGCAGGCGCGCGAAAGTGCGCGCAAAACGCAATGCGCCTCAAATGCCCGCCAAGTGGGGCTGGCGACGGGGATGTATGTCCAAGACTACGACGAGACCTTCCCGATTGGCTATTTAGATGCGCGTCCCGTGATTGGGCGCGAGGTGATTTGGCACTTTTTGATTTCGCCATACATGGGCGAGGGCAGGTTCGAAAGCTACGATGACGGTGCCAATGGGCAGCGTCCTGCCCCTCAAGTGCGCAGCTGCCCCTCAGCAACCTATCGCAACGCGTTGGCTTACAGCATGAGCGAGCGCGTGGGCGGTAGCGGGCGCATGTTGGGAGCCAACAACGCCCAGTGGCGCTGTTCGAACAACCTCACGCCGTGTCTGCCCGCTAATCTTGCGATGTTCACGCACCCTGCAGAGACGATTGTGTATGGCGACGGCACGCAGAACCAAGAGTGGGCAGGCAACTGCGGCGCGCTCTACTGGTGGACCCCTGGTTTGCTCAACGGCTGGGGCGGTCAACCCGCGCGTACCGACGCCGAGTGGGATCGTATTGACCGCGACTTCAACGGGCTGGGTGCAAACCTTGCGGCTGCCTTTCAAGTGCGCTACCGTCACGGCGGTAAAACGGCGGTCGTGGTATGGGCAGATGGACATGTGAAAGCTGTGCGCCGCGGCAGCATCCGCATCCCGTGGAACTGGCAGCTGGGCGGCGATGACCCGAACGCAAACGATCCAAACATCCGCTAAAGCAATGCAATACACACGCACCATCCAGTTCTCAGGCTACAGCTGGCGCGTGAAACGGCACACCACGCGCGTGGGACCCGGTCCAAACTTCTTTTCGGATAGCGAGTGCAATGTGTGGGTGGACGCGCGGGGGCGATTGCACCTGAAAATCACGCGCACAGGCAACCGCTGGGAATGTGCGGAGGTTATCTGCACGCGCTCGCTGGGCTATGGCACCTATCGGTTCTATCTCGAAAGCGAAGTGCATAACCTTGACCCGAATGTGGTGCTGGGATTATTCACCTGGAGCGACACACCCGCGTACGGCTACCGTGAAATCGATATCGAGTTCGCGCGGTTTCAGGGACCCGCTGGTTTTAATGGCTACTACACCATTCGCCCTCACGACCCGGGACATCCGCAGCACACCTTCTGGTGGCCTGCCAATGTGCTCCAATCGGTGCACCTATTTCGGTGGGAGCCAGGGCGGATTTATTTCCGCAGCGTGCGTGGGTTTCGCCCCGAGCCGTCGAGCGCAAGCGCTATCGTCACCGAGTGGACTTACACGGGTAACTTCGTGCCCCCACCCGGCGACGAAAACCCGCGCATGAACCTCTGGCTGTTGAACGGGCAACCCCCTACCGATGGGCGCGAAGTGGAAGTAATCATCAGCCGCTTCGAGTTCGTGCCGTTGTAGGTTGCTAATCACGAACCGTATTAGATACTTGCAAGGGTACAGGGCACTGCCTGAGCTGCCCAAGCCGTTGTCTGCTTTCCCCGAACCCCTCCTTCAGGTTCCCCCTACCAGTAGGGGGAACCGAGCTATTTTTTTCGGTTCCCCTCGCTTGCGGGGGGAACCTGCAGGAGGGGGGCGGTTTGTCTTGAGAACCCCCTCCGTAGGTTCCCCCTACCAGTAGGGGGAACCGAGCTATTTTTTCGGTTCCCCTCGTTTGTGGGGGGAACCTGCAGGAGGGGGGTAGGATTGGAAAACCCACTGGCGAGGCAGGAAACTCCGCTGCGAAAAGCGCGCAGGGAACCCAAGCGACGTACCCTTATCAGACCTGTAGGAGGGGGACAGAATTGGAAAATCCCACCGCAAGAGGTGTGCGATAGCACTCAAGTGGTGTACCCTTGTCAGCGAATAATCCTACCTGTTCGAAACCTATGAGATAGCAACTTCGGCTACGGTACAGACGGATGATGGGATTTTTATGCCAGTAAACCTTGGTTCTCGTCGGCGGGGCTGCTGAGTTTCGCAGCATCCGTACCTTGCGGGCAGGTCGTCCTGCCCCTCCCCAAACGAAAAAAATCCCCGAGAGGAGGCTGGTCGACCCCTCTCGGGTGGCAGGCACGGCAGGGACGATGCCCTGAGTAGTGTAGCGACCGCATAAGTGAGGCGCACAAACGGCGCGATTTCGTACTTCCACCTGCTACCCTCTGGAGCTTTTTGCGCCTTTTGCGCGTCGCTTTACACCTTCAGAATACACTATCGCCTGTCCCATGTGTTAGGGACATTTGTCCTAATTTGGGGGATTTCGGGTACAATTTGGCTCGGAATGAACCCCGAAGTGTACGATGTCACCATCATCGGCGGCGGTCCTGTGGGCTTGTTTGGCGCGTTCTACGCGGGCTTGCGTGGCATGCGTGTAAAGATCATTGACAGCCTGCCCGAACTGGGCGGGCAGCTGACAGCCTTGTACCCCGAAAAGTATGTGTACGACATGCCCGGCTTTCCCGAAGTGTTGGCAAGAGATTTGGCAGCACAGCTGATTCGCCAAGCAATGCGCTTCAAGCCCACCGTGTGCCTAGAGGAGCGCGCCGAAACGCTGGAGCGTGTGGACGACCTGTGGGTCATCACCACCAGCAAAGGGGTTAGACATTATACGCGCACGATAGTAATTTGCGCTGGGGCGGGCGCGTTCACCCCACGCAAGCTGGACGCTGAAGGCGTTGCTGAGTTCGAGGGTAAAGGCGTTTACTACGGCGTGCGTGATAAGTCCATGTTCGCGGGCAAGCGGCTGCTGATTGTGGGCGGAGGCGACTCTGCGGTTGATTGGGCGCTCAACCTCTACCCGATTGCCCAAGAGGTTACGCTTATCCACCGTCGAGACGAATTTCGCGCCCACGAGCATAGCGTGCAGGAGTTGCGTCGCTCGCCTGTGCGCGTGCTGACCCCTTATGAAATCCGTCGCGTGTACGGCAACGGACAGTTGGAGGGTGCAATCGTGTTCCACAACAAAACCCAAGAAGAGCTGAACCTGCCCGTTGACGCTGTGATTTTGAACTTGGGCTTTGTGGCGTCGCTGGGACCTATCAAAAGCTGGGGGCTGGAACTGCAAGGCAACCAGATTGTGGTGGACGAATACATGCGCACGAACCTGCCCGGCGTCTACGCCGCGGGCGACGTGTGCACCCATCCGGGCAAGCTGAAGTTGATTGCCACTGGTGTTGGCGAGGTATGCACAGCGGTCAACCACGCTAAAAGCGTGATTGACCCCAACGCAAAGATGTTCCCAGGACATAGCAGCGACATGCAGCTACCGCCGCTGCAGTGAGCCCTCTTCAGATGAGACGCGCAGTACGCATTCTGTGTGTGCCGAACTTCTCGGAAGGGCGCGATGAAGTCACCATTCACGCCATCGCCGACGCAGCAGCCAGTGCTGGTGTTCAGGTTCACCACTTGTCGTGGGACTATGACCATCATCGGATGGTGTTGGCGTTTTCGGGCACGCCTGCGCAAGTGAAACGTGCGGTGTTGCGTGCGGGCGCCGTCGCGGTGCAACGGATTGACCTCACGCGCCATCGGGGAGCGCATCCGCGGATCGGGGCGGTGGATGTGGTGCCGTTTGTGCCGTTGGAGGGGCTGTCGCGTGCAGAGGCAGTGGCGTTTTCGCACCAAGTGGCAAGGAGTTTTGCACGACAATTGCGCGTGCCTGTATATCTCTATGAGCACTCGGCGCGCGTAGGGCGCGTACGCGACTTGCCCAGCTTGCGCCGCGGCGAGTTTGAGGGGTGGGTAGGCAAACGATTGACAGGCGAGCGAGCACCCGACTTTGGTCCGAAACGACTGCATCCTACTGCGGGGGCAACCGTGATGGGGGTGCGCGACCCACTGATCGCATTCAATTTGAACCTTCGCCCGCCTGACCCCGCGATTGCGAAGCAAATTGCTCGGCGCATCCGAGCAGAGCGCGATACGAACCCCACTTTAGCTGGCGTGCGCGCGCTGGGCTTGTGGCTACCTTCGCGTGGGGTCGCCCAAGTGTCGCTTAACCTCACCCGCCCCGACCTGACCGACCTGTGGCAAGTGACTGAACAAGTGCGTCAGATGGCACGGGTGCTGGGGGCAGAGGTGGCGGAGACCGAGCTAATCGGCGTTCTCACGACCGCCGATGCCGCCCGCGCGCTGCGCAGTGCGGTGCAAACGGCAACCATCCACCCCTCGCAGATTGTGGCTGTGGATGCCGCGGTGGAGGGGTCTTAGGACTAAAAGCGTTCCAGCCCACACCATTCGCGCAGCACCCACTCGGCACCGCGCTCACGTACCCACGCCTGCAGTTGCTGCGATTCGGGGTCTGTGGGGTCGTTGTATGCAAGGGCAGCAAGGATGGCACGGCGGAAGGGGGTTGCATCTTCGCCCTGCTCTACCAGCAGTTTGTAGGCGCCTACGAGGCGATCATCGGGGCGTAGTTTACGCAAAGGTTCGCGTGCCACGCGCGCGATAGGGTCATCCAAGTGAGGATCTTGGATGCGCGCGAGGATATCGTGCACGGCTTCTTCGTGTTCCACTGGGTCAAAAGGATGTTTTTTGAGGAAGGCGCGTGTGAGGGCGTTGGCGCCTTGCATGAACAAGGCGTGGATCTCAGCGTCTTGCAGGGCTTGTTGGATGGTTTGGTAGCCTTTCTGCGCGCCCAAGTAAGCTACCAGCGCGTGCAAGCCGTTGTGTAGGTAGAGCTTGCGCTGCATGTAGACTTCGAAGGGGCGCACAGGTTGCAATCCGGCAATCGGTGGTGGTTCACCGATGAGCGCGTCGGCGTCGACGGGCAGCTTGCTGTAGCGGTCTACGCGCACGCCGGGTGGGTCGCCGGGCAGCTCGGCGACGGCTTGTCGCCCGATAATGCAGCGCACCAAGCCCAGCTGGGTGAGCAAGGGCTGTTCGTGGGGCGCGAGTTGCTCCAGCAGCGCGGTTTGCAGGCGCGTATGGGCATCGAGGGCATTTTCGCCCAGCAGCAGGTTGAGAGGCGTGGGGTTTTCGGCAGCGCGGCGGCGCAACCCCGCCGCGATGAGGGGGGCGAGAGTGGGCAGGGCGCTTACTCCAACGGCTGTGGAAGCGACCGCGGCTTGTGCGAACGCCTCCGCCACGGCATCAGTATCGCGAGCATCTATAGCAGCGACAGGGGTGATGGTTTCGCGCACGCCGTCAGTCCACTCAATCCAGCAGGCGCGATGGCGGTTGAGGCTTGCCACCAGATCGGCTCGTGCCTCCACAAACACGGTTTCAAAGCCGGAGCGGGCATAGAGTTGGGCAAGGAAGCCACGCCCAATCTTGCCCGCGCCGAACTGCAGCGCCCGCAACGCCATACTCCTTAGTCGCCTTGCTGCCCGAAGTTGAACAGCACAGTTAGCAGGTCAGCGTCGTTGACCACGCCGTCGCCGTTGAGGTCGGCTGTCTCGGTGGTGGTGCCGAAGTTGAACAGCACAATGAGGAGGTCAGCGTCGTTGATTACATTATCGCGGTTCAGGTCGCCGTTGATGAGGTCGAACACCAGCCCCGATACATCACTATTGAGCGACACATTGCGCACCATGCGGCGCAAGCTGGTGGGGGCGCGCACGGCGATATCCACCGTACCGCTCATAATCGCTGTGTAGGTGGTGAACTCGCCTGCGTTATTGGTGTTGAAGGTGCGCTGCGCGCGCAGATTTTGCGTGCCCGCCTCAAAGATTTCCATCTCAAACGGCACTGTTGAGAGATTCTGGCGGTCGAAATTGACGCGCCCCGAGATGAGGCGGCGCACAGGCTGGTAGCCCGTGATGAGCACATCATACCAGCCCCCCGCCCGTCCGCCGATGTAGTTATAGCCCTCTACCCGGATGTAGTACACCCCCGCAGGCAGATTAGATAGCTGCACGCGCGAGGTATAGGGGTTAAACGGATCGTGGGGGTCGTCATCGTTGCTGGCTAGTGGGTTGAACGCCGAGTCGTATACCGTGACGACGGTATCCGTTGCGCCAAAGGTGCGCACAATCAGGTCGCCGCCACCGATCTCAATGCGGTAGTGGTCCAAATCGGTTTGTCGGTAGCGCAGGAAGGCGTTTGGAATCAGCGTGAAGTCATCGGCGAGGTTACCGAGGTTGGTGGCGGTAGCGAAGGTGTCGTTGGTGCCGTTGACCTCGTAGGGGTCATAGTCAGGCGCAGTGCTCCCCTCAAAGACGCGCAGTGTGTATCGGAATCGCGCAAGCACACCTGCAGAGGCAATCGAACGCACCACTACATAGTAGGTGCCTGCGCTCAACGAAATCGTGATGCCCGAATCGGCATTTGTGAACGAGGTATCGCGGTTGCCGCGGTTGATATTGTTGTGGTCATCGTCGTCATTTTCAGCGATGAAGCCCCCGTTGGCATTGTAGAGGGTGATTACCGAGTCCAGCGTGCAATCTACGCGGAACGAGTAGGTGCCTGATTGCAAGATTTGCACGCGGAACCAGTCCACATCGCCGTCGGGGTTGATTAGCCCGCGCACGACTTTCATCCTGCGCGTGTTGCTGGAATCGAGCCCCACCACACCTAAATCTTGTGCCGTCGCTAAAGTGTTGTTTACTTCCGTATCTACAAAAAAGTCAATCTGCGGTAGCTGTGCGACTGCAGTCGTCAGCGTGACCAAAGTGCCTACCAGCGTGTTCAGGATGTGCTTTCGCATTGTTAGGCTCCTTTCCTGCGCCCCTATTATAGCACACTTTGAGACTACAGGTAGCCGCGCTCGCGCAAACTGGTATAGTTGCCGTCACCGAGGATGATGTGGTCAAGCAGTTCCACGCCCAGCAGTTCGCCTGCTTCTTTGAGGCGGCGGGTGATGACGATATCTTCGGGACTGGGGGTAGGGTCGCCACTGGGGTGATTATGGAGGGCGATCCAGCTGGCAGCACCCTCGCGAATAACAATCCGATACACCTCGCGAGGGTGCACCAAACCGCTATCCAGTGTGCCGATGGAAATGGTTTCGGTGCGCAACACACGATTTTTGGTGTCCAACATTAGCGCCACAAAGTGCTCACGCCGCTCGGCAACGAACTGCAGGTGCATCAGTTGGTACACATCTTCGGGGGGGCGGATTTGGGGGCGTTCGTGGAACTGGCTCAGCGCGACGCGTCTGCCCAGTTCCATCGCAGCGGCAATCTGCGTGGCTTTTGCCAGCCCCATGCCTTTGATGGCTGCCAGTTCTTGCACGCTGGCGTGCATCACGCCGCGCACCCCGCCGAACTTCTGGAGCAGGTGTTGCGCCAATTGCAGGGCTGACATTTGTGCGGTGCCTGTGCGCAGTAGAATCGCCAGCAGTTCGTGTTCGCGCAGGCTCGCGGCGCCCCACTGCGCCAGTTTCTCACGTGGGCGCTCCTCAGGCGGTAGCTCGCGGATAGTTGTGTAGCGAATGGGTTCCATCATAGCCAACGCTTGAGCCGTGTGTGGGCGAAATCGAGCAGTGAGTGCACGGCACCTCCTGCCACCAAGCCAATCACCAGCGCCCATACCTCGCGCGGATAGTTGAAGAACCAATCGGTGGTATGCAGCAGCCAGCTATGCGGGTCTACCTGCAGCGCGATGCCAACACGCACGAGCATCCATTGCACGCCGAGTGTGAGCAATGCCAACACGCCAAGTAGGTAAATCACGCGTAGCAGAGGTCCCACGCCCAAGCCGTGTGAAATCCAGCTGCGGTGGGGCACCAACTTCTGGTAGGGGTACCACAAAAAGCGCAGAGGTCCCCAGCGGCGGTACGCCCTGGAGTTGGTGTCCAAGTCGCTGGAGAGCCAGATGCCCGAAAAAGTGTAGCTGGCAATAGCCAACCATGCCAGTGGGCGCGTCTCAGGGGGCAGATACATCCCTGTGAGGGGCAGAGCCCCCAACGCGGTGCCGATGGTAACCCAGTCATGCACTTTGCCTGAGGGCATGCTAATCGCCTACAGCTTCTTGCATTTTGCGGATGGCGCGCGATTCGATTTGGCGCACGCGCTCTTTGCTTAATCCGAGTCGTTTGCCGATTTCCTCAAGGGTCATTGGGGGTTCGCCGCGCAGCCCGTAGCGCAGCTCAATCACGGTGCGTTCGCGTTCGTTGAGGCGTGCCAAAAGTGCTTCCCAGTCGAAGGCGGCTTCCCACTCGGCTTCGGTTTCGGCGGCGATGAGATCGGCTAGGGTGGAGCCGTCGCTGTCGCTGATAGGCATTTCTAAGGAAATGGGCTTGGCGATGGCGTGCATGAGTTCGCGCACTTGTTCGGGGCTAAGGCGTGTGCGTTGTGCCACTTCGTGCACGGTGGGTTCGCGCCCCAGTTCTTGCTGGAGGAGCGCGGCGGTTTGGCGCACTTGTTGGAGCACCTTCGCCATGCGATGGGGCACGCGGATGAATGAAGCTTGTTCTTGCAAGGCGCGCGAGATGGCTTGGCGAATCCACCAAGTGGCGTAGGTGCTGAATCGGTTGCCGCGAGTGGGGTCGAACTGTTCGGCAGCACGCATCAGCCCAAGGTTGCCCTCTTGAATAAGGTCGCTCATCGATAAGCCGCGCCCTGTGTAGTGCTTGGCGATAGAGATGACCAAACGCAAGTTGGCTTGCACGAGCAGTTCACGGGCGTGTTCATCGCCTTCTGCAGCACGAAAAGCCAGTTCACGCTCTTGCTCGGCGGTCAATAGCGGGGCGCGCGCGGCTTGCTGCGCCCACCACTGCACCGTGTCTTCCAGAATCTCCTGCTCCACCTCTTCAATAAATCGGTCCGCGCTTTCCGTCGCAAGGCGCAACTCGCGTTCCGACGCTTCCAGCTCGTTGAGCACGCGCACGCCTTGCGACTCGAAATATTCCAATACACTTTCAATCGTGTCAGGGTCTAACTCTGAATCGGGTAGCGCTCGCAATAACGCTTCAATAGTGATATGCCCTTGGCGACGTCCACTCTTCAATAGGGCTTGTAACTCGTCGGATTCCAACCAGTGTTCCATAGGGACACGCCTCCGTTTAACTTAGAGATTCGACGCGCATGCGCCAGTATTCCTGCAGCCGTTCCGCGGTTTGGGGGTTGGTTTCGGGGGTAGGCTGTTGGGTCAGTTCGGTGGCAAGTTGAAGGCGTTTGCGGCGCAGGGCATCTTGCTGGAGGCGTTGGAGGCAACCTGCTGCCCACTCGGGGTTCATGGGGGGTGCCTCTTGCATAAGTAGGGCTGTCAACAGGTCTTTGAGCGCGTCGCTTTCGATGGCTTGCAGCAAGGCAGCGGGTGAATAGTGGCATGGGGGTTGGGGTAGCGCGCTGAGTGCATCCGCTAACTGCTTGTGCAAAGGCACTTGCCACTCGATGTACGGCAAATGTTCGAGCACGATTGCGGCGGAGTCGGGGTGGAGGGTGGCCCGCAGCACTTCGCTCTCGGCTTGGAAAATGGCTTTGGGCACAGTCAGGCGCAGCGGTTCCCTCTGAGGCGGGGATGGAGAGGGCTGTTGGTTGGGGCGTTGGCGTCGCGTGCGCAGCAGTTGGTGCAACTCCTGCTGCAACGCTTGCAATGCCGCCTGACGGTTTGTGAGGTACGCGGGCGTTAGGGGCGCTAAACGCTCTAAGCACGCCATACGCTCCAGCGCGCTGGGGAGGCTTGCTGCCCATTGGAGTCCGCGCTGCACAATCTGTGCTTTGTGGGCGGGCGATAGCGTTAGCGGATTGCGGTCACCGGCCACCTCACGGATGATGTGCTCAATACCGAACTGCGCGATGGGGATAGCCGAGTCTAAGGCGTGTTGGAGGGCTTCCGCGCCTTGCGTGCGCAGCAGGCTATCGGGGTCTTCGCCTTCGGGCAGGCGGACTACCAGCGCAGGAATCGCCGCTTGGGAGAGGATTTCGCCAGCCCGCAGCGCCGCGCGGATGCCTGCTGCGTCCGAATCGAAGATCAGGTAGACGCGGTCAACCAGTCGCTTTAGGCGCGTGGCGTGGTCTTCGGTGAGGGCGGTGCCCAGCGTGGCAACGCTGTGCGTAAAGCCATATTGGTGCAACATAATCAAATCCAGATAGCCCTCTACGATGAGGGCGGCGCGTTGGCGCAAGATTGCCCCGCGGGCTCGATGCCAGCCATAAAGGGTGGTGCGCTTTTCAAAGAGGGGTGTTTCGGGGCTGTTGAGGTACTTGGGTTCCTCGTTGCCTAAAGTGCGCGCACCGAATGCAATCACGCGCCCTGAGGCATCGTGAATAGGAAAGGTAATCCGATGGCGGAAGCGGTCGTAGTAGCCGCTGCCGTCCTCGCGGGCTTTGAGCAAGCCTGCTGCCTCAGCGTCTGGGAGGCTGAAGTTGTGGCGTTCCAGAAAGCGCACGAGGTAGTCCCAGCCGTCGGGGGCATAGCCGAGTTCAAATGCCTCAATGGTGTCGCGCGTTAGCCCTCGCTGAGCGAGGTATCGCTGCGCAGCAGGGGTGCGCTGCAGCGATTGCCGATAGAAAAAGTTGGCAGCAAACAGCAGTTTGCGCAGGCGTTCGCGTTCATCAGGAGCCTCAGCGGGGAGAGCGTCCTCGTGTAGTTCGATGCCTGCGCGTTGTGCTAATTGGCGTAACGCCTCACGGAACGACAGCCCCTCAATCCGCATGAGGAACGCAAAGGCGTCGCCCGAGGCGCCACAGCCAAAGCAGTGGAAGCGGTTTAGTTCGGGGCTAACGAAAAATGAGGGAGTTTTTTCGGTGTGGAACGGGCAGAGTCCTTTGTAGTTTTTGCCTGCCCGTTCCAAGCGCACATAGTCTGAGACCAGCTCCACTAAGTCGATGCGCTCACGGATGATGTCGCGCACATTGCGCACCGAGGATCGCCCCCTGATTAGTAGGCGGTTGCTGCGGGTGCACCACCGCCACCGCGTCCGGGCGCGCCGATGCCGCCGGGACCGCTGCGCGGGCCGCCGCTAGGGGCTGCTGCCGCGCCGCCGCTACCGCCCGTGCCCAAGCTGGTGAAACCTGCGCCCAGCGAGGGCACTCCCGCCGCCACAATGATGCCCGTCACGCGGTTGGTCTTAGAGTCAAACTGGAACGCTACGCCCAGCTTGTTGTAGCGAATCACATAGATGTCGCCGCTGAAGGCAGGCGGTTCACTGGGCTGTCCGTAGGCGGCAATGACTCTGCTGAAGGGGTCGTTCAGCCCGATGCCGCGGCTGGTGCGCACGCGCGGGTCGGGGCGGCGTCCATACGCGCTGATTTGCACCGCACGCCCGTCCTTATTGAACTGGAACACATAGGTGGAGCCGCTTTTGTCGCGGTATACCAGCACGGTTTCTTCTTCGGTGCGGGTTTCGCCAGTTTGCGTGCCCGCGCCGCCAGGGGGCTGCCCCATCGGACCGCGACGCTCGCCTTCAGGACCCGGCAACCCTTCGCTTCCTCGTTCCCCTTGACCTGCAGTCAAGTCGGTGATGGTCACTTGAGCGTTGGTAACCATCGCTGGGTTGCCGAACCGCTTCACCACTTCGGTGATGGAGGTAAACACGCGGATGCCCAGCAGCGAGATTTCAGGGCGCGGGCGGTTCTGTTGAGCGGTCAGCCCCACCATCAGCACGGCTGCGCCCACCACTGCCACGCCAAAACGCCATACTTGATTCATCAATCGTCGCCTCCTCATTCGGTATACTTTCATTCGGCGCCCAACAGGGTATTCCTGCCCCTAAAGCGCACTTGCTCCCTATTATTATAGACGATGAAAGCCCGGAAAAGTGCATGGGCGAAGGTGATACGGCTGCTGGCGCTGCTAATCGCGCTGGCGGCGATTGTTTACTGGTTTTGGTACTTACCATCTCAACAAACCTCGGTACAACTCCAAATAGAGTTTCTACCATGAAAGTTGCACTGATTGGCTTTCCACTAAGCGGGCGTACGACTTTGTTTGAGGCACTGACGGGCGGTCAGGCGCACGAAGGGGTCGCCAGCGTGGCGATTCCTGACCCGCGTTTTGAGGCATTAGCCAATCAGGCAGGCGCCAAGAAAATCGTGCCCGCAGCGTTCGAGTGGCGCGACGATTTGCCCGATTTCAACCCCGAAAAGCCCGAAACAGTGCGCCAACCGCTGAGTTTGGCACGTCAAAGCGACGCACTGGTGCTCGTGCTCCGCGCGTTTGATAGCCCTTACGCGCCCTACCACGCGCCGATTGACCCTGTGCGTGACCTGAACTTCTGGCTGGATGAGTTCGTGCTGTCGGACCTGCAGTTGATTGAGAACCGCTTGGAGCGGCTGACGAAGCTGTTTCAATCACACAAAGAGAGCGCCGCCGACCGTGCCGAGCATGCGTGGCTGGAGCGGATGCATCGCGCGCTCAGTGCGGGCGAGTCGCCCAAAAGCTTGGAGGTGTCGCGCGAGTTGGAGCCGCGCCTGCGCGGATTCGGCTTTTTGACGCGCAAACCGCTGGTAGTGGTCGCCAACGTCAACGAGGGGCTGTTGGGGCGCGAGGCAGAGTCGGAGATGATCCAACGCCTGCAAACGGTCTGCATGGAGCGCGATTTGCCCCTTGTGAACCTGTGCGCAACTTTTGAACGCGACTTACGCCAGCTGCCCGAAGCCGAGCAAGCCGAGTTTCTGCAAATGATGGGGGTCGGCGAATCTGCGCTGCCACGCTTAGTGCGCACGGTTTATGAGCAACTGAACCTGCAGGTGTTTTACACACTGGGCGAGGATTCGCGCGCATGGCTATTGCGTAGGGGTGGCACGGCGCTGGATGCGGCTGCAACGATTCACTCCGATTTGGCGCGTGGGTTTATCCGTGCCGAGGTGTGCCACGCCGATGAGGTGCTTGCCGCTGGCGGCTGGAAAGCCGCTCAGAAAGCGAACAAGGTGCAACTCGTGGGCAAGGACTACGTGATGCGCGACGGCGAGGTGGTGTACATTCGGTTTAATGTGTAGGTTCTCCCTGAAGGCAGGAATTGTTGATTGGGCATTGTACTGGAGCACCTCAGCGCGCCTGACCGCAAGCTGCCATGGCTGGATGCGGTGGGCGGCTACGCCCTTACCAAGTTAGCCCCCCACTTCGGCTGCTCACCTGAATGCCCGCGACCGCGAACGCCTCAAACGCCTCTTGGAGTGAAAAAGGGGGGATTTCTCCCGATTTTCGCTGCCCCCTGTCACGTTTTGGGGGTTTTAGGGTATAATATAAGTGTGATTTTTCCCGATAGAAGGTTTGAAGGCGGTGCGAACCACACGATGGCTTACTCTGATGGGGCTGACGGTGCTGTTGCTGGGCGTTGGTGTCGCCCAGACGCCAACTTTGGTGCTGACAAACGGCGATGTGAACGGCGATAACGCGGTGGACGACGCGGATCAGTTAGCCGTTCTCTTCCAAATGGGCGAGTCGTGCCCGCAAGGCTGCCCCGAAGACCTGAACGGCGACCTCGTCGTGGAAGATGCCGACCTGTTGCTTGTGACTTTCCAAATGGGTGCGCAGGGCGCGCCTGCATTTGCAGGGCAAGTGCGTGCGCCGTAGGGGGC
>Ga0209289_100393_pt1 | contig 23427 bp, 20 predicted proteins | sample GXS110809BmetaG_FD_184121 | JGI IMG/M metagenome (GOLD analysis project Ga0209289, IMG submission 184121) | Hot spring microbial communities from Gongxiaoshe hot spring, China to study Microbial Dark Matter (Phase II) - GXS 110809B (SPAdes)... ...
TGACTTCCTCGCTGGCACCCTTGAGGGCAACGGCTAACTCGCGCATGTCTACCTCCCGAAGGACGCGCTGAAGGGAACGGTCGTCCAGTTTGACCAAATCCTCAAAGGTGAACATGGCTTGTTGCACCCGCTCCGCCAACTCGGCATCCCGCTGCTCCAAAGCGTTCAGGATTTCTTGGTAAACCTCTCTGGGCACATTGCTCAGGATTTGGGTGAGGACTTGCAAGCCGTTGAAGCGGGTCATCGTTCGCCCAGCCGTCGGTGTCACGATCTCTTTCAGCGAAGCCCGCAAGGTTTCCAAGACTTCTTCGGGGGGTGCTTCCGTGATGAGCAAACGAAAGGCGACTTCGGCGCGCAGTTCAGGCGACAATTCGCCCAACACCGCCGCCCCGTGACTAACGGGCAAAATGCTCAACAACAAAGCGATTGCCTGCGGGTTTTCATTGCGCACCAACTCCACGACTTGTTGGGGAGGCACTTGACTCAGTCTCGCCAACAACTCGGCGTCGTCTTTGGATTCCGTCGGCTCTGCCAACAGGGCTTCCAAGCGTGACCAAAGCGCTGTCCCTTGATGGACGCCAAAGGCTTGCAAGAGCAAATTGCGCACTTTCGCTAACCCACCCGTAACAACGGGCTGGGGCTCGGCGATGCGTTGTAATCCCTCTTGAAGCAACTCTTGGACTATTCGGTCGCTCACCGTGCCCAACCGTGCCATCTCGCCCAGCAGTTTTTCCACCTCGGCTTCGTCTAAATGACGCAAAACACCTGCTGCTTCTTCTGGCGACAGCAAGGAGAGCAAAATCGCCGCCTTGCGTAGCCCTGTCAGCGGCGGTTGCGACGGCTTGTTGGTTGGCGACGGTGTGTTGGCAATTCCTCGCTCCTCGCTTGTCAATCGTTGCCGTTCTGCAGTCGTCTCCATCCCTAACGCCCTCCGTTCGTTCGCTGGCTAACGGCGTCTTCAGCGAGCCAAGAGCGCAAGACTTCAGCGACGCGGTTGGGCGACTCGCGGGCGATTTGTCGCAATTGCTCCAATGGAGCGGGTTTGGGAGAGACTTCGGTTGGAACGGGCATTTCCGCAGAAGGCGACGGCTCGGACAGAGGCAGGGCAGGGGGCGCCCCCTGACGCCGACGACGCCATGCCACGAAGAGGGAAAGAGGGATGAATAGCCCCAAAGCGGCGGCTATTAGCCATCCCCAAGGAAGGGTCGGCGCCTTATGGGGGCGTCCCCGCCCCGAACGAGGGATGCCTGCAGGACGCTCCGCCCGAACTGGCACGACGGCGACCGTATCGCCCCGCGCCGCATCCAACCCGATCGCCGCACTGACGGCTTGCCGCAAAGCCGCTTGCTCTGCGGGTGTCAATGTCCCTCGCACCAAAACGGCGACAGAAACCCGACGAATAGTCCCAGGCAAAGTTTCCACGCGTTCTATGCGCTTGGAGACCCGATACTCCGTCTTGCGCTCCGATTTGGTGTAACTGCCCCCCAACAAAGTGACAGGCAAAGGAGGGGTCAATTGCAAGTTCGTCGCCGCTCCGGCTGCGCCGGCGGTCACGGGAGCACCTTGGCTTTGGTAACTTTCCTGCGTCTCGGAGTGGGTGAGGGGGATGCCTTGAGCGCCCCCTTCTGTCGGCAGGTAAAGTTCGCTTTCTGTCTTTCGGGCGTCAGTGGCTAACTCCACGCTCACTTGCACCGAGGCTTTTCCAGCCCCCAAAGTGCGGTCTAACAACTCTTGCAAACGATGCTCCATTTGCCGCTCCGCCTGCCAACGAAGGCTCAGAAATTCACCAGCGCTTGTCAACCCATGATTTGGCGCTCCTTCCGCCCAGACCAAATTGCCCTGCGTATCTAAGACGACGACATTTTCGGGTTTCAGCCCTTCAACGGCGCGAGAGACGAGGAAGACGATGGCTTGGGCTTGCTCTTTGGAGAGGGAACGCCCCGGTTTGAGGGCAACGACGACGGAAGCGCTGGGCTCTTTTTGCCGTTCCTCAAAAACGGTCGGTTGGGGCAGATTGAGATGGACGCGGGCATTGGCGATGGGCTCTAAGGTGGCGATGGAACGAGCCAACTCTCCCTGCAACGCTCGCCAGTAATTGGTGCGCTGCAAAAAGTCAGAAGTCGCTAAAGAGGCTTGGTCTAACAGTTCAAACCCTTTCACCGCAAACGCCCCCGTTTTGGGCAAGCCCGCTTGCGCCAGTGTCATACGGGCAACGGCAACTTTTTCGCTGGGCACGAGCAATGCCCCGTCCTCACTGCGGGTCTGATAAGGGACTCCGACCCTTGACAGTTCCACGGAGGCTGCTGTCAGGTCATCGGGCGAAAGGTGGCTATAAAGGGTCACCCACGCCTCTTGTCGCCCCAAAAGCGAGATTGCCAGCACTAACCCGATGACTCCAGCGCCACCGAGCGCCATCCCTATCCGCTTTCGTTCTGGTGAAAGGCTCTGCCACCAGAGCCGTAGCCGCTCCAAGCCCCATCACCGCCCAAGCGAGATGCGGCAACTTTCCTGCCCCCACCCTTGACGGCTACAACGGCATCCGCGTCAACTCCTGATAGGCTTCCAGCAGCCGATTGCGCACAGAAAGGAGCAACTGAAAAGAAAGGTTTGCCTTTTCCGCTGCCAGCAAAATTTCGTGCAACTCCACTGGCTCACCCACTAACAAGCGCCGCTTGAGTTCCGTCAATCGCTCATCGTTCGTCTCCACTTCCCGCAAAAGACCCCGCAGGCTCTCAGCAAACAGTTCCGTTACTTGTGCTGCTGGCTGCCTCGTTTCCCTCGGCTGTTCAGGTGTCAGTTCTTTGATGGCTTCTACGGGCATGAGATAAGCCCCCTTTTCGCTTACCGCAGCAAATCCAAGGTTTGCTGGAGCATTTGTCGCTGCAGCGAGAAGGCTTGGGCGTTGAGTTCGTAGCCCCGTGTCGCCGCCATCAAATCCACCATCTCCAAGACGGGATGGACATTGGGCAAGCGGACATAGCCGTTGGCATCGGCATCGGGATGAGCGGGGTCGTAAACGAGGCGGAAAGGCGAAGGGTCATCAATGATGGCGGCAACCCGAACACCTAAGCCCTCTTGCATCAACACGACCAACTTGCGGCGAAAAGGCTCGCCCGAAGGCGTGCGGGTCGTCTCGGCGTTAGCGATGTTGACCGCCACGACCTCTTGCCATAGCCGATGAGCGCCCATTCCGCTGGCACTGACCTCCAAACCCTGAAACACCGCCATCAGCAACACCCCCTAAAGGCTCAAGACCGACGCCCTTCGGTGATGGCAGCCCGCAGTTGCGAAAGGTCTTTAGCCAGCAACTGCAGCGTCGTCCGATAAAGCAAAGCCGTCTCCGTTAAAGCAGCCAACTCCCGTTCAGGGGAGGTGTTGTTGCCATCCGCCCGAAGCGGCGGCGCCAAGTCCACCTGAGCGGGCAAACTCTCCGCTCCCTTTGTCCCTCCCTCCGCCAACATCGCCCGCATCACCGCATGGAAGGGCACATCTCGCCGCAGGTAATTGGGTGTGCTGGCGTTGGCGAGGTTGCCTGCCAGCACTTTCGCCCGAACCGTCAAGACATCTAACGCCCTCTCCAAACCGACCGACGCCATCGCCCTCGTCACCATCCCTGACTTAGTTTCACTTAAATTCTGCCGAGGAAGGGGTTTGGCGTCAATAGGGATTTTTAGGGATTTTCCCGCCACTTTTGCCCATTTTGATGAGACCGTTGACGGAGATGGTCAGAAAACCCTTTGGAGGAGGCGTCAGGGGCAACCTTGCGCTTTCAGAAGGGCGCTGTCGTCAGGCTTTGACTCTTCTGCCGACCGAGGCGAGGGTGTTCAGAAAGTCATGGGATTAGTGTTGTGCGTCGTGGTTGGTAGCCACTCCAACAAGGAGGGGTAACCCGACGCTCTCTTCGCCTTCGCTGCAAACCTGACGCTCCTTCTGACCCTCTGTTGGAGCGGTTATTAGCCGCGAAAATGGCGATGCGACATTGGCAATGTCCGCTGCAACGAACAGCGGTTTATTCACGGCGCGACTTTCCGAACACAATTTCCCCGACCTGCCGACCTGCCCAACTCCCGACTTGCCGACAATTTAGGCTCGCCCGCCCTTATGCCAGCCGCTTAAGTTGGGAGAGGTCGTTAACGCTGGGGATTTGAGCGCCCAAGCGCTGGCGCAGCACCAACAGTTGCTGTTCTACGGCGATAAATTGGCGGCGGAGCCGCTCTCCTTCCCGCTCAATGCGCTCATTAAATTCGCTGATGCGTCGGTCAAGGTCTTGCATGCGCAAATTCAAAAGGGCAGGTTGGCGCGCCACGACGCCTGAAGGCACTGTGTTGCCTCCGAAAGCCGTTGGAGAGGAAGAAAGCCAGTCATCCAACCGCCGCTTCAACCGGACGGCAATGCCATCTTCCGTTGCGTCCACAATGCCATTCCCGTTGGCGTCGTTGAAAAACAACCGCACTACCTTGCTCGCATCGGCGTCTAAAGCGCTTTGCAACTTCGTTTCATCCAGAGAAAGCGTCCCGTCGTTGTTGAGGGTGATGCCGATTTGCGCCAAAAGTTGCATGTCCGACGGTAGGCTGACAACGGGTTTTGATACTTCCTGCACCATCGTGGAGCGGACGAAGACAAGGGTGCTATCGCCCCGCAGCAGCCCGACTTTTCGTTCGGCGTCCGTCTGGGGGTTGTCCACAGGTTTTTCCGTCAGCCGCTGATACATGAGGGAGACGGCGGCGTTGAACTTGTCCACAAAGGTTTTAATGGCGCTTTTCAAAGTGGCTTTGTCTTGACCGACGGTGACCGTTACTGTCTTGTTCGGGTCAGCGCTAACCAATTGGAGCGTCACGCCTGGGATGACATCGCTGATGGTGTTGGTGGCTCGGACGATGTCTTGACCGTTGTTGAAGCCGGCGACCTGGATGACAGCATCCTTACCTAAGGTCACTTGGGCACGGGCGTTGGCGCCGCTGTCCAGAAGACCGAGGGCATCCAACAAATTGCCACTGACATCGGCGCGGGCGATGGAGTTAGAACCTGTTGTCTTGCTGACCAACACCACTTTGTCGGCGACTGGGTCGTAATAAGCCTGAACATCGGGCACATTTTGGTTGATGCGTTGGATGATGGCGTTCAAACTGTCCACGCTGGCATCGTAATTGATGGTCACGCCGTTGATGGTGAAACTGCCTGTCGTGGCAGTTAGCGCCACCCGAAGGTTGTCGTTTGAAAGGGCGACATCGCCCCGCAATCGTCCCAAGTGAGCGGTGGACTGGCGGATGTAGTTGGTGCCGTTAAAGGTTTGCGATGAACCGAGCAATCCTGCCACTTGCAAAAAGTTGCTTGTGTCATTCGGCGAACCGAGGGCGATGGGGTTGGCAGAGGTGAGGACGAGGACATCGTTGGTGGCGTCGTAACTGGCAGTCACGCCTGTCCCACTGCTGTTGATGTGACTGATGACGGTGTTGAGGGTGTCCGTCGTTGGGTTAACGGCGATTTGCACCCCGTTGATGGTAAAAGTGCCAGCCGTCACCGTTCCCAAGACAGACCGCAGGGTTTGTAAAGGGGCATTGGGGTCAACGGGAGCGCCGACACCGAGGGTGTAGCCGTTAAAGCCCGAACTGACGCGGGTCGCCGTCGCCAGTTGCTTGACCGTCACTTGATAACTGCCCGCGACGGCATTAGGGCTGGCGGTCGCTTGGAGCAGGTCGGGAGCGGAAGAGGTGGCGACGAAGGGAAGGGCTTGCCCTTTGGTTAGGAAGGGACTGAGGGCGCTTTGAAGGTCGGAAAGTTTTTGCTGGATTTCCTGCCACAACTCACTTTGGAGGCGCAAGCGGTCTTTTTGTTGTTGCAATTGCAAGACAGGTTGGCGACGGATTTCCAAGAGGGCGTCAATGACTTGGTCAAAGTCAATGCCTGAAATCAGTCCTGTGAAGCGAACGGGTGGCGTCGTTGCCATCTTTCCTGCCTCCTTTGAAAGGGAGCCGGGTGGCGGCGCGGGCACCGCCACCCGGAACGGACGGGGCGGCTACGGCGTCGGGCTGCTCGGGCGCTAACGCAGCAATTGCAAGACCGTCTGCGGGACAGCGTTGGCTTGTGCCAGAGCGGCGACGCCTGTCTGTTGCAAGATTTGCAACCGTGTCAACTGGATAACCGCTTGCGCCATGTCCACATCGCGGATGCGGCTTTCCGCCGCTGACTGGTTTTCGTTAGCGATGTTGTTGTTGGAAACGATGCGCTCCAAGCGGTTCTGGAAAGCCCCCAAGCGGGCGCGCAAGTCGGTGACGAAACTGATGGCTTGGTCAATGGACACGATAGCGTTGGAAGCAGCGCCCAAAGTGGCGACGCTCAAGCCGCTCAAGGTCATGGCAGCGGCGTTGACGGTGGCGATGGTGATGCCGACGACTTCTCCGGCGTTGGCGCCGACTTGGAAAGTCAAGGGAGTGGAGGCGAAAGCACCGCTCAACAACTTCTTGGTGTTGAACTGGGTCGTGTTGCCGATGTAATCCAGTTGCGCCAGCAGGTTGTCCACTTCCTTTTGAATTTGCTGCCGGTCGGCATCCGTCAGGTGGTCGTTAGCGGCTTGGACAGCCAGTTCCCGCAGGCGCTGCAGGATGCTATGAACTTCGTTCAACGCCCCTTCGGCTGTCTGCACCAACGAGATGCCGTGCTGGGCGTTATCCGTTGCGACCTGCAACCCGCGCACTTGCGTCCGCAGTTTCTCCGAGACCGCTAAGCCAGCGGCATCGTCCGAGGCGCGGTTGATGCGCAACCCTGACGCCATCTTTTCCAAGACTTTGCTGAGTTCAAAATCAGTGGCGACAAGGTTGCGGTGGACATTGAGCGCCGACACATTGGTGTTGATGCGGAGACCCATCAAACATCCCTCCTTCGTGGCATGGCGTCTTGGACGACCGAAGTTTTTTCCTTCGTTCGTCCGCCTCTCTTATCGGAAAAAGCCTGTAGGAACTTTAGGGGGACGGCGTTACAGCGCTCTTTCTCACCGACGCAAAAAGAAAGTTCACCCTTCGCTAAAAACTTTCCCGCCCTTTTGCCGATAGTCCTTGAGGCGAAAGGAGGCTAAAGGCGATGATTGTCAACCCTTACTTGCAACAAATGGTTGAGACAGCGACACCCGTGCAACTTATTGGTTTGCTCTTTCGGCGCGGCAGCGAACTGATGGACGAAGCCGAACAAGCCTTGACGGAGCGAAACTTGGAGCGAGCCGATGAAGCCTTGACAAAGGCTCAAAAAATCGTCGCCGAACTCATCAGCAGTTTGGACATGGAAAAGGGCGGCGAAATCGCTGTCAACCTGCGTCGCCTCTACACCTTCGTTTGGGAGCGTCTTTTGCACGCCAACTTGCGCAAATCCGTTGAACCGCTTCAGGACGCCAAACAAGTTTGGTCTCAACTTTGCGAGTTGTGGGAGCAAGTGGAGCAAAACGAAGGAGGTGCTTAACAATGCAGCAAAATGGCGGCTTCGGCGCGGGCGCAAAAGCGTGGATTTACAGCAAAAAGGTGCACCATTATCGGCGTGAATATGCCCATCAGCCTGTTTGCAACATGACCATGCTGGAGTTTGTCCCGATATGGGCAAAGCGCATCTTGGACATCGGTTGCTGCATGGGTGGGGCAGGACGGATTTTGAAGCAACGGCAAGCCTGCGAAGTTTGGGGCGCGGAAATTGCGCCTGAACTTGCCCGCATCGCCGCCCAGCACTACGAAAAGGTCATCGTCGGCGACATTGAAGATGATGCCGTTTGGCAACAACTGCCCAAAGGCTACTTTGATGCCGTCATCTGCGGCGAAGTTCTGGAGCACCTCATTGCGCCCGAACGGGTTCTAAAGCGACTGCACGAAGTCATCACGCCTGACGCCACTTTAGTGCTCAGCGTTCCCCATGTTGGACATGTTTCTGTCATCAGGAAACTCCTGCAAGGCAAGTTTGACTACGAACCGACAGGCATTTTGGACAGCAGCCACTTGCGATTTTTCAGCCGAAAAAATCTGTGGCGGCTCTTGAGGGAAAGCGGATGGTTGGTGACCCACAGCATTACTGGCGTCGTCCCAACTGAGTTGTCCGACAACTTGCGAGAGGCTTTGCTCCGCAGCAAATGGGCAACTCACGCAGGTTTAAGCGAAACGCAAATCATTGGCTTTGCCCTCGCTGCCCGAAAGATGCCCTGCGATGTGGCGATGGGCAATGAGCCGACGGACGGTTTAGTCAGCATCATCATCCTCAACTGGAACAACTTGCGTTACCTTCGCCGTTGCGTTGAAAGCGTTTTCGCTTACACTCGTCAACCTTTTGAACTCATCATCGTGGACAACGGCTCAACGGACGGCTCAAGGCGATACTTGAACGAACTGGTTCGCCAACACCGCAATGTCAAGGTGGTTTTGAACGAACGCAACATTGGCGCTCCTGCTGGACGAAACTGCGGTTTGGCTGTCGCCGAAGGTGACTTCATCGTTTTCCTTGACAGCGACACAGTTGTCACCGACGGTTGGCTTGATCGGTTGCTCCGTTGGATGGAAATTGACCCGACCATTGGCATGGTCGGTCCGTGTTCCAACTTCGCATCGGGTCAGCAAATTGAAGTCAACTACCGCAACTTGAAAGAGATGCACGAGTTCGCTCAACATTGGTGCGCCCGAAATTGCGGAACAGGTTTTGAAATCACAGTCCTCATCAGTTTTTGCGTCTTGATGCGCCGCAGCGTCATTGATGCCATCGGCGGCATGGATGCCCGTTTCGGACTCATCATGCACGAGGACATTGACCACTCCCTTCGGGCAAGGGTGGCAGGTTTTCGGTGCTGGTTGGCTGTTGATGCTTTCGTTCACCACTATGGCAACCGAACGAGCGGGCGGTTGGGCGTTGAGAAGATGATGGAAGCCGCCTTCCCTCGCTTCAAGGAGAAATGGAACTTGCCCGAAGAGGCAGAAAAGTATCGCCCACGCCTCATGCTTGTGCCCGAACTTTTTGACATTCGCCGCCGCCCACCAAAGCCCAAAGACCTTTACGAGCCACTCCCTGACCCAAGTGCCTTGACCGTTCTGGATGGACGCAAGTTCAAGCCGCTGATTTCGCTGTGCATGATTGTCAAGGACGAAGCCGACAACTTGCCTCGGTGTTTGGAGAGCGTGAAAGGCATCGTGGACGAAATCGTCGTCGTGGACACGGGTTCAACGGATGAGACGCCCCAAATTGCCGAGCGCTACGGCGCAAAAGTCATTCGCTTTGAGTGGACGGGAAGTTTCAGCGACGCCCGCAATGAGTCGCTCAAGCACGCAACGGGTGAATGGATTTTGTGGCTTGATGCTGACGAAGCGTTGGCGGATGGCAAGGAGAACTTGCGAAAGTTGCTGGAAACGAACGACGAATACGATGGCTTCATCTTGCCGATGGTCAGTTTCGTCGGTCACCGTTCGCACCGAGAAGGTCATGTCCATCCCGCTTTCAGGCTTTTTCGCAACCTGAAAGGCATTCGGTTTGAGCGCAACTTGCACGAGCAAATTGCCAGTTCCATCAAACAAGTCAAGCCTGACGCCAAGTTCGGCGTCTTGCCCGTTTGGATTGAGCATTACGGCTACTTGAGCCCTTTGGTTCGGCGCAAGCAAAAAGTCGCCCGCAATTTGGAGTTGGCGAAGAAGGATTTGCATGCCAACCCGTTTGATCCCTTCGCTTGGTATAACTTGGGGCGGGAGTATTTGCGGTTGCGACAATGGGAGCGGGCTTTCTATTGCTTTCGGCGGGCGTTGGTGCACTTGGGTGACACCTTCACGCCCTATCTTCTTCGCTGCCTTTGCGATGCCGTGCACTGCTTGATGCAACTGAACCGACCACAGCAAGCCATAGCACTTTTGCGGGAATCAAAACAGTTGCCCATCACGACGCCTGACTTTTGGATGCTGGAAGGGCAAGTGCTGTTCACTTTGGGCGATTGGACGGGAGCGTTGCGGGCGTTCCAAGGAGCACTTTCCTTCGCCTCTCAATTGCCGACCAACTTTGATTGGACGGAAGGCGCTACTTCCTACGGCGCTTGGTATTGGATGGGCTTATGCCATCAAAAGATGGGGCAATTGCCCGACGCCCTGCAGTGCTTTGGAAGGGCGATTCAACAAGCGTTGCTGCGGCGCCGCTACTATGAGCCTGCCATCACATCTTTCGTGCAGTTGGTTTTACCGCAGTGCCGCTCTGTTGATGACTTGGAACGGGCGCTTGCCCCATTTGTGCCTGAAGGCATTTCCACACACCCGCAACTTGCCGTTTTGGTCGCCAAAGCGGCATTAAGCCATTACCCGTTGCCGCCATGCGCATTGGAAGTCTCAAAAGCGCTGATGGAACGGGACACGGGACAAGGGACACGGGACACGGTTGATGAGACGGAGCGGATTTTTGTTGAGGGCAAGTTGGCGCTTTTGGAGCACCGCTATGCGGAGGCGGCTCGCTTGTTCGCCCAAATTCCGCTAACCGCACCTGAAGGTGCAACGGCTTGGAACTTGAAAGTTCTCGCCCACGCCCTCGTTGGCGAGTGGGACGAAGCGTTCTCTTCCTGCAACGGCGATTCGCTCTGGCAGGCGTTATTGAGACTCTGGCAAAACGGCTTAAACGCTTCTGACTGCCTACCTGCCCAACTGCCTACCTGCCCACCTGAATTGCTTCCTTTGCTTCAAGAGAACTTCCGAGACTTGCTGGCGCTTTTGTTGCAACTTCAGGAGTTTGAGCGCTACGAACAAGCGTTGAGTTTGTTGAACTGGCTCGTTTCAGATGAGCGGGAGCGGACAATGTTGCTGGGCAAACTTTACGGGCAGTTTGGCTTTTGGGACATGGTTTTGGAGACGCTGCTTCCGCTCGCTCAAAACGGCGGCATGGACAGGGAAAGTTGGCGGCTGTTGGCTCGTGCCTGCCAGCACAAAGGCTTTTACGATGAGGCGGCAGCGATTTTGCTGCGACTGATTGAAAGCGACGAGCGAAAAGACGAAGCCCTTGCCGATTACATGGCTTTGGCAGGTTGCTACATCGCCGCAGGCGATAGCCCTCGTGCCCAGCAAATCCTCGCCTTAGTGGGACGGATGGGGTAACCGTCACCGACCGAAAAGCGTCGGCGTCAACCTGCCGAAGGGCAGAGGATGTCGGAAAGTTGTGGGATGGGTTTCGGAGCGTCGCGGTTGATAGCCACTCCAACAAGGATGAGCAACCCGACACTCCTTGCCTTTGCTGCTTTGCTGAAAAGCCATTTCGCGTCGGCGGGAAGCCAATGATTCATCCTGCTGGAACGGCGATTAACTACGACAACCGCAATTCAAGATGTAACTTCCCGAACACCTTCCAAAGGTCTTGACGCCTTGCTTCTGCAAGGTTACAATAATGGCGTCGCTGGGACGACAAATCCTGTCCAAAGGAGGGTGACGACAATGCGTCGGAGCACCAATTGCCGCAGCGTGTTTGCCGCAGCGTGTTTGCCGCAGCGTGTTTGCCGCACATACCAAGGTGGTCGCGGTCATGGCTTCACACTCATTGAGTTGTTGGTCGTGATTGCGATCATCGCCATCTTGGCGGCGATTCTGTTCCCCGTGTTCGCACAAGCCCGCGAAAAAGCCCGTCAAGCCACCTGCACGAGCAATCAGAAAAACATCGCTCTCGCCCTGCAACAATATGCCCAAGATTACGACGAAATCTTTGTCTACTCGCCGACTTGGTGCAACATCCCTGGGCGCAATCAGAACCAACCTTGGCGCCCTTACTACCTGTTGGTTGACCCCTATTTGCGCAACCTGCAAGTGTTCACTTGTCCCAGTGCTCCTCAAATTCAAAACTGCATCAATGGCAGCATTGTCCATCACGGAGTTAACGACGCCATCAACTGGGGATGGGTGCCTCGCACTTTTCGGCTCAGTTACGGCATCAGCGAGAACATCCAGAACGGCGAACGCCCCAACTTGCCCAGCAATGACCCACTCTATGCCAACTGCGGTGGTTTGCGCGGGGCGGGACGGTTAGCGAACCGACCGACCCCTGCTGACACACCCGTTGTGGCGGACACCATCGGGTTGCTCAACAACGGTGACCGCATCGGATGGTCAAACATTTGTCAAGCGGCTTGCCGCCCTGAGCGTCGCACGGATGCCAACACTCGTCACTCTGGCGGCAGCGATGTCATCTTCATGGATGGACATGTAAAGTGGTTCCGCTCCACGCAGGCCAAAAACAACTGGGACAATCGGGTGTGGGCAGGCGGCTGTGGATGGTGGGGCAATGGACGGCGATGAAACGACGGCGGGGCAGGCAAAAGCAGCCTGCCCCGTTGCGTTTAACCCTTGCAGGAGGAGGTTGATGTGAGGATGAAGCAACAAGTGCCGACATGGTTGGCAGCCGTGATTATCGTGATCGTCATCGCTGTCGTGGCAGGCATTTACATGATGGTCGGACGCCCCAAAACGGTGCAAGCGCCGGAAGGCTTCCAGCCGGGCAAGACAGCGGCGCCGATGCGCCCACAAGGAGCACCAGGACCGCTGGGCGGTCCGACGGGGCAAGGCGGCACGATGGCACCGGGCGCCCCGCGAACGGCTGCCCCTATGCCGCCTGGGGTTGGGCGTTAGTTTGCAGTGTAGAGGCGCGTTTGCTTCCTCCGAAGCATCACGCCATGAAATCTACGAGGCTCAAGGGCAAGAGGCGGCTGGTGGCGAAGAGGGTGGCTTGGAGGGTGGTCTGACGGAGTTGGTAGGTTGCCACTTCTTCGACGATGTCGGCGTCCAGAATGGGCGAAAGGGCGATTTGGAAGGATTGAGTTTGCTGCAGCAAGGTGTCAATGGTGCGTTCGCTGCGATTGGCTTGAGCACCCAGTGAGGCGGCGGCGTTGAGGATTTGTTGGATGCTGCTGTCAAAACGGGGTAAAAGGTTCGCCCGCAAAGTTTCGCCATCGCCCGCATTCATGGCGTTGATGGCATCTTTCAAGACGGCGAAAACATCCTCGCCCGATTGAAAGATGGCGTTGCCCGCCAAAGTGATAGGCACTTGCTCACCGTTGCTAAGGGTGACCTGCATCTGATTGCCATCGCCTTGGTAGACGACATCGCCCGCTAAGTTGACGACGAACGGTTTGGTCAAGATGGCAGTGCCTGAAAACAAGTAGCGGTCGCCGACGCGGGTGTTGGCGACTTGGAGGAATTCGTCCCGCAAAGTCGTCATCTCTTCGGCGATGGCTTTCCGCTGATCGGTCGTCAATGAGTCGTTGCTTGCTTGCAGGACAAGTTCCCGCGCCCGTTGCAAGATGGCGATGGCTTGGTTAAGGGCGGCGTCCATCGCTTGCAGATAAGGGAGGGCTTGTTCCACCCTTTGGCGGTCGCCGTCGGTTAAAGCGATGTCGCTTTGCAATCGCAACGCCAGCACCGTGCCTGTCGGGTCGTCGGAAGCGCGACGGATGCGGCGCCCCGTTCCCAATCGCTCCAAACTTTCGTTGATGACATCGGCGTTCTGGTTGATATGTGCGATGGCTTGGCGGGCGAGGATGGAGGGTGTGATGCGCATCAATGGTCACTCCTTTCAACGGACTAAGTTCGTCAGCAGGTCGCTGACGAGATTATCCACGACTTGCAACACGCGGGCGGCGGCGATGTAGGCTTGTTGAAAGCGCATCAAGTCCACCATCTCTTCGTCAAGGGAGACGCCTGAAACAGTATCCCGTCGGTCTTGAAGGAAACGGCGGGCTTCACTGAAAGCGGTCAAAGCATTTTGCGTCCCATTGGTTCGGGCAGCCAAGTCGCCGACCAAGTTGCGATAGAAAGCAGAAACCGTTTGACCATCCAAATCTGCCAAGGGTGTGTCCATCAAACGGGCAATAGCAGCAGCGACCGTCCCATCACCGACAGCACCTGTTTGGGAGGCGGCGAGGCGACGAGGGTCGTTGAGGAGGGCAGGATTGACTTGCCATTGACCGCTGATGAGCACGAAGAAAGGGTCGCCTGTCGTCCCGTCCAGCCCAAATCCCGATTGATGAAGTCCGTTGACGGCGTTAGCGAGGGCATCCAGCAGTTTCTGCAACTTTTCCCGAAGGCTTTTAACGACTTCGTGGCTGAACTCTTGCAACGCCGCCAACACGCCTTCCCCCAAAGGGATGGCATCACTTGTGTCTTCCAAAACGACGATGGGTTTGCCGTTGTCATCAAGCGTTAGTTTCACCGACCGAAAACGGTTGGCGCTGACCAACTCATGCCCGCTTGCTAACACCATCACGCTCCCGTTGGGCTGCTCGCTAACTTGAATGGGCAAGAGGCGGGCGATGTCCCGCAAGACGGCATCCCGCTCGTCCATCAAATCGTTGGGTTGCAACCCTGTGGCTTTAGCGGCGGCGATTTGCTCGTTGAGCCGGGCGACTTGGGCGAGGGCACGGTTGAGGGCATTGACTTCCTCCTGCATCTGCCGAAGGCTCAACTCCTGCTCGTGGGCTAACTGGCTTTGCAAGGCATTGAAGCGGCTGAGCAAAGTGCGGGCGCGTTCAAGGACGAGGGCGCGGGCGCCCATGTTTTCGGGGTTGGCGGAAAGGTTTCGCCACGCCTCAAAAAACTCCGTCATCAAAGCGGCGATGCCACTGTCACTGGGTTCGCCCATTAACGCTTCCACGCGTTCCAAGCCATTCACCAGCGTTTCGTGGTAACCGACACGCCCATCGGCGATGCGCAAAGAATCCGCCAAGAGGGCATCAAACTGGCGGATGATTTCGCCGACGGTCACACCCGTGCCCAACTGACCAAAGGGCATCCCGTCCCGAAGGCTTGGTTCTGGGAGGGGCAAAGCGGCTTGGAGTTTGGCAACTTGACGGGAGTAATTGGGGTTTTGAGCGTTGGCGGTGTTGTGAGCGGCAGTGGCGAGGGCGACTTGGTGCGCCAGCAAGGATTGCAAGGCGGCTTGTAGCGCAACCGATAACGCCATGCCTTTGTCGCCTCCTCTGAAAAGTCACACTTGTCCTGCCACTAACGAGCGGGTCGGAAGGTCGCTTTGCGTGGCAAGGGTCAGCAAGCGCGTCCAGACCAAACATTGGGCGGCTTCTAAGAGCCGACAAAGGAGGGTCAAATCGTTTGGACAGGCAATTTGCGGGAGCAAATGACCGTTTTCATCCACAAATTGCTGCAAGGCTTCCGTCGCCCGCTCAATGGCTTCTACATCATTGCGGCTCAAAGCGCCGATCAACTCTGTCAAAAGTCCTTGTAGCCGCCCCAAAAGTCCGTTTCGCTCCATCCTCACACCCCCAACTCCCGCAGCACGGCTTCGGCGACCGCTTTGATGTCTGGGTTGTAAGTGCCTTGCTCCAACTGCTGCTGAATTTGCGCCACCCGTTCGGTGTCCACTTCGGGAAGTTGCTTGACCACTTCGTGCAACAACTGAATCAACCGCAACTCCGCCGATAAAGTGACGGGCTCCCCGTTGCCTTTCACAGAGCCCGACGGCATTGATGTGGCGTCCATCCGCTGGCTTGCCTCCAAACGAGACGCCAAGAGGTTTTGCAACCGATCGGCGATGTCTGGCGAAATCCGCATGGCTTGTCACCTCGCTTCGTCCGACTGTTTATCGGCAATTTTGCGCCAACCTTTTAGACGACAAAGGCTTGTTGCTGCGGGAGTGGAAGGCGATGAAGGGTCGGATGAGCCTCATCTTGCTGGCGATGTTTGTGTCTTTTGGTCAAGGGCAGGTGCTCATCGTTCGGGATGACCGTTGGGCTGCGACTGCCCCTGCTGCCCGTTTTGCGGTGGACAATCAAGTGGCGACGGCGGAGCGATGGCTTCGCCGCTGTCGTTTGCCTTATCGGCGAGTGAACGCGTCGGCGTTGACTCCCGAAGAAATCCGAAACGCCCTTTGTCTTTTGCCCGCTAACATGCCTGACCCGTCATCCCTTGCTGCCCTTCAAAACGCTCAACGCTTCGTCGTTTGGGCGTGGAACGGGCGAACCGATGAGTGGCGGCAAGCGTTGGCGACGATAACCAGCGGCAAAGGGCGGCTCATCACTGAACCGTTTCCACCTGACCGCTCTGACGGCGAGCGGGCAGCGCAATTGGCGGCATGGTTGTTGGAGGGAGCGCAACTGTCGCCCCGCTTCCAGCGCCTTCTGCGCGAGCGTTGGTCAGCATGGGTGAGCGAATTGCGGCGCAAACGGCTGGCGTGGCTTCGGGAAATCACCCAGAAACCTTTCGCCGACGAGGTGCGCCGCCAGCAAGCCTTAGCCCTTTTGCGTCCCGACCTTGCAACAGTGAGCCTTCATCTCACTCAAGACGGGACGGTTTGGCTAAAACGGCTGCGAGTTTTGCTTTCAGAACACGAACGGATTCACCGAGCGTTGGCGATTTCGTTAGAGCCACGCGAGGGCGAAATTCGGGGCATCTGGTTGCACACCTATGCCCCGACAAATTGGGAGGAGGTGATGCAGGCGCTCAAGGCGGCGAATTTCAATTGCCTCTTCTTTCGGGCAGGGAGAGGCGGCAATGTCGTCTACCGCAGCCAATTTTTGCCCCGCGATTTATGGGCGGAGCGAGCCGATTTGGACGAACTGGCTAACGCCGCTGAAGCGGCAAAACGATACGGCATAGAACTGCACGCTTGGCGGGTGAATTTTCACTTCGGCACTGCCCCCGATTGGCTCAAAGAGCAGATGGCAAAAGAAGACCGCTTGGTGCGCGATCCTGAAGGCAAGCAAGCCCTTTGGCTCAACCCTGCCGACCCGCGCAATCAGGAGCACGAGTTTCGGGCGATGATGGAACTCCTCACCTGCTCTATTGCGGGCGTGCATTTTGACTACATCCGCTACCCTGAAGCGCCCCACTATCGCTTTGATTACAGCGAAGTTTCCCGCCGACAGTTTGAGCAAGCGACGGGCATTGCCCTGAGCGATTTCCCGCGCCAAGTGTTGCTGGGTCCGCTCAAACTTCGCTACGATGAATGGCAGCGGGAGAATGTGACGAACTTAGTTCGGCGGGTTTATTTCGCCGTCAAGGACGCCAACCCGCAAATCGCTGTCTCGGCTGCCGTCTGGCAACGCCATCGCTACTATTTCGCCCTCATCAAGCAAGATTGGATGAGGTGGGTGCGAGAAGGCATCTTGGACTTCGTTTGCCCGATGGACTACACGGCGGATACCTCGCTCTTTGCCGAACGGGTCAAAGAGCAGGTTACGGAAGTCAACGGCACCGTCCCTATCGCACCGGGCATCGGCGCATATTTGCTGGACGACGAATGGCAATTTTTGGAGCAAGTGAAGGTGGCGCGGGATTTGGGAGCGGACGGGTTCGTCGTCTTCAGTTACAACATCGCTCCCTTGCGCGACTTCCTTGCGGCGTTGACCTTGGGCGCAACGGCGCAACCGACTGTGCCTGCTCACCGAGCGCCTCGCTTTGTTTTCCACCTGAGCAACGGCTTACGCCACAAAGACATGCCCATCACCTATCGTGCAGGTGATGCCGTCCACATCACAGCGACAGTAACGATGGGGTTGTTGCCTGCTGACAAGGTGGCATCGGTGCGCTTTGCCTTGCGTTGGGAACGGGAAGAGGGTTTTGCGGAAGCGACGCTGATGGAAGGCGAACTAACCGCTGAGCAATTGCGAAAGGGTGCGACCCTTCGTTGCACTGCCAGAGTGCCGAAAGGCATCGTGCGATTAGTGGCGCGGGGCATCGTGACCTTCGCCGATGGGACGACGCAACCCTTCGTGCGGCGCGGTCCGTTCGTGCGGGGGTTGCCTTCAAACGAATTTGCTGCCGTGTTGCGGTCGCTTTTGCCTGTCAAGTTGCCATCAAAAACGCCCCGCCCCGCCATCGGTGTCATCGCCGACGGTTGGCACGCAGAGCGATTGACGGCTTTGCTGCAACGGCAAGGTTACACTGCCTTCCTCGTCCGCTACCTTTTGCCGACTTATTGGCAGCCTGCCGATGTGTTGGTCATCCCGCCCTTGCGGGACTTGCGGGAGTTGACTTTTGAGCGCGCCCAAGCCCTTCGTTCGTGGGTTGCGCAAGGTGGTCGGGTTTTGCTGCTTTCGGAAGCCTGCGGCTTTCACGCCCACGCTAACTTGTTTCCCGAAGTGGCGGAAGTGATAGAAGAGCATCGGCAAGTGGCGGTGCGTTGGCAAAGACGCCTTGTCCGCACGGGTTTAAATGCCCTCGCCCTTCGTCCCGTCAACAACGCCGATGTTTTAATGAGCACGGATGGCAATGCCCTCTTGGTGCGGGGCAAGTTTGGGCGGGGCATCGTTACCTTCTGGGGGCTTCGGATGCCCTTGACCGACGACGCTCCCGAATGGCAAGCGTGGACGCCCCTTTTCTGCGAAGTGGTGCGTCGGGCTTTAAGGTGGTGAGGGGCAGGAAAGGTTTATGGCTTCTCGGAAGGGGATGCTTTGCTGACCTTGACAAGTTGCTTTCGTTCTGTCGTGTGCATCAGCATCATCGTGGAAAGGCTTTGCCCTGTCGGCAAGGAAAGGGAGAAGTTCATCGTGGCTTCTCCCGCACTTTCCACCCGCAGGATGCACCCTGCGTCGGCGTCAAACCAAAACTTGCTTTCGTCCTTGACGGAGCCATCCGCTGTGGCGTTGCTGGCTTCTGTAGGTAAGGCGGTGAACAATTGTTGGAGGAAGTCGCTCATGGTGGGGATTTCTGTCGTCGTTTCCAAGAGGGCGCAGAGGCGGTCGCCCACCTTTTCCCAACCTGCCAAACGCCCTTGACCTTTCACCTCCAATTTGACGGGACGGTCGCCGACCGTCATTTTGACCGATCGGGTGATGTCCCAAGTATCGCCGACTTTGACAGGCTTTTCGGGAAGGAGCAAGTTTTCCAGTTCCCACCTCTGGGACATCAGAGAAGCGGATGTCCAACTTGCCAAAAGGGATAGAGGAAACCTCTTCTTTCTCCCGCTCTGGGCGTTCCAGCCACTGCATTTGGCGCACTTGTCCTGTCGGGTCTACATGCAGGCGGAGGCGTGTGGTCGGGATATCCCTTGTCTCTGCCTTCTCTTCTCCCGTCGGGGTGCTGAACCTGAAAGTCATTTTGCCCCTCATCGTCCGCACGAGGATGGCGTCGCCGTAATCGCTGACCCGCTCCACTTGATAAGTGTCCGTCGTCTTGGCGTCTATGCGCATCTGGCTGACGATATCTTGTCCGCCGGCGTTGATGGTCAATGTCCCTTCGCCTTGCTGGGTGGCTTCGTAGATGAGGATTTGCTTGGGTTGGAATTGGAAGCGCAACGACACTTGTTCTGGCTGGAAAGCAAAGAGCCAACCCGCCAAGAGCCCACCGAGGACGCTCACCGCTATCCAACGCCGCATGGCTTTGCACCTCCCTTGGCTTCATCCGCTGCGACCCAACGCCCGACGCTTTGCCATCACCACTGCCCATCGGATGGCAGCCATCAGGCTCGTCGCTCGTGCCCTATTTTGCCATGCGATGTCCAAAGCGACACCGTGATCGGGCGAGGTGCGGACAATCGGCAATCCCGCCGTCACATTCACCGCCCGATCAAATGCGAGCACCTTGACAGGAATGTGCCCTTGGTCGTGATAGAGCGCCACGACCAAATCAAAAGCACCTTGCCATGCCTGCCAGAACACGCTGTCAGCAGGGACGGGACCAGAAACTTCAAGCCCGCTGGCACGCAATCGCTCAATGGCAGGACGAAGGAGGCGCGCTTCTTCATCGCCGAAAGCGCCCCCTTCGCCTGCATGGGGGTTTAGGGCAGCGACGGCGATGCGAGGATGGTCAAAACCAAGCCAACTCAAAACAGGTAAAGCCAACTCCACCGTTTTGATGATGCGTTCGGGCGTCAAAGCGGCGAGGGCGTCGCGCAAAGCCATGTGACCCGTCACATGAATGACCCGCAGTTCGTCGCAGACGAGCATCAAGCGCGTTTCGGTGACGCCGCACAGCGCCGCCAAAAATTCGGTGTGCCCGGCAAAAGGCAAACCCGCTTGATGGGCGGCGGCTTTGTGGATGGGGGCAGTGACGAGGGCATCGGCAATGCCTTGCAAAACCAGTTGCGTCGCAACCTCAATGGCTCGGATGGCTGCCCGACCGCTTTCTTCGTTCGGCTTTTGAGGCGTCCATCGCTGCAAGTCCAACTCAACGGCATCCAGCACATTCAACCCGTCAGGGTCAAAAGCGGGGTCGTCAAAGCCACTGACGGAGCGGACGGGCAAGTTGGCTTTCACCAACTTTGCCGCTTGCCGCAAGATTGCGGCGTTGCCGACAACGAGGCAATGTGCCATCCCTCGCACGGTCGGGTCGCTGAGCGCCTTGACGATGACTTCAGGTCCGATGCCTGACGGGTCACCCATCGTGAGGACGAGGCGGGGCATTCGTTCCGATGCCATCCCGTTCGCCTTCCTTTTCGCTCCTCGCCGCTTATTGAGGTCGTAGCCCTTTCCCTTTCAACCAACCATCCAACCACCTTTGCTCCTCATCCGTCAAGGGCACAGGGGGCGGCTGCGTGTAGTCAATGTCCAAGTCGTATCGCCCTGTCTCGTAACAGCGGTTAAAGACCCACTGCAAATCCAAGCCGACATCCTTGTCTTCGGGCAGCAAGGGGACGGCGATGCGGGGCAACCGCTTGGGCAAGACAACGGGGTAGACTTCAAAGCGGCGGGGCAAATGCCCTCGCCAAACGCTGATGATGCCATAGAAGGGTGGGAGCGATGAGAGGGCATAGGCGGGGACGGCGACGGTGTGCTCACCCTGCCGCAGCAAATCCATCTCCACCAAATTGACGCCCGCCTCTAAGTAGGTAAGTTGCTTTTGCAGGTAAGCCGTTCGCCATTCGCCAGTGCGCTTGTTGCTGGGGCTAAGCAATTCAATGACGGTCACTAAGCGCTCTCTCGTTCGGTCTACGATTTTGATGAAGGATTGGCGCTGGGTGAGTTCGCTGACCAGTTCTACGATGACGGGTTCGTCAAAGGCGATTTCCGTCTCAGATTGGACGGCAGTGAAAGTCGTGGCTGCGACAGCAGTGGGAGCAGCAACGGGAGAAGGGCGTTCGGTAACGGCGATATCGGGATAGACGACCCGCTGCGCGGGAGAGGGGGAAAGGGTTGTGACCAATGAGCGTTCGTCTATGCGAAGGCGATAGCGGGACGGAAGGCAAGGGGCTAAGGCTTCCGCCGCGTAGGTGATGAACCGCTCATGGAAATCGTGCCAGAAACGCTCGTCTTCCAAGTAGGGGTCAAAGCCGGGGAGAGGGCTGGGCATAAGGCTCACCTCCAAAGCGAGGGAGCAAAGAGGGCATTATTGAGCGACCCACTCTGAGCGCACTTGGAACAGAGCCACCCACTTGGCGTTCCCGTCGGCGAACAGGTAATTGGCGCCGCCTGCGTGGCGCCGTCCCGCAGGACGCAAGACAGGTTGCTGCGTCCAGCAATCAATGGGGTTGTCCACTGGCAAGGCTTGGAGCCAGCAAGCCATCGCCGTTGGGTCTCGGGTCGGGTCGTAAAGTCGCCAACCGTTGGGTGGATTGCCCAGCGGGTTATTTTCCGTCGGCGCCTCCATCAAAGCCAACCGATTGTCAGGTTGCGGGATGCGAGCACGAGCGATGCCTGCAAAGCCAGCGCACGGACGCGGGTTTCCCAAAAGGTCTCGGCACAGCCGTTGGCGGTTTGAAGGGGGCAAGGCTGAGCAATTCATCGGGCTTGCATCGTCATTGTTGGCGTTGATGGCGTAACTGACTTGAATGTTGGGGACGCCAGCGTTCAAAGCCCCGAAAGTAGGCACCGTCGGATGAGAGCCGCAGGCGTAAACGATGGTGGAACGAGTGTAGGGCAAAAGCAGGTGGGCATAAAGGACGGGCGCACCGACAAGCAAGGAGAGCCCACAGTCATGCGATAGGACATTCACATCGTCATAGTCTTGGGCGTAGGCGTTCAGGGCGGTGCCGATTTGGCGCAAGTTGCTAAGGCAAGCATTTTGACGGGCTTTCTCTCGGACGGTGCTGAAGACAGGCAACAAGACCGCCGTCAGGATAGCGATGACGGCGATGACGACAAGCATTTCGGTAAGGGTGAAGCCACGCCCTTGTCGCATCATCCTTGCCTCCTTTGCGAGCAAACGGGCTGACAAGATTATGCCCGATGCAGTCGGGAAAGTTCAGAAGTCGTGGCTGATGAGTCTGTTGCGGCTGAGAGTCGCTCCAGCAGGGGTTGGCGGCAGGGCTCGGACTTGTGCCCGCCGTTTAGGGCTCAAAAAAGAAACGCCCGAAGGTGCCTGCCAACAAGGCGCCGGCAACCTTGCCGCAGCAACCTTCGGGCGTCGGGGGTTGGTGGGGGTGCCTTTCTCCTTTGCGCAGGCGGCGAGTTGACCTTTGCCACCAACCCATGCCGTTTGGGTCGCCCCAAAGGATAACGCACCGAAACCCCACTGTCAAGCGCCTGCAAGGGTGCTCAAAAACTCATCTCCGACGGGAGGCTTAGTAGGTGTGTCGGGATTTGTCGGATCAAAACTGCAGGGCTCCCAACTCCACATAGAAGCGGCGGCGCGACTTAGACCAGTTCAGCGACAAACTCACGCCGTTGCCCAAATCGTGCATCAGGCGGACGGTGTAGTCGGTGTAGGAAAAGCCGCGATAGCCCTGCCAAGTCATTTCCAGCAAGATTCGCCAGCGAGGGCGCCATTGATGGGTGATGAAGAGGCTGTGATATTGGCTGCCACCTCTCAGGTTGAGCGTCCCCATCCCGTAAACTTGCCACTTCGTCCCAAAAGTCTGCATCAAGTTCAGCGAAAGGCTCTCGTTGGTGAACCCGCCAAAGCCAAAAAGGCTACGCCCCTTGTCCAAGTTGTAACTGAGGGAAAGATTGCCTTGTCGCCCGAAGGGATGGGATAGGGACGCCGTGATTTGCCAGGGGATTTGCAAGCCTGCCGTGTCGCTTACCAATGAAATGCCCACCTGGGTCGTCAACTGTCCTTTCCCCAAGCGTTTGACGGGCAAGGTGAAATTGCTGTCCAGCCCCCAACGCAACGACGAGCCAAAGCCATCGGGTTGCCATGCGATGGCGCCCGAGAGCGTGTAAGTGACGCCGCTTTTGCCCAACATCCCGCCGGGCAAGTAGGCGTAAAGTTGCGCCCCGTGACTCGTCCCGAATTCTGCCTTCTGGAAATTGGCTTCCACGCCGATGCCGATTCGTTCGCCGACGGTGCCCCGATAGCCCAGTCGGGCGAACAAGTCTTTGTGGCGCAGAAAGTCCACGAACAAGTCCAACTGATGCCCTTCCCCCAAGCGTTGAAAATGCTGCCAACGGACGCTCCATTCGGGGCGGGTGATTTGCTCAAGGTAAAAGCCGCCCTCCATTTGCCCTAATTTGCCGAAGACATATTGCTCTTCCAGCGAGAGGGCAAAGCCTGGGCGGTAAGCGCTGAAGCCTTTGCTGCCAAAGTATTGCAGCCGAACCGCTCCCGTCCCATGCAGGTCGGCACGGTAGTA
>Ga0209289_100395_pt1 | contig 23381 bp, 18 predicted proteins | sample GXS110809BmetaG_FD_184121 | JGI IMG/M metagenome (GOLD analysis project Ga0209289, IMG submission 184121) | Hot spring microbial communities from Gongxiaoshe hot spring, China to study Microbial Dark Matter (Phase II) - GXS 110809B (SPAdes)... ...
ATAATCACAAATTTTTTGGGCTCCATCAATGTATTGGCCATAGTTGATGAAAAATTCCGTTTTTAGAATCACGAATAAACCGGTTAATAGTGTTAGTCCTGTTGCAAATTTTATCATTTTGTACCGTCCGTGATAAGAATTTGTCTCAAATTTTTCAAAAATTAGTTTTACAAAAAGAGGGGAAATTAAAATCGCAATTAAAAATAGAAAGGCAATACTTAGCGAGCCGAATTCAAATTTAAATTTTATTGTCTCTTTGACAGCGTCTCTTAAGTTTTGGCTTGATGACCACAAAAGTGAAATTAAAAGGGCTGAGATTGAAACGATATTTTTCTCTTTCAAAGCTTTAACAAAGTAAACCCCAGCAATTGTCACAGCAGGCACAAAAAGGGGAAGAACATAAGTTGGTATCTTTGTTTTTGAAAGTGAAGTTATAAAAAACATACTCCAAAACCACGAGTGAAGCAATAGTTTTCTTTTATCAGCTTGTTTGAAATTTTTGACTAAATCAATGAAATCAAAAAAGACTAAAATTGACGGAGGAAATTGAACTATTAGTTGGTTTAATATGTAGAAGAAACCAAGTTCAGGGATGTTTTCCTCAACCCCTTCTGTTAATCTCTCAACTATGTGAAATTTGATGAATGTATTTATAAAATCTTCGCCGTGTTTTGCCAGCATATAAATATGCCAGGGTAAGGCAATGGTAATACCGATTAAAGTTAGAATGAAAATTTGTGATATAAATTCGTTTAATTTGATTCTTTTGCATGAAAACATCAAAATCAAGAAAAGTCCAATTGCTATTGGAACGAAAAAACCAACTATAATTTTCACCATCAGAGATAAACCAAAAGAAACTCCAGAGAAAAAAATGTAACGAAATTCTTTGCTCGTCAGGTAGTTGAGATAAAAGTAAATTGAGAGCGTTATGAGAAAAATATAGGGGATATCAAGCTGTGCCTGCCTTGAATAAAAATTGAAAAGGTAAATTGAGCCGAGAAATGGGGCAACTAGAAAACTTGGTTTAGCATAAAATCTTTTCTCGTTTATATCATCAAAAAATTTTTTTACCATTAGTTGGGATAAAATTACCGTTAATGAACCAAATAAAGCCGAAAAAAATCGTGTTGTAAATTCGGAGATATTAAAAATTTTGTAAAAAATCGCCGTAAGCCATATAAAAAGAGGTGGATGAGAAGACGAGTAAAGTCCACCAACGGCGTGTTTTGTTTGGTCAAGCCATTCGTTGAAATAATAAACAGCTTTTGCTCTAACCCCATAAAGGGATTCGTCCCACATCTGAAGTTCTTTAAAGCCAAGATTATAAAACCTATGAAGTGAGAAAAATAAAAGCAGAGAAAAAATCAGAAAATTTTCCCACTTTTTAGCTGTCAATTTTTTATATGATGTTACTTTTCAAGAATCGCATCAATAAAAGCATCAGGGTCAAATGGTTGAAGGTCGTCAATGCCTTCTCCAACTCCTATAAATTTTACAGGTATTTTAAGTTCGTTCACGATTGCAAATAAAACTCCACCTTTGGCGGTCCCATCAAGTTTAGTGATTATTAATCCTGTTACACCAACAGCCTGGGTAAAGTATCTTGCTTGTTGAATTGCGTTTTGACCAGTGGTTGCATCAAGGACAAGCCAAACTTCGTGGGGCGCATCAGGTATTACTTTTTGCATCACTTTTTTAATTTTTTTAAGTTCCTCCATTAAATTTGTTTTTGTGTGAAGTCGTCCTGCGGTGTCAATGAGAACGACATCAATGTTTCGTGCAAGTGCAGATTTGAGCGTGTCAAAAGCAACTGCTCCGGGATCTGCTCCTTTTTGTTGCTGAATTATATCAACACCGGCTCTTTCAGCCCATATCTCAAGCTGTTCGTTTGCAGCTGCTCGGAATGTATCAGCTGCACCTATCAAAACTTTTTTGCCACGAGATTTATAATTATAAGCAAGTTTTCCAATCGTGGTCGTCTTGCCAACACCGTTAACTCCGACTATCATTATGACAAATGGCTTTACACCTTCTGGAATAGCGAATGGCTCGGGGTTTTGAAAGGTATGAACTGAGTTTAAAATTTTACTAAGTTCATCTTTCAAAAAAGAAAAAATTGTTCTCGTATCGTCAATACTTTCTTTTTTTAATCTTTCTTTTAAGCCAGAAATTATCATGTTTGTCATGTCAACCCCAACATCAGCGGTTATTAAAATTTCCTCAAGGTTTGCGAAAAAGTTTTCATCTATTATTTTTGTTGTGCTAAATAAATTTGAAATTTTTTCAAGTAGATTGTTCCGTGTTTTTGTCAAACCATCTTTAATTTTTTTCAAGTTGAGTTTATCAATTATCCCCATCCCAAAAGTGTAAATTTGTTTTCAGGTTCTAATAGAGTTTGCTTTTTTCAAATGTTCAAAAAATCTTTTTCCATAAACATAAAGTGAAATAAAAATCATCGTAACGCTCACCGAAATTAAAAGGTCCATGATTAAACCTTTTACCTTAAGCATTGAAAAGGCAATGACAGCTGCAATTGATGTAACTGTGTATTTCCCAATCTTATTTGATGGGAGAACAAACTTTATCCTTGAACTCAAATAAGCCCCTGCAGATAGAATTAATATATCGCGACCTATCACTATACCAACATACCAAGCTGGTAGATCGCCCTGTTGAACCAAGCTTAGAACAATCGCACCAACGCAAACTTTGTCAGCAAGTGGATCAATTATTTTCCCAAACTCTGTAATTTGATTGTATTTTCTTGCAAGGTATCCATCTGCCAAATCGCTCAGGTAAAGCAGAAACATAAAAAACATTGATATAGCACGATTCAAAGAAAGTTGAAATCCATATGCATCAAAAAGAATTATACCGGGTTCAAGTGTTAGAAAATAGATTGTGGGGATTAAAATTATAAATCTGCTGAAACTTAGAAGGTTTGATATGTTGAAAAATTTTCCATTCATTTCAATCAAATCTTTCGGTTGCTTCTTTGATATTTAATTCGTGCTCGTATTTTTCAGGTTTTTCTTCAATGGGTGTTGGATAATTTCCAGTAAAGCATGCGGTACAGAAATTTAAATGTTTTGGAGCTGATTCAAGAAGTTTTTCAACGGATAAATAACCAAGCGTTTCAACCCCAAGCTCTTTTCTTATTGCTTCAATATCTCCATTTAACCTTGAAGCGATAAGTTCTTCCTGACTTGGGAAATCCATTCCGTAATAGCATGGATATTTTATCGGTGGGGAAGCGACTCTGAAATGAACTTCTCTTGCCCCAGCTTCTTTAATAAGTTTCACAAGCGCTTTTGATGTCGTCCCACGAACGATTGAATCATCAACTATGACAACTCTCCTATTTTCAAGCACACCTTTGACGGTGTTAAATTTTACTTTTACCTTTAACTCCCTCATATTTTGCTGGGGTTGGATAAATGTCCTGCCAACATAATGGCTTCTTATCAAGCCAATCTCAATTTTGACATTGTTTCCAAGTTTATTGCTTTCTGTTACAAATCCAAGCGTTGCAGTGTTGCTTGAATCCGGGACATTTATCACAATTACCTTGTCTTCATCTGTTGATTGAGGTGCTGGATGTTCATGTGCAAGCAATTTCCCAAGCTTTCTTCTTACTTTATCAACATTTTCGCCAAAAATTTTACTATCAGGTCTTGAAAAATAAATAAATTCAAAAATGCAGAATGCGCATCTTTCAACTTTCTTATCAATCCAGTATGATTTTAAATCTCCCGTTTTTATTGCGTCATCATCAATTACGAGAATTTCGCCAGGGAGGACATCACGGATATACTTTGCTCCGATTAAATCAAAAGCACATGTTTCGGATGCAACAACATAACTTCCATCTGGCATAATTCCAAGTGAAAGTGGTCTGAAACCATATGGGTCACGGATCGCAATAAGTTTGTTATCTGTTAAAATTACGAGCGAATAAGCACCTTCAATTTGAGTTAGCGCATCCTTTATTTGCTCAATTTGATCTTCCTTTTGACTTCTTGCAATTAAATGTAAAATGATCTCTGTATCGGTTGATGATTGGAAGATTGTCCCTTCTGATTGGAGTTTATTTCTAAGCGAGCGGGTATTTGTTAAGTTTCCGTTATGTGCAATTGCAAGATTTCCTCCCTTGTAGTGAACAACGAAAGGTTGAATATTTGCCTTGTTTGATGCGCCAGTAGTTGAATAGCGATTATGTCCAATTGCAGATGTTCCTTTGAGATATTCATTGATTATTTTTTCATCTTTAAAAACATCGGCAACCAACCCAATTCCTTTGTAAAAGTTGAACCTTGCTTTGCCTGTAATTTCATCTTTTTCACAGGTGACGATACCTGTTGATTCTTGTCCTCTGTGTTGAAGTGCATATAGCCCATAATATGTCATCAACGCAGATTGAGGATGACCGTAAATTCCAAATATCCCACACACTTTAAATCAGTCCTTTATTTCCAATTCTTATATGATTTGAAAAAATCCAGGGTTTTCCACCAAAATAGGCTTCAACTCTGTAAGCTCCTGGCTCTCCAACTTCATATATTAATTCGTTTCCATAAACTTTTGTTGTTATTTCACCGTTTCTTAGCAGAATTATTTCTGCGTTTTGTGGTGTTGTTGCCTTTAATTTAATTGGATGCTCATCTATTTCAATGTAATCTCCCATTTGGAAGAGCTTCCCATTCCTTTCGGCGAAGAATCTGAAGCCTTTTGGATCTGCAAAATAAGCATATGTCACAAAACATCTTCCATTTTCAATTGCTGAAAAAATTTTCTGTTTGTAAAGTTCAAAATTTTCCTTTTTACTTTTATCAATTGGTTCATCAATTAGTATATGGGTTCTAATACCTCTGAACATAACTTTATACGGAAAGATTTCAACCTCAAACAATTGCCATATTTTATATTTATGTCCATGTGCATCAACTCCACCGATCCCAACAACCTTTCTTCTCCTTGCTATATCATCCCAGCGCTTTAAAGTTTCAGGGTAAGGACCTTTCAAAGATTTCAATGGATGAATGAATCTTTGAAATTTATTTTCATGTGTTAAGCCTTCAACCCATTCTGACATGTGATTCCATATTTCAATGCCCGTAAATTCATCAACATCCCATTCATTCCATGGATATGGTGGATATTCTTGAAAGTTATTTCGTCTTTCGTCAGGGTGAGCTATTATTCCAATTCCGTTAAGTTCTTTAATTTTTCGTACATATTCCTTTGCTGAATTATTTGGATAGAAAACCTTGTCAACTTTGAAAACGAGATAATGATTTTTATCATTCGGGTCATTAAGTTCATATCCAATTATAAGCATTGTTTCGCCATACCATCCCTCGTAACCATCATGCTTTGGCTGTAAAGTGTTGTGGTCAGTCAGCATAACAAAATCAAGTCCAAGTTCATTTGCAGCTTTTGCAATTTCGGGTATTGTTCCTGTACCGTCTGAATAGGTGGAATGAACATGAATTACACCGACGTATTCAAACATTTATCGAAAAATTTTTATTGTTACCAGATTAAAAATCAAAAATCCTCTCCAATTGGGGAGGACAGAATAAAGATAAAAATTAAAAAGAGAATAACAAAAAAGGGGAAGGGGAAACCTTCCCCTGATGAATTTAACGGAGATAAGTTTATTTTTCAGCGACAAATTTTCCAAGCAGTATGTTTTTTTCAACAATGTCATCTGTTTTGACTATTTCTACTCCTTCAGATCTCCATTTTTCAATAAGTTGCTTTCCACGATCTTCATATATTGGTTTAACTGCATCTTCAACAAGATAAATTTTATATTTTTTTCTTTTCAAGAATCCTTCAATTGCGTAGGCATCACATACATCAAGAGCTACACCGAAGACGACAATTTCTTTCGGATTTATGAGATCAAGAACGGGATCAACATTTGGATTTGAGAAAACATCAAACTTTTGTTTTCTAAAAATTATCTCACCTGTATGATTTTGAATCATAAGTTTAAGCTCATCTTTTGAGTAGGGGTGACTATCAATATAAAGTGGGTTCAATGGTTTTGTTGCATCAATTCTCTCCCAGCCAGGGGTATTTTGCAAACAGTGCGGTGGAAATGTATTTAAATAGTCTGGATTTTCGGAGATTTCTTCATCCTGTAAAGTGTGATAATCAGCTGATCCCATAATTTGAATTCCGTTTTTCCGAGCGTAATTGTAAAGTTTTTCAAGGTTGGGTATTATTTCTTCGGCATTCGGAACATAGAGCTTCCCATCTTTCAGCATGAAGTCATACTGTGTATCAACATCCCAAAAGATTAGTTCTTTTCTCATGGCGCACCTCCGTATTTTGATTTTAACTTCAAGATTAAAAACGCATGAAAAATTTTTCTTGTTTCGTTACGACTTCATCCTCATGCCATGCTCTTCTCGGTCAAGTATCCACCCAGCAAGTTTACCTTCATTTATCGTTTTGAAATCTTCCCAGTATTCTTTCGTTCTCACGAACCTTGAACTTGTGTCTTCCTGTGGGATTGCTTCAACTTCATTGATTATCTGTTGGAATCTTTTTTTCCATATCTCCATGTTTTCAACTCTTAAATCAACCCATCCGTCGTAAGCCCATTGGTTAATTTTTTCACGGGTTACTTTAACGGTATTTTCTCCACGATATGGTGGAATTTTAACTTCATATCCTCGGATTAAAGTTTCTCCATCTGGCATCAAAATTGGAATTCCAATTGAAATTATTTGTGCTCTTAATTTTTTATTTGACTTTATAATCTCGGCACACCTCTGGCTCATAACCTTTGGATCTTGTTTGATGACATTTTCCATGCTTTCAAATGCAAGTTTCAGGAGGTGCGCTTCATAAAGAAGTTTTGATAATCTTGGCGGACCAAGCAATTCAAAAGCAATGCTTTCAACACCATATTGTTTTTCAAGTTCTCTCATCCTTTTTAAGGCTGATTCAGTCAAAAAGCCAGCCCTATAGGTTGGTTCAAGCGTAGCGTGGTCAAGCGCATTTATTATGTCGTGTCCTGTATTACCACCTTTGATCTCAAAGATAACCGTTTCGGCAATTTCTTCAGGTGTAACATACTCCATCTGCCCTGGGGTTGAAAGTGTTTCAAATTCGGCTCTTGAGAAGAGTCCATTTTCCCCCGTATCAATAAAAACTGATTTTAAAGTTTCGTTGAGCTTCTCAAAATTATCCTCAGTTATTCTCAATTCAATTGTTCCATTTAATTTAAATGCTTTTTCAGGCGGGCAATCAATCAATTCAACTGGCTTACCGAATCTTTTTATTTCTCCATATCCAATTTTTTTCCATGCGATCGCTGCTGTTGGTTTTATTTCTTTTGTTATAGGTGCATCTGGGGTTCTGCCCATTAAAAAGAGAAGAAGCGTATGTGCTCCAGCAACGGCAGATTTACTAAGTAAAACCTTTGAAGGTCTTTCCTCGCTATGAGTGTATGGAATGTTTAAGCCCATTCCTCCAGTTCCGCTTGTCCCAATTTTAACATAAATCTTTGTCCCAACTTCTTGCATTGAGCGATAAAGTATTTGAACATGTCTTATAAGTTGGGGAATGTAAAGTGTTGCGAGTAATCTTTCAACTGGCTCAATTATATTTTCCTTTTCACCATCCCCAGTTTTAAATCTGTCAATTGAATGCAAAACTTCAAGAGCAGATGTGAAAATATCCTGATAAGCAATTGCTGTTGCAGTGTTAATACAATCAATCACAATTTCGGGTGAAAATCTGTTCAGTAGCTTGTAAAGCGCTGACTGTTTTAATATCTCATCAGTAAGCTCTCCGAGTATGTCGTTGATCAAAGTCCTTCTGTATTCAGGGTTTGATAAAATTTCCTCTCTGCTCATGTCTTTAAATTCATCTCTGACGAAGATGTTGCCCCACCAAGGTATAAAAAAGTTTCGGTCAAATTCTGGGAATTCTTTTCTTAATTTCTCAACTGCTTCTTCGGCTTCCCACTGTTTGAGGGAAGCAACAATTATATTTCTTGGTTTTTCTTGAACTATTCGGCGGGTAACAGCTGAGCCGACAAGTCCCCATGCTCCAAGGATAAGAACTGATTTTCCTTTGATATCCATGATGTGGGTGGCTTTAATTTTTGTTGCATTTTAATTTAGCCAGATAAAGTAAAATTTCCAAAATCAAAAATTAGACACATTTGAAATGAAAACTTGTTTTTGTAAATTTTTTAAAACAAAAAATTGAAAAAACTATGTCAAAGTTTGCAAAGTTCATTGCTGGAATTTCGTTCATCTTGCTTGTTTTATTGATCGCTGTGATCATCCTTTCATACAAACTTATCACAAGATCACATCCAAAACTTGAAGGAACTTTGAAAACGCACTTTTTAATTGACACAGTTTATATTTATAGAGATGAAAATGGAATACCACATATATTTGCAAAGAATGAACATGACCTTTATTTTGCTCTCGGTTATGTGACCGCACAAGATAGATTGTGGCAGATGGATCTTTCAAGAAGGATTGCCTCTGGGAGATTGTCTGAAATTTTTGGGATTGAGACACTGGAAATTGACAAACTTTTCAGAACTCTCGGGTTGAATGAGACAGCTAAAAAAATGCAGAAATATCTAAGCGAAAAATCAATAGAGATCTTAAAATCATACACAGATGGTGTAAATTATTTTATCAAAACGAACAAAGGGAATTATCCAGTTGAATTTAAATTACTTGGGTATGAACCTGATGAATGGAGCATAACAGATTGCATTTTAATAACAAGATTAATCGCTTGGCAGTTAAATTTTGCGTGGTGGAATGAACCAGTTTTTAGTGAGATTCTTTCAAAGGTTGGAGAGGAAAAATTTAGAAGGTTAATACCTCGGTATCCTCAGAATGCCCCTCTTATCATAAAAAGATATGTCGTCCCGACAGGGAAGTTCGTTGAAGCGAATGTTAAGTTTAGAGAGATGTTTGGAATGGTTTCAGATGGAATTGGAAGTAATTCATGGGTTATCTCTGGTAAAATATCAAAAAATGGTAAGCCAATGCTTGCTAATGACCCACACCTTCCTTATTCGCTTCCATCAATATGGTATCAGGTTCATTTAAACGATGGCTCCTTTGACATGCTTGGGGTTTGTATTCCAGGAACCCCTGGAATAGTCATCGGGAGAAATAATTATATCGCATGGGGGCTTACAAATGTGATGCTTGATGATACAGACTTCTATGTTGAAAAGATTGATTCGGTGGAAAAGAAATACTTTTATAATGGAGCATGGTTGCCCCTTAATGAAAGGGAAGAAGTAATTCATGTTAAGGGGAAAGGTAAATACAGCTTCAGGGTTTTCTCAACACATCGTGGACCGATTATAAGTGATGTATATGAGTTTAGTTTTACCGAATATATCCCTAAAGCTGATGCGAGATATATTACTTCAAAAGCAGTTTCAATGCAATGGACTGGAAATTTGATCTCTGATGAAATTTTGGTTTTTTACAAGATTAATCATGCTAAAAATTGGGATGACTTTAAAGATGCTCTTAAATTTTTCACTGTTCCTGCACAGAATTTCATCTATGCTGATGTATATGGAAATATTGGATACTATTGTGCTGGTAAAATACCGATAAGAAAGAATTTAAATCCATTATTGCTAAATTCTGGTGAAACTGATGATTTTGATTGGATTGGTTTTGTTCAATTTAATCAACAACCTAATGTTTTTAATCCACCAGAAAATTTCATCGCGACAGCCAATAATAAGATTGTTCCAGATGATTACCCATACTATATCACTTATCTTTGGGAACCAGAATCAAGGGCGATCAGAATTAATGAATATCTATCATCAAAAGAAAAGTTTGAGTTAAACGATTTTAAAACTTTACAACTTGATTATTTTTCGCATTATGCAAAAGAATTAACGCCGTATATCATTAATGCATTTGATGGCAATGAAATTACAAACGATTTTGTAAAAAACGGGCTTAGGTATTTAAAGAACTGGGGTTTCAATTTTTCTCGTGATGATATAGCTACAACAATTTTCAACGCTTTTGTTGTTGCGATGATGAGAAACACATTTGAAGATGAACTTGGAGGGGAACTTTACAAAAGGTTCATATTCTATTCTGGTGTCCCAGTTAGGATTTTAAAACAGTTGATAATTGAAAATGATACGCTTTGGTTTGATGATGTTAAAACTGTGGATAAAGTTGAGACAAGGGATGAGATAATTCGTAAAAGTTTTGAGGAGGGTATATATAGTTTGAGGAAATTGCTTGGAGATGATATGTTGTCATGGCATTGGGGGAGGTTGCACAAGCTTGAACTTGTGCATCCGCTTGGGTTGAGAAAACCACTTGATAAGATTTTTAATCTTGGTCCTTTTGAGATCGGTGGTGCAGGTACAACTGTAAATAATGCTGGTTTCAGCATGCTAAGACCGTTCAATTGTGTTCTCGGTCCATCAATGCGTCAAATTGTTGATTTTTCGGAAAATTTATTATATTCAATTATACCAGCGGGACCATCTGGGCAAATTATGAGCAGGTTTTATGATAGTCAGACACAGCTTTATTTGAAAGGTGAATATGTTAAAATTGAGATGGATAGAGAGAAACTGGAAAATGGTAAATCAAGGATATTAAAGTTTGTTCCGGAGGAATGAAAAATAAAAGGCAAAATAATAGAGTTCTATTTATTGCTTTTGGTTTAATTTTTGTGGTGGCTGTTGTTTTTGGAGTTTTGAAAATTTTAAATGTGGATTATAAATTTTCAGATGAAGAGGAGATAACTGTTCAAAATCCATCTTATCAAATTGATGTTTTAAATGGTTGTGGAGTAGAAGATGTTGCTTTTCAAATAACACAGTATTTGAGAACCAAAGGTTTTGATGTGATTGATTATGGAAACTATGGCGCTATTGTAAATGAAAGTTTTATCGTTGACCATGTTGGAAAGCCAGATACTGCAAAGTTAATTGCAAAGGTGCTTGGTATAAGTGAAAATAAAATTTTAAGAGCGAAATCAAATTATTATAATGAATTCACGGTTGTCATAGGCAAGGATTATATCATGTTAAAACCGTTTAAAAACAAAGGTGAGGAAAATTTTTGAGGCCAAAAACTCTCGCAAAGAAAGCAGCACAACTTGCTCTTGAAAAGAAGGCGGAGGATATCGTGATCATGGATGTGAGGAAGTTAACATCAGTTACAGACTTTTTTGTAATATGTTCAGCAGAATCATCAGTTCAGTTGAAAGCAATAGTTGATCACATAGTTGAGGAACTTGAGAAAAAGGGAGTTAAAGCCTGGCATATTGAGGGATATACAAATTTGTCGTGGGTTTTAATTGATTATGTTGATGTTGTTGTTCATGCATTTCTAAAGCCAGCGAGGGAATTTTACGGGCTTGAAAGATTTTGGGGGGATGCTAAATTTGAGTACATAACAGAAGATAGTGTAAAGCCAAAAACAAAAAGCAGAAAACGTAAAAAAGATGCCTCAATCAGCGAAGGAATACCTGAAAGAAAAAGTTAAATCAGCATTGCAGAAAATTGGAGTTAAACTTGATGGAATTGAAATTGTATTTGATAAGCCAAAAAATGAAATCTTTGGTGACTTTGCTACAAACATTGCGATGCTCTTGGCAAAAAAGATTGGTAGAAATCCGAAGGAGATCGCTTCTGAGATATTGTCAAGCCTTGAGATAGAGCCCGAGTATATTGAAAGGGTTGAGGTCGCTGGACCAGGCTTTATAAATTTTAAGCTTACTCCGAAGTTTTTCATACAACAGATTAGGGGGATTTTAAATCAAGGTGAAAATTATGGAAGAATAAATATAGGAAATGGGAAAAAAGCAAATGTTGAATTTGTAAGTGCAAATCCAACTGGACCTCTTACCGTTGGGCATGGGAGAAATGCGGTGCTTGGAGATACAATTGCAAACATACTTGAATGGGTTGGATTTGAGGTCACCCGTGAATATTATTTCAACAATGCAGGAAGGCAAATGAGAGTCCTTGCGGATTCAGTTCGGCTTCGCTATCTTGAATTACTTGGGGAAAAAATTGATTATCCGGATGAGTATTATCAAGGGGATTATATAAAGGACATTGCAAAGTTGTTAATTGATGAATATGGTGATTCACTAAGGAATGAAGTTGATTTGAAAATTTTCAAAGAGAAAGCTGAGAAAGTTATTTTTGACGACATAAAGAAAACTTTAAAAAGGTTGGGGATAGAGTTTGATGTTTTTTACAATGAGGATTGGCTTTATGAGAAGAAAATATGGGATGTTATTTCGGAGCTTGAAAAACTTGGTTATGTTTATGAGAAAGATGGGGCGAAATGGTTTATGGCTACGAAGGTCGGAGGGGAGCAGGATAAAGTGCTTGTCAAAAGCACCGGCGAGCCGACATATAGGTTACCAGACATAGCTTATCACATTGAAAAATTTAAAAGGGGATTTGATTTAATAATTGATATTTTTGGTGCGGACCACATTGCTGAGTATCCAGATGTTTTAAGGGCGCTTGAGGTGCTTGGATATGATGTTTCAAAAATTAAGGTATTGATATATCAATTTGTGACCTTGGTGAGAGATGGTGAAGTTGTTAAGATGTCAACGAGAAGGGCAAATTATGTAACGCTTGATGAATTAATTGACGAAGTCGGACCAGATGTTGTGAGATTTTTCTTTTTAAATAGGAGCAGAGATGCACATTTAAATTTTGATTTGAATCTTGCAAAGAAGCAATCAGAAGAAAATCCTGTTTATTATCTTCAATATGCTCATGCAAGGATAGCGAGTATTTTAAGATTTGCAAAGGATTCTGGGATTAAGATTGAGGAAATAGATCGCGCAAATTTTGATCTTCTTGTTGAGAAAGAGGAGATTGAGCTTGCGAAATTGTTAAGTTCATTCCCGGAGGTGATTGAGATTGCTTATTTAACGCTTGAGCCATTGAAGATTATAAATTATCTTAACGATGTCGCTGAGACATTTCATAGATTTTATCACAGGCATAGGGTCGTGAGTAATGATGAAAATCTCACTCTTTCACGTCTTTCATTGTGTCTTGCAGCTAAAATCGTTATTGCAAATGGATTGAAAATCCTAGGCATTTCAAGACCTGAAAAAATGTAATTTTATATTTTGGTGAACTCAAAAACAAAAAGGAGGCGTAATTATGTTGCGTAAATTAACTATTTTTTCATCTTTTTATTAATTCTAACTTCTTTTCCAATTTATCAAGCGCTTGCAAATGTATATGCAAGCAACATCAGATTTACAAATCCAGATGGCAAAACTCCTTTTGATGGAAGTTTTGCTGATAAAACAGGAGTTAGAATTTAGTTCACGCTAAATGATTCAGCAACAGTGGTTGAAGTAAAAATTTATCATGAGGTTACAACGACCTACTCAAAAACTATAACTGTTTACAATCTAATACCTGGAGATCATAGCGTTTACTGGGATGGAACAGTTGACTACGGCATCCCAGGACCAATTGGAAACTATATCGTTGAAATTAAAGCACAACAACTTGGTGGATATTCAGCATGGACTCAGGTTTGGGAAAATCCCGTATATACAGCTCCTGGAATTGGATTAAGTAATAGGGATATTGATGTAAATAAGGATCCAAATAGTAGAAATTTCGGATTTTTGTATATGACTGAATCAACAACCAGCTATCAATATAACCGTATGATAAAGGTCAATGCTTATGGAACACTTGTTGGGGAATTTGATCGCTCCGCTACATTTGTTAACTCCGATTTTGACCCATGGCATTTAGTAATAGCAAAAGATGGGAGAACTTATACCACTTATTTTAGTCTTAAACAGATAAGAGTTTACGAAGATGTTTCTTTGGTTGATTCATTTTCACTGCCTTTCTCGCCAAGAGGAATAAATGTTTTGGATACCGTTATTTTTGTATCTGGTGATAAGTATGTATACAGAATAGGTAAATTAGGACATGAGATATTGTCAAAGGATTCACTTGATGGTGTTGGATATTTTAGAGATATTGCCATTGATGATTCTGGTTATGTTTTTGTGGCTGGTGGTGTAAGCTCAACATCATACAAGAAAATTTATAAATTTAAATGGGCAGGAACATCTCTTAGTGTTATTGATTCGGTTGAATTGCCAGATAATGTGACTCACATTGTGATTTATTCAGGGACTGATCCAAACACAAATTCAGATGATATACTTTATGCAAGAGTTATAGGAGCAAATGGTGGAGTTTTTAAGGTAGTTTTTGCAAATCCACCGTCATTTGAAAAGCTGTTTGTTCCAAGTACAAGTACATCTGGAAGTCATGCTATAGCAGTTGATGTAGTTGGCAATATCTATTATGCTAATCCATCAAACGAATGGTTAAGGATGTATTCCCCACCATCTGGACCTAACTCATTTACCACAAAGGCTCCAGAACCACTTGTCGTTACAGCTCAAGGGAAAGCTGCTAAATTAGTAACGCTTGCTGAGGCAAGAAAAGACGAAAATGGAGATTATATCCCTGATTACAAAGCATCGGGTGATACGCTCTTGGTTTATGGTGTTGTCACCTCTCCAAATTTCACATTGCCGTCTCATACATCATACTATATCCAAGATGAAACTGCTGGGTTAAATGTTTATAAGGCAAATGTTGTACTGAATTTTGATCTTGGTGATTATATTATGGTCATAGGTCAAATTGAGATCTTTAGAGGTTTAACCGAGATAATTCCTTTAACAGCTGATACAACATCAATAAAGGTTCTTTGGAAAAATCATCCTTTGCCAGCTCCAAAGAAGCTAACCGTCGCTGAGTTCCTTGCTAATTTTGAAGCCTATGAAGGACAGCTTGTTCGGCTTGATTCACTTTGGAAGTCTTCAACTTCACCAGCATGGCCAGCTAGTGGCTCAGATGCTAATATGATCTTCACATCTTATGCTAAAACAGAGACATTAACAGTGAGAATTGATCGTGATACTGATATTGATGGTCAGCCTGAACCCCAGTATCCTGTAAGTATCATCGGGATTGCGACACAATATACTGCTGGATCGACAGTTTATACAGGTGGATATCAACTATCACCAAGATATTATGCATCTGACTTTATAAGTGTAAATTTACCACCGAGTGCAGCAACGCTTGTTTCGCCTGAAGATAGCGCATTTGTCCATATCCTTTCAACAGATACTGTAAGGTTCGTATGGAATAAAGCAAAAGATGGAAACATTCCCGAAGATACATTAATTTATATCTTCAAGATTGCGAAAGATAAAAACTTTACATCAACAAGTACTGTAATGGTTGATACCTTGACTGATACTGTAAAATATGTAAGAGGTGCTGATTTGTTCCCATTATTCCCAACTGGTGATACAACTTTAGTTTTATATTGGAGAGTTGAGGTTACAGATAAAAAATCACCATCCGTCAAGTCAGCTGTTTACCGATTGAATCTTTCAAAACCAACATCTGTTGAAGCTGTTGATAATGGAATTCCAACTGATTATTATTTGAGCCAGAATTATCCAAATCCATTTAACCCGATCACGACGATAAAGTTTGGCTTACCTGAAGATACCCAAGTTGAACTCGTGGTTTACAACATCATTGGTCAAAAGGTTGCAACACTTGTTAATCAATATATGAGAGCTGGGCATTATGTTGTCCAATTTGACGGCAGCAATTACGCGTCAGGAACATACTTCTACATTTTGAAAGCTGGAAGTAAAGTTCTAAAAAATAAGATGTTGCTAATTAAATAAATTACTGATTTTAGAAACAAAGCCTGGGTTCCCAACCCAGGCTTTTTTTGTCTATATTTGCCACCCCTTTTTAACCCCATGTCAATTAATTCCACATTTTAATCCCGTAAGATGAACCCATTTTGATTATTTTTCAATAAATTTTGTTCTGGCATATTGTTTGAAATCTATATTTATAGGTTTAGATTTTCTAGAATTAAAAGCACAGATTTTTGATGAAAGCAGTAGATGAAAATGAACCTGTGTTTCCAATTGGTATTGTTGCACGCAAACTTGGTATTTCAGAGCATACAATAAGATTATATGAAAGAGAAGGCTTGATAATACCATATAAGAAAGAAAGCGGACATAGGTTGTTTAGCATGCGGGATATGGAAAGAATTGAGTGTATAAAGAAAACAATAAATGAGAAAAAGATAAGCATAGCTGGAATAAGAAGATTATTAGCCTTAATTCCTTGCTGGGAGATCAAGGGTTGTGAGGATGAAATTAAATTAAGTTGCCCTGCGTATGTTGATTATGAAAAGCCGTGTTGGCTCCACAAAGAACAGCTAAAGGGTGATTGCGCGACAAATGAGTGCAGGGAATGTCCAGTGTACAATTCCATTAAGAGTTGCGATGAATTAAAAGAACTTTTAAAAAGATATATAGAGAATGTCTCAATTTAAAAATAAAATTTTTCTGTAAAAATGGAACAAAACAAGCTTTCAATGGTGGTTTTCAGCGGTGATATGGATAAGTTGATGGCTGCATTCATTATTGCAACTGGAGCAGCAGCCACAGGAATGGAAGTTACAATGTTCTTTACATTTTGGGGACTTCAAGCAATTAAAAAATCTGAAAAAACTGGAAAAAGCTTTTTTGGTAAATTGCTTGGTTTTATGCTTAAAGATATAAATGGGGTTGGACCAAGTAAAATGAATTTCGGTGGGATAGGGAGATGGATGTTTAAGAAGATGATGAAGGCTAAAAATGTTGCTATGTTAAATCAACTTCGTGATATGGCCATTGAACTTGGGGTTAAACTCGTTCCATGCCAGATGAGTATGGAAGTTATGGAATTAACGCAAGATAAACTGATACCTCAGGTTTCCCAACCTGTTGGAGTTGCAGCATTTCTTGAAGAAGCGAGAAATTCAAAAATTACATTGTTTATTTAAAAACAAATAAGGAAGTAAAAATGGCAGAGCAATTGAAAGCTGATCTTTTCCTCGACCTTAAAGGGCTGTTATGTCCATTGCCAATAGTAAAACTATCACAAGCAATAAAAGATTTACCTGTTGGTGCAATTATAGAGGGAGTTGCAACAGACCCTGGAGTGATGGCTGATGTTCCAGCATGGGCGAAGGCAAGTGGACAAGAATTGATTTCAATTGAACAGCAAGGAAAGGAATACAGATTCATGATTAAGAAAGTAAAATAACTCGGGAGGTCAATTTATGAGCTGGTTTGATTTTTCAAAGCTTGTAGCCGTTACATCGCTTATTTTCTTTGGTGGTGGGCTGATATACCATTACTATAAAACAAAACAGCTTAGATTTCCTGCCGATTTCGCAAGACCAAAAGGTTCTTATAAGATTGGAGTGATTTATTCTTTTACTATTGGAATGATGCCGTGGGTAAAGGAAAGCACGAGGAAACATTGGATTGCATATTTAAGAGGTGTTATTTTTCATATAGGTATATTTATTGGGATAGCAGTTTTGATTTTAAATCTTGTGAGGGTTAACATAAATTCATCGTTTGTAAAGTTATTTGCGATAATAGTTGGGCTTGGTGCAATTATGGGATTTAGTGGAATTTTTATGCGGATTTTTGAAAAAAATCTTCGTAAAATAAGCACGCTTGATGATTTTATATCAGTTTTACTTGTTAGTTTGTTTCTCACTTTTGTAGCTCTTTCGCTTGTGAATTCAAAATTTTCGTCTTTAATGTATTTTACTTCTGGTCTTACATTTTTTTATGCGCCCGTTGGGAAGATAAAACATTGTCTTTATTTCTTTTTCTCACGATTTTTCTTTGGGATTCATCTTGGTCGTCGTGGAATTGTTCACAAATATACGGAGGTGCTTTATGGCGAATAATGGTGTTGTTAATAAAGTTTTTGAAGTTTTAGAAAAACAGTTAAATCAGCCACTAAAAACCGCACTTGAAGTTTGTGCAAGGTGTGGTATTTGTGCTGAAAGCTGTCATTATTATGTATCTGAACCTAAACTTGAACATGTCCCAGCTTATAGGGCAGAGCAGTTGAGAAAAATTTATAGAAGAAAATATAACTTTTTAGGGAAACACTTTCCATCAATTGTAAACGCTGAAGAACTTGATGAAGGAAAATTTGATAAACTTGTTGAAATGGCTTTTTCCGAATGCACCTTGTGTAGAAGATGCACATTTAATTGTCCCCTTGGCGTAGATACGCCTTTAGTTATGCGTACTATAAGAGCAATGGCAACCGCAGCTGGGAAGGCGCCTGAAATTTTAGTTATGCTTGCTGATTCAGCTATTGCTAAAGGGGAAAACCCGGAAATCTTTAAAGAGATGTTCATCCAGCAAATTTCTGAACTTGAAAAAGAACTCAAGGAATTAACAGGAAATCCCCATGCAACGATTCCAGTTGAGAAGGAGGGCGCCAGAGTTTTATATGTTGGGCTTGCGGGTGCACATACAATTATTCCGCCTGCGGTGATTTTTAACGAGGTTGGGGAGGATTGGACTTTAAGCATTTACGAAGCTGCAAATTATGGGGTTTTCCTTGGAGATGTTGAAAGGGCAAGAAAGATTGCTAAAAGAATAATTGATGAAGCTAAAAAATTGAAAGTTCAAGAGGTCGTGATCGCTGAATGTGGTCATGCATGCGCTGCTCTCGTGTGGGATGCACCAAATTGGTTTGGGGAAACATTCCCATTTAGGATAAGAAGCATAGTTGAACTTGTTGCTGAGTATATCCAAAAAGGAAAATTAAATCTTGACCCCGAAGCTAATCCTGAGCCCGTTACTTATCATGACTCTTGTAATCTTGCGAGAACTGGAGGTATATTTAAAGAGCCGAGAGTTATTTTAGAAGCTGTTGTTAAAGATTTTCGTGAAATGAACCCAAATGGGATAGAAAATTATTGCTGCGGTGGCGGTGGAGGACTTGTTGCACTGCCTGAATATTATGAAAAAAGAATGAAAGCAGGAAAGCCAAAAGCTGAGCAGATAAGAAAAACAGGAGCAAAAATCGTTGCTGCTGCATGTGAAAATTGTAAATTACAACTTGGTGATTTGAATAATTATTACAATCTCGGTGTTGAAGTTAAAGGGCTTGTTGACTTAGTGGCAAATGCAATTTTATATAAAAAGAAAGCAAAAGTTATTTTAAGCTAAACAAGCACCTGTTAATAGTCAGTTCATTCTTTAAACAAAATTTATTAACAGTAAACCTAAAACTTAAAAGAGGTCAACAAGCCATGAGGAAAATTTATCTCTTTAGCTTTGGTCTTATTTTGACAGCCTTTTTGTCATCTTTACTTTTTGCGCAAGACCCAAGTAATTTTGGAACAAGCCTTCACAAAACAAGAGAGGGAAAACGTACCTGGTATAAGCAAAGTAATGGTGGCTTTGAAAACATCACTAATATTCCAGTTGAAAACGTAAATTGCTTAAAATGTCATCCTGGTACAAAAGCAGATGGAACACCAATTGATCCAGCTACTTATACCCCGGATTGTTCTGATTGTCATAATTTTAGTCAGGGAACAAAGGTTCCGGATGATATTTGCTTAAAATGCCACAGCAGACAAAAGAATGAAAAGACTCTTTATGCAGGGGTAGACGTCCACTATGCTAAAGGTTTCACATGTATGACATGCCATACAAAGAAAGAAATGCATGGAGATGGCACATCTTATGCTTCATGGCTTGATCCTGGAGCAACAGAAGTAAGATGTGAAACTTGCCATTCACCCCTTGCAACCAACACCGCCCATAGTATTCACTCTCAAAAAGTGCATTGCACTGCTTGTCACGCAAAGACTGTAATTTCATGCTATAATTGTCACTTTGAAAGCGAACTTCAAGCAAAAATCAAAAGACCTTATGGCATCATTCGTGATTTCTTGCTTCTTGTCCGTAGAATGCCAGAGGGAAAGGTTTACTCTGGAACTTTAATGTCGTTAACCTACCAGGGTAAATCTTTCGTGACAATTGCTCCATATAGAGCTCATATCATTATGCCTAAGGATTCAACAAGAAGATGCTCTGAGTGCCACAATAATGCAAATGTTCAAACTTATAATCAAACTGGACAAATTTATGTTGTCAAGTGGGATGATGCTCAAAAGAAATTAATAAATACAAAAGGAGTTATACCAGTTCCACCAGATTGGCAAACATCTTTAAAGTTTGATTTCGTTGATTATACTGGCCGAGTTGATTCTGCAACAGATCCAACTAAGTGGGTATTTTTGAAATCTGGAACTGATTTAAGGCAGGAATTGAGCCAATATGTTGCGCCATTGACTTCTGATCAAATGGCCAAGCTTTCAATGGCTGTCTCTGTGAAAGACGGTATTAGTCTAATCCCATCTAATTTTATGCTCTTGCAAAATTATCCAAACCCATTTAACCCAACAACCACAATTGAGTTCCATCTTCCAAAGGAAACAAATGTAACTCTAAAGATTTATAATTCAGCAGGTATTGAGGTTAAAACACTGATTTCTAACGCAAGATATTCAGCTGGAATTCACAAGGTTAATTTTGATGCGAGTAACTTGCCAAGCGGTGTATATATTTATAAACTTATGACCCCAGAATTCAACGATATGAAAAAGATGGTTTTAATTAAATAATGTCATTCATTTTTAGATGTTTTGTCTTGACGGCGGGGGCTTTTGCTCCCGCCTTTTTATTTTGTTATGGACTTTTGAAATTTGATTCAACTTTTTTAATTTTTAAAAAATCAAAACAAAAAATGTAAATTAATGGCTGAAAAGAAAAAAGCAAGTAAATATCATGAAAAGAAAACAATCACACCAAATGAATTAATCAACCCTAAATATCACTCCATCATTTACATTCTTCTTATAGTTCTCGCTTTGCTTGTTTTTTTTAATGAAGCCTTAGTAAATGAAAAAATCTTTATTTCGGGCGATATAGTTGCATTTAAAAGTTGGTCTGCGCTCTCAGAAGATGCAAAAACTCAAAAGGTTCCACTTTTATGGAACCCGTATATATTTTCAGGTATGCCTGGTTACGCAAGTTTAAATGTCGGACCAGAAAGACCGTTTGATCTAATTGGTGTTATAAAAGATTTTATAATTAATACAATTGCAAGCCTTTTTCCGAGCAGGGAAGTATTTGATATCGTATTTTATATGGTCTTTTATCTAATTATAATGGCAATTGGGACTTATCTACTTTCAAGACAATTGGGGATGAGCAAATTTATTTCTTTTGTCGTTGCGTTTTCTATGGTTTTTTCTACTTTTTTTATCGTGTGGATTACCGTTGGGCATCAAACGAAGATAATTACTATGGCAATTTTTCCATATTTGTTATTGCTAATTGAAAAAACACAAAAAAAACTCAAATTAATACACCTAATAGCCCTAACCATTAGTTTATGGCTTATTTTCTCCGCATCGCATATTCAAATGATGTTTTACATCTACCTTTCGGTCGGGCTATATTATTTAACATATCTGGCTATTAAAATTTTTAAAAAGGAAAATCTAATTGGTTTAATTCGCTCTGCTATTCTTTTTGTTTTTGCAACAATTATATCAATTGGAATTTTTCTTGACAAGTATTTACCTGTCTTTGAATACAATAAATACTCAATTCGTGGTCAACCGCCTATAATTGAAAAAATCCAAGGGCGATCATCCGAAACTCAAAAATCCGGGCTTGATTATGATTATGCAACACAGTGGTCATTTAGCCCTGGGGAAGTTTTGACCTTTATAATTCCATCTACCTATGGATTTGGGTGGAGAAACTACAACGGTGTTTTAACAGGTGGGGAAACGGTTCGTTTGAATACTTATTTTGGTCCGATGCCTTTTACAGATGCAGCAAATTATCTTGGTGGTATTGTAGTTTTTCTCGCTGTAATTGGAGTTATATTTAACTTTAGAAAAGAAACTTTTGTTAAATTTCTAACTTTTTTAAGTTTACTTTCACTTTTGATCTCCTTTGGCAAAGAGTTTCCGCTAATTTATGATCTGTTCTTTTATTATGTTCCTTTTTTTAATCGTTTCAGAGTTCCAAGCATGATTTTATCGCTTGTAATGTTTTCCGTTCCTCTCCTTGCTGGTTACGGTTTAAATTCCATTCTTAATTTTTACAAAAATGGATTTCCTGAAAAAACGAAAATTCTTTTTAGAAATCTGACAATTTTTTCCCTTGCTTTGTTTGTATTTTCCATCATATTTAAAAATTTCATCTCTGATATATATCGTTCGCTTTTTGCCACCGATAGAGCGCTTTCCATTGTCATCCAGAATAATTTTGGTTTTGTAAATCAGGAATTATTTAACAGAATTTTACCATATGTTTATCAATTTATATTTGATAATTTTTTAAGTGATTTGAGAGTTTTCCTTGGACTTTCTACTATTCTTAGCGCTTTGATTTACTTGCTTTCGCTTCGTAAAATAAATTTAAACTCGTTCAATTTTGGTATCGCGTTGATTGTATTTTTTGATTTATGGCGAGTTGACGGTATGGTGCTTCATTATTCAAATAAGGAAGATCTTATATCAATTTACAATCCACCTGATTATGTTGAATATATAAAACATGACACAACACTTTACAGAGTGCTTGAACTTTCAGGCGGTCAACCAGTTATGTCAAATCATCTTGCTTTATATCGTCTTCAAAATGTATTTGGCTATCACGGTGCAAAAATGAGAATCTATCAAGATTTGATTGATGTAGCAGGGATAACTAATCCATTTGTTCTTAACATTTTAAATGTTAAGTATGTGATAAGCGATAGGTATGATTCAATTTATGGAAATCTTGTTTTCAATGGTACAAAAAAAGTTATATTCAACCCGAACTATCTCCCAAGAGCATTTTTTGTAAATCGTTATCAAGTTGAGAAACCTTTAAACATTCTTCTTAAAATGAAAAATGGGGAATTTAACCCCAAAGATCTTCTTTTCCTTGAAGATACGCTTAATCTAAAAATAGATCCCCCAGCTGAAAATGCGTATGTTGAAGTAGTAGAATATCAGATTCAGAAGATAACCTTGAAGGCAAAAGCCACTGGGAATAATCTTCTGTTTTTAAGTGAAACCTGGTATCCAAAATGGAAATGTTATATTGATGGAAAAGAAACCCCAATTTACAAAGCTAATTATGTTTTTCGGGCAGTTGTTGTTCCCGACGGCGAACATGAAATCGTTTTTATATATCAAGATGATAAGTTTGAACTCGGCAGTAAAATCAGCTTAGCTTTAAGTGCATCTGTTCTCATTGGGCTTTTGATCTCACTAATACCTTATGTAAAAAAATTGCGAATAAGCAGATTTGAAAATTCTCATTCTCGCACATAAGATGCCGTATCCACCTAAAGATGGTGGAAGCATTGTAACTTTAAATTATGC
>Ga0209289_100397_pt1 | contig 23362 bp, 25 predicted proteins | sample GXS110809BmetaG_FD_184121 | JGI IMG/M metagenome (GOLD analysis project Ga0209289, IMG submission 184121) | Hot spring microbial communities from Gongxiaoshe hot spring, China to study Microbial Dark Matter (Phase II) - GXS 110809B (SPAdes)... ...
CACTTCCTCTTCCGTGACTTCTACCACTTCTTCCCGACGGCGACGGGGCATGGGTAACTCACCTCCGTTTGCGCAATGAGTGCTTGCAGCCCTTGAAATTATGAGCGTGCCTTCCGCCACGAGGCGATGAAGGAAAGGACACAGCCACTCCAAGAGATGAGCAAACCCGACGACCACATTTTCCGAACACCTTCGGCAAGCGGTGTCAAAATTAGGCGGCACATTTCATCTCATTCCGATGTCATGGAGGTGGCTGCGTTGAGTAGTTCGGTGCGGATTGGCTTCATCGGTTGTGGCGGCATCGCTACGATGCACATGAACAACCTCAGCCGCATAGAGGGAGTGGAATTGGTGGCATTTTGCGATGTGGACGAAGGGCGAGCGAAAGCCGCCGCCGAACGCTTCAAAGGCAACGCCTACACCGACCATCGGACGATGCTGGAGAAGGAACGCTTAGATGCCGTTTACATTTGCATCCCACCCAACGCCCACACTGACCAAGAAATCCTTGCCGCTCAAGCAGGGATTGCCGTGTTCGTGGAAAAACCCGTCGCCCGCACGCTGGAGAAGGCGTTGGAAGTTCGGGACGCTATTGCCCGTTCGGGCGTCATCAACGCTGTCGGCTACCACTTCCGCTACTTTGATGGCACTGACTTGGCACAGGAACGCTTGCGGGGCAAAACGATTGGCATGGTCATGGGTTACTGGATGGGCGGACTACCCGGCGCTTTTTGGTGGCGGCGGCTGGAGATGTCGGGTGGTCAAATCGTGGAGCAAACGACTCACATCTTTGACCTCGCCCGTTACCTTGTCGGCGACATCGTGCGGGTCAGCGCGGCGACGGCGCTGCGAGTTTTGCACGATGTGCCCGATTTGAATGTGCCCGATGTCGGCGTCGTCAATGTCTGGTTCGCCAACGGTGCCATCGGCTGCATCGCCAACACTTGCATGCTCAAACTGGGTTACACGACAGGCTTGCACATCCTCACGCCCGACCTCATCGCCGAAATCACTTGGGGCGGCGTGAAGTTCTTGGAGCCACACCGCACAGAGGAAGTGCGCCATCAACGCAACGGGCACTTTTACGAAAGTGTCGTCTTCGTGGAAGCCGTGCGGACAAAAAATCAAGCGCTTATCCGCAGCGACTACGCCGACGCCGTGAAAACGCTGGCGGTCACCCTCGCAGCGTTGGAATCTGCCGACAAAGGTGGGACGCCTGTGGAAGTGCCGTCAATGTGATTGGCGAAAGCCCCACCCGCTTAAAAGCGCATTTTCCCGAACATCCTCATGCGACGATTAAGCCCGTGCCAATGCGGGCTCAACGGGATGCCCGTTCTCCCAAACGGTCGGAAAGTGCTCACCCCGCAAAATCTCGCCGGGAGCGACTTGGATAACTTCCTCGCAAACATGCCGACCGCGTGGGGCATAGCGGGTGTAGCCGGGCATGAAGTGGATGGCGATGGCGGGGCGGGGTCGCTCGCTCAGGTTCGGTGGTGTCCCATGCCAAGTCAGGCAGTGATGGAACATCACCCAACCCGCTGGCACTGGGCATGGGACGATTTCCACCGTTTCGCCTTCGGGCACAAAGGATGGGTCATGGGCAGGTCCCCAAGTTTGCGGGTCACTGCCGAGGGTTCCGCCCTTGTAGGCGCCCCAACGGTGACTGCGGGGGACGACATGCATGCAACCGTTCGCCACATCCGCATCGTCCAAGGCAATCCAAGCGCTCAGCAAATCGGGTGGCTCCAAGACAGGCCAGTAGGGGTAATCCTGATGCCAAATCGTCGGACCACCGTGTCTTGGCGGTTTGTATTGGATTTGGTCATGCCAAACCCGAACGGTGTCCGTGCCCATCAACTTGGCAACGGCTTCTGTCAGGCGGGGATGGAAGAGCAACTCGTAAAACTTTCGGTCGGCTTCCCAAGCGTTGACGACTTGGATGACGACCCAACCGCGCTCATCGCGGTAAAGTTCACGGTTGAGCAACGGCTTGCCTTCTGACCTGCCTTCAATCAAGGCATAACAGCGCTCCCGCAATTCCGCCACCTCGTCGGCACTTAAGAGCGGGCGCGCCGGCAAATAGCCATTCTCCCGAAAGAACCGCACATCCGCATCCGTCACCACGACCCTTCACCTCCGTCGGAAAGTTTGACGATGGTGCAGTGTTGCTGCCATTCTTTAAAAGCAGCAATTATTGACGGCGTTGTCAGGCTCGCCGATGGTGTCCTTCATGCAACCAAAGCCACAAAGACAGAGTAACGCCTCCTGCGCTGCTGCTCTCCTCGCCTGTGCGACAAAGTTCTAACAAGCCTTCACTCGCTGGGCTTAAACTCGTTGAGGCGTTTGGCAAATTCCAAATCGGCTTTGGTGACGGTGCGTTCGCTGTGGGTCGTGACAGTGACGATGACCGATTTGCTGCCCGTGTCCAGCGTCACATCGGGATGGTGGTTGGTGGCGGCGATGGTGTCAGCAAGGTGCTGCATAAAGCGGGTGATGTCCGCCCACTTTTCAAAGCGAAAGCGCTTGGTGATGCTGATGACCCAACCGTCCAGTTCCTTCAACGCCTCTTGCAATTCACCGCCAGCGACAGGCGTCTTGTCCTCTACAGGTTGCGCCATAACTCATCCCTCCTTTGCCTCGGCGTTTCGCTCTGGCAGGGCGATGGCTTTTTCGCCCACTTTCGTTCTTTGAGGGCGTTCTTCAACCTTCAGGGAAGCGATAGACCTGACCGCGTGGGGGCGCTGGAGGGAGTTCGGCAATTTCTTGGGGCAAGTATTCGGAGAGCCAATCTTCCAGTCGCTCCCCATCCACGAATTCAACAGGGATGCCAGGCAAGGCACTGGTGGCATTGAGGGCTTCGCGGGAGAAACTGCCCGTTGTGATGAAGATGGCTTTCATCGCCCCCTCCTCTTTGGCAAAATGGCGGAGGCGATGGACGAGAGGGACACCAATTAACTGGTCAGCCCCTCGCACGCAGTAGACGACATAAAGCCCACCCACCAACTCGCGGGGATGGAGGGCGACAAGGGCGATGCCATCCACTTCTCCATCATCCAACCCTATCACTTGCCTCACTTGCAATCCCATGCGGGCAAGCAAGGTCATCATCAAATCGGCAAATTGCGGGAGGGGCAAGGCATCCAAGCGGGGCATCAAATCACCGACGGGTTCAATGGCGGGGCGTTGTCGTGGGGGCGTGAAGGCTTGGGCGATGGCGATGACGATAAACCCGATGACGATAACCAGCAACACATTGAACGGGAAAGGCACAACCCATCACCTCACACGCCCGTAAGCATGACACGACTTTTCCTTTGGGGCAACGGTGTTCACGGTCGTGGCTAATAGCCAACTTCAACATGGGGCTAACTTTTTGTCAGTCGGCACGGTTCGGTTCCGTCCAGGAACCTCAGTGCATCCCTCAGCCGCCGCCCATATGCCCCATCATCGGCTGCGGGGGAGGGGAACTTCCCTTGGCGACCGCCATCAAAACGGTGGCAAAAAAGTGCTGATACATGTCGGGGACAGGAGGCGCCATACCCTCGTAGGTGGCGGCGACCATCCCGTTTTTGCGGATGACCACGACCGTCGGAGTGGCTTTGATTTGCCATTGGCGGGCGATTTTGCCGCCTTTATCCCAAAGCACCAGCGTCGGCAAAGGGCGTTCCTTGAGGGCTTTTTGGACAGCCTGCAAATCCCCGTCCACAAACACGGTCGCCACAAGGACACCCTTCCCTTTGCCGTCTTTCTGGCTCAAGGCTTTGACCACCCCTTGCAGTTGCTGTCGGGAGAAGGGGCACTTCGTCGCGACGAAGTCCAACACGATGCCCCGCACCCCGTCTCTGCGAAGCAAATCCGTCAATTTGACGGTTGCGCCCCTTTTGCTTGGCGCTTGAGGGTCAGCGACAAGGATGAAATCGCCTCCACTCACTTTTCGCCCGACCAACGAGTTCATCCCACCCGTGGGATGGTCGGCGCCACAACCGCCACACGCTGCCTCGGAGTGGTTGGCGGCAGGCTTATTGGACGCCTTTTTCTCGTGGGCAAAAAGCCCCAACGCCACACCAACGACGAGAACCCAACACAAAAGCCAACGCATCATCGCTCACCTCGCTAAGTAGAGCCTCACGACAAATCCTTCAACGCTTGAGCCAACGCCTCAGTTCCCGTCACCGCTCAAAAGGGTAGCACTGAAGGTCTCTCTTCTCAATGGGGTCGGGTAGTCAGGGGGTCTTGAGGAAGAGCAATGCTACCGTCGGGATTAAACAACCGCAAGGCATACAGGGTTGCTTCAGTGCGGTTGCGCAAATTCAGTTTCCGCAAGATGCGAGTGATATGCTCCTTGACAGTGCCAGGGCGGATGTGAAGGCGATAGGCAATCTCTTTGTTGCTAAGCCCTTGGGCGACCAGTTGTAGCACCTGCAATTCCCGCTGAGACAATTGCCGCCACCCAGGATTAGGCTGCTTGAGGGCATGCAAAAGCCCTTCCATGAATTCCCGCTGAATCCATGGCTTACCCTGTTGGACGGCGTCAAGGGCGAGGAGAAGCAACGATGGGTCGCTCTCTTTGGACAGGAAACCCATCGCCCCCGCACGGATGCCGTTCACGAGGTTTTCCGGGGTCGCATAGCCCGTCAGGATGAGGACTTTGACGCCAGGGCATAACTCCCGCAGTTGCTGGATGAGTTTGAAGCCTGACGAGCGAAGGATGGACAAGTCCACGATAACAATGTCAGGGTTGGTCTTTGCGGCATGACGCAGCACTTCGTCGGCGCTGCCAGCGGCAGCGACCACTCGGTAACTTTTTGCCCGCTCCAAAAAAGTGCGCAGCCCCAGCAAAAATAAGGGATGGTCATCAGCGATGAGGACTGACGCGCCCGATTTCGGAAGTTGCGTCCCTCGCCCCATAACGGTCGCTTCACCTCGCTTTGACGGAAAATGGTGGCGTCGTTTTGTCAACGGGCACGCTCCACGCGCACTTTTGTCCCTTCCTTCACTGCCCGAAAGACCGTCGGGTCGCCGACGATTTGCCCAAACACATTGACGGGACTGGCAGGGCGGATTTCATCGGGCGAGCGGCTGGCAGGGGTCGGTCCAAAGAAGATGCAGAAGGCTTTGCCTGGCACCCAATAGCCCAGGTCACCTGCTTGAACGACGGCTTGAGGATTTTCGGGCGGGCAATCAACAGGGACAGGAAAGTAGATTTCGTCGCCCCAACGCAACGCTTCACCTTCCAAAGGCAAGGCGGCGGCGATGCGGCGGGCGGTCTCCGTTTCGTTCAGTATCGCTTCGGCGACGACATCGCCGGCACGGATGAGGATGCGCTCTCCCAACTCTTCGTCACCTCCCTCAGTTGCCCTAAGAATCGCCGCTCTTCTTCGTCCAGTTGTTCCACCAAAGGTTGAAGGCGCAGGTCAAAAGAGCGACGCGGTTGCCCATCGGGGTTGCGGCGTTGGTCGCCGTTGGCGAAGCACCAACCAGCGGCGCCATGCGTGTAAGCAGCCTGCAAGTCCTGCAGGAAATCAGCGGCAGTCGGCGCCCAAGTTGTCAAGCCGCGCCGAAAGGGTTCTTGGTAAAAAACGGGGATGCCATCGCACTCCAACTCGCGCAACCAAGCGCGCAACTGCTGCGTTCGTTCCCCTGTTTGCTGAGGCGACTGAGGGGTGCGAGGGCGATGGATGGCGAGAAAGTCCACCTGCACCGTGAAGAGGTAATCCAGCAACTCATGGCGGGGCAAATCGCCCGAATAAGAGGCGGTCAAAAGTCGCCGTTCGTCGGTTTCCTTCGCCACTTCCCTTAAAGCCCGCAACTCTGGGATGCCGACGAAGCGACCATCGCGGATGTTGCGTTCTGCGGCTATGTCCAGATACCAGTTGCCGAAGGCTTGCAAGGCTTTCAGGAGGGTCACCACCGCCCGACGATGTGCCTCTTGATCGGGCAAGCCCATTTCCCCAAACTCGTTACTTCGCCCCAGCGTCACCCCGACGACGATGCCCCGTCGGTCGCATTCCCGCACCAACCATTGCAACTTGGACAGGTAAGGTTCGCGGGGATTGCCCTTGCGGTCTATCGCCGCCACATCCATGCCGAACGCCCGCCAGTTCGCCCAGACCCGAAGGCAGTTGATGCCGCAACTTTGCAATTCGTCCAAGTCGCGTCGGATGAACTGGTCGGGCGCGCTCAACGCCGCAAAGTAACTGCACCCCACCAAGAAGGTCGGCGTCCCGTTGACGGTAAAACGCCCCTCTCGCATGCCCAACACCGTCGCCATCGGGACCCACCTCCTTTTTGGCACTTCCGTCACCCTGCCCTCAAATTTGCCAAGTTCACCCCCGAAAAGCAAGCCACCATATCAGCGGGCAGAAGGCGGTGCTACCGCCATCTCTTCGCCCATCTGCAGCCGATACATGCGGGCATACCAGCCGTCCTTTGCCATCAACTCCTCATGAGTGCCTCGCTCCACGATTTGCCCGTCTTCCACGACCAAAATCTGGTCGCAATCGCGCACCATAGACAGCCGATGGGAGACGATGATGGTCGTCCGCCCTTGCATCAACCGCTCCAAAGTCGCTTGGATGATGGCTTCACTTTCAGGCTCTACGGAAGCCGTCGCTTCGTCCAGCAGCAAAATTTTCGGGTCAGCGAGGAAGGCGCGGGCGATGCAAATCCGCTGCTTTTGACCGCCCGACAGCCGAACGCCTCGCTCGCCGACGATGGTGTCATAGCCGTTGGGTAACTCCTCAATGAACTCGTGGGCGTTTGCCAATTTGGCTGCCTCCACGATTTCGTCGTCCGTTGCGTCCAACCGCCCGTAGCGGATGTTGTGGCGCACGGTGTCGTTGAACAGGAAAGGCTCTTGGGTGACGATAGCGCAATGGCGGCGCAAACTCTCTTGCCGAATTTGCCGCAGGTCGTAACCGTCCAGCAGAATTCGCCCTTCCTGCGGGTCGTAAAGGCGCAACAGCAAGGCTAAGATGGTGCTCTTGCCCGCTCCCGAAGGTCCGACGATGCCCACCTTTTGACCTGGCAGCACCTCAAAACGGACATTGCGCAGGACGACATTTTTGTCGTCGTAGGCGAAAGTCACGCCGTCAAAGACGATGTGCCCTTGCACTTCGGTCAAGTCAATAGCGTCGGGCGCATCGGTGATTTCCAGCGGGGCATCCAAGATTTCAAAGATGCGGGATGCTGCTGCAATCGCTCGCTGAACCATCTCGTTGATTTGCGCCAGCGAGAAGACGGGCGAGAAAAGTTGCCACCAATAGCCCCGATAGGCGACCAGCCCGCCGATGGTGAATTCGCCCCGCAAAACGAACAGCGCCCCGACACCGACCATGACGACGCTGGAGAAAAAGCCGACGGTGAAGACAGCAGGGAAATAGACGGTTCGGGCGATGACGCCTTTGATGCTTTCCCGCAGGTAACGCTCGTTTTCCCGCTCAAAGCGTTGCATCTCGTAAAGTTCGCGGGCGAAGGCTTTGATGACCAAGATGCCCAGCAAATTCTCTTGCAACTTTGCGGAGACATCGCCCAGTCGGTCGCGGATGCGCCGATAAAGACCGCGAATGCGGGCGTTGAAAAACCAGACCATTGCTGCAACACCCGCCATCGGCAATAAAGTCAGCGTCCCGACTTTCCAGTTGAGGGCAACGATGATGCCCGCCACGCCGACAAATTGCAAGGCGTTGGCGATGATGTTATCCACGCCGTTGATGGCAATCTCTTGCAGGGTGTCCACATCGCCGATGACACGGGCGAGCAAATCGCCGCTGCGCCGCTCATGGAAAAAGCGGAGGGAATGGCTCTGCAGTTTTCGGTAAAGTTCGTTGCGCAGGTCGTAGACAAAGCGCTGCCCGACGATGCCCAAAAGGTAAGTCCGCAGTGCCGACAAGCCGACGCCGATAAGATGCACCGCCACCATCACCCCCAACGCAGGAAGCAAAAGGGCAACCTTGCGATGAACAATCACTTCGTCCACGATGAATTTCCAGACGAGCGGGTGAAAGAGTTGGGCGGGCGTCGCCAAAAGCAAGCACAACAACCCGATGGCAATCTGCCACCGATATGGCTTGAGATAGCGCAGCAACCGAACGAATTGCTCCATCGGTTTCGCTACCTCCCTTTCCGACGCTATGGTAGGGCACGGCTGGACGCCATGCCGACGGTCGCAGCGGCGACCAGATGCGTGGCTTATTGCCTCATCGTTGGACGCACCGCCGCAACGGCTTGCTGCAAGGTTTGGTGCAAAAGCCGCGCATCCGAAGAAACGGCGACGAAGCGAAAACCCTGGGCAAATCGCTGCCGCGCTTCCTCAACGGATGCCGTTTGAATGCCGGCGGCTTTGCCAAACTCGTTGGCAGCCTCCACGACGGCTTGCACGGCGGCTTGCCATCTTGGGTCATCCCGAAAGGGCGCGCCCGTCAAGCCCAACGATGCCGCCAAATCGTTCGGACCGACGAAGACGACATCCACGCCCTCCACGCGGCAAATCTCCCGAACCTGACGGACAGCGTTTTCGTGTTCCACTTGAACAGCGACCAAAATTTCCTCGTTGGCAGCGACGAAGTAATCGTTGCCATGCCAAAGTTGCGCCGAGAAACCACCGACACTGCGGACGCCTTGCGGCGGAAACTTAGCGGCATCAACGGCGCGCTTGGCTTCCTCGGCGCTCATCACCATCGGCACCAAAATGCCCAAAGCACCTGTGTCCAATGCCCGCTTGATCAAAGCGACATCGTTCCACGCCACTCGGATGATGGGCACCGTTTCGGTCGCCAGCAACTCGTGGACGGAAAGGAGCGTCGCATCATAACCCAGCGTCCCATGCTCGGTGTCCACGACGACCCAATCAAAGCCGACCCGACCCATGATGGCAGCGACGAGGGGCGAACCGATGCTGAGCCAACAACCCAGCGTCGCCTCGCCCTGACGCAAAGCCCTCCGCACCCGATTTTCTCGCATCTCCTTCACTCCGTTCCTGCGACGGCGTTCCTCATCGCCCTACAATGGTGACACGCTCCAGTGAGGGAGAAACGGGACGCGGAATGGAAAGGGGAAAAAGGCATGACGGCGCGATGGGTTGTCTTGATGGCGTTGTGGTTTTTGGCATTAGCGATTTTCGGCTGGCGAATGCCCGACTTTTTGCGTCCGACCAATTTGCTGGAGATGACCCGCCAGTTCACCGAAATCGGCATCATGGCGTTGCCGATGACGGCATTGCTGATTTCTGGCGGCATTGATTTGTCTGTCGCCTCCATCTTGGCGATGGCGACGGTCGTTTTGGGATGGGGCTATCGGGCGGGAGTGCCTCTCGTTGCTTGCGTCCTTATGGCGATGGCGAGCGGAGCGATAATGGGAGCAATCAACGGCGCTTGCGTCGCCTACTTGCGTTTGCCGCCTGTCATCGTCACCTTAGCGACGATGGCGCTCTTTCGCGGGCTGGCAATCGGTGTCACGGGCGGGGGCAAGGTCAGCGGTTTCCCTGAAGGTTTTCTGCACTTGGGTCAAGGGCAACTGAGGGGCATCGTGCCCGTGCAATTGCCCTTGCTTGCTGTGTTGGCGGGGTTGACTTGGTTCGTGTTGCACCGAACCATTTGGGGGCGGCACATTTTTGCCGTCGGCGCTAACGAGACAGCGGCGCGCTTTTCGGGGGTGCCTGTTGAACGGACGAAATTTTGGCTCTATGTCACCAGCGGCTTTTTTGCGGGGGTGGCGGGAGTGCTCTATGTCGCCCGCTTCAACACCGCCAAAGCCGACGCCCAAATGGGCGCTGAATTGGATGTCATCACCGCCGTCTTGTTGGGAGGGACGCCCTTGACAGGCGGCGAAGGTTCGCTAACAGGCACACTTTTAGCACTCTTGTTGCTTTGCACCTTGCGGAGAGGCTTGGACATGCTGCAAGTCGGCACGGAGCAACAAGCCATCTTGACGGGCGCTTTGCTCATCGCTGCTGTCGCCCTCAGCCAATGGCGCAGGAAACTTCGCTAACGAGACGAGGGACGCAGGTGTGGCTCCAGAAAATGCCCTTTGGGACGACGAGGCTCCTGCCGAGCCGAAATTTTCGGCAGGTCGGGAGATGGACAGGTCGGCAAGTCGGGGAAAATTTAGGCTCACCAGAGGTTCGCCCTTCCATAGGGCTCCCTTTCCGAACGCCCTCAGGGCGCAGAGAAAAGCGGGGGTGTTCAAATGCTGACGCTCAAGCGGTTGGAAGAATTGCTGGCGAACTATCCGACTGTCCGCATCGCTCTCGTCGGCGACTTCTTTCTGGACAAGTATCTGGACTGCGACCGTCGGTTGAGCGAGGTGTCGCTGGAGACGGGCTTGGAGGCGTTTCAAGTCGTCCGCGTCCGTTGCTACCCAGGGGCGGCAGGAACGGTCGCTGCCAACTTGAAAGCGTTGGAAGTCGGCACCGTTTACGCCGTCGGTTGGGTAGGGGACGACGGCGAAGGCTACGAGTTGCGGCGGGGTTTGGAGCGGCTAAGGGTGGACACGACTTTCCTGTTCGTCCGCCCTGATCTTCTGACGCCGACTTACACCAAGCCGATGATGCGCGAACTGGATGGGACAATTCGGGAACTCAACAGGTTAGACATCCGCAACCGTCGCCCTTTGCCCGACGATTTGCAAGCGCAAATCCTTCAAGCGGTGGAAAAGTTGCTGCCTGAAGTTCATGCCGTCATCGTCGCCGATCAAGTGCCCGAACGCAACTGGGGCGTCATCACCGATTCGGTTCGGGCAACCCTTTGTCAGTGGGCAGCCCAACGCTCCCATCCGCTCTCCCGTCCCTCGTCCCTCGTCCCGCGTCCCATCTTTTACGCCGACTCTCGCGCCCGCATCGGCGAGTTTGTGCACTTTTTCATCAAGCCCAATCGCTTTGAAGCAGCGAGGGCAGTGTTGGGAACGACACCCGAAAGGGTGTCACTGGCGGAAGTGGTTGAGTTTGGGCGGGTCTTGTTGTCCCGCACGGGTAAACCCGTCTTCGTGACCGTCGGTGAACAAGGCATCATCGTCGTGACCGCCGAAGGCGCTTGGCACATCCCTGCCGTGCCTATCGCAGGCGAAGTGGACATCACGGGGGCAGGCGACAGCGTGACAGGGGGCTTAGTGCCTGCCCTTTGTCTGGGCGCCCATCCCGTAGAAGCGGCGACCATCGGCAATCTGGTGGCGTCCATCACCATCCAGCAAATTGGCGTGACGGGGACGGCGACGAGAGACCAAGTTTTGGTGCGCTTTGAAGAGTGTGCCGATGCCATCCGACCGCAACGGCTGGCTTGAAGGTTCAATGGGCAAGGAGAGGGTGATGGCGTTTGAGCCACTGGATGACCCGCTCTATGTCCGCCCGCACCGTCGGTGACGAACTCGTCGGCTCAGCGTCCCGCAAACGATAGAGCAGCACTCCGTAAGGTTGGGCGATTTTCCGCCACTCGTCGGGCACATGGTCAGGCAACTCTTCACCCACCATCACCGCCAACGCCAAAGTCCACGCCCGACAGACATTGGCGATGTTGTAACCGCCTCCGCCCAATGCCACCCAAGGCAAGTTCAGGGCTTTGACAGCGCCGATGGCTCGCGAGTAACTGTGGGTCGTCAAGTTCCAATGGGTGATGGGGTCATCGTGCAAGGCGTCCGCGCCCAGTTGGGTGACGATGGCTTGGGGACGAAAAGTTTCCAACGCTGGCAGGACAACTTCGTCCAGCGCCCGCAAGAACACATCGTCGCCTGCATAGGGAAGGAAAGGGATGTTGAGGGTAAAGCCGTAACCGTCTCCCTCGCCCATCTCCGCCTCAAAGCCCGTGCCAGGGAACAAGTAACGCCCGCTCTCGTGGGTGCTGATGGTCAAGACGCGATGGTCGCGGTAAAACGCCACCTGCACGCCATCGCCGTGATGGGCGTCAATGTCCAAGTAAGCAACCCGCTCAAACTTGTCCAGCAATTTGTGGATAGCGACGACGGGGTCGTTGAGGTAGCAAAAGCCCCACGCATAGGACGGCATGGCATGGTGCAAGCCACCTGCCATGTTGAAGGCGACGGCAACTTGCCCATTTGCCACTAACTCGGCGGCTTGCGCCGATGCGCCAGCGGCTAACAGCGACATCGTGAAGACGCCAGGCATGATGGGGCAATCGGGAGTGCCCAGCCCGTAGCGGGAAAGTTCAGGAGACCAGATGCCTTCATCGGCGTGCCTTAGGGCATTGAGATAGTCGGGCTCGTGGAAGACGGTGACTTCTTCCTCGGTGGCTGGGCGGGGAGCAACCAAACACACCTTGTCCAGCAAGCCATAAGCCTGCTGCAACGCTTGCGTCAGTTGCAGCCGCCACATCTTGAGGGGATGGTTCGCCCCGTAGTCAAACGACCAAAAAGGTTGGGTGTCTATGAAGGCAACTGCCTTGTGCATCTTCGCCACTCCCTCCTTGGGCAGGATGAAAGCGCCATACATCTTGCCGCCGCCCGCTAAAGAAAGCCTCCCGCTTTGCCGATAAGACATGGATGTGACGACGGTGCTTACGCCGTTGACACGGGAGGGCTAAAATGGGCGCAACTCAACGGGCGGGAACTAAGGAGGTGACGGAGATGTTGCTTCGTCGGCTGGTGATAGAAGACGAGGGGCAAACCCTCGTGGAGTATGGGCTTTTGGTGGCGTTGATCGCCTTGGTGGTCATCGCCGCCCTAACGCTCCTCGGACAGAAAATCGCCAACACCTTCAACACTATTAACAACGCCTTGCCTGGCTAAGCGGTCGCCTCAAGGCGGCATGACCGTTGTCCTTGCCGTTGACGGCGAAGAGCCGTTAAAATTGCTCCGCCCGCTCAGGGCAGAGCGATAACAGGAGGTGACGGGGATGTTGCTTCGTCGGCTGGTGATGGAAGACGAGGGGCAAACCCTCGTGGAGTATGGGCTTTTGGTGGCGTTGATCGCCTTGGTGGTCATCGCCGCCCTAACGCTCCTCGGACAGAAAATCGCCAACACCTTCAACACCATCAACAACACCTTGCCTGGTTAAGCGGCGATGGCGCTTGGCAAGTTGGGGTGGCTGCTTGAGGCAGCCACCCCCTTTGTTTTCAAACGAAAGGTGCGGCAATGCGTCGGCTCTTTGGGTCTAAGCGCTCAAAGTTGGGAATCTCGTAGCGGTTGCCATTTTCGTCCACCAAGAAGATGCGGGGATAGCGGGAAGTGTAGATGTGCTCACTGCCGGGCACGATGAATTCCTTGATGCCCTCGTCCGTTTCCACCCGCCAGCGGGTGTGCCCTGTTTGGGGCAGCCGCTCCACGCTGAGCACCCGCAAAATTTTGGGCATGTGATAGCGACGCTCCAGTTCCTCCCGCACGATTTGCTGTGACTGGTTGTCCAACTCAGCGATGTCCACGAGGACGCCGATTTCATTTCCCTCAGTGTCGTAAACGATGAGGTAGCGCCAAGGGTCGCTGATAGGTAGGGTGCGCAAAATTTTGCCGACGGGAATGAGTTGCCCTGCCCATTGGAGAGCGATTTGCCCGTCGGGCAATTTTAGGAAGCGCACTTCCTCTGCTGGGAGCACCCGCACCTCTATGTCAGGCTCGGCTTCCCACAAGGGGCGCATGGCGTCCGTTCCCTCCCGTCGTGGTGGCTTTTTCACCCGTGTGTCCGTCGCCGTTAAGAGGCGTAGGGGCAAAGTGCAAAGTTTCACTCATGCGCATCTGAATTTCCACCAATCGCCGATAGATGCCGTCTTCTTTCGCCATCAACTCTTCGTGCGTGCCTTGCTCCACGATTTCGCCGTTCTCAAGGACGATGAGTTTGTCCGCCTTGCGCAAGGTGGAGAGGCGATGGGCGATGGCGATGGTCGTCCGCCCTTTCAAAAGGCGCTCTAAGGCTTGCTGGATAGCATACTCGCTCTCGCTGTCCACTGCCGAAGTGGCTTCATCCAAGATGAGGATTTTCGGGTCACGCAGGAGGGCGCGGGCGATGGAGATGCGTTGGCGCTGACCGCCCGAAAGTTTCGTCCCCCGTTCGCCCACATAAGCGTCGTAAGCGTCGGGGAACTCCATGATGAACTGGTGAGCATTGGCGGCTTTAGCGGCTCGGATGATTTCCAGCATGTCGGCGTCTGGTTTTCCGTAGGCGATGTTCTCCTTGATGGTGCCGTGAAAGAGGTAAGGCTCTTGCAGCACCATCCCGATGTTTGCCCGCAGCGCGTGCAGGTCAATTTGTCGCAAGTCAATCCCGTCCAACTCAATGCTGCCTTCCGTTGGGTCGTAGAAGCGGGGGATTAGGGCAACGAGGGTGCTCTTGCCCGCCCCGCTCCGACCGACGATGCCCACCATCTCGCCCGGACGAATTTCCAAGTCTATGCCCTTCAGCACGGGTTCATGGTTGCCTGGATAAGCGAACCGAACACCCTTCAGGCGCAGGTGACCGCGAATGGTCTTGGGGACGATGGCGTTAGGGGCGTTGGTGATGTCAGGTTGTGTGTCCAAAATCTCAAAGACGCGCTCCGCCGATGCCTTCGTCCGCTGGATGACATCGTTCAGTTGCGCCAAGTTTTGGACGGGCAGGTAGAAGCGTTGCAAGTAGAGGGTGAACATCGTCAGGACGCCCAAACTCAGCGTCCCATTCATGACTTCCTTGCCGCCAATGAGCCAGACAGCGACGAGGCTGATGGTGCTGACCAAACCCATCGTCGGGAAGAAAGCCGACCAAACCAGCACCCCTTGAAGGCTCGTTTGTAGGATGCGCTCATTTTTGCGGCGGAAGCGATGGACTTCGTGCTCTTCCTGATTGAAGACTTTCACGACGCGGATGCCGCCCAGTGTGTCCGACAAAAACGAAGTCAAGTCGCCCCAGACATACCGCAGCCGCCGATAGATGGGCAAAACGAAGTCCTTGTATTTGACGGTCATGAGGAACAGCAAAGGCGTCGGCGCTAAGGCGATCAAAGCCAGTTTCGGGTCGGTTTGAAACAGCACGAAGCCGATGCCAAAGAGCGTCAGCAAGTCCACGAAAAATTGGGGGATGCTGTGGATGAGGAAGCCTTCCAGCATCCCGACATCGCCCGTGATGCGCGACATCAGTTGCCCCGTGCGATGGTTGTCGTAGAAACTCAGCGACAGGCGCTGCAAATGCCGGTAAAGTTCCGAGCGCATATCGTAAAGGACGCGTTGCCCCAACCACGACATCAAGTAGGTGCGGGCGAAGGAAAGGAGGGTGTTGACGAGGTAAACACCCAAAAGCAACCCACACAGCCGCCAAAGCAGGGAGAAGTCTTTGTGAGGGATGGCTTTGTCCAGCAGCAACTGCATCAACTTCGGTGGCAGCAGCCCCAACCCCGTAACCACCAGTGTCAGCACGAGGCTCAAGAGAGCCCAGTGCCAATACGGGCGCAGGTAGCGGAAAAGCCTGCGCCAAATACTCGGACCACCATTACTGTCCACGACCCTTTCGCCTCCTTTGCGCAGGGAGCAGTGTCCGTCTCTTTGACAATCGGCTCTTCAAAGGGTTGCTTTAGTCCGTCCAGCAAAGGACAAGCAACCCCAAAGCGTCACTGCTCCTGCGGGCAGGCTTAGGATTGCTCAGCGCTTGCGCGCCGAGACGCCTGCCATTCCGAGCGGGAAATTATAGCCGTCCCATCCTGCCCGTCAAGGAAAGCGAAGGGTGTTCTAAAAGTTGTGCCCAATCAACCGTAGAGCAGGGTTGGACGCCGTGCCCACCGATTTTGTCAGCACAGCATGAAACTGCGCCCGTCACGAGGAGGTTCGGAAAATCACGCCTTGAATAACTGCCGTTCATTGCACCAAACATTGCCATCATCCGCATCGCCTTAAAAAGTTGGAGGGAGCATCGGGTTGCCCCTTGTTGGAGTGGCTATTAGCCACGACCGAGTGGCTATTAGCCACGACCAAGATGGCTACCAGCCACGACGAAGTGGCGATTAGCCACGACCAAAATGGCTTTCAGCCGCGACGCACGAAACCTATCCCGTGACTTTCCGAACACCCTCACAGGCAGCGAGTGTGTTCGGAAATTGAGCCCAACGGGAGGGCGAACCTCCCGGTGAGCCCCAAAATTTATCCGACCTGCCGAACTGCCTATCTGCCGACCTGCCCATCTCCCGACTTGCCGATATATTCGGCTCGGCAGGAGCCTCGCCCTCCCTTTCCAAACACCCTCAGGAAAGCAAAGGGTGTTCACAAAGTCTGGGATAGTTTTGTGCGTCGTGGTTGATAGCCATTCCAACAAGGATGAGCAACCCGACGCTCCCTTCACCCTTCTGTTGGAGCGGCTATTCACCGCGACAAGGGCAATGGGCAGGGATGTTTTGGGAGGGCTCTGGTGTTTGGCTCACCGAGGTTTCGCTTGACTAAATTTCTCGCCGCCCTTCCAACGCCCGAAACAAAGTCAAAGGGTCGGCGTAATCCAATGCCCCGCCGATGGGCAAGCCCATCGCCAACTGGGTGACTTTGATGCCCAAAGGTTTCAACAATCGGGCGAGGTAAACTGTGGTCGCTTCGCCTTCCGTCGTCGGACTGAGGGCGAGGATAACTTCAGTGGGACTTTCCGTTTTCACCCGCTCTAACAATTCGGCGATGCGCAGGTCATCGGGACCGACCCCTTCCGTCGGTGCGATGACGCCATGCAAGACATGGTAGTGACCCCGAAATTGCGTGGCTTCAATAAGGGGGATGTCCATCGGGTCTTCCACGACACACAACAAAGTTGGGTCGCGGGTGTCATCTTGACAGATGGCGCACAACTCCCCCTCGGCGTAATTGAAGCAACGGCGGCAAAGGCGCACATTGTCCAGAACGGCTCGCAAGGCGCGCAAAAGCCGTTCCGTCGCCTCGCGGGGCTGATGGAGAAGGAAGAGGGTGATGCGCATCGCACTTTTCGGTCCGATGCCAGGCAACCGCTCCAACTCTCGCAAGAGGTCACGCAAAGAGGGCGGCAAATCGGCACGCACGGTCTATCACCGCCCCAACAAACCGCCAAAAGGCAACTGGCGCAAGACGGCTTGCAACCGTTCCCGCTGCACCTCTTCTGCTTTCCCCATCGCTTCGCGGACAGCGACGACAATGAGGTCTTGCAAAGTTTCCCGCTCTTCTGGTTGCAGCAACTTCGGGTCAAGGTGCACTTCCATCAACTCACCCAACCCTGAAACGACGGCGCGCACTTGCCCACCCCCTGCTTGCCCTTCCAACCGCAGGGAACGCAACTGCTCAATCTCCTGCTGGGCTTGCTGCAGTTGATGGAGCAAAGGACCGCTGAGTAACCGTTGCCAGCCGCCTGGCAGCATCCTTTTTCACCTCATCAAAGCCGCCGAAGGTCACGCCCTTCGCCGTCGCCCCCGGCGTTTGGGTGTTTCCCCTTCTGCCTGCTGGACTTCGGCGGCGATTTGAGCAAACCATTCCTCGCCGACAAATTCTCGCAGGGCGTCTTCGGGGATGCGATAAAGGCGCGTCCCTTTGGGATGGAACGCCTTTAACTTGCCCTCTTGCACCCACCGCCGAACCGTCAAGGGCGACACTTTCAACATCCGCGCCACTTCGCTCAAATTGTAAAACTCCGCCATCTCCATCCCTCCTGTCACCAAATGCCAACACTGACACTTTCCGACAGTTACGCCAATATTTTAGCACGGAGGTGGCGAAAGGATGAAGGTGCACGAATACCAAGCCAAGCAACTATTCGCCCGTTACGGCATCCCTATCCCGCAAGGCGAAGTGGCAAGGTCGCCCGAGGAAGCGAAGGCAATCGCTCAGCGATTGGGCAAACCCGTCGCTATCAAGGCGCAAGTGTTGGTGGGTGGTCGGGGGAAAGCGGGTGGGATTAAAGTCGCTCAAACGCCACAGGAAGCCGAACAAGCCGCCGCTCAAATCTTGGGCATGACCATCAAAGGCTTGCGGGTGGAAAAGGTGCTCGTGGAAGAAGCCCTCCACATCGCCCGTGAATACTACCTCGGCATTATCGTAGACCGAAGTCGCAAACGCCCTGTGATGATGGTGTCGGCGATGGGAGGTGTGGACATTGAGGAGGTTGCCGAAAAGCATCCCGATGCTATCGCCCGCTGCCCCATTGACCCCTTGCTGGGCTTGATGGACTTTCAGGCACGCCAAATCGCCCGCGCTGCCCGCTTGGATGCGTCAGTTCTTCGCGACTTTGTCGGGATGGCTCGGCGACTTTATCGGCTCTTCGTGGAATGCGATGCGACGCTGGCGGAAATCAACCCTTTGGTCGTCACTGGCGATGGGCAACTCATCGCCGCCGACGCCAAATTGCTCCTTGACGACAACAGCCTTTTCCGCCAAACAGACATCGCCTCTTGGCGCGAGGAGACGGAAGAAGACCCGTTGGAAGCGAAAGCGCGCCAATTGGGTTTGGCATATGTTCGGCTTCAAGGCGAGGTCGGCATAATCGGCAATGGGGCAGGCTTGACGATGACGACCTTAGATGTCGTCCAACGGGCAGGCGCAGCGCCCGCCAATTTTCTGGACATCGGTGGCGGCGCCAGAGCCGAAATCGTCCGCAACGGCTTGCAACTGATCTTGAGCGACCCACAAGTGAAAGGCGTGCTCATCAACATCTTCGGAGGCATCACCCGTTGCGACGAAGTCGCCAAAGGCATCTTGCAAGCCTTAGAGGGCATGGAAGTGCGCGTCCCCATCGTCGTCCGATTGACAGGCACGCGAGAAGAAGAGGGACGGGCACTGTTAGAGGGCACGCCCCTTATCCCTGCCACCACGATGCAGGAAGCCGCCGAAAAAATCGTCGCCTTAATTCGCCAAGGAAAGTGAGCGTCAACGCCAACGCCATTCCTCGTCATCGCTCATCAATTGCCGTTGCAATTCTTCCCACGCCTTGCGGGCTTCCCGCGTGGCGCGCCCTAACATCCGAGCGATTTCAGGTAACTTTTGCGGTCCAAAAAGCAGCAGCGCCAGAAGAAAGATGACGGCTAATTCCGATGGACCGATGCCGAACATCTTCAAGGGTCACCTACCTTTATCGCTCCATCAACGGGCATCCTTATTGTGCCATCCAACATGCCTTGCAGGAAAGCGATGACCCCTGCGATGGCTCTTTCCGCCAGTTGTCGTCCCTTCTCCGCCGTCGCCTGAGCGGGTTCTGGGTCATCTTGATGGGCAATAGCGTCTTGGCGCACAAGGTCGGGGAAGGCATGAAGGGCGAAGGAGGTCTCAAACTCTTGAGCGTGCCCTGGCATGCGTTTCGTCGCCAGCACTGTCTGGGCGAAGTCGGAAGGGATGAAGTCCCAATAACTGGCGAATTGCAAATTGCTCTCAGGAAATTGGCGGGCGAAGTAAAGTTGCCATTGGCGCAAGACCCCTTGAACGGGAGCGACATTGCCCGCATGCCCGTTCAAAATGAGCACCGTGCGCAAGCCATGCCGCATCAGCGACTCCACGACATCAAAGAGCACCGCCAGCCAACTGCCCGGTTTCGCCGTAAGCGTCCCTGGCGCCCACATCCAATGCTCGCTAATGCCGATGCTGATGGGGACGGTGACGACGACTTTGGGGAAGAGGCGGTAAGCCACTTGCTCGGCGACCCAAGCGGCGCTGAGGGTGTCATGGCAAAAAGGCAAATGCTCCAAATGTTGCTCAATGCTGCCGGTGGCGATAATGGCGGCTCGCAATTCGCCCCGTTGCAACCGTTCTCGAAATTCCCGACGCGTCAACCGCTCCAACCTCACCTCTTGCGTCATCGCATTTCGCCACCTTTCGCCCTAAGGGAAGGGCGCTAAAATTGTGGCACGGCTTGACCTTGGAACCTTCCTCATCCCTTCATCGCTCCCGTCAAAGCGGAGGCGAAGAGGCATGATTGAGGTCGTCGGGTTGACGAAGTTTTATGGCGAGGTGAAAGCCTTAGAAGAGGTCACCTTTGATGTTCGTCGGGGGGAAATTTTGGGCTTTTTGGGTCCTAACGGTGCGGGCAAGACGACAACCATGCGCATCTTGACCGGCTTTTTGAGCCCCACTTCGGGCACCGCCAAGGTGGCGGGCTACGATGTCGTGGAAAACTCTTTAGAAGTCCGCCGCCTCACGGGTTACTTGCCCGAAACAGTGCCCCTTTACGGCGAAATGCGCGTCCGTGATTACTTGGGCTATATGGCACGCATCCGAGGCGTTTCCCGACGGAGTTTGCGGGAGCGGGTGGACTATGTGATGGAGCGGTGCGGGCTAACGCAAGTCGCTGACCGCCTCATCGGGCATTTGTCCAAAGGCTACCGCCAACGGGTCGGCATCGCCCAAGCCCTTGTGCACGACCCGCAAGTGCTCATCTTGGACGAGCCGACCATCGGGTTAGACCCCGTGCAAGTGCGGGAAGTGCGCCAACTCATCAAAAGTATGGCGGGCGAACGCACCATCATCCTGAGCACCCACATCTTGCCTGAAGTTTCCATGACTTGCGAACGAGTGCTCATCATCCACAAGGGACGCATCGTCGCCGAAGACACCCCTGAAGGGTTGTCCCGACGGCTGCAACAAAGTGAGCGGATTTTGGTGCGGTTGGCTCGTCCCCCTTCTCAACCTTTGCGTGCCCTCTCTCAGTTGGATGGCGTCCTTCGGGTGGAAGCGGTCGGCGATAACTTGTTTGCCCTTGAAGCACCTCCTGATAACGACATCCGAGAACGGGTCGCCGAGTTCGTCGTCCGGAACGGTTGGGGTTTGTTGGAGTTGCGCCGCGAGGAGATGACTTTGGAAGACATCTTCGTCAACTTGGTGACGAGAGAGTGAAGGGCAAAGGGGGCGGAGAAAAATGGCGCAGGCAACGGTGAAAGCCTTGGTCGCCGCCAAACCGAAGGAGATGGCGAGCCGCTTCGCCGAATGGTTGGCGGTCACTGCCACCATCGCCCTTCGGGAAGTCCGCAGCCTCTTCAGTTCTTGGGTCGCTTATGTCACCTTGGCGTTCTTTGAACTGTGGGCAGGCTTCTTTTTCTTTGCCCTCCTGCGTGTCGGTCAAACTTCCGACCTGCGCTATTTGTTTTGGAACATGGCGGTCATTCTCTTCATCGTCTTGCCGATGGTGACGATGCGCCTTTTGGCAGAAGAACGACGCTTGGGAACGATAGAGTTGCTGCTCACCTCCCCCGTGACGGATTGGCAAGTAGTGTTGGGCAAATTTTTCGGGGCTTACCTTTGGCTCGTTGTCGCTTTAGGCTTGACGCTTTATGTTCCCTACCTCGTCTATCGCTTTTCTGGCGGGACGGTGGACTTGGGACCTTACTGGACGGCTTACCTTGGTTTGCTCCTCTTTGGTGCCGCTGCGACGGCGGTCGGTGTCTTTTGGTCCTCCCTCACCGACAATCAAGTCATCGCCGCCTTCGCAACTTTCGGGACTTTGTTGCTGGCGTATGTCATCACCTGGCCAACGGAAGGGACGGGAACGCTCGCCGAAATCTGTCGCAAGGTTTCCCTTTACTACCGCTACCAAGATTTCACGGCGGGGCTCATCCAAAGCAAAGATGCCCTCTTTTTCTTGGTGCTGACCGTTGCCTTCCTCTACCTTGCCGTTCAATCGCTGAGCAGTCGCCATTGGCGCTGACTTTGAACTTTTCCGAGAGAGGGTGATGGCGAATGCGCCGATTGCGCGAGGTCACGAAAGCCAACGGGTTGGTCATCGTCATGTTCGGCTTCGTCCTTTGTGTGGTCGGGCTCAGCCTGCACTTTGCCCGCCCTGACAAGAAATGGCTGGGGTCAAGCGTGGTCGGTGCGGGCATTTTCCTTTGGTTGGCGATGATAGCCCTTCACTGGGAAAGCCTTTTGAGTTACTTGCTGACGAGGAGGGGGCGATGGGGCACGAACGCTTTGCTCAGTTGCCTCTTCTTCCTCGGCGCCTTAGCCGTTCTCATTTACATCGCTGATCGCCATAACGCCAGTTGGGATTGGACGAAAACGAAGCGCCACACCCTTTCGCCCCAAACGCTGAAAGTCGTCCGAAGCGTCAACAAGGAAGTCAATGTCGTCGCTTTCTACGACTTGAACACTCAAGAGTTCGTTCAGGTGCGAGATTTGCTCAAGCGTTATGAAGCCGCCAACCCGAAGATCAAGGTGCGGGTCGTTGACCCTATCCGCGAACCTGCTTTGGCTCGCCAATATGAAGTGACGGGCACAGGGGTGACGGTCTTTGAGGCAGATGGACGAAAAGAGCGGGTCAGTTTCGGCGGCGAGAAAGAATTCACGGGTGCCCTGCTCAAGGTCACGAAGGACAAAAAGCCGACGGTTTACTTCCTGCAAGGGCACGGCGAGCACCCTTACGACGGCTTCGGTGATGAAGGCTACGGGATGTTGAAGAGCGGTCTGGAAAGGCTCAACTATCAGGTGAAAGCGTTGAAGTTGCTGACGGAGAAAACTGTCCCGAAAGATTGCGATGTGTTGGTCATCGCTGGCGCTCAACAAGATTTGCTCCCGCAAGAAAAGCAAGCCATCAAAGCCTACTTGGGCAAGGGCGGACGATTGCTCTTGATGCTGGAACCCGACCCAGCGCCCGGTTTTTCTGACTGGCTGAACGAATGGGGTTTGGAGACGAAGGTCGGCGCTGTCGTGGAACCTGCTAACAACATCTTGGGCGATGCTGCCGCCATCTTCGCCTTCGGCTTCCGCCCCCATGACATCACTCAACCCTTCCAAAAAGCAGGGCAAGCAACGCAAGCCATCTTGTTCGTCACCGCCCGCCCTCTCAAGCGCAAGAGCAATGTCCCGTCTGGCGTGACGCTGACAGAACTGATTGAAACAAGTCCGTCCAGTTGGCGGGAGGAGAAATTGCAAGGCGCTGTCCAAAAAGAACCAAACGAGGAAAGCGGTCCTTTCATTTTGGCGGCGGCTGTGGAGAAAGCGACCAACGGCAAACGCAAGATGCGCGCCGTCGTCTTAGCCGACTCGGATTTTTGCACCAACCGCTTTATTCGCAACCTTTCCAACGGTCCCTTTGCCGCTAACTGCCTTCACTGGCTCGCTGAAGAGGACATTTTGCTGGACATTCCACCAAAAGACGAGCCACCTCAGCGACTGTTTTTAAGCCGCGAGCAAGCCATCTTCACCTTCGTTTGGAGTGTCATCGTGTTGCCTCTCGCAATCTTGACCAGCGGTCTCATTGTTTGGTGGACGAGGAGAAGTTGAGCGCTGAAGGAGTGGCGGGAGATGAAAACGCTGACCTACACCGTCGTTCTGGAACGAAACGAAAGCGGGGATTACACTGTAACCGTCCCAGCCCTAAAGGGATGCGTTACGCAGGGCGATACAATTGCACAAGCGTTGGATCGGGCAAAAGAAGCGATGGAGTGTCATTTGGAAGCGTTGGTGGCTTTAGGCAAGCGTATCCCACCTGACACCAAAATGCTTCGCCTTGATCCCACCCATGCTGACGAAGTGATGG
>Ga0209289_100399_pt1 | contig 23324 bp, 16 predicted proteins | sample GXS110809BmetaG_FD_184121 | JGI IMG/M metagenome (GOLD analysis project Ga0209289, IMG submission 184121) | Hot spring microbial communities from Gongxiaoshe hot spring, China to study Microbial Dark Matter (Phase II) - GXS 110809B (SPAdes)... ...
AAGTGGTGTCTAAGACCAAAACCAACCTTTCCCTGTGAGGAAAAAGGCTTAAAACCCATAAGCCCATCTTGGCAAAGAAATCATCAAAAGAACAATCTTTTTGGCTTTTCAAGAAGCGAAAGAGACGATTGACCCTTGATTGAGCCAATGTTTCAAAGGGTAAGGTTCTTGCCAGATGAGATAAACAGCAAGTTCTTTTGAGTAAAAGAGCAAAAGCAAAAAGAAGGAAGTTTCTTTTTCTGGTTTTTCTCCAACCTTCAAGGAAAGGAGTGGAAAATTTTTGCAAGTCGCGATAGATTTGAGACATGGCTGCCTCCTCCTTTGTTGGTATGTTTTTGACACTTATTCTGCCTTGAGGAGGCAGCCTCTGTAAAACTGATTATCTGACAGGGAAATTTCCCCTAAGCCATCGGTAAAACTTCCTTTCGCCTTCTCCTCTCATGGCAAAGAGAAGTCCTATGGTGACAATTTCGCTTGGATAGAGTTTGGATTGGCTGTGTTTTGGGATATTTTTCATTTCGTCGTCTACCTTGCAGAAGAGTTCAATGATAAAATCTTCTGTAGGCATGAATTTGGGCGTGGAAGTTGACCTCCTTTCTGGGTTTTTGTCATCAGTTTAACCAACTTCCATGCCCTTTGTAAACCAGCACCATTGGTTATAAAGCGACTTAGCAAGTCAATGGCAGGAGGTGTAGTTTCCGGTGACAAAAGTGGTTTTCGTTCAACCCTTTGAGGTCAATGCGGAATTAGCGATGCAGTTGGAGGGGCGAGTGGTTGTCTTAGATATTGCTTTTTGTGCTGATATCCCTCACTCAACTTTCGCTACGACAACTCTGCCTTTCATCCAAACTTTGGGCGAGCGGTTGGTTTTATGGGTTGACCACCATGAGCACGAACGCCACGCCGATTTCACTAATGACCCCCGTTTCATCCTTGCATCACGCAAAGAGCATCCTGCTGTCCCTGAAATGATTACGCCTGAATTAGTTCAAAAGGCAGGGAGGGTGGACACCATAGTAGCACACGGCGATTTTGATGGTGTGATAGCAGCGGCTAAGTGGCTGTTGGGCGGTGAAGAACCTTATCCTGGTGCAGATGCTGATGCTCGTGCAGCTGATAGCCGCATAGGGACAATGACCCAAATTGGGCAAATGATAGACCGGGCGCTTAAATTGGACTTGACCGACGACACTTTTCGCCACACTCTCTTGGGCTATCTTTCAAGTCGCTGTCAGGATCAAAAGGCGGAAGCCGAAATTCAACAACGAGCAGACTCCTACAAAACTGTTTTTGAACGCACTGCTTATTGGGCACAATGCTACAAGGTGGATGGACCATTAGCTATTGTGGACATTCGGGGTGAGACAGAACGCTTGGATTTGACGGAACTGCTTTTGGCGGGTCAGAGATTGGCACCTATTGCCATCGTGCGCAACCGAAACCTGAAAACGGGTGAACCACAAATTACTATTGCTGCTGCTACCGATTCAAAGTATAATTTTGTGCAACTCTTCAATCTTAAGGGGGGGATGCCCACAAGAGTGACTTTGCCTGATGAGCGTTTTTGGGAGGCGATTGTCAAATTGAAAAGTAATCCCCAACCATCTGGTATCCAGCCTCCGTGCTTCATCCTCTACGCCGACGTAGACCGCATAAAGGATTACCTGTTCGCCAGTGTGCGCCTGCGGCACATCGTCGCCGCTAGTGGGTTGCTCACTCAGGTCAACGAAGAGGAAACCAATTGGTTGGTGCGAGCGCACGAAGGTAAATTGATTTTCTCAGCAGGCGGTATCACGCAAGCGGTTTTTGCTGACGAAGCTAAAGCCCGCCAGGCGGCACAAGAACTGCGGAAGTTGTATGCCGAAAGGACGGCTTCCGCTTCGGTAACAGTGAGCGTTGTGCCTTGGAAAGTGGGGCAATCGTTTGCTGAAGCGATTGACGATGCCCGACGGGATATGAGTGTCCGAAAGGCTGGGATGTTGGAGGAGAAGGAACAGGAAGAAGACCAGAAGATTGCCGCGTCTACAGAAGAATGGGCATTGTTTCTGTCTTTCAACGGCTCGCCTTTCTTTCGTATATGTGAGGTGACGGGGCGTGAGTTTGCCGTCGGCTGGAAGCAGTTCCACGCTGGTGAACCCCGGACGAACTACGGTCTCACTATACAAGCAACGGAGCGGTGGAGGGAGAGTCAGCAGAAGAAGGAACTATGTTTCCTCTCTGGTAAGAAAGGCATTTTTGACCCAGATTTAGGTGACCGTCTGCCAGTGGATACAAGTATCCGATACCGCTTAGCAAATGAATTAGGTTGCTCACCTGGCAAGTTGTCATTTCCCGTTGACTTTGATGATTTGTCGAAAGGAGCGATACCGCATGGCTATATTGGATTCATGGAAGCCGATGGCAATCGGTTCGGGGAACTGCTAAAGGCGTTGAGGAAAGGTTTGGAAGAAAAGAAGGAAGAAAAGAAGAGTGAGGAGGAGTTAGAAGCCTACAAAACTTTTTCCGATTTGCTGAAGGAAGCAACTCAACAGGCTTTGGAAGAAGCCGCTGTTGAAGTGCTCAAAAGGGACTTGCAGGAACGGCTGAAAGTGTTACAGGGGAGAGATGATAAAGTGTCTATCCCGCTGCGGGTGCTATTGTTAGGCGGCGATGATGTGCTGCTGGTCACGCAAGCGCAATACGCTCTCCCCTTAGCTGACATGTTTTGCCGCCGTTTTCAGGAGATAGCCTTTCGCAAGTTGCAAGAGAAAGAGATCCTCAAAAACCTTAGTCTGCCTGAGTTTACGATGTCAGCAGGCGTTGTAATTGCTCATCACAACTTGCCTTTCTTGAGCCTTCACCGCATGGCGGCAGAGTTGCTCAAGAGCGCCAAGCGGCGGTCGTGGCAAGCGTGGCAGACGCAAAAGGACGGTAGACGACGCTGGGAAGCTGGGGCAGTGGACTTTCAGGTGGTTACAGGCACTAACATCGAAGACCTTAAAACCGTGCGGCGCGAAGTTTACACTGCCCAAGACGGTAGCGAAGAACTATTGCTGACGGGGCGCCCTTATCTGGTCAGCCCGGAAAATGATGAATTGTGCAGACTTCTGAAAGCCGTCGCTGAACTGCAAGAGAGGAAAGTGCCCCGCAGCCAATTAAAGCAAATTCCTGAAATAGCAAGGTTAGGTCTGGAAAGAGGACAGATGGTCTTCGCTAAGTGGTTTCTGCGACTGGGTGGAGAGGAAGAAAATGATGTGAAGAAGGCTATCCGTAAAGTCTTTCAGGAGGTTTTGGGAGCAAAGGAGCATATCCCCTCCCTGTGGCATAAAGACAATCGCCCTGGCGTTAGTGGTAAGTGGTTCACACCGCTGATAGACGCAGTGGAGTTATTCGACTTGGGACTAACAAGGGGGCGATAATGATGCGGATTGACTACCAATTGCAAGTGGAGGCAGAGTTTCACATTGGTTCGGGTCTGAGCCGACCAGGGGTAGTGGACGAGACGCTGTTGGTTCGCCCTGATGGGACATTGTTCATACCCTCTGAGCACTTTCGCGGCTTAGTGAGAGATGCCTGCACACAAGTTCTGTTATGGACAGGCAAATACAACTCACTTGAGTGCTGTGAAGCCAGTTTGAAAAAAGCGCCAACGGAAAGGGACAGAAGGGAAGAAGGTGTCCTTAAAACTTGCGGTTTGAATTGGCGAAGGGGCAAAGAGCTGTGTGTGCTGTGCAGACTCTTCGGGACGACTTTCGTTCCCAAAAGTTACTATTTCAGCGATGCTGAACTCACCAGTGACGAGAGACAAAGGTTAATTGAGAAAAATGACAAACGCATCATCACTTACAACCGCTTGGATCCAGCAACAGGGAGAGTGCTTGAAGAATTCCTGTTTTCGTTTGAGATGGGTGCTCCTGCTACTTTTAAGGGATACATTGAGAGGCTTGCCCCACAAACTGACACAAATTTGCTTTTTGAAGAGGTGAGCTTGCTAATCGCAGGTCTGAGATTGGTAGAACGAGTCGGCAGGCGATCAGCAAGGGGATGGGGAAGATGTGAGGTGAAGATTGAGAAAATAATGACTGCCGAAAACAAAGAGTTATCTGAGGGGGAATGGAAAGAATGGCTTAGTGAGTTTTTACGGGGAGGGATGAAGAAATGCATTGGGTGCTCTTAAAGGCAACAGCAGAGACTGCGATCGCTGTCCCTCGTCGTTTTGAAGCAGGCAACTTGTATGAAAGCATGCCCGAAATTGCAGGCACGACTGTGCGGGGAGCGTTTGCTAATGCCTATTTGCGCCTCCAAGGTGGTCAACCCGATTCTAACTTTGAGCAGTGGTTTGAGAATCATGCCATTCGCTTTGGTCCTTTACGCCCTTTACCAAAAGAGGTGGTAAACATCCCAGAGAATGCCTCTGTCCTGCCTATGCCGAGAAGTGCAAGGAGTTGCAAATATGAGGACGGTCTGCCTGAAGGAGGGCATGGTGTTTTTGATTGGTTGTTAGAGGTGGCCGAGAAGCAAGAACCAACTAAGCAACGAGATAAATTCAATTGCCCAGAGTGTGGGGCACCTATTGAGCCTTTAGAAAAGCCATGGCTGATAGCAGACTGGAAAAAGCATTTTGGCGTGGATTATAAGCCAGACTTGCGCTTAATGACTCATGTTGGGATTGGAGCAGTGGGAACAGAAGAGATGAACTTAGCGATGGAAGGAAGACTTTTCAGTCTCCAATCATTCCCAGCGGGGACGGAGTTTCACGGTTGGATAGCAATCAGGAGCGGGAATGTTTACGAATTGCTGAAGCAATTAAACTTTAAACAAGTTAACGAAGAGATGTGGGAAATGGTTCCGCTCCTTCATGTCGGTAGGCGCTCATCCACATATGGGGCGTTGAAAATCATGGCTCAAGTGGTAGATAAACCACCCTGGCAGGAAACACACGGCGATTTTGAACGGCGTTGGGAGGAATTTCAAAAAAAGTTTTGGAACCGTTTCGGTTCCCCCGAAAGGCTGAACCTGCGTGTTAAGGATGTGAGTGTGTTTAATGGGGCATATGTGTTCAGTGTCACTTTCGTCACTGACACGATTTTACTGGATGAATTTTTGCGCCCTTACCGAGTTTTGACGGCAGGGGAAGTCGCTCGGCGCCTGGGCCTGAGGTTGGAGACAAGTAAGGTAAGTAATTTAGCGACCTTTGCCCGACCACAAGTGGTTAGGGGTTGGAACACTGCCCACAAATTGCCCAAAGAGCAGGATATAGCCATTGCCGCCGGTTCGGTCTTTCTATTTGCTGTACAAAGGGATGCCATTGAGGAGAGCGAACTCAAATTGGCTTTGAAGTGCTGGGAAGAGCAAGGTATTGGCTGGAGGCGGAGTGAAGGGTTTGGTCAAGTATTAATTTGCGATCCATGGCATCTGCGCCTTAAGCACGACGAATCTGTTCCCCTTCGCTGGGAAAGGGGAGAGATGGGACCCACAAAAAGAAGAGGACTGGATGAGAAGGTTGTTGAGTTTTTGAGACAAACAGAAGATGCATTGGTGAAAAGTGGTTTATCACGGACGCAGTTGGAAAAACTTAAGGAAAGAGCACATCACATTAACGCTACTCGGCAACTGGGACGAGATCAAAATCCATGTGAGCGACTGAAAGAATACTTAGAACATCAGGCTAAACGAAAAACCAAAGGTTGGGTTCATAAGGTTAGTTGGCAAGGTAAGGAACAAGCCTTTGCGTATGCTCTTATTGATGTCCTTGGTTTGAATACTTGCAATTGGGAGGTTGCCTTGAGTCGGGTGGACGATTTTGTGCTTGCAACTCTTGTTTTGCTAAATGGGCGGAAATTGGAGGAGAAGTTCAGTTTGCGAACTTGGTTGTCAAAAGGGGAGAAAGAGTATGAATGATGCAACCAAGAGATTGAACCAAAAATCGGGAGCAAAACGCATTTACTTCATCGGAACTATTAAACTCAAAGCACCTCTTCATATCGGTCAAGGACCAGCAGTGCCTGGCACCGCCACACATGAGACTGATCAACCTGTATTACTGGATTGGGATGGGAGACCCTTCATTCCAGCCACTGCATTGGGAGGCGTAATGCGCTCAGTTGCTGAAAATTTGGTGGCAGTGCTGGATCAGTTTCAATCCAAAGAAGTGAGTTGTTTGACTGGAGTTTTCGGTTCGCCGAGAGGGGAAAGGGGTGAAAGACAAGGGAAAGGTCAAAATCCCCAGCCATCCAAACTTCGGATTCGCCATGCGAAACTAAAAGGCGATTGGCGTGGCTGGACAGAGGTGCGTGACGGCGTTGGCATTGACCGCCAGAGAGGGGTTGCTAAGTATGGCGTTAAGTTTGACTATGAAGTCATCCCACCTGGCTTGGAGTTTGATTTGTTGATGGAACTAAGGGATGGAGAAGAACAGGACAAGACATTGCTTGCGCTGGTGCTCACCGCGCTGGAAACCCTCCCGCTTTCTGTCGGGGCAAAAGGCGGTAGCGGGTTGGGAGCGTTGGAGTTGAGTTTGGAAAAGGTAGTGGAGTTGGATTTGACTAACTCCGATGACTTTTTAGGCTTTATAACCGAAGGGGAAGCATTTATTAGAAACAAGCAGGGCAAATCATGGCATAAGTGGCAACAAGAGACATTAAGGGGAAAATCTTTCCGAGTGCGCAAAAATGCTCCTTCCTATCGCATCCCGCAGGCTTTTATTTTTACCTATAGACTATCGGTCGAAGACCCGTTGTTGGTTCGCGGGCGGGCAGAACCAATGGTAGCATTTGATGGGTTCAAAAAACGACGAGAAGAGGTTAATCAAGACCTTCAGAGGGAAAAGCAAGAATTAGACGCAGTTTGGATTGGCACGGGTAAGAGTGTGGACATGACCGATTGGGAGCCATTTCTCCCCGGCTCCTCGTTGCGCGGTGTCTTTCGCAGCCACTGCGAGCGAATCCTAAGAACTCTCTCGTGGCATTACACAGAGGAAACATTGAAAGCAAGCCGTGCTCGACCTGATAAAGAAGCCATTCGGCAAAAGTATATGAGATGTGTCGCCGCTGCTGTTGACCTTTGGAGAGAGCGTCCCGAAGCGGAAAAGGGAATCAAAACTATCTGGGAAAAGCAAATACAGCGTGAAGGCATCGAAGAGCAAAAATGGTTTGATGCTGGCAAAGAGGTTGCTGAATATATCTGGAAAGTCTCCGACTTATCCGAGAGACTTTTTGGTTCCACCTTTTGGAAGTCCCGTGTAGTCGTCTCTGAGGCTTACATTCCTGATGACAAGAAGGGTGAATGGAAAGAAGCACTGTTTGACCACTTAGCGGTTGAGCGCTTCAGTGGCGGTGCAATGGAAGGGAAAAAGTTTGACGCTTTGCCAATAATCAAAGCGACTTTTGAGGGGAAAGTAATCGTCTTTGGGGATGAATTGTGGACGCTGGGACTTATCGCTTTGCTTTTCAAAGACTTAGCCGATGGCTGGGTAAGAATAGGTTCAGGCAAAACAAGGGGTTATGGGAGAGTTATTGGCAAAGTGACAAAAGTTGAAGCCTTTCTGTTGCCTGGTTCCAATTTGGCTTCTCAGTTGGCTCAATGCGAAAATGCAACAGTGTGGCAATCATACAAATGGTGTTTGGGAGATGGCCAGTTTCCCCAAAGCCTGCCTGATGATTTGGGTAAACTCCTGCAAAGTGGCGTCAAAGAGTTAAACGAGATCATAAAAGTAAAAGGGTCTGAAAGGCAGCCAGAAGAGGAAAAGGGTGGTGAGGACATATGAATCTCTTCATTCATGCCAAAAGCGTCCCCAAAAATGAACTCCCTAAATTGCTGGACAATCTGCACAACGGTCAGAACTTTTGCTATATCATCGTTGCGGACTGGAAGGACATCCAATTTGAGTGGTTTCCGCTCGAGGATGACAAACGACTGATCAGCAGCGAGTGGGGGCGCGCTTTTGGCAAGTGTGCTGAGGTGCGCTGGCGACGGGACGAAACGGGCGAAAAGTTCATCTGCCGATGGATTTTTGAGGGCATCAAACCACCTTGCGAAGGAGAATCCACTTTGTCAGTAACAGATTTTGATGTGAGAGAGGAAACTTTCCTGCTTTGGGGAATGCCTTTGTTTGAAGATGGAAAGTGGGCGACGGACAGCAGTGGGCGATACATCTGGTATGTAACCCGCATTCCACGCCTGCTTATTTTCCCAGTAGCGGAAGAAGAGCAAGCAACGCGTGATCCATTGGGTGTTGTGGTGCGACTCTACTTGCGAGAGGGACATCCCATTTTTGACCGCTTTGTCAGATTAGAGCGTTATCGGACTCCTGAAGAGGAAGAAAAGATAAGGGGGTAGATGCACCATGAGCCAAAAGTTTGTTAATCCCTATAATTTTGTGCCACTTGGAGAGAAGCCACCGAAGCGCGAGGAACCAGAATCGCACGAGTATTTCGTCGGCAATCGGGGACGCGTCGTTTGCCGCATCACTTTGCAGACGCCCTTTTTCATTCCGGATCCTGAACGGCGGTTTCAAGTGCCTAAAGACAAGAACGCAAGCCAAGTTCAGGACGATGAATTACCCAAGTGGGTAGTGCAGGGTGAAAAGATTAAACAGGCGTGGGAATACCTAAAGCAATTGAAGGCTGGAGAAGGGCACGAAATGTTAGCGTTGTTGCGGGACGATCAAGGAAATCCTTTCATACCCGGCGCATCCCTTAAAGGTGCTTTCCGAACCGTTGCTGAAGCGCTGTCAAACTCATGTTTGAGCCAATTGGAGTTTGAGTGGGAATTAAAGCAAAAACCAAAAGATTTACAAGTGCGATACCTTAAGGCAAAGCGCTACTACAGTTATCGCATAACTCGCAGCCCCAGCGGAGTAGGGTGCGTAACTAAACTTCCCGAGGGACCATCGGCTGACGGCGAAATTAAGGTCGCCCAAAAAGCGCGTGTCTTCTTCCGAAAACCTATGGGGGTTCAAAACTTTGACCCAGAATTTATACAGGATCTCTCAAACTACAAGGACGGTCAAAAGGCACGCTGCAATCTTCAAGAATTCCATTACCATCGGCGGGAAATTCCATCTTTTCAAGCAGCCAGGTTGGTAAGAGACGGCGGCATAGAAGGTATCCTAAAAATCACTGAGGTTACAGACATCAAGAAATCACAACGGTTCATCTACTGGCAGGGGAAAGCCCGAACCGTCAAATTTGGTTGGCAGGATAAATTAGCCTATGACCGCGCTAACTTGAACAGCATAAATGAAGACAGAAATGCTGATGATTATATTGTGTGCCGTGACCCAACCAAAGGGACACAAATCCCAGAAGCAGGGATGCGTTCCAAGCGTCATGAGTTGAATATAGGCGACATCGTTTACTTCTCAGAACAAAATGGAAGGGTCATAGACATGGGACCTGTGGAACTCTACCGTAGACTTTACCGCTACTCTCTGGACGAAGTTTTGTTGAGCAAGCACAAAGACTTCCTCCCCTGTCAAGACCCTAACTGCCTTTGCCCTTGTTGCCGTCTCTTTGGTTGGGTGCCGCCTGAAGGGAGTGATGCGGCAGAAAAGAAAACAGCGCTGAAGGGCTTTTTGCACTTTAGCACCGCTCGTTGGATAGGTGGCAATCCAAAAACCAAATGGGTTACCTTGCAACCGCTTGGACAACCCCATCCCAGTTGTTGGCAGTTCTACTTAAATTGCCAGAATATGGGGCAGAGTGCAGGCTACAACGATGCCAACTCTACCATCCGCGGGCGCAAGTTCTACTGGCACAAGCCGCAAGTCAAAGCGGAGAAACCACAAGGGGGCGCAGATGTCAACAGCGTCTGGGACCAGAGGGGAGGCAATGGCGAGCCAATAGCAGACGACCAGAACAAAACAGTGGAACTTCTGCTGCCTAAAAACGACGAGGGTAAGGATGCTGTCTTTGAGTTCACTGTAGACTTTGAAAACCTGAGCGACGCCGATTTAGGGTTGCTGTTGCTGACCTTGCAGCCTAATTTGATTGGTGAGCAAGTTCTCAATCAATTGGGATTTTCCACTGAACTCTACCATCACTTCGGAATGGGTAAGCCATTAGGGTTGGGAAGTGCAAAGGTTAAAATCTGCTCATTGACAATTTACGATAGCGCAAAGCGATACCAGAATTTAATGGAGGACGGCTTTCAAACTTGGCAGAGCGATGGTGCGTATGAAGTGGCGAGAAAGTATGTCCTCGCTTTTTTGAGAGAAGCCCTAAATGGACAGGATAAGCCTACCCACGACGAAAACGATGAAGAGGCTTGCAAGAAGTTTTGTGAATTGCCACATATTAAAGCCTTGTTGATTATGTTAGATTGGCAAAAGGCACAAAATTTGCCCATTCAATATCCGACGGGAGGAGATGAGAGAACGGGTAGAAGTGATCCTAACATGAAGGAATATTGGGAAGCCTTCCGATGGTTCGCCCATAAAAACCAGAGAGATTTTTATAGAAAGCCACGCCATATGCTTTCAAAGCCGAACGATATCATTAAAGGCGAGGAACATTGGCAAGTTGGCTTCCCGCCCATAGACTTGTCCCAATCAGGCTCATATCAGCAGCGTAACCTACCACCAACGCAGCAGCCAAGGCACCGCCGTTGATCGCTCTAAAGTGGCAACTCAATAAAGGAGGGTATAGGTCATGTCTGAAAAAAGTTTTTGCGTTTACATCTCGTGCGTTGGCGAGAACGACCCTATAGGGAGAGAGAATGAAGAAGGTTCTTTGCTAACTTGTCTCCGCTACCTGATCCAGATTAAACAAATTCAGTTCAACGCCGTTTACCTTATCCCTTCCAGCAAAGAAATCAGCCCTGATAGGAACACGGAATGCAGGGCAGTGGAGTGTCGCGAGAATATTAGAAGCGAGTTCTGCATTGAAGCACAGATTAAGCCGATGAAGGCGCAACCCGCTGAATTGAAGCAAGTTTATCCTGCTTTGCGAGACCTCTTGACCGAAATCAGAAAAGATGTTGAACAAAATGCACAAGGACAATCCATCACATTTCACATCAATGTTTCTTCTGGCACAACGCAAATGAAAGAGAGCCTTCCCTTCCTTGTCAGCATTGGCATCTTGAAGCCTCACGAAGTTTACCTGTGGCAAGTCTTTGACCCCCGTCATTATCCCGACCTTGAGAGAAGAGTGCAAAGAGCGCCAGAATTGGACTTGTTCACTCAAGAGCGCATTTTGCTTCGTCTGGAGCAGTTAGCTGAACAGCATTTGTATCAAGAAGCAAATGGTTGGCTGCAGTGTGGCTTGACAGTAAAATACCTTGACTTTGCAAACCAACTATACAAAGTGCTCGCTGAGCATGACCGGTGGCTGTATAAGTCAGCCAGTAATAATTTGCAAAGAACGCTCTCTCGCAGTCAAGTGCCTGATTTCTTACAAGAATGGTTGAAAGAAGTTTTAGGTTGGCTGCAAAAATTGGCTCAAAAGCAGCCTCCAAAGAACATACTTGCGATAGACCGATATTATTGCGCTGTGCGCCGTTGTGAAAATTCTCTTTATCCCGATGCAGTTAACCATTTTTGGGCAGCATGTGAATTGGCATTGGAAGAACATGGGAAAAACATTCAAGTCTATAGACCGCAAGAACTTATATCGGCTTCTGAACTTATTGAACGCATAAGAAACTCTCAAAGCCTTCTAAATAGAAATTCCGTTAAACTGCAGGGACAGGAAGAGAAAACCTTACTGGACGCTGTTGATTGGCTTCGTGGAATCCGTAACGAAATTGCGCATGGTTCACGACCTGTTGATAAACAACTTACGAAAAACGCTTCATTAATTGCTGAAGAACTCTTTAGAGCCTTAGAATGGGAACAGGAAATGCAAAATTGCCCTTTACGCCCCAAATTGGTGCAGGAAAAACTTTTGCAACTTATCCAAGCCATGAGAGATAGTCTTTGGCAATAAGAAGGGATGAAAATGCTAATAGCGATTGTGATGAATTTGAAACCAATTGACAGAGTTCGCCTGCCTGTCTCCCATGGCACTTTTGCTTATGCAGCTGCGCTGGAGTTATTTTTGCGGCGCGACCCAACATTGGCAAAAGCGCTACATGAAGCAAAGCCATATAAACCATTCACCGTGAGTCCCCTGTTAAATGCATGGGTGCGGGAGGGCAGCGAACTCATCCTCGACCCCCATGAGGTCTATACATGGCGACTGACTGGATTAACCCAGCAGGTCTCTGAGCATTTACTGCGCTTCACACCCGATATAGGTGGGGTGCGGATTGGGGATGCCGTGTTTTACATTACTGCTGTGTTTATGACGAAGGAGGAGCATCCAGAGGCGGGACAGGATAACTATATGGCAATGTGGGAACGATGGGGACAACTCCCTCCTCCCAGAGCGGTGACTTTGCATTTCATTACTCCCACTACCTTCCGAGTCGGTCGTTTTGAACAACCCTTCCCGCTCCCCCGCTATGTATTTGGCTCACTGCTTGCCCTCTGGGATACTTTCTCACCCTATCCCATTGGACAACTGAAAGACCTAATAGACGAGATTGTGCTATTGAGCAACTGGAGGGGCGAGACCCGTCGTGTGGATTTTGGAGATTATTACACTGTCGGCTTCATCGGAAAGTTTACCTACCGCATCGGTGAGAGGCTTCCAGAGTTGTGGCGGCTGATAGGACTGCTCTCAGAGTTTGCCTTCTACGCTGGAGTCGGTTGGCAGACAACACATGGGCTGGGACAAGTCCGTCCTGAATTTTGAATTTATCTTGGGATGAAAGGCATTCTACCATGTTTCGCCCCTAAAGATTGGTAACTCAAACCGGTCACCCTCTAAGGTTTAGTCTCTTATCAGCAGCATGTCGCACCAGTGAAGGCAACTTTGAGGCTTGGATATAACTCAAGGTAAAGGCAAAGAGGTTGTCAGGCAAAAACAAGCGAAAAAAACAGGCAGATAAAATCTGCTCCTGAGAAGTGAAGGTAAGGCCATCGCTTAAGTCAAAGGTCAACAAGTCTTGACATGGTGAGCCTTCATGGCTAAAATAAAGGCGTCCGCTAACCTCAAAACCCCGAAAAAGGGGTAGGGGATTAGCGGAAACGGATTTTTTGGGCAAAATCGCCGTTTTCTTCGGAAAAATTCAAAATTGAACCTTGACAAAAGCATTGGGGAAAATCCGAGGGCTGTCAAGGAAAAGGCGAGGTTAGCGGAGAGGGGGAGAAAAAGCCGCTAAAAATGTCCATTTACCTACCATTTTAGAGGTAACGGTTGCAAGGTGAATGACCGCTTCGCGGTTTGGAGACAACCGGTGAGTTCTCGCAGCCCGTCGAGAAAACGGGCTGTTGCAAGGTGAATGACCGCTTCGCGGTTTGGAGACAACGATCAACCCCAGGACCAGCGACAAAGCAAATCCGTTGCAAGGTGAATGACCGCTTCGCGGTTTGGAGACAACGATCAACCCCAGGACCAGCGACAAAGCAAATCCCCGTTGCAAGGTGAATGACCGCTTCGCGGTTTGGAGACAATACCAGTTCTCTTCCTCTCGGGACGCGGACAGCGTTGCAAGGTGAATGACCGCTTCGCGGTTTGGAGACACTTTATTACCAAACTAAGACACTTAGGACATCTGACGTCGTTGCAAGGTGAATGACCGCTTCGCGGTTTGGAGACACCATGACTCCTCCCCTCGAGACCCCGACAGGGTCCCGAGTTGCAAGGTGAATGACCGCTTCGCGGTTTGGAGACATAAGAAAATTACTACAACCCCTAGGCCTGTTAGGCCTGTTGCAAGGTGAATGACCGCTTCGCGGTTTGGAGACGAATTCAGGTGAGATTTCTAAGCCTGCCTCTTGGCAGGCGTTGCAAGGTGAATGACCGCTTCGCGGTTTGGAGACAGGGTTAGTCAGAGATAAAACCCAGCCACCGGAGTATTTGTTGCAAGGTGAATGACCGCTTCGCGGTTTGGAGACAAGGGTCCCGAAGGCTCGAGAGTCAAGAAGGGCTCGGAGTTGCAAGGTGAATGACCGCTTCGCGGTTTGGAGACGAATGTGAATAGCCGATACAGCAGCCATCCGCAGAACTGTTGCAAGGTGAATGACCGCTTCGCGGTTTGGAGACATTGGAGTTACGGCTGCTGACCGTAACCCCTAAGATGTTGCAAGGTGAATGACCGCTTCGCGGTTTGGAGACCCCTATGTTCGGCGCAGGACAGAGCCTGCGCCCTACATGTTGCAAGGTGAACAACTGCTTCGCGGTTTGGAGGCGGGGTGCTGAATAGGGGTGCGAAGTGGGATGGCGCCATTGCCCTTTGTATTTAGCACCCAGCGCAGGTCTAAAGAGAGGTGAAAAAGTTGCTGAGAGTCGTTTTTATGGCAATGGTAGGAACAAGGGATGTTCAAGTTCGCACGCCAGATAGACTGAAACAATTGGGACTAAATCTCAACTACAGAGAGAAACTGACTACAGGTTGGGTATTGGCATCATCTCGCAGTGACGGTGAACTTCTTTGGAACGCTTACAGAAGAAATAACGCCATTGCTACTTTCATTGATTTGCCCATTCTGAGAGCCTGTTTGGACTACATCCGAAACCTTAACTTGACCAATGAACTTTCTGTTATCCTATTCTACACTGACCAAAACCCCAAAAATGTTAGCCCCCAGCACTATGCAAACGATACCGTTTACTTTGCCCACATAGCGGAGAAATGGTTGTCTGATTACCTTGAACGAAACGGAATGAGAGTCAATGTCCAACGGGTAGTTATCAGTCGTCGCTACAGCCCTGTTGATTCGGGTAAAATGTTGAGATTTTTTGACCAACGATTACCTGAACTTTGTCAACCTGACTCTGTAGATTGGGTTTTCATTTCACAAACTGGCGGAATTCCTACAGTCTATGAAGCCCTACTGTTGCAATCCATTCATAATTTTCGTGACAAATGCATTCCACTTTATGCCTTGCCAGATGGAGCAGTCTTTCCGGTGGACTTTAGAGAGTTCCTATTGGAGGCATTCTACAGAGAGCAAGCCAGAGGTTTGTTGGAACAACATTTTTACGCATCGGCAGCAAATTCCCTTGAAAGGCTGAACCTGACTTTTGCTGCAGCCTTGTGCCGCCATGCTGCTTATCGGCTCTTGTTTGATTTTAGAAGAGCGAAAGATGTCCTTGATGAAATTGCCAATGACCCTTCTTTGGGCTTAGAGGAGAAGAACCTGATTGAGTCTTTTCGTGAAGATATGAAAAATTTGCAGCAAGATTTGCCTAAACCTAAAGGACAAAACGATAGCGATACTTGGCGGCAAAGGAAAGAGCAAATTCGCTCTTGTCTTAGGGAACTTTATTGGGGTTTTGAAATCGCTGTTCAACAAGGGGCATGGCTTGAAGTTTTAGGGCGATTGATAAGACTTGCTGAAGGTGTCCTTCAATTGGCTGTTGAAGAAACCTTTAAAAGACCTGCTGGAACTTTAGATGAAATTTTGAAACTTGCAAAGGAACATTCACGAGAATTGTATCATCAACTTTTGAATTTTCCGTCCAAAACGAACCTAAATTTGCTGAGAGGAATTGCGAAGAGGCTTCAAGAAGAACATCCGACATGGTTAAAACCAGCGGAAGAATTTTCTGAGGCTATAAGTTTAGACAACGGGCTTGTTCAATTGCGCAATAAATCTATTCTGTGGCATGGATTTCGTGGTATTAGCAAAGAGCAGTTAGAGAGAGAACTCGGTAAAACGATACATGAAGCCCTTCAAGATTGTCGGGAAGTATTGGAGAAGATGGAAGTGAAGTTGGACGAAAGTCCTTACGAGTTAATTCGCCGTTATGCCTTGGACGCTTTGAGCCAGTGAAACTGAAAGGACACTTTACAAATTAGTCGCTGACAAACTTGGGGGCAAGCCTTCTAGCGTGCCAATTTTTCGGTCGGGCAGGAGCCTGACCCTCCGAAGCGACAATTTTCGGCTCAGCAAGAACCGAGCCATCCGAATTGACCAAATAAATTTGGCACTCAATTGCTCTGTCATCAACAAAAACTCGTCAAGCGTTGTGAGTTGAGCATTGCGAGTTAAATTCATCACAAAGTTTGAAATTGCAAAGTGTCAACCTTCAATCCTGAACGCTCAACGCAATTACGGCGTGGGCAATTAAGCATTACCAAACTTTAGTTCACTTTGAGAAGGGATTTCCGCAAAATCCTCAAAATTGGTGGCAAAATCCGTTTTTTTGGTGGGGTATTGGGTCTTTACAGCGGGCGACAAATTCGGTATAATAATGCCAGCGCACCGAGAAGTGGTGCGGTATTAGGAGAACTCAAGAGGCGAGTCAGCCTCTTGAGGTAAAGCCAAAAAGTGAGTAGCTTTGCCTAATACCGCACCGCTTTTTGTTTAGTGACACAGAGTCGGCGCAGTCACGGCTATTCGGGAAGGTGAACCCATGCTTTGGCATGGGGCACCAAAAACTTCAAAGGAGGAAGATTGCAATGATGCCAAAAACTGCTGTGACTGCGCCAGCGGAAATAACTGAAGAGCGGAGAGGTTGGGAAAGATGCTCGCAGTGTAGCAATCCAATGAGCCTTCGGTCAATTTTTCCAGCATTCGGAACCCTCTACATGCACTTGAAATGTCTTTGGTGTGGATGCCAAGCAATCATTTCGGTTGATGAAAACGGAGACCCACTTAGACTCAGAACTCCCCATCTGAATGATGAGGATTCGGGTTTGTATTTCAGGGTTTCTTCTGTGCGTCGTCCCGTTGAGGAAGCCGTTTTGCGTAGAGAGATGAGAGCGAGAAGGATCAGGAAAGTTCGCTCTTAAGGTGAAAGGGAAAATGTTAACCAAAGCGAACAACTGCTGGAAATAAGTTAATAGGTGCCGTCGTCACCGCAGAGGGTGGGGTGTTGAGGGTAAGCCTCACGCCCCTGCGCTCGCAAGAGCGCTATTAACAAAAACTGCAAAAAGGAGTGGTAAAAGATGCAAAACACAACAAAGACGGTGACGACGGCAAAAGACAGTAAAGTAATGGCAGTAAGGCAAATCTTCCAAGGGATGCCAATGGCGGACCGGTTGACAGCATTTATGTTAATCAAGGGGTCTGATTTTCATAGCCTTTTGGAAACCGATTCAGGATTCGCAGATTTATTGGCAACGGCACTATATGAAATGGCTGGAAGAATCATTGAGCGAGAAATCAAATCCCGACGCTGGTGGTTTCCTTCTGCGGACAGAGAGGACTTGGTCCATGAATTGCTTGTACACCTACTGAAAGTGGTATCAAGGTTCGACCCTTCATACGGAATCCCACTTGCAAAGTATGCTGACAACTACCTCAGGCGTTCTCGTGACCTAATCGGTAAATGGCTTCGCAGGAAATATTGTGAAACTTTTGAGTCAGTAGAAACGAACCAACTTGAAGACGAAACTGAAGACTCACCCTTTGAGATTCCTGACGACAGGCACAACCCCGAGAAAGTGGTGGTAGCCGAGGATCTAAAACAGAAACTTCTAAGCCGCTTCCCAGCCCGGTCCCGAAAGAGTAGGGAAACTGCTCAACGGATACTGGAGGATCCTTTTGATACCTCAGACGGTAAGGTCCAGAGGTGCAGAGTTCGGAGGAGGCTTCGGGAGATTCTGTCGGAACTGGAAAGCGGTTCAATTGTTAACCAAAGGACCTCTTCTTTGGAGAAAGATAACTGGAGGTGCGAGAAGCAATGAAATCAGTAGCAAGAGCCTTGCTTCTAACCTTGGCATTGATGACAATGGGTTCAATTGATGCCCAGCAAGTTCGTCCAACTCATGTCACTATTGTCTTTGACACTACCAAATCGTTTTGGAACAACTTGCACATCGCTTACGCCATTACAGAACGGCTTCTCAAGGAACTCTACTTCGCACTGCCAGGTCATCCGGACGATAAGTTGACTTTCATAGCCTTAAACGCAACCCCAACCATCGTCACCGAACTAAGAGGCTTGGATCTGCGCAGAAGGGCGTCAAGGAAGTTCATTGAAGCCTTCGGAAGACCCGATCAAAGATTAGGAACAGATGTAGTCGGGGCACTGTACTTGGCAGACTTAGCCTTTTCCCGAAATCCTGACTCAATCAAGTTTCTTTTCATCTTCTCGGATATGCAAGTTGACCCAGCAAGGACTTCCGACGGTCGTCCTTTACACTTTCGTCAAGTTACCGAATTTGATTGGGAGTGCTTCAGCAAGGTCAGCATTTGGATCTTCTTCTGCCCTCCGCAGATGGAAATTTTGCTTAAGGACAAAATCGGGCTCCTACGACATGCCCATTTCTTCAGCCCTCCACCGACCACCAACGGCATCCTTGAGAAGACAAACCTTGAAGCCTTCATGAACATGGTTTTATCTCAATTTCAAGAGGAACTCGCCAAGCAATTGAGCGCCTCTGGCAATGGCTCTCAAGGGGGAGGGTTTGGTCTTTTGGTTTTGGTTGTTTGTGTCTTGGTAATCATGAGCCTTTTGCTTGGACTTTTCGCTTACCTCGCACGCAGAGGAGGTGAGATTGAATTATGAACCCACTTCACCAATTCGCTTTAGCGCTGGTCGTTTTGATAGTTGCGGGTTCGTTGTTCCTTGCCATAGTGCGGCAAGTTGCTGGGAGAAGATGGGCTGCCATTCTTGAAGCGATTAGAGGACTACTTTTCTGGAGTATTGCTTGGATACTATTCACCATCTGGGCTTATTTTTTGCAAGCGACGACCTTAGCCAAACTGACCCGCCCGGAACCGATCGGCCTGGAAGAACATTTGCTAAGGTTTTTGCATCAGGGTGTCCATTTGACAACACCGTATGTAATGGCGTTTATACTGATGCTTTTCGCAGCAGCAGGTGGTTTTTTGGTCGCCACTCACCTTGACATAATCTTGGGACTTATCGGCTTAGCGACCCGATGGAACGACTTAAGTCCATACGAACGGGCAGGATTTGTTCAAAACTTGTTTGCCTCTATCATTTTCACTTTGATCGGTCTTGTCATGGTATATGCAGATGCTTGCGTCTTCTCTTTGAGATGGGCAATGGACATTAGTGAAATTGAAACCGAAGTGCGTGGAGTTCCTCTTATCGCTAATTTGATTCGTTGGGGTTATTTCCTAGGTTTTATTGCGCTTTCCTGGATTGTTCACAGGAAATACCGGCAGTTCTTACTTGCAGCACGCATTGAAGAGGCGGAGGAAGAAGAACAGAATGTCCGAATGACTACCAGAGTTTCACAACAAGCATCAACTTCAACTCAACTCCAGCAGGGCAGTATTGTAACCCGTGAAACTGAAGGAGCACAACAATTTGTCGGCTCTACCTTTTCAAACCGCCAGTCTGAGCAACCAATGCGTGTCTCTCGCAATGACGGAAGTGAAGGGATATTGGAAGGAATTGACATTCCTGCTATTGAAGCGGGAAATGGTTCAGACGGCATTGATGGTGAGGATGTATTGCCTGAACATTTAAATCCATTTGGAAGAAGGAGGTAATTGCGATGTCAGAGCACTTCACTGCATCAACAACCGTGAACTTAGAACAAAACGCTTCAGCATTTGCGGAAGTTATTGCTGCTGCTTTCGGCATAGTAGTTAGGGAAGTTGCAAGCCTATTTGACTTTTCCGTTCCCACCTATAGCACAGCGGACCTTTTGAAAGCAGTAAATCAATCTGTCCAACAACTCACTTCTTTTAACATAGGGGCTTTAAAGGCTCAATTTCCTTCCCTTTCCAGTCATCATCTTCACACATTGGCGCACACTAAGGCTTTACTTGAGTCCATCAGAACTCAACCTCTCGTGAGAATTGGAATTGAACGATTAAAGGCTACTGAATGGGAAACCGCCCAGAACTTTTGGGCTATAACTGAGCAGCGGTTGCGGAGAAGTGAAGTGACTGAAGCAGTTAACTCTGCCCAACGAGTCCGACAACTTCTAAGTTCAGGGTTGAAGGAAGTCCAAAATCGTTTATCCAATGCACAGCACAACTATGTGGCGTCATCAGCGATTCAAGTCCTCAGGGAAATGGGCTATCAGGTTCAAGTTGCTCGCTCAAGCGTTGGTTCTTGGACATCTGTATGGGCCACGAAAGGTGGGAAGGCTATAGGTGTTGTCATCTCCCCGCAAAGCCAAATGACGGTGGATATGATGGGATGGGAGGGGACGAGTTGTCAAGCGGAACTGATAAGTTTCAGGGAAAGGATGAAAAAACGGGGCATCCAATTCCGAGAGGGGAAGCGATATCTTCATAGGCGAAGGGAAGGCGGTGCTTTGCTACAACAGGCAAGCAAACTGGTCAAAAGCAGCGGTTTAACTTTTCCAGAGGCTCTTTTACATGTAGTTCAGGGGAATCTCCGTTCAGACCAACGAAGGCGTCAAGCAGCCACTATTTTGCTTCATCAGCGTCAAAAGGAGGGATTGTGAATGGCTTCTTTGACATTAACAAAATCACCAAAATGGGTTCAAGATTGGGAACGGTCTCGTAGGTCAGGAAGGAAAGGATTCATTTTCGTTTTCAACACGACCGATTATGTCTATGACCCCACCAACGGTTTACTGCCTTGTCGTTTGAAGTATTATCTCGCTCAAAGGCTTCAAAGGGAAGGTTACACGGTTTGGGGTTATTCCCTTGGGCAAGGGCTTTATCGGTTGTCTGGAGATAATCAACAGCGCCCTAATGTAAATGACCCTCGCAACCCTGAAGAGGTTCTTCGTTGGCTTACCCGTCAATTGAGGCAACCTGAACCGAGAATAGCAATCGTTATTGACCATGCAGACCTCATTGTGCCTAATGCGCAAGGACTCACTTCGGCTGTCCTTTCCCCGATGCATATGAATGCCTTAGAGTTGCTAAATGGATGGGGCATGGACGACGCTATTCGCCTTACTGACAATCTTATCCTGCTTATTAGTTACGAAAATCAAGTCCACGATTTGTTAATGCGGACTGGAAGTGGCTACCATGTCCTTCAGGTCGGTTTACCTGACGAGGGACAGCGGTTGGCGTTTATCCAGTTCCTGATGCAACTGGGTTATGGGCAACCAAATGAAGATTTACCGGAAGATGAACTTGCTCGGATAACAGGTGGTTTGAGGCTCGTTGACATTGATGAAATCTTTTGTCTCAGCAATGCTGAAAGGAAACCCATTGACCGCTCAATGGTAAGGGAGAAGAAGGCTCAAACTATCAAGCAAATGGGACGAGATTTGTTAGAGGTCATTGAGCCTAATTACGGATTTGAGAGCGTTGCAGGACTTAGGCATGTCATTGAATACTTACAACTTTTGATTTGGCAAATACGCTCTGGCGTTAGCAATGTCCCTCAAGCTCTTTTGCTCGTTGGACCTCCCGGTGTTGGTAAAAGTTTCATTGTCTCAGCAGTTGCAAAAGAACTTGGTTGGTGTTTGTTAAAACTTGGAAACATACGAGAGAAATGGGTTGGAGCAAGTGAAAGAAACCTTGAAATGGCACTTTGGATCATTGAGACACTCGCCCCTTGCATTGTTTGGGTAGATGAAATAGACCAAGCGTGGGGTGGGCAGCGAAATGTAGGTCCTTCCGCTGATGCTGGGACAAGCGAGCGCATGATGGCTCGGTTGTGGGAGTTCATGGGTAGCATGAAGCACCGTGGAAGAATCCTTTGGATTGGGACTACGAACAGACCTGACATCTTAGATGCCGCTACACTTGACAGATTCCAAGTCATTATCCCATTCCTCCATCCTACAATAGAGGAAATTAAGGCTTTGCTGCCTGTATTAGCCTCCCAAGTTGGGCGCGAGTTAGCAGGAGATGTTAAAGTTGAAGAAATTGCACAAGTTCCCAGTTTAAGATTGCCTACGGTGAGGGCTTTGCAAGAAATTGTCAGCGTCGCGGGTATTCTTGCTGATATTTCGGCGGGGAAAGCCAATACCCCTATCAGTCATTCACATCTTCTCAAGGCTGCCCATGCTTTCAAACCTAATTACAACCCTATTATGCATGAGTTCATTGCCCTCACTGCTATCCGAATGACCAATTTCAACTTCTTGCTGCCTTGGTTTGGTGTGGACGGGTTAAGAAGAGATTATCAAATTCCCGGTTACTTGCATGGCATTGTGGACGAAAGTGGCAACATAGACACATTAGCATTACATCGTCGCTTATCAGAACTGGAAAGGCAATTGGGGGTGAGATGGTGAGATGCAGAGGACGGTTTAGTCAATTTGACACTCTTTCTTTTGAAGCCTCTATGGCAGGACAAGGGATAATCAAGGAATTTGAAGAAACCTTCGCTCAATGGCTTGGCGTCAAATATGCCGTTAGTGTCCCTTCGGGGACTTTTGCCTTATACATTGCTTTAAAGGCTGTTGGAGTAAGTTCTGGCGACGAGGTTATCGTTCCTGCTTACGATTGGTATGCAGCAACAGCAGCAGTGCTTCACTGTAATGCAGTCCCGATTTTCAGCGACATTGATGAACGAACTTACACTCTAGATCCAAAATCAGTTGCAGAAAGAATTTCACACAACACAAAGGCAATAATTACCACACACCTTTACGGTCACCCAGCCGATATGCCAGAACTTCAGAAGATAGCCTATGACCACAATGTCTTTCTCATTGAAGATGCTGCTCAAGCATTAGGAGCAGTTTGCGATGGCAAAAAAGTTGGGGCTTGGGGCGATCTTGCCTGTTTTAGTTTTGGCGCTGGGAAAATCTTGAGTTGTGGGGAAGGGGGGATTATTGTGACGAACAACGAAGAGTTATATGAGCGAGTTACCTCTCTTTGCCATCACCCATTGCGTCAACGCTGGGAGGGCATGGTGGTCAATCCCTTTGCTTTGAAAGCATCTTTGAACCCTTTGGCAGCAAAGTTTCTAATGGAAAAGTGGCAGGATTTGGAAAAATTTTTGGAGGAAAGAAGGGAAGCCTTCCAAAAACTCAACGAAGTCTTGATGGAGACGAACGGAATTCTTCTTCCCGTTTTTATTCGGGAAGGTTGTCTTCATGGCTGCTATCGCTTCAGCCCCTTTGTAAAAAGAGCAAAACTTAGGGATAGGGTCATTGAAAATTTGTTGAAATTAGGTGTCCCTGCTTGTCACGGCTTTCCTGAAGAACCTTTACCCCAAACACTGCGTCGTGCTTTGGAATTGGGGCAACTTTCATGGCATCCATTTCCAGAAAAGTTGTTAGCCTCAACAGAACTTTGTTGCCCTGTATCTGAGCGAGTTTGCCGCACCACAGTTATGTTGGATTGGACTTTAGGACGGACACCGAAAGGTTTAGCATCCTTTAGAGATGCAGTTTTGCTAACCTCTGAACAGCTTCGGCAGAAAAAAGATATTGGACAAGGCAAAAGAAGCCCTAAATTCATTCGCCAAGAAAGATAAGGAGGG
>Ga0209289_100402_pt1 | contig 23108 bp, 21 predicted proteins | sample GXS110809BmetaG_FD_184121 | JGI IMG/M metagenome (GOLD analysis project Ga0209289, IMG submission 184121) | Hot spring microbial communities from Gongxiaoshe hot spring, China to study Microbial Dark Matter (Phase II) - GXS 110809B (SPAdes)... ...
CCACAGGGCAATGGCAAACCCTCACCGAGAGCCTTCCTGCCGTGGGGACCATCATCGCGATCGGCGTAACCCCTGGCGGTGACACCCTCCTGCTCTCTTCCGATCTTGGTGAACTTCTCCGCTCGCTCGATGGTGGTGTGACGTGGGAGGAGTTGTCACCCTCGTTCCGGTTCGGGCAGCTACGTGCCGTGCGGCATACTTTCTACGCCTTCGGCGAGGATGGCATCTTCCGCAGCACAGATGCTGGACAACACTGGGAAGCTCTCACCAGCTATCCCGGGCGAGGATGCTACCGGCTGCTCATCCACCCTGCTGACGAGCGGGTGCTTCTTGCCAGTTCGGCGTTGCCTGGCTCCCGGAGCGGCAAGCTCTACCGTAGCACTGATGGCGGACAGTCCTGGCAAGAACTTCCCGCAGCCGACCTTCTCAACCGAGGACTGAGCACCATCGCCGGAGGAGCACCCTCGATATGGTATGCGGGGACTCTCGAGGGGGAAGTCTTCCGCTCCACTGACGGCGGGCTGACATGGCACTCGCTGGGCATTGTCGGGGATGGGCTCCCGGTTGAAGCACTGCTGGAGTTCGGTTCCTTGGTGCTCGCCGGCACCTCTCGTGGTCTATGGTGGCAGCAGCAAGTCTCCGTCTCTGCCGAGAGCTCATCGCCTCTCGTCCAGCTCCGGCGCGGTGAATCGGAACTCGTGCTAGGAGCTCCTGATGGGACACCCCTGAGCGCGGAGCTCTACGACCTGCTCGGACGCTGCCTCGGGCGCTGGGCAGCTCTGCCGCCCCTCTGCCAGATACGCATCCCGACGCTCGGCATGGCCAGCGGTATCTACGTGCTCCGCGTTCGGACAGGGAACCTCCGAGAGCACTTCGTGCTGAGCCTTCCCTGAGATGCTGCTCTCCGTCTGTATGATTGCCCGCAATGAAGCTTCCCGCATTGCCGCTGCTCTCGAAAGCGTTGCCTGGGCAGATGAGCGGATCGTTCTGGACTGCGGCAGTCAGGATACCACTGCGGATATTGCCGCAGCCTGCGGGGCACGCGTCTACCGGGCAGAGCATACGCCGAATTTGAATGTCAACAAAAACCGGTGTCTGCGCCTGGCCTGCGGGGAGTGGATTCTGCTCTTGGATGCCGACGAGCGTGTCTCGCCACAGCTGGCAGCAGAAATCCAAGAACGCATCAGCGGCGCTCCCCGCGAGCAAGCCTTCTGGATTCCTCGACGCAACTGGTACTTTGGACATCCTCTCCGCTACGGGCGGCAGTATCCCGATTACCAGCTCCGGCTCTTCCGCCGTGGGGCAGCGTACTTCCCCGAGCGCCACATCCACGAATACCCTACAGTGCACGGAGCCGTAGGGTACCTGCACACGCCGCTGGAGCACTTCCCCTACGAGACCCTTTCCCACTACCTGCAGAAGCTGGACCGGGATACGGACTTCCAGGCGCGGTGGCTCCAGCAGCGGTACGGGGCTATCTCCCTTGGGAAGTTCTTCCGACACGGACTCTGGCGTGCAGCTAAGCGCTTTATCGAACGCTACATCATCTGGGGTGGCTTCCGCGATGGCTTTGCTGGATTCTGGGCAGCATGGCTCGATGGGGTCAATACCTTCGTGACGTTGGCGAAGTGGTGGCATCTATCCCAATACGAGCACGGCTATGCGCTTTCCGAAACGAACTCTCTACTGCGGTGAAGTCCGTCCCGTCCATGTCGGGCATCGGGTAACGCTCAACGGCTGGCTCGCCCGGGTACGCGACCTCGGTGGCGTCCTCTTCCTGGATATTCGGGACCACACGGGCATCTGCCAGGTTGTGATCCGCCCCTCGGAACAGCCCGAGCTCGCCTCACTGACGCGCTCACTCAATCCGGAAAGTGTTCTGTGGGTGCACGGCACCGTCCGACTGCGGGAAAATCCGAATCCCGCCCTGCCCACGGGCGAGGTCGAGCTACTGGTTGAAGCCCTCGGGGTGCTCAACCCCTCGCTGCTGCCCCCGTTTCCCCTCAGCGATGAGGCAACGCTGACGGAAGAGACACGGCTGCGCTACCGCTACCTGGATTTGCGCCGTCCGCGCATGCAGCGCTACCTACGGCTGCGCCACCGAGCTTATCAAGTCATCCACCGCTACTTTGATCGGCATGGATTCGTGGAGGTAGAGACTCCCATGCTGACTCGCTCCACTCCAGAGGGCGCCCGCGATTTCCTGGTGCCAAGCCGTCTCCATCCGGGACGGTTCTATGCCCTACCGCAATCTCCGCAGCTCTTCAAGCAGCTGCTCATGGTCGCCGGCTTTGACCGCTACGTCCAGATTGTCAAATGCTTCCGCGATGAGGACCTGCGCGCTGACCGCCAGCCGGAATTCACCCAGGTGGATGTCGAGATGTCCTTCGTCGAGCGGGAGGATATCTTCCAGCTCATCGAAGGGCTCTTCTGTGAGCTCTGGCAGGAGCTTCTGGACACCGAGCTGCCGGTTCCCTTCCCCCGCCTGACTTACACCGAGGCAATGACCCGCTACGGGAGCGACAAACCCGACCTGCGCTACGGGCTGGAGCTGACAACTGTCACAGACCTCTTCACCAATTCTGCGTTTGCCCTCCTCCGGAACGCGGCTGCCGCGGGGGACACTATTGCTGGCCTTCGGATCGAGGGTGGGGCAGCGCTTTCCCGTAGAGAACTCGACGAGCTTGCCGAGGTGGTGCGCCCATATGGACTGCCCGGCATCCTCTGGCTCAAGTACGATGCCTCTGGCTGGCACTCTCCCATCGCCAAACATCTCTCCGACACCGAGCAGGAAGCGCTCCGCGAGCGTTTCCGGGTGCAGGTCGGTGACCTCGTGCTTCTGGCAGCAGCTCCCTGGGAACCGTGCTACACCGCTCTTGGAGCCCTCCGCCACCACGTTGCCCGGCGTCTGGGGCTACTGCAAAGCGCTCTCCCGACATGGCGCTTCGTCTGGATCACGGACTTTCCGCTCCTGGAATACTCCGCCACTGAAGGACGCTACGTTGCCCGCCACCACCCCTTTACCGCCCCCGTTGAGGAGGACATTCCACTGCTGGAGACAACGCCCGAGCGCGTCCGCGCCCAAGCCTACGACCTTGTCCTCAATGGAGAGGAAATCGGTGGCGGGAGCATTCGCATCCACACGGCAGAGCTTCAGCAGAAGGTCTTCACCGTGCTGCACATCCCTCCCGAGCGTGCCGAGGCACAGTTTGGCTTCCTGCTGGAAGCGCTCCGCTACGGTGCCCCACCCCATGGTGGGATTGCTCTCGGCTTAGATCGCATCGTCATGCTCATGACCGGGGCAGAAAGCCTACGCGACGTCATTGCCTTCCCGAAAACCACCAGCGGGCTTTCGCTCGTGGATGGCGCCCCCGCGCCGGTGGAACCAGAGCAGCTCGAAGAACTGGGCATTTGTCTGCGCATGCCGGAAAATTCTCCATGAGACGCCGCCATTTCCTGGGCTTGCTCTGTGCTGTCCCCTTACTGTGGAGCCAGCAGCGGCAGCGCGATGATGCCGAAGGCACCATTACCCACTTCATCGTCTCGCGCATGATGCGGAAGGCGCTCGCTGAAGGCTGGGCAGCGCTCCCGATCGGCGTGGTCATGTGCCGCTTCGGAGAACTCTTGCTCGGGACACTCTACGACGTCGGAACCTTGGAAAGCCCGACAGGCGAGGAACTCTGCCGGGTGGACTTCACCGGCATGGACTGCTTCACCTTCGTAGAGGCAACACTCTGCCTGGCGCGCGCCCTCAAGAGCGGGAAACCAACCTTCGAGGGCTTTCTGGAGCAAGTCCGCTGGACACGCTACCGCAACGGGCAACTGGGTGACTACAGCTCCCGTCTCCACTACACCGCTGACTGGCTCTCCGACAACGAGCGCCGAGGCGTGCTCCGGAACATTACCCGGGAGCTCGGCGGAGAGCCGCTCGTGCTCTCTGTCTCCTACATGTCGCAGAATCCGCAGCACTATCCTGCCCTGCGGGCTCGTCCGGAACTGGTGCCGATCATTGCGGCGATTGAGCACCAGATCAATGCCCGACAGCATTGGTACATTCCGCGTTCTACCGTCGGGACCATAACCGCTCTGCTCCAGCCCGGCGATATCCTTGCCTTCACGACCAACCGCCGCGGCTTAGACTACGGACACCTTGGTCTAGCCTATCCCATCGAAGGGCGGGTCCACCTGCTCCACGCCTCGCAAAGTGCCCGGAAGGTGCTCGTCGATAAGCCCGTGGAGCAATACATTGCCTCCGTCCCGACCCACACCGGGATAACGGTTGCCCGAGCACTGGAACCTGTCTGAGGCGGCATGCGCATCTTCTACTCAGACCACTACACGTTGGAGCTTCCCCCGGGACATCGTTTCCCGATGCACAAATACCGCATGGTCCGCCGTGCTCTCGTTGCCGAAGGGGTGGTCCCGGGGACGTGTTTCCGGGAAGCCCCGCTGGCAGATCCCGGGGCACTCCTGCGAGCACATACACCGGAGTACGTTCAGGCAATCCTCACCGGCACCGCTCCTCCTGCCGTTATGCGGCGCATTGGCTTTCCGTGGAGTCCAGCGCTGGTCCGACGTTCGCTCGCAACAGTCGGCGGAACCCTGGCGGCTGCTGAAGCGGCATTAGAAGACGGCATTGCTGGGAACCTCGCCGGAGGCACTCACCACGCCCTGCCCACCCACGGGGAAGGCTTCTGTGTCTTCAACGACTTGGCAATTACGGCATTGACGCTCCTGGAAGGTCGCCGCGTGCGCCGTGTGGCGATCATCGACCTCGACGTCCACCAGGGCAATGGGACAGCTGCTATTCTCGGTACCCGCCCGGAAGTGTTCACCTTCAGCATGCACGGCGCCCGGAATTACCCCTTCCGCAAGGTACCCTCCACACTCGATGTTCACCTTCCTGACAATACAGACGACGACACCTACCTGCTGCTCCTGGAACAGCTCCTGCCCCGCGTCCTTGCCTTCAAACCAGACATCGTGCTGTACCAGGCTGGGGTAGACCCCCTGCGCGAGGACACGCTCGGTCGCTTGGCGCTGAGCCCTTTGGGTCTCATGGAGCGGGACTTCCTGGTACTCTCCGCGTGTGCGCGCCACGGCATCCCCGTGGTGATGACCCTCGGTGGGGGATACGCCGAGCCGCTCGAGCTGAGCGTCGCTGCTTACGTCAACACCTACCGCGTCGCCGTCGAGCTCTTCGGTACCGAGGAGCACCGGTCAGCTCAGAGAGGAGCCCGTCATGAAGCTCCATAAGCACCTCCGATGGGGCATCACCCTCGGCGCGGTTCTTCTCTGCCACGCTGGGATAGTTGACGCCATGCCCCATCGCTGGCTCCAGCGCTGGCTCATCCCCCTGGAAGGCACCTGGGAGATGTCCACCGACGGAGGCGAAACCTGGGCTACCGTTCGCCTACCACATATCGCCTCCGGCTCCCAGGTCCGCTACCGCCGGGTGATCACGATGGAGAGCGCCGCTCTAGCGTATCGCTGGCATCTGTCCACATTCGGGCTCGGAGATATTGCTGACATCTACCTCAACGGCACCCACGCCGGGCAGCTCATCAGCTACGGTCTACCGACAAGCGTGGTGCTCCCGACGAGCCTCTGGAGAGTTGGCACGAACGTACTCGAACTGCGCATCACTCGAGCTTCGCTCCCGGTTTCCTTCTTCGGTCCCCGCCGTCCTCTGGGATGCTTCCGTGAGCTGACACTGATGGGGACAGACCCGAGAAGCTGGCTCCATGGAATTGAGGCATCGGCAACTGTAGACCCTGGCGGACGTCAAGGACGGCTGACCCTGCTTGTTGGCATCAGCGGTCAGGCGGATACCCACACTCCGTATGTCCTCCGGGTACGTCTGGTGCGTGCCCGCGATAGCTTACCCGTTGCCGATCAGCTCATCCCCATTGCGCGGCTGCCGCAGCGGATTCGGACACAGCTGGAGGTACTAGCACCAGAGCTGTGGTCGCCGGAGGCTCCCGCGCTCTACACGCTCCGAATCGAGCTCGTGCAGGGTTCAACGCTCCTGGACGGTGCACTCCTCAGCGTCGGCTTCCGGAGCGTGGAGGTTATCCGCTCTGGCGAGGCTCTCAGCCTGGCATGGAACGGGAAGCCGGTGCCACTGTACGGGGTAGAATACTCCACCGTCTCCTCCTCAGCAGAGCTTGACAGGGAGCTTTCCCGCCTGATAGCGCTGGGCATCCGCGCTGTCCGCTTCCGGGGGCTTCCTCCTCATCCCCTCTGGCTCCAAGCATGCTCCCGGACAGGGATCAGCGTCATCCTCGATATGCCCGCTACGGAGATCCCCCCTTCGCAGCTATGGAGTCCCGCTTTCCGCTTTGCTCTGCAGCACTACCGCCAGCTCCTCACGCCACTGCTGACCTACCCTGCCGTGACCGCTATTACGGCATGGCAAGGACTCTACCCGCACCCTGCAACAACGGCATATGTGGACGAACTACAGCGGTGGCTTCGAGGACGCAACCTCCTGCTCGCTGCTGAGCTCTATGGGAATCCGCCTCAGGCTGAATTCCCTCAGCTGCCGCTCCTCTTCCTGCGCTTCCATCCCCCGCTGACGAACTCCCCACCGGAAGCAGAGCAAGAGCGCTGGAAAACCTATGCTCGCTCGCATGCCCTCATCCCCGTCGGCGGCATGCCCGTTGTAGCAACCGCTCCTCGGGGATACCTCAATCCGTACTCGGAGGAAGCCCGAGCACAATGGCTGTGGAGGTTCTTGACCACATGCGCAGCTGCTCGAACCGCAGGGGCTCTTCTGTGGAGCTGGCAGGACTACCCGACGGAGTATCCGCTGATCAGCTTTTCCTTCCCCGCCACTGAGTTCTGCCCGACAGGAATCAGCAGCTTGCGGGACGAAGTCCGTCCCGCCTACGCTGTAGTGGATGCGTTTCTCCACGGCGAACCAGAGCCAATTCTAGCACCCGGCAATCCAGGGTGGGGACCGTTTCCCATGTGGATTGCCCTCGGCAGTGGTGTACTCCTCCTTTTCGGCTGGATCCTGAACCGTTCTCCCAACCTCCGGCAGCAGCTGGGACGAGCTCTCTGGCGGAGCACCGCTTTCTTTACCGACCTGCGCGAGAGGCGTGCTGCTGACGAACGGACAACGCTCCTGTGCGGCGGAGCCCTTGCCGCGGTCGTTGCGATATTCGGTGCTCTCCTCCACGAATGGCTGCGAACTCAACCGCCGTGGGTTATCCTCCTGTGGCATTTCCTCCCCTTCGACGAGCTTCGGCAACTGGTTGCATGGGTGCTGACTCGGCGGTGGGCGCTGCTCATCGGGTGTGCCCTGGTGTGGGGTATTTCCCTCAGCATTGGGGCTGGAGTGCTCAGTATTGGCGCTCGTCTTGTTCGGCGGCATCTTGCCTGGAGCGTAGGACTCCAGGCGCTGGTATGGGCATCGCTCCCTCTGCTCTTTCTGCTCCCGCTGCTGTTGCTCGGAGAACGGCTGGTGGAGCTGCATGTCCTGCGAGCAGTGACCCTCACCCTTGTGGGGCTCGCTCTGGGATGGAGCTTTTGGCGTGTTCTCTCAGCGCTCCGCAGCCTTTTGCAGCTCCGGCTTCGCTCTCTTTTCCTGGCTGTGCTCTGGATAGGTCTCCTGGCGGGCACTCTGCTGTTCGGGGTTGCCGAACTGACGTTCTCGCTGAGCGCGTATCTGCGGTACGCTGCAACCCTTTGGGGCATACCCTAAGCGCAAGCAGGAATTCGTCGCAATATGCAGGACTGTCTCGACAACCGGGATGGCACCGAGGAGCGCCATATTGACTGAGCGGCAGCGGTGTGTGTTGCAGGCCATCGTCCGCCTCTACATCCGCACTGGGCAGCCGATTAGCTCACGGCTCCTGGCGCGGCATCTCCGGAACCGGCTCCGCGTCAGTGCTGCCACACTCCGCACCGTCATGGCAGAGCTGGAAGAAATGGGGTACCTCCAGCAACCTCACACCTCTGCCGGGCGCATCCCGACGGACCGGGGATATCGGGCCTATATCGACAGCTTGGTCGGCTTCGAACCCCTACGTGACGAGGAACAGAGCCTGATTACCCGTGAACTGCAGGCAGGCGATGATTACGACACCCTCCTGCAGGGCGCCTCTCGCGTCCTGAGCATGCTTGCCTCCGCTGTCGGTATTACCCGCTCGCCGGCACCACAGCAGCTCATCTTGCACCGCTTCGAGATCATTTCCCTCAGCTCAACGCATGTCCTGGTCATTCTGGTCTTCCAGCCTGCCGTGGTGCGAACGCTCCTGCTGGAAAGCTCATGGGACCTGCCGCCGAACACTGCTGAGCAACTCACCCAGCTCCTCAACGAGCGGTTTGCCGGGCTTCCCTTCGCCACCGTGCTCAGAGCCCCGGCACTGACGGATGTGCTCTCTGCTCTTGCCTGGCCAGCGGCGCGTTTTGTCGAATCCCTCTGGGAGCAGCTGCCGTCGTTGCTCCATCCACAGGGGCGCCTCTACGTGAGCGGCACCTGGCAGCTTCTGCGCTATCCGGAGTACGCCTCAGCAGAGCGACTGCGGACCCTGACGCTCCTCCTGGAGGAAAGCTCCGGGCTGCTGCAGCTGCTCTCTCAGTACGAGGAATTGCTCCAGCATCAGCCCCTCTTCATTGGCATTGGGCGTGAGCTACGGATGGCTGCCCTCTACGATTCTGCCCTCATCTTGCACCGCTATCCGCTCGGCTCCTCGTACGGCGTGGTGGGCATCATTGGTCCGAAACGGATGCCCTACGCGAGAGTCATTCCCGCTGTTCACTCCGTTGCTCAGCGCTTGGCTGAGCTGTGCGCATAAAAACAGCTACCCTTTCGTCTAATCCGGACGCAGATGTCTACCAATGCGTGGGGACGCAATGAGTGGAGAGATCCCCGAGGAACTCAAGCCCTCACCAGACCTGACCGAGAAGCTGCGCCAGACATATCTCCAGCACGAAAGCGCTTCCCCCGGCATGGAATCCACCCCAGAGCCGGAAGCGGAGGAACCCGCGGCACAGCACACGGCACTGGAGGAGGAATTGGCGCAGCTTCGCCAACAGTATGAGGAGCTGCGGGAACAGCACCTCCGGCTCGCCGCCGACTTCGACAACTACCGGAAGCGCATGCTTCGAGAGCGGGAAGCCTGGGCAGAAACACTCACCGAACATCTCCTCCGACAGCTCCTCCCGATTGCCGACCAGCTGGAAATGGCGCTGCAGTTAGAATCCTCCGAAGAGGCGCTCCGGCGTGGGGTAGAGCTTATCTACCGCAACCTGATGAAGCTCCTGGAAACACTCGGCGTCAAGCCCATTGACGTCAGCCCGGGGCAGCCCTTCGATGTCTACTACCACGAAGCGGTCCTGCGCCTCCCCTCGGAACTTCCCGAAGGCACCATCGTCAAAGAGCTCCAGCGGGGTTACCTCTTCCGCGAACGCGTCCTCCGTCATGCCCGAGTGGCAGTCTCAACGGGAGCCCAGGACGATCACCACGCCTCACAGCAGGACCAGCACGACTCAGCCTCTGCCACACCTGAGGCATCCTCGTAAGCAATGCGAGACTACTACGACATTCTGGGCGTACCTCGCACGGCAACCCTGGAAGAAATCAAAGCCGCGTACCGAAAGCTGGCGCTCCAGTACCATCCAGACCGGAATCCAGGCAATAAGGAAGCCGAGGAGCGCTTCAAGGAAATCGCAGAAGCATATGCCGTTCTCAGCGATCCGGAGAAGCGAGCACTCTACGACCGCTACGGTCACGCCGGTCTCCAAGCCGGTGGTACTCCAGCCCCGCACTTTACGACGTTGGAGGATGTCTTCCGCTACTTCGCCGATTTCTTCGCCGATGATTTCTTCCGGGACCTCTTCGGCACTTCCGGGCACGGGGTCGTTTCCGAAGCAGAGCAGCGCGGCAGCGATCTCCGGGTGCGACTGCGCTTGACCCTAGAAGAAATCGCCCACGGCGCGCGGAAGACGCTGGAGCTGACGCGCTGGAATCGCTGCCCCGACTGTGGTGGTAGCGGCAGCCGCAGCGGAGCACCGCAGACCTGCCCCCAGTGCCATGGACGCGGGGAAGTCCAGCATGTGAGCCGCTCGTTCTTCGGGCATGTCCTGCAGATCACGACGTGCCCGAGATGCAATGGGAACGGCTATATCCTCCGGGACCCGTGTCCGCGCTGTGCTGGCGAAGGACGTATCCGCTCAACCGTTAGCCTCACCGTGGATATCCCACCCGGGCTCAGCCAGGGCGATGTGCTGTCTCTCCGTGGCGAGGGGAATGCCGGACGACGCGGAGCCCCAGCAGGTGATCTCTTGCTGGTCGTAGAAGAAGCCGAGCATCCTCTCTTCGAGCGGGATGGTGCCGATATCCATGCTCCACTCCTGGTGAGCTTCCCCGAGGCAGTGCTGGGTGCCTCCCTGGAAATCCCAACCGTCTGGGGGACCACTTCCATCGAGCTGAAACCCGGGACTCAGCCAGGCACTGTGCTGCGCGTGCCCGGACATGGGTTACCCGTACCCCATAGCGGACGACGCGGAGACCACTACGTCCACGTGTTCCTCTACGTGCCCGAGCACCTCTCCCCGGAAGAGCAAAAGCTGGTCGAGCAGCTTGCCCAGAGCCCAAATCTCCAGCCGCCAACCCGCCAGCCACACTCGCAGCCGTCCCGGCGCCGGGAAAGCCTCTGGAAGAAGGTCCGGAAAGCATGGTCGTCGCGATGAATCCCCTCGCTGCCCTCCAGCGCCTCTTCGGCATCAACCGCCGCGAAGCCATTGCGGTCTGCGCTCTCGTCGGGTTGCTCGCCGGTGGCGCTCTCTACCGCTGGCTCTCCGAGCCGAATGAGGTTGTGCTGCCACTGGAGCTAGAGCGCCTGCTCGATAGCCTTGCCCTGGCATCGATGGCACCTCCCGCTGCGGAAGCTTTTGCCGATACCACCCACCGCACGCTGCCGAAACGTGCCCCGAGCAAGCTGCCCCGCGAGGTAGTCAACCTCAACACCGCTACGAAAGCCGAGCTGATGAGCTTGCCCGGCGTTGGGGAAGTGATCGCCGAACGCATCCTCGAATACCGTCGGCAGAAGCGCTTCGAAACTCCGGAAGAACTCATGGAAGTCAAAGGCATCGGTCCGAAGAAATTCGAGCGCATCCGTCCCTACATCCGTGTTGACTGAGCTGCCGTGCTCGTCGCCGCTGCCCATATCACCTCGACCGCGCTCTGGATGCTCGCGGCAGAGTACACGACCCGCGGACCTCGCCTCCGACAGGCAAGCTGTGTCCAGGACGATCGCGGGGAAGACCTCATAGGATGGGCTTGCCAGCGTCTGCGCAGCTGGCTTGCAGCGCTCGACCCACCACCGGCTGCCCTCCGACTGGCACTCTCACCAGAGCTAGCCGTCCTGGTCCATAGCTTCCCCTTGGAGGAATCCCCGCAGGGAGCAGAGCAACTCGCCACGGCTCTGGCATTTGAGCTCGGGCAATTCCTCACAGACTACGACCGCCGGCACTACAGCACTTTCGCCCTCGTTTTGCCTCCTGGAAATGACGCCTTCCGGCAAGTGGTTGCCATCACCTACACGCGAAGTGAGCTGGAACAGCTCCAGACAGTAGGTGCGCCTGGCACCCGGACGGAGCTGATCATCCCTGACCTCTTCGCTGTTGCCCCGCTTTGGCGGTACAACTACCCAGAACGGTGCGGGCACTCTGTCGTAGCCCTCCACGTTGCACCGCCGTACCTGGATATCCTCACCCTACATGGTGGCAATCTTGTTTCCCTCTCCACACGGAGCCTGCCTAGCGAGACCATGCCAGAGCTGCTCGCCGCCTGTCTTCAGAGCATCACTGCTGCAAGGGAAACCGGTGCAGTAGAGGAAGTCGTCGCCTTCGGGACAGCGGTTCGCCGAGAGTTCCTCGACGCCCTCTCGGCGGAGCTCGCTGCGGCAACGGGGGGACAACTTGCCTGCCGCCGTCTCAATGCTTTCCGCTTCTGGCTCCCGCCCGAGCAGGAGCGAGTACGGCGCTACGCTATTCGGACAGCGCACCTGTTCTGGGCATGCAGCGCTGTGTGTCTGCCAGTCGAGGAAGAGGTTTCCGTGCTGTGATGCGCATCACTGCGGGGATCTGGCGAGGTCGCCGCCTTCCGGTCCAAGCTCCAGCCTGGGTGCGTCCGACGATGGACCGCGTACGCCAAGCACTCTTCGACCGCCTGCAGGCACACTCTGCCCTCGAAGGGAAGACGGTTGCCGATCTCTTCGCCGGGACAGGGGCACTGGGGTTGGAGGCTCTGAGCCGCGGAGCAGGCTTCTGCCTGTTTGTCGAACGCGACCGGCACCTGACCACCGCACTGCGGCAAACACTCCAGCTGTTCGGGGCGGCTCCCAGCCTGTATCGCATCATCACTGCTGATGCCTTCCGTGTAGTGCCCCGCTGGCAGGTGCTCGGTCTGCCGCGTCCGGAACTGGTGCTGGCAGACCCGCCCTACGGCACGGGGCTGGCAGCGCACTTGCTGCGTGTTCTGGCACTCTCCGGCTGGCTCCCCTCTGGCAGCCTTCTCTGCCTAGAGGTCAGCCGGTGGGAGCACATCCCCTCCCCCCATCCAGGCTGGGAGCTGCAAGAGGAACGTCTCTTCGGGGAAACCCGGCTCCTGTGGTGGTACTGGCATGGAATAGCAGATGCGACGGGCACTCTACCCAGGCACTTTTGACCCGATCACGAACGGGCACGTTGACGTCATCGAACGCGCGGCTCAGCTCTTCGACCACATCATCGTGCTCATCGGCGAAAACCCCGCCAAAACTCCCCTCTTCAGCGAGGAAGAGCGGCGGCACATGGCCGAGGAAGCGCTGCGCCACGTGCCGAACGTCAGCGTTGAGGTCTACCACGGACTTATCGTTGACTACGCCCGACACTGCGGAGCGGTGGCGATCATCCGAGGGCTGCGTGCCATTTCGGACTTCGAGTATGAGCTCCAGCTGGCGCTCACAAACCGCCGCCTGGCACCGGAGATCTGCACTCTGTTCCTGGCGCCCAGTGAGCGGTACGTCTACGTCAATTCCAGCATCGTGCGAGAGCTTGTCCGTTTCGGTCATGTGCCCGCAGAGCTCGTTCCTGAGCCGGTTGCCCGCCGTCTGGAGCAACTCGTCCGCCAGGGACGCACGCCTCACTGACGAGCCTGCTGGCAGAGCTCTGCCAGAATCTGCAGTGCCTGCAGCGGGGTAAGAGTGTCGGGATCGAGCTGGCGCAGCCGTTCCCGCAGGGGGTCGTCCACGAGGGTAAACATGCTCAGCTGGATTGGCTCAGGAGGAGCTGGGGCACGCAAGGCACGGGTTGCAGCGTGCCCGTGCTCTTGCTCCAACGCCGCCATAATCTCCCATGCCCGTTTCACAACCCACTGCGGCAAGCCCGCCATCTGGGCCACGTGGATTCCAAAGGAATGGTCGGTTCCTCCAGGCAGGATCCGGTGCGTGAAGACCAGCTGCCCATCCACTTCGCGAACTTCGGCATGGTAGGCTCGAATGCGTGGGTAGCGCTCAGCCAAGGCGTTGAGCTCATGGTAGTGCGTAGCGAAGAGGGTGCGTGCGCGGATGACCTCATGGATGTACTCCGCAATTGCCCAAGCGATGGAGAGTCCATCGAAGGTTGCCGTGCCGCGCCCGACTTCGTCGAGCAGGATGAGGCTACGCCGCGTGGCATTGTGGAGAATTGCTGCTACCTCGTGCATCTCCACCAGGAAGGTGCTCTCTCCCCCGGTGATGTTGTCGTGCGCCCCGACCCGGGTGAAGATGCGGTCCACGACCCCGATCCGTGCCCGCTGTGCCGGGACGAAGCTGCCGATTTGCGCCAGCAATACGATCAGCCCGACCTGCCGGAGGTAACAGGACTTGCCCGACATGTTCGGACCGGTCAAAAGGCAGAGCTGCTCCCGTTCGGTGTCCAGGTACGTGTCGTTGGGGACGTAGCGCTCCCCAGCAGGCAAGAGGCGTTCAACAACGGGATGGCGTCCTGCCCGGATCTCGAGAACGTCGGAGTCGTCCACCTCTGGCTCGCAGTAGCCATACTCTGCGGCAACCTCCGCAAGGCTCTGCAGGCAATCCGTGAGGGCAAGCGCCTGCGCCAGCTGCTGCAGTGTAGGAATGCGCTCCAGGATTGCCTGCCGAAGCTCTCCGAGCAATTCCTGCTCCAGCGCGGCGATGCGCTCCCCGGCATGGAGCAGTTTGAGTTCCATCTCTTTGAGGACCGGCGTCGTGTACCGCTCGGCATTGGTCAGCGTCTGCTTCCGTTCGTAGTCCGGTGGGACTTTCGCCCGGTGCGCGTGCGTCACCTCGATGTAGTAGCCGAAGACCGCATTGTAGCCAACTTTGAGCGAAGGAATGCCCGTTCGGCGGCGTTCACTTTCCTGGTAGTGCTCCAGCCACTCCCTGCTCGACTCCAGCAGCTGCCGCAGCTCATCGAGCTCGGCGGAGAATCCGTGCCGGAAAATTGCTCCATTCCCGAACCCCGAGGAAGGATTCTCCTGCAATGCCCGGCAGAGCTGCTCTCCGAGCGGCACCGCTTCCTGCAGCAGTTCCTCCCAGGCAATCCCTGCCAGAACGCCGTGTGCCGGCAGCTGCCGCAGTAGTGCAGCAACCCGCTGGGCACTGAGGATGCTCTGTCCCAGAGCAAGGTACTCCCGCGGCAGTGCTCGTCCTGTAGCAATGCGGGAGAGCATCCGCTCCAGGTCTCCGACCGATGGGAGGAGCTGACGGAGAGAGTGCCGTTGCGGCGCGTGCTCAACCAATACCCGAATGGCTGCCAACCGTTCACGGATCGCCTCCGGACGGCGCAGGGGATGGTGGAGCCAGAACTTGAGCAAGCGTCCGCCCATGGGGGTGAGGGTTTTGTCCAGAATCCGCCATAGGCTCCCGTCTGCCCGTCCGTCGGCAACGGTGGCCAGCAGCTCCAGATTGCGCCGCGTTGCGGCATCCAGCTCCATGTACTCCGACGAGTTGTACGAGCGGATGCTGCGGATGTGGTGGGCGTGCTCCTGCTGCGTCTCCCGGATGTAGTGCAGAATAGCTCCTGCCGCTGCAATGCCTTGCCCGAGGTGGTCGATCCCAAACCCTTTCAAGCTTTCCACCCCGAAGTGACGTTGCAAGAGCTGTCGCGCAAAACTTTCCTCAACGAGCCAGTCCTCCAGCCGCGTCAGCACCGGACGCCACGCCCAACGGCTGCTCCACTCCTGCACGGTCCGGTAGTCGCGCTTTGCAACCAGCAACTCCGCAGGGGCAAAACCTTCCAACAGATCGCTCACGTTCTCAGGTGGCACCTCCATTGTGAAGAACTCTCCCGTTGAGGCATCGGCGAGGGCAACCCCGACGAGCTGCCCCGAACGCACGGGCAATGCGAGCGCCGCAACATAGCGGCTCTGTTTCGCCTCCAGCAGCTTCTCCGAGAGGGCAACCCCCGGAGTGACAACCTCGACAACGCCTCGACGCACGATACCCCGAGCGAATTTGGGATCTTCCAGCTGCTCGCAGACCGCAACGCGATACCCCGCCCGGACAAGCTTCGCCAAATAGGTGTCCAGCTGATGGTGGGGAAAGCCCGCCATCGGGACATCGCCAGCAGCGCCGTTGTTGCGCCGTGTGAGCGCGATCCCGCACACCCGCGCCGTGATGGCGGCATCCTCCTCGAAGGTCTCGTAGAAATCCCCCAGCCGAAAAAGCACAATGGTGTCCGGATACCGCTGCTTGATCTGGCGATACTGCCGCATCAAGGGTGTCTCTGCCGCCCGTGTCATTACCGGCGCCGCAACCCGGAAGACCGCCGCGCGAAATTACCACGCGCCACCCCCGCACCACCCCTCGCCGGACTGACACATCCCCGAGGATGACATACATCACCACCGACACTTACCTCGCTCATTTGCCCTCCAAAGTATCCGGTCGAAGTTTGTGCCAGCGTGAGTGGCTGTCTCACAAGCTGGAGTGCTCTCCCATGACTACCCGCACTCTCCTTCGCTCTGCCATGTGGCTGGTGCCTGCCAGCGTGCTCGTCGTCATTCTCGCCCTCAGCGGTTGCCCTGGTCCCAAACAGGCGGTGGCAACGGGGGATGCCGCCTCGCGAGTCTACATCCCACCGGGGCAGTACGACGAGTTCTATGGCTTCTTCTCCGGCGGCTTCAGCGGACAGGTCACCGTGTATGGTCTACCCAGCGGGCGGCTCTTCAAGGTTATCCCGGTCTTCTCCGTCAACCCCGAAAACGGCTATGGCTATACGCCTGAGACCCAACCACTGCTGATGACCTCCCACGGCTTTATCCCGTGGGACGATGCACACCACCCCGAGCTCTCGCAAACCGACGGTGTTCCCGACGGACGATGGCTCTTCGTCAATGCGAACAATACGCCCCGGGTTGCCCGCATTGACCTGCGCACCTTCGAGACGGTGGAAATCCTGGAGATTCCCAACTCCGCGGGGAATCACTCTTCCCCGTTCGTGACGCAGAACACCGAGTACGTCGTCGCCGGGACGCGCTTTAGCGTGCCTATCCCCCAGCAGGATGTGCCCATTCGCGGGGAGAACCTCCGCGGCACACTCAACTTCATCAAGGTTGATCCTCAGAGCGGGCGGATGGAGCTGGCTTTCCAGATCCTGGTGCCGGGCTACGATTACGACTTAGCCCACGCTGGCAAAGGTCCCTCGCACGGCTGGGTCTTCTTCACCTGCTACAACAGCGAGCAGGCGCACACGCTGCTGGAGGTCAATGCCTCAAAGCGCGACAAAGACTTCATTGCTGCCGTCAACTGGAAGAAAGCTGAGGAATACCTGGCACAGGGCAAATACCATGAGATGACGGCAGACTACTTCCACAACATCTACGATGAACGCAAGCACATGGCGACCTCCGAGCGCCTCACCAAAGTCCGTGTCCTCATCCCTTCGGAGTGCCCTGGACTGATCTACTATCTGCCTACCCCCAAGTCCCCCCACGGAGTGGATGTGGACCCGACGGGCGAATACATCGTCGCCGGAGGAAAGCTGGCGACAGTTATCCCCGTGCACTCCTTCTCCAAAATGCTCAAAGCCATTGAGAATCGGGACTTCGACACCGTCATCGACGGCATCCCGGTTCTGAGGTACGATGCCGTCCTTGCCGGCGAGGTCCAAAACCCCGGGCTGGGACCGCTCCACACGGAGTTCGACGGCAAGGGCTACGCCTACACCTCCTGCTTTATATCCTCGGAAATCGTCAAGTGGAAGCTGGGGACCTGGGAAGTGGTAGACCGTATCCCGACGTACTACAGCATCGGGCACCTCCTGATCCCCGGCGGGGATAGCCGCAAGCCTTGGGGCAAGTACGTCGTTGCTCTCAACAAAATCACCAAGGACCGTTACCTGCCCACAGGTCCAGAGCTGGTGCAATCAGCGCAGCTTATCGACATCACAGGCGAGAAAATGCGGCTGCTGCTGGACTTCCCCACCCTGGGCGAACCTCATTACGCCCAGGCAATCCCAGCCGAAATCCTGATGAAGAACTCGCTCAAAGTCTACCCACTCCAGGAAAATCAGCACCCCTATGCGGTGAAAACGCCGGAGCAAGCCCGGGTAGAGCGCAAAGGCAACGAGGTCCATGTCTACATGACCGCCCTCCGAAGCCACTTCCGCCCCGATAACATCGAGGGCATTCAGGTGGGGGACAGAGTATACTTCCACGTCACGAACCTGGAGCAGGATTGGGACATCCCCCACGGCTTCGCTATCCTGGGCGCGAATACTGCGGAAATCCTCATCATGCCAGGACAGACTAAGACGCTGGTCTGGGAGCCGAAGAAGCCCGGCGTCTACCCCTTCTACTGTACAGACTTCTGCTCGGCTCTCCACCAGGAGATGCAGGGCTATGTCCGTGTCTCGCCACGCGGGACAAATGTCCCGCTGACTTACGGCACGGGTCAGGAGTAACACTGCGTGCTTTCGGGGGGAAGGGGGAATGTTTTTTCCCTTTCCCCGCCCAGCGTTTGTCAAACCTCCAGGCAGACAATCCCCATGCGAGCGCTGCCACGCATACTCACTCTCGGTGCCATCCTCTCCCTCGGCTTGCTCTTCATCCTGCCGCTATGGCGCATCACGTTGACAGCACCGCAGTACCCAGAGGGTGTCGTGATGCTGATTTGGCTGAACCGATTGAGCGGACAGCTCGACCTCATCAATGGGCTGAATCACTACATCGGCATGCGCCCGATCCGGGAGGAAAACTTCCCCGAATTCTCCTTCATGCCCTGGCTCATCGGCGGACTCATTCTCCTGGGCATCCTCGCTGTGGTAGTCAACCGCCGGTGGCTCTACGCTACCTGGTTGGCGCTCTTTGCCGCACTCACCATTGTCGGACTGGCGGACTTCTACCGCTGGGGCTATGAGTATGGACACAATCTCGACCCAAATGCTCCCATCAAAGTCCCGGGGATGGCGTACCAGCCACCTCTGATCGGCTCGAAGCAGCTTCTGAACTTCACGGCGTACTCCTACCCCGATGCCGGTGGGTGTATCGCCTTCGGTTCGTTCCTGCTGGTTGCTGCAACCTTTACTGGCGAGTGCATTGTCGCTCGGCGGCGTGGGAAAGCATGCACCGCGCACATAGTCAGGGAAGCTGCTCCTGTGGCATGAGGAGCGCCAGACTCATCCTCGTACTCAGCACCACGGCAGGGCTTCTCTCCTGCCAGCCCAGACCCGAACCTCTCCGCTTCGGCGAGGAAATCTGTGCCTACTGCCAGATGGGTATCTCCGACCCGCGCTTTGGCGCCGAGCTGGTCACCCGTCAAGGACGGGTCATCAAGTTTGACGCCATCGAGTGCATGGTCGAATTCGAACACTCCGGGACCGTCTCTGCCGAGCGCATCCACTCCCGCTGGGTCATTGACTTCAGCGCGCCAGGGCAGCTCATCCGCGTAGAGGAGGCTGAGTTCGTCTCCACACCCGAGGTTCGCAGTCCCATGGGATTCAACGTCTACGCCGTCTCCCGCGGGGCATACGAGTCTGACCCTACGCTGCCACGCGGGCAGAAGCTGAGCTGGGCAGAAGTCCAGGAGCTCGTCCGAAGGCAGTGGCGGGAAGGACCTCCGCTCGGCGCGCCGCAACAGCACTAACCCGACCACACCCGCAGGCAGCATGGAGCTACGATTCCTCGGCATCGGGCTCTTCCTGAGCGTGCTAAGCCTTCCGGGCTGGGCGCGGCTCCTTACGGTTGGAACCGACGGGAGCTTCGCGACACTGCGAGAAGCCCTTGCCCGAGCACATCCCGGGGATACCGTTCGCCTCCAGCCGGGCATCTACCGGGAGCGCGAGCTGGAGATCCAGGTGCCGCTCCTGCTGGAGGGACTCCCCGGCGCCGTGCTCGACGCGGAAGGAACAGGCGAAATCCTGCGCATCCACGCCTCCGGAACCACCGTCCGGGGACTCATCCTGCGCCGCTCCGGAATAAGCTTCCTGCGGGATAACGCCGCAATTCGCGTTGAGAACGCCACAGATTGCCGCATCGAAAGGAATCAGGTGCAGGAATGCTTCTTCGGCATCTACCTGGCAAACGCTGCGCGCTGTACTGTCACCTCCAACTCCATCCTCGGCAATGCCCGGCGAGAGGCGACCTCCGGCAATGGCATCCACCTGTGGCACTGCCGCGACATTCTCATCCGCGCAAACTCCATTGCCCGCCACCGGGATGGCATCTACTTTGAGTTCGTCCGGCACGCAACGGTTGACTCCAACCACTCAGAACACAACCTGCGGTACGGACTCCACTTCATGTTCTCCGACAGCTGCCTCTATCGGGCAAACCTCTTCCGGCATAACGGTGCCGGCGTTGCCGTCATGTACTCCCGCACAATCCTGATGGAGCAGAACCACTTCGAACACAACTGGGGCGCTGCCTCTTTCGGACTCTTGCTGAAAGACATCGCACGCAGCCGGATCCGCCGCAATGTCTTCCTGAGCAACACCGTCGCCCTCTACATGGAGGGCTGCTCCGCCACGCTCGTGGACAGCAACCGCTTCCTCTCCAACGGCTGGGCACTCCGCTTACTGGCAAGCTCGGTGGACAATACCCTGACGGCGAACAGCTTTGTGGCAAATACCATTGACGTTGCCACCAATAGCACTACCTCTGCCAACACGTTCCGGCACAACTACTGGAGTCGCTACCGCGGCTACGACCTCGACCGCAATGGGCATGGCGATGTTCCGTTCTACCCGGTTAGCGCCTTTGCCCTGGTCAGCGAGCGTTACCCTGCCGTCTTAGTGCTCTTGCGGAGCTTTCTGGTCGAACTCTGGGACCTTGCCGAGCGCGTCTTCCCCGTCTTGACACCGAAAGCACTCGTCGATCCTGCCCCGCTCATGGAGCCGCCGGGATGATTGAGCTTACCAACGTGACAAAGCGCTTCGGCGCAACCGAAGTCCTCCGCGGCATTTCTCTGAGCATCGCACCGGGCAGTGCGCTTGCCATCCTCGGACCCAATGCGTCGGGGAAAACAACGCTCCTGAAATGCATGCTGGGGCTGACCCGCCCGGACAGCGGCGAGATTCGCATCAATGGCACTCCGATTGGCGCCTCCGCTGAATACCGCCGCTGGATTGGCTACATGCCGCAACACCCGCACTTCCCCGAAAATCTGCGGGCTGCCGAAGTCATTGAGCTGGTCAAGCAGATCCGGGGGCTCTCTGCTCCTGTGGAAGCACCCTACATTGAGCAGTTCCGGCTCACCAGCGAGCTGCACAAGCCCATCCGCGCTCTGTCCGGCGGGACACGGCAGAAGCTCAGCGCAGTCCTGGCGCTGATGAGTTCCCCGAGCATCCTCATCCTGGATGAGCCCACAGCAGGTTTAGACCCGCTGGCAGCACATACCCTCAAGACAGAGCTCCAGCGCTGCCGGCAGCGAGGCTGTACACTCGTGCTCACCACGCACGTGCTCAACGACATCCCCGAGCTCGTCACCGAAGTTGTCTTCCTGCTGGAAGGGCGCATTGTCTTCCGGGAAAGCGTTCCCCAACTCTTCGCCGAGAGCAACAGCCGTCACTTCAGTGAAGCCCTCGTCCACCGGCTCCAGCGGTCATGAAAGGGACACTCTGGGTCCTCTGGGAATTCCAGCTCCGGAACGCTCTGCGCAGCCGTTGGGTGCTCCTCTACGGAGGCGGCTTGCTGCTGTTGACGGCACTTCTGTTTCGCTTCGGAGGCACAGCAGAACAGGTTGTGGTCAGCCTCCTCAATGTCGTGCTGCTCCTGGTACCGCTGGTTGCCCTGCTCTACGGCGTGCTTGGGATCAGCTCAGCACGGGAATTCCTCGAACTCATGCTCGCCCAGCCTCTGCAGCGCCAGGAGCTGTTCTGGGGAACTTTCGGCGGGATGGCACTGCCACTGCTCCTGCTGCCGCCCTTGAGCATTGGGATACCGTGGCTTGTGTTCGCTGCCGGGCGGTGGGAGCTTCTGCTGACCCTGTCCCTGGGTAGCATGGTGCTGAGCCTCATCGGGGCTGCTGCCGGGGTTGCCTTTGCCCTCCGCTGGGAAGAACGCCTCCACGCCATTGGGGTCGCTTTCGGGTTCTGGTTTGCCCTAACAATTCTCTACGACGGCTTCATCCTCTGGGCAGGCATCGCCTTGCGGGATTACCCCATTGAACACGGCTTGCTGCTTGCCTTGGTGCTCAATCCGGTGGACCTGGTACGCGTTGCCACCCTTTTGCAGCTCGATGCGGCGGCACTCTTGGGCTATACTGGTGCCGCGCTCGAGCGTTTCGCCGGGAGCACACTGGGGATTCTCCTGGCTGCTGGTGCACTTGCACTCTGGTGTGCCTTCCCACTGTGGCTTGCCCTTCGCGGCTTCCTGCGGAAGGACTTCTGAAGCCCGGGACACGCAGCCTTCCCCCTGTGGGGAGCCGAGGGCACGCACACCTGCGGCTGCCTGCTGTGTCAGCTTTTTTAGCTTTGCTTCGGTTCCAGAGCTTCAGGAGAGCTGCCTATGCTGAGGCACTGTCTTGCCTTTTTGTGCTCGATAGTCTCCTGCGCAGCATCGATCTTGGACCCTTGCTGGCGAGGACGATTGTCAAGCTGCTTGAGCAGATAGCCTTTGACAAAAACGACCACATTTGCACGGGCAGCGAAGTCTTTCGGGCAGAGAACTGGTGGCATGGGCGGCTGGCGCAGGAGAACCCGGCGAAGGGCTTTGAGCTCTTCTGGAACACAGACCGTGGTTCGCGGGGGTACCTCTACGCCCGGCATCGGATACCGGTCTCTCCCTATCCGTTTCCACCAGGATTTCCGGCAGCCCGAGTCTATTACTCTGTGCTGCTACGGTAAGCCGAACACGTGTGGCATGTCTATCCTGCGGGTGGCTCAGCCATGACAATCGCTGCTTTCCTGCTGACCGTGTGTGCTGCAGCACTGCCTCTCAGGGCACAATGTGCTGATGGGGAAGTCTTCCCCTGCGGTGGGGAGCGTGTGCAGGCTGGTGGTCTTGTGCAGATTCGCTGGGCAGCTCAGCCCGTGGCAGACCAGCGCGTCGACCTCTGGCTCTGGGATGGGGAGTCGGGGGTATACCGCGAAATTGTCCGCAGTTTCCCTGGTGCTGCCGGGAAGTATTCCTGGAGTGTCCCGGAGGGGCTTCGCGGGAAGTTCTTCCGGATTCGGCTCCAGGCAGGGCAGCGCTCGTGGATGAGCCCGAGCTACTTCTGGATTGTCGGCACAGCAGAGGTTCCTCCTGCGCCACCGCCACTGCCATCGCCGAGTAGTGTCTCCATCCGCCCCAATCCAAGCACGGGGGAAGTCCTGCTGGAATGGGGGCTCCGTGAAGCCCGGCTGGTCTCGCTGTGGAACATCCTGGGGCAGCGCGTCAAGACACTCGGTCCGGGGCAGCTGTTCTCTCCCCTTCTCCTTCAGATGCCTGAGCTGGCAAGCGGGCTGTATCGGGTGGAAGTGGAGTTCACCACCGCAGAGAAAGCCACCGGCTGGCTCCTCCTCTTGCGGTGACCCCCCGCTCGACCCCCGGAGAACGGGTTGCGCGCGAGGGGAAGATTGTGTAAATTTGCCCAAGGCTATTTCTCATGGGAGAGCATCTATGGGTGCCCGTAGTGTTCTGCTCTGGCTCCTGGTGGCAGTGGGGGGGGTAGGAG